>WNGO01001903.1_pt1 | contig 16072 bp, 12 predicted proteins | sample 5400511 | NCBI WGS metagenome assembly WNGO01 (sample SAMN13153380, study PRJNA577476) | soil metagenome | isolation source: 20 cm soil or saprolite under Garry oak tree replicate 2 | place: USA:California | collected 2016-06-15 | reverse complement strand
CAACTGCGGGATTCCCGGGAACGTTCAAGAAAGGACCCATGCCAAAGTTCGAGAGACACATTTTCATATGCACAAATCAGCGGCCAGAGGGACACCCGCGCGGCTGTTGCAGTCCTTCGGGCGAGGGCGAACTTCATCGCCTGTTCAAGGAAAAGCTATCCGAGCGCGGAATTCCGAACAGCAGAGTGCGTGCGAATAAAGCGGGATGCCTCGATCAGTGCGAGGCCGGTCCAACGGTGGTGGTGTATCCGGAGGCGGTGTGGTACGGCCACGTGACTCCGGCGGATGTCGATGAAATCATCGATTCGCACATTGTCGGTGGCAAGCCGGTCCAACGCCTGATCATTCCGGACTCCCTGCTGAACAACACTCAACAGCTCGGCGCGGCGGAAAAATCATCCGATCGCGGGGGCGAGACAAGATAAAATTAACCTGATGGGATTTTGCTCGTAATTGATGTGAACACCCGATCGAGGCTAAAAGTCGACTCGCACTCTGGCCAGCTTCCTATGCACGAGAAATAGCTCATTATGACCAATTTCAGATGTTGCTATTTACAGTGACCTGAGGAAAGTACCGTACCTCCTGTTAAGTATGGGATTCTGAGCGACTGCCGTTGTCGAACGATTGCTGGCTATTTCTTGCGGTTTAAGATTTTCAATTCAGTGCCCTGGTTATCAACTTTCAGGAAATCTGTATGGCTGCTATACGCTTTATCTAGCAAGAGCAGTTGCAGGAGATTTCCGGCGAACTCCTCACCCCAGCCGCGCTCGACTCCGAGAGCTACAGCGTAAGGCGTGTAGCGTTCCAACGCATTTGGTGATTTGCCTGGCTGATTTTCGTGATCGAGCCGATCAGCATCGGCCCGCGAAAGAAATTCCCGGAATCCATGCAATTCTGGGAGGACTCTGCGCCCCGCGCGTGTAGGCGCATCTAGGAGACGGCGGGACGCGAGATTCAGGGCGATCACGGAGGCAACTAGGCCAGCAAATTGTGGGGACGTCAAAACTCCCAGGAAGGCAAAACCCACCACTGCGGAAACGCTCAGAAAAATGGGGATCGCGTCGTTCAAGTCCAGGGCGCGCTTTGGATGCCGGGTGCCAGGGAACAAAGAAGCAAACTTCCGCAAGGTAGCTGGCCACACCCGCAATGCCGCAACAAAGCATGAGCCGCCAACGAAAATCCAAATGCTAAAATATCCGAGTGACGCCAATGAAGTCCCGTTCTCCTGGCTCAACTGCGAAGCCAGTATTGGAAGAAGTACGACGCATGAACATGCGAGACCAACCAGCCAAATCGTCAAATGACTTGAAATCAATTCGGGCGTGGCTATCCCTTCGACAACGTCTTGAAACTCTGCGTAGGATCGAGTAAGCCGGCTGTAGTCGCGGCCGTCGAATGAATAGGAAGGGAGAATTCCTGGAAAGAGGCTCGCAAGGACGGCGGATTCCTCGGGGGAAAGCTGTCCGTCCGCTTCCCGCAGCCTCGACAGCGTTGTCGAGTCAGCATTTTGGGCAATCTTGATATAGCCTTTTGTGCCAAGCGAAATGATTGCAGCAGCGAACGACCGCTCACATCGCCCACCCTCGATCAAGAACGCTGCGATCGCAGGCGAGATTTCCTTCGGCGGTTCATAGCGTGTAACCTCCGTTGGGCGATGGGGCCGCCAACGGAGCGCCACACCTGTTAGTACAATCACACCGAAAATGAAAAGTAGACCGATCCAAGCCTGTGTATACAGCGCAGCAGGGGCGTCCGAAATAACTGGCATAGGGAAGGAGCCTCTCGCGTTTGCCACCATCTATTAAGATCGCGTTCCTTGGAGCCAATGTTTGAGATAATTTAGATTCAATTATTTCGTTCTCAGGCGCTTGACCTTTGCGTGCCCACCCGGCGCAGGGTCTAATCCGCTATGCGCGATTTCAAGCGCCGTCAGCAGCGCGCGGGCCTTATTCACCGTCTCCGCGAACTCCTTCTCGGGGACGGAGTCGGCGACGAGGCCTGCCCCGGCCTGCACGTACGCCACACCTTTCTTCACGACCATCGTGCGGATTGCGATGCAGGAATCAAGGTTCCCCGTGAAATCGAGATACAGGATCGCTCCCGCGTAGATGCCGCGGCGGGTGGGCTCGAGTTCGTCGATGATCTCCATGGCGCGCACTTTGGGCGCGCCGGAGAGCGTGCCGCCGGGAAAACAGGCCGCGAGCGCGTCGAAACAGTCCACGTCTTCGCGCAAGCGCCCGCGAAGCGCGGAAACAAGATGCATCACGTGGGAGTAACGCTCGACGAACATCAGTTTTTCGACGTTGACCGAACCGTATTCCGAAACGCGGCCGAGATCGTTGCGGCCAAGATCGACGAGCATGATGTGCTCGGCGCGCTCCTTGGGATCGGCGGCGAGTTCCCTTTCCATCTGCTGGTCTTCTTTTTCGTCAATGCCGCGCGGTCGCGTCCCGGCAATGGGGCGATAAAACGCATCGCGGCCCTGAACCTTGAGCAGCATTTCCGGCGAACTCCCCACGACGGCGAGACCGTTCAATTTCAGAAAATACATATACGGCGAAGGATTGACGACGCGCAGGGCGCGGTAAATCTCAAACGGATCGGCGTCCGTCTTCGCGGCAAACCGCTGGCTGACCGCCACTTGAAATATATCGCCCGCACGGATGTATTCCTTCGACTTGCGGACCGCATCGAGGAAGCGCGCTCGCGTGAAGTTGGATGTTACTTTGAGTGGCCTGGACCGGCGGCGCTTCGGATGCTCTGCGGCGACGGGTTCGTCCAGGCGCTTGCGCGTGGCGCGAATTTCGCGCACGGCCGCATTGTATTTGGAGCGGAGGCTGCCCTCGCCGCCGGTGAAGACGTTGCGCACAATCCATAACCGGTGCCGGACGTGATCGAACACGACGAGCCCGAGATAAAACATCATCACCGCATCGTCCATGCCAACGTCGTCGCGAGCCGTGTCGGGAATGCGCTCGATCAGGCGCACCATGTCATAGGCAAAATAGCCGATCGCGCCGGCCACGAGGGGCGGCAGGCCCGGCACTCGCACGGGACGGTAGCGCTCGACGCGATTGCGCAAGTAATCGAGCGGACTGGATTGCACCCAGGAAACACGGCCCTCGCTTTCGAGCACGCACGCGCCATTGACGTAGCGAAACACCTCGACGGGATTTGCGCCCACGAACGTGTAGCGCGCGATTTTTTCTCCGCCCTCTACACTTTCGAGCAGGCAGGCGTATCGAGCGTCGTGGGCAATGCGCTGGAAGGCGGAAACGGGCGTGAGTGTATCGGCCGTGAACGTGTCGTAGACGGGCACGAGATTGCCCTGCCGGGCGAGTTTGCAGAATGTCTTGAAATCAGGCTGAATCATCAATTCACCAAGGCCGCTTACCGTGGCCTTGCCCCATGGATTTTTCTTCCTGCTCGAGCACGGAAATTACCGCACGGCGCACCGCGGCTTCCGGCGCACGCTCACCCGTCCAGATTTCATATTGCGCGAATCCCTGTGCGAGAAACATTTCAACCCCGGAAACGGTCTCGATGCCGCGCCGCCGGGCGATCCGCAAAAGTTCCGTCGTGCGCGGACGGTAGACCATATCCATCACCAGCCGGCAATTCAGTTCCGCGCTTTTGAGCGGCGAACCATCGTGCGGATGCATGCCGACGGGGGTGCAATTCACGATCGCATCGAAATATTCCCGGCGTAATTCGGCCCGCGCGACGACCTGAGCTCCGACGGCGCGCGCCAGAGCACGAGCACGGCCCAGACGGCGCGCTGAAAGGCACACGACCGACCCAGCTTGTGCCAAAGCGAAAGCCGCTGCTCGCGCTGCGCCTCCTGCCCCGAGCAACAAAACACGGCTCCCCGCAAGCTGCATGCGGCGCTCAAGGCTTCGCAGAACTCCGACGTAATCTGTATTGTACCCGTAGAGACGCCCTCCGCCGCGGACAACAACGGTGTTGACCGCCCCAATGCGAGCGGCCAATGGGTCGCAATCGTCGAGGTGCCGCAGAATCCCCTCCTTGTGCGGGATCGTGACAGCGAATCCGGCGACCCCGAGCGCCTCGATGGAACGCAGGAAATCATTCAGGTCTCGCACCAGAAACGGCACAAAAATGGCATCGACCTTGCGTGCCCGGAATGCCGTATTGTGCAGCAGCGGCGAGAGCGAATGGCCGATCGGGTTGCCGATGACGCCGTAGGCGCGAGTCCGGCGCGTGATCTGCCCGGCACGATAAAGATGCATCATTGCGTCAAGAGAGAGCTGGCCGGGCGCCGTGGCTTGTTCGACAGCGGCGTAGGCAAGCGCGCTACCCGCCCGCACCGCAAGAATGCGTCCCGCCAAGCCTATTTCACCCATGGGAATCGCCACGATGTCGCGGCGTCCCCGAGCCAGTTCGCAGATTCGAACGCTGTCAGAGATGGAACGGCAATGGCCCGCAATTTTCACGATTTCTCCGCCGGCGCGAAAAAGCTCGCGAGCGATGCCCGGAAGATTCCGCGGTGTCTGGCGGAAATCGTGGCGAGAAACCATCAAGCGGGCAGGAGCGAGAGTGCCCCGTAGTGCTGCCGGCGAAGCACGCTTCGCGGTCTCTATTTCGACATCGCACCAGCGGCAGCCTGCCCTCACTGCTTGCGCCAGAACCTCAAGCTGCCCCTTACGGCTCCCCCGGAACAGCCCCCCTCCCTTGCGGCTGCGGCATGTCGCGATTAACACCACAAGGAGCCGCTTCCGGCGCAACCAGGCGAGAAAAGCGGCCCGCTCCTTTGCATTGCGGAGATAGTCAAGACGCAATTCAAGCGTCCGGGTCGATTTGAGCCCGAGACGCAGCTGGGAGATCATCTCGCGCGCCGTACTCGCGGCGATTACTCCGCAAACCTGATCCTTTCCGAACGGCCTTTCCAAGGGGTTCCCCTAGCCAAATGATAAACGTAAGGCTTTACCATGCGGTTGACCAGTATGTAAAGCGAGAGAGCGGGCTTTCTTGACGGTCACATTGGCAGATGCTAGTTTGGGACGAAAGATCCTGACAGGCTAAGGGCTCTTTTCTCGGCAGCAGGAGGAGAACTTTCGATGCGTACATCGATTGGCTATCGTTTTCTGATGATGGGACTTAGATTGGGATTGGGCCTCGCGTTGGCTACCGGCCTCGCAGAAGCACAACAATCTTCTAAGGTTCTTTCGGAATCCGACATTTATTGCACCGGAGTGGCGACCGACGAACCCGTCCCTGCGGACACGTACCTGATTTCGGGAGAGAATTCCGGATACAAGAATACTTTCCAGCAAGGCGATCATGTCTACATCAACCGGGGCGCAGATCAAGGCGTCAAGGTCGGAGACATATTCGAAGTCGTGCGCCCCGTTAGCGATCCGATGGAGGACAAGTGGTTCAAGGTGCAGTCACACGAGTGGTTCAAGTGGCAGTCAAAACTGATTCATGCCATGGGGACCATGTACGCCGACATCGGGCAAGTGCGCGTCATACGCGTGCAGCCGAAGATTTCGATCGCCGAACTGAAGTTAACATGCGATTTGATGCAGCGTGGCGATATTGTCCGCCCGCTCACGGCTCGGCCAGCCCCCGCATACCACGACGCGAATTTCGACCCTTTCGCTCTCCCTTCCGGCAAGAAAACGGCCATGATCGTGACCACAAAGTCTTACGGTCAAATCGCCGGAGTAGGTGCGATAGTTTTCGTGAATCTGGGCAGCGCCATGGGCGTGCAAGTGGGAGACTACTTCCGTGTCTTCCGGTATCAGGGAACTCGGATTGATATGATCTACCAGGTCAAGAACACCGCTTACAAAGTTTACGGGTACGGGAGCGCACCGGTTGCATACCAGTGGGACAGCCTCCCCCGGCAGGTTCTCGGCGAAGGGCTCGTGCTGCGTACCGGGCCAAACTCGTCGACCGTCCTGCTGACACTCGCTCGCGAAGAAATTTACGACGGTGATTACGTCGAGCTCGAATAGCCGCCTGGAAGAGTTCCTTCACTCAATCCGCAGTGGAGACAAGGAGGCCCTGATCCGAATTACGGATCAGGGCCTTTTTGCGATCGGATCGCACTGCGATACCGAACTTGGATTTCTCGGAATGGTTGTGGCATGAACTCTGGTCTCGTCCTTTCTTGCTCGGGGAGCGCGGGTAGACGGCGCCCCGACGGATCGGGGCGGTTTTAGACCGGGTGCCGCATCCTTCACGGTGTTGGTGAAGGGTGCGGGTTTTTCTCCCCCCTCATTCAGTCCCAACGGAGTGGCCCACGCGAACGCTGGCGTCGGAGAAAACTTCGGCTGCGAACGCAAGAACGCGAGTAGAAGGTTCACGCCAAGCGTCGCGCGGCAAACCGGCCTTGGCGCAGGCCTCTTCGAGAAACCGCTGCGAGGACCACCGGCGCTCGGTGGCAACCTGAGGGAGGAGCAATCCCCGGTTTTCACCATTCACGATCAGCAGACCGTGATGTCCCAAGAGAATCGCATCCGGCGCGATGGGCGCGGGAGGCGAAAGCACGGAAATTTCAATTTCAAGGCTTCCAATTTCACCGGCACCGACAGCGGGAAATCGGGGATCGTGCAGGGCGGCATTGATGGCGGCGCGTGCGATTGTTTCCACCAGGGGATCGGGGGACTCCACTTGGCCAACGCAACCGCGGAGTCGGCTGTCTTGATGGAGGGTTACAAAGGCGCCCGCGGGCTCCGTGAGGGATATGACGTACGCGGGAAAATCCAGAATTCGTTTCTCGACAACTGCGTTTAAAATCGCGCGCCGCGCGAGATCCAACAAGACGCGGCAATCGTCACTGGAGAGTCGGGACATCTTGCGCGTTCTTGCGCCGCTCGAGAATTCTCAGGCGGCGCCTTTGCTTTACACTGCCATCCACGCGGCCCCAAAACTTCTTAAAATACTGAACCGCCGAGACGACAGCGCTCCCCACCACCAGCCACAGCAACAGAATACCGAGCGGCCGAATGATCGCGTGCTTTGCCCCCAGGATCACCGCGCAAACGGCCATCACTTGCAGAACCATTTTCGTCTTTCCAAGGGCCGATGCGGGAATGGTGAAACCTTCCGCGGAAGCGATGTTGCGAAGACCCAGAACGACAATTTCCCTCCCAATAATGATCACCGCCATCCAGCCTTGCACCAGATGCATTTCAACGAGCGAGATAAATGCCGCGGACATCAGCAGCTTGTCCGCGATGGGGTCGAGCAGGATACCGAGGGTCGTAACTTCGCTCCGTCGCCGGGCATAATAACCATCCGCCCAATCGGTGGCCGCGGCCGCCAGCAGGATCAGCACGCCCCAAACGGCAAAATTAATAGGCACGCCAAAAAAAACAACATTGGGAGCGCGCGTCAAAAGGACAACGACCAGCACCGGAATAAAGAAGATCCGTAGAATCGTCAGGCTATTTGGCAGGTTCATCATGCACCTGGGGGGCTCCCCCTGCGCAAAAGCAAGTGTCCGCCCAGTCGCGAGGCATCTCCCACTATAGACGCACGTCTGCGGGCAGTCAACGATTGGTAAAGGATGGTAGTGGACTAAATTCTATATTGCTTCGAGTCCCGGAGGGACGTCACAACTTAGTCCGCTACGGGAGCGGCGTGAAAATCGATTGAAGTTGAATATGACCAGAAAACCCCAACAGAGGTGACACTAGCAACTCAACAACCTGGAATCAGCGCATCACTTAATCGAGAGGGTGGATGAGCTGCGTTCATGACTCACTTTTTGAGCAATTATGGGGTTTATTTTGGTACTGATAGTGCACACGAATGAGGCAAGCCTGTGCAAATCAGTACTTTGGGGGTGATAAGACCGGAAGGATGCCAGTTGCTGCGGCATGAAGCAACTATGTTCTCAAGTCATTGTATTTACAGGAGTTACATGATAGTCAAATCGCGGGTCAGGAGCAGGAATTATCTAATCAGCTAATCATGCATGCGCGGCCCCGATTAGATTTCCACAGGAATTTCCACCGCCAACCAGGGCGACGAATCATAGATTGGCTCTCCAGATCGCGCCTCCGTAAGAGGCCAAATCTGCGGCTGTGGAGGGGTTTTCGAAATATGAGTTAGGCCGGATTTCCTAGGACGATTTGTGACATTTTCAAAGTGCGACTCGCTATCAAGCCAATGAGGGCTCTACAGTGATTCTGAGCCGGCGAGCAACGGAAGTGGGCAACTCAGCTTCCATGGCCATCACTGTGCCTTGGACTTCAGAGTGAAGCACGCGGCCGAGAGCGTGAACCAATGCGATCGCACGGCCATCTTCCAGCGGGAGTTCGAATTGCAGGTGCAAGACGGGATCTACGGGCATGGCGGCGTCGATACGGGCGAGAAGGTCTTCGAGGCCGGCACCGGTCAAGGCGGACACTTGTACTGAGTTGTGATTGCCATTCAAGGCAGCGGCCTGCTCGGGTGTGAGTTGATCAAGTTTGTTGAGCACATGCAGGCGCGGGCGATCGCCCACACCCAATCCCTTCAGGATTTTTTCGACTTCGGCGTCCTGTTCGGCATGGTGCGGATTCGATATGTCCGTGACGAGCAGGATCAGCGCGGACTCCTGCACCTCCTCAAGTGTGGCGCGAAACGCCGCAATCAGGCCCGGCGGAAGATCGCGGATGAACCCTACCGTATCGGAAAGCAGCACGCGCCGGTTCGACGGCAAACGCACCGCGCGCACAGTCGGATCGAGCGTCGCGAACATCTTTGAAGAGACGAGCACACCGGCGCGGCTCAAGGCGTTAAACAGCGTCGATTTTCCGGCATTCGTGTAGCCCACCAGGGCAACCGCGCCGAGCGGCACCGCCTGACGCGTCTGCCGCCGCAGCGATCGCTGCTTGCGAATCGATTCAATCGATTTGGTTACTTTGCTCACCCTGTCGCGAATGCGGCGCCGGTCGGTCTCAATTTTCTGCTCGCCAGGGCCGCGTGTGCCGATGCCGCCGGCTTGCCGGGAAAGTTCTTTTGCGCTTCCGGCGAGGCGCGGCAGCATGTAATTGAGTTGGGCAAGTTCGACTTGCAGTTGCCCTTCCCGGCTGCGAGCGTGCCGCGCAAATATGTCGAGGATGAGCTGCGTCCGATCGATCACGCGGCAATCGGTGCCGCTCTCCAGATTGCGCAACTGCGTCGGGGTCAGGTTGCGATCGAAAATCACAAGCGGCGCGTTGTGAAGCTGCGCCTCGACCTTCACTTCTTCAATCTTGCCGCGTCCGATGACCGTAGCGGGATCGATCTTATCGCGCATCTGAAAGACGCTTCCGGCAACCTGGGCGCCCGCACTTCGGGCAAGTTCCGCAAGTTCGGCGAGCGAAGCGCGCTCCGTTTCACCGGCATCGACGCCAAGCACATGCGAAGCCCGCTTCAGGCCCACACCCACCAGGAGTACGCGTTCGCGTGATTCTGTGGGACGTGTCGTTTTCATTCTGCAGCAACAAACGAAAGCAAGTTTACAGGTGGGACGTGCGACAAGCAGTCTGATTTCACAGAACCATTATACACCTACCGATCAGGATCAACTAGGACGCCGCGACTGAACACAATCGTCCTGCCACCGGGCCCGCCGCGTGCGAGGGCCGCGTAGGGGCCGAGGTGACCAGCGACGCGCGTCTACCGGAGGGTGTCGCATCATTTCAGCGCACACTTCCACCTTTGTATTACGCGGGGAGCTAACGCCGTCGCCAAGGAATCACCGCGTATCGTCCGCACTACGTCCAGGCCAAAGTCACACCGTTCGCTTTATCGTCCGCCGCTAAGGGCAGGATACGACCGGCGCGGAGTTGCCATCAGCTTCGTTGCCAATCACATCGCAGTACACGTGATAGTAATAACTACTGTACTCGCAATCAGGTTTCAGTTTAAGGTCAAGCTTCTGGTTTCTCTCGATAACAAATGGATTTTCAAAACTCGGGTAGCCATCGGGAGGAGCAGTAAACAGCGACGCCCCATTGGGAAACCAAAGCCTAACCGTGCCACCGGTGTGATTTGTGAACTGAATGTCCCGCAGCTGCGAATGCCCGTGCCCAATATGGATTACTGGCGGGTTGACAAAAACTCTTTCCCTGCCCCCAGGGACCTTTATTGGTGGAGGAAAATCGACTGGCATAGGCGAGGGTACGAGGACTGTTCCTGTTCCGTTTGGCATTTCGTGTCTCCTTTTGTGAATTGAAATTTGAAAACTGTAGGCTTAGGGGCCGAACAAACCTTGGAACTTTGGGTCAAGCCGCAACCGCGCCAGCGTGGGTTCTTTCTCAATCAGATCGCGCGAGAAGCCTCCCTTGATCGTCTTGGCAATCCATTGCAAGGCGAGCTTGCGGTCTCCGAGTTGCTCGTAAACCACGGATGCCTGGAACATGTTGGAAACATCATCGGGAGCCAGTGCCAGACCTTGCCGCAGCAGTTCCCGAGCGCGTAGCGGTTGGTTGAGATTAGAATATGCGTCAGCCAATAGGATTAGTAAAACGGGATCGCGAGGGTTAACGCGCCGTTGCTCTTCTGCCAGCTCCGCCGTTCGTTGGAAGGCATCCCTTGCCTTCTGCGGTTCATTGCTCCACTGGTAGGCGGCCGCCAAATTATGCCACCACTGCAAATCGCGACCATTCATCTGGATCGCCTTCTCGTAGTACGGAGCCGCTTCGGCATATTGACCCAAGGTGTAATAGACCGTGCCCAAATTGGAGTAGGCGGCGTCGGAGGGCTTGATGGCCACCGATTTCTCGTACATTTTCGCCGCTTCCTCATAGTGCTTCTGGGAATAAGCGATGACACCCAGGTTTTTGTAGCCACGAGCGTTGTCGGGAGTGAGTTCCACGACGCTTCGAAATTCCTTTTCGGCCTCGTCATAACGGCCTAAGCGATAGTAGAAACCGCCCAAATCATTGTGTGTGCCCCAATAGCCAGGGCGCACGGCAATGGCATTCATGTACGTAGATTCGGCGTCTTTCAGCCGCCCCATTGCCTGATAGGTTTTCGCCAATTCCCGGTAAGCGTCCGAATTGATCGGATCAAGCGCGAGGGCTTTCTGGAGGTTTTGAACCGCCTCTTCATAGCGGCCCGTCCCCGTTTGGATCATCCCCCGGGTTATGTAAACCTGAGCGAGTTTGTCGTTGAGACCAATCGCGGTTGCGGAACTCTGTTTGGCCTGCTCTGCCCATTGCGTGTCCTTTGTCTGCTCGTACTTTCGCCAATAGGCCTCGCCTAGCCCGGCTTCGGCCAGGGCATAGCGTTGGTCCTGTCCGAGTGCCAGATTAAAAAGCGAGATCGCAGTGTCGAGATTTTGGGCAACCTCATACCGTTGCAGATAACCTCTCCCTTGCAAGTAATATTCATAGGCGCTGGGTACGGTTGTCCCGCCAACGGCCAAGACTTGTTTGGCCTGGCTTGAGAGTTTCACGTCCAAAAGCTGGGCCACTTCCAGCACAACCCCATCCTGCAAAACCGAAATGTCATGCGCCTCGGTGTCCAGAGTTTTTGACTTCAGCTGCCGCAACGTCTGTGGATCAACCAAATTGATGGTCAGCCTGATTTGATTTTCCGTGCGCTGGACACTTCCGGTGATCGCCAAGGTGGCCCCGAATGTTTGCCTCGCCTCGCGGACGCTTACGATTCCCTCCCGGAGAACATCGGTGGAAGGGACTACGCGGAGTGTCCGTTGGAATTGTTCCAATTGGCTGAGCTTGCTGCTCAGAATTTCCACCAACCCATCACAGAAACCTTGATTTTGAGGGTCATTACCGACGTTCGTGAAGGGAAGCACCACAAGCTGTTTCTCTGTTGTGGGGGAAAGCGACTCCGACCAAATGCGGACCTTCTCTGGAAGCCGCGGCGCGACAATACTGATCCCGGCAACAACTAGTGCAGCCGCCAAGGTTATTTCAAGCCATAACGGCAGTCGCTGGAGAACCGTCCTAGCGATTGCGGGCTGCGACCTCGTCTCCTCAGTAGCAGTGGAATCGCGAATCTTTTTGAGGGCCCGCGCAAGTTCTTGCGTCGATGTGTACCGCTTTTCTGGTTTCTTGGCCATGCATCGATGGACGATGTTTTCGAGTGCGGCAGGAACATTTGGATTGAGGTGGGCAATCGGTTTTGGTTCGTCTTCGATGATTGCGGCGAGCGTTTGTGCTCCGGTCTCGCGGTGAAAGGGCCGCTTCCCTGTGACCATTTCATAGAGGAGAGAGCCGAACGAAAATTGATCGGAGCGAAAATCCGTGGGAAGGCCGCTAGCCTGTTCCGGAGACATGTAGTCTATTGTCCCGAGAAGGACTCCCTGCTCGGTGGCCGCAGTCGTTCCATCGGAAGCCGACGGTGGAAAACCAGGCGCGAGTTTACTCAACCCGAAGTCCAGAATCTTCGCTAAACCATCCTTTCGGATCATCACATTCTTGGGTTTCAAATCGCGGTGCACAATCCCGGATTCGTGCGCGACAGCCAAGCCCGCGCCTATTTGTTTAGCAATGTCGAGCACATCGCGCATCGGCATTGCGCCGGCGGCCAAGATTTCATCCAACGCCTTCCCGTCTACGAGTTCCATTGCAATGTAAACGGTATGGCTGTCCTGTCCGACGTCGTAGATCGTGACAATATTGGGGTGGTTTAGAGAAGCCAGCACGTGCGCCTCGCGTCGAAAGCGCATCAGCAGATTGGGGTCATCCTCGAAATTCGGGGACAGAACCTTGACAGCTACTTCTCGATTGAGGTGCGTGTCGCGAGCTCGGTACACGTCTCCCATCCCGCCCGAACCTAGGGGTGCAAGAATTTCGTAAGAACCCAACATGGCCCCGCAGTCCAGAGGACCGCTTTCCATGGCAGATTGCTTCAGAAAACCGATGTCCCCCTCTTCGTGGGTGGCGATCAGTGACTCTACTTCCTTTCGCATCGATTGGTCCGTGCAAGCGTGATCGAGATATGCAGGACGTTCCCCGGGCTCCCGTTCAAGCGCCCCAGCAAGCACTTCCTTGATTTGTTGCCAACGTTCCGGCGTCACTTGTGCGCTTCCTTCTGCTTCATTTCACGCTGGAGCCAAGCGCGCGCCGTTGCCCATTCGCGCTTCACCGTCGCCGGAGAAATGCCGAGAACGACCGCTGTCTCCTCAATCGAGAGCCCGCCAAAGAAACGCAGTTCGATCAGACGGCTCTGTTGTGGATCCAGGGCGGCCAAACGGCCCCGAGCGTGGTCCACGAGAATGTGCCGCATCAGTTGCGCGGCAAAGCCAAAAAAGTGGGCTCGGTTTTGCCATTGGGGAGGCTCCTCATGAAGGAGATGCAAGTAAGCCTCGTGAACTAGTGCTCCGCTCTGAAGCGTGTGATCGGGGCGTTCCTTCCAAAGATAGCGGCGCGCGATGCGGCGCAACTCAACATAAACCAGGGGAATCAGTTCTTCACGCGCACTTTGATCGCCGTGCCCCCAGTTGAAGAGCAATTCGCTGACCCGTTCGGCAGACGCTGGGCACATTGCTTAGCCCCCATCCGGGCCTTACTGTGTAGTTTGTGGGAACGCTAACACTCTGATAAAAGAAAGTACAGTTATTTTCCCAAAATGAGCTGCCACGGCCATACGTAACACGCCCGAACCAATCCGCTAGGCCAAAACGGGAAATTTCACAAATTTGTGAGCCAAAGCGCCGCTTGTTTTCGCTTTATTGGGTGAAGGCACGATGCAGACTCCGACCCTGGGAACAGGAACGCGTCGGCCAATGCTCAAGGAGAATGAAAATGAAAGCCAAGACGATGCGACATACACTTAAGGTAAGACTGTTCGCAGTTGTTCTGCTTGCAACTTGCGCGTTTGCGGCCGCCGCGAACGCCCACAAGTTTACACTGCCGTTCGAAGTCCACTGGGGCAAAAATCTTCTCCCCGCTGGGCAGTACTCAGTCACCTTGGACTCGTCCGCGGATGTGGGTCTGGTCCGATCGGCAAACGGGAAGATCGCATTCTTTACGCCCATCCCAATCAAGGCTTCTAGCCACGAAGGCGCCACCGCATTACTTGTCATGGTTCGCGGGAACGAACGAAGAGTCCGCTCCCTGAACTTGCCTATGAGTGGCATCTCCCTGATCTACCGACCGGCCACCAATGCTGAACGCGAAATGCTGGCCAAAGCAGACCAAGTACAGACTGTGCCCGTGATCATGGCCGGCAAGTAGATTCTTGGGGCTTGCTAATGGACACTGCTCAAACGAGGGGATGGGCCGCCAAATACATCCCCTCTTCTTCCCTCCGGAAACACACTCCGTCCAGCCAGGGTTATGCCAATCGTGGGAAGTCACCTAGCGGAAGTCGAATTTGCGATCACTCGCGTCTACGCAAAGGTTTCACTCGGAGGGGCCGCTTGGTTACTGGGCGTCAAACGGAGGCGGCACCCGACGCCGCATTTGAGTGCAAGTGTCCAGCAATTAGCCGCTCGGCAGCGGCGGCAATGGCGGCATCATCGCCGAATCCGGGGAGCCAGTGGACGAGGGGTTCCTTGCGGAACCAGGTAAGTTGGCGCTTGGCGTAGCGGCGCGTCGCCTGGGAAATCGCCTTCGTGGCGGCGGCAAGGGTGACGGTGCCTTCGAGGTGAGACCGCAACTCGCTATATCCGATGAAGTCGAATGGCTTGGCGTTGTGTGGAATGCCGCTGCGGAGAAGCCCGGTAACCTCTTCGATCCATCCGCGACCGAGCATTGTGTGGACACGCTGCTCGATGCGGTCGTACAGCGCGGCGCGAGGAGGCTGCAGGCCAATCTTGAGGGGAGCGTAACCTTCCAGGCGGGCTCGCCCGGCCCGGTGGACTTCGGTGAGCGGGCGCCCGGTGAGCAGACAGACTTCGATGGCACGAATCATTTTAGGGCGATCGCGGGACCCAATCCGTATAGCGGCCTCGGGGTCCAGACGCCGCAAGACGCGATGCAGATACTGAAGGCTGTGCTTGTCCGCGCCCGCCTCCAGGCGTGCGCGCAATTCCTCGGAGCGTGCGGGGGCATCCGCTAGTCCTTCAAGAAGCGCACGCAGGTAGAGCCCTGTCCCGACAGTTAGAATCGGGAGCCGCGAGCGATGGCGCAAGTCTTCGAGAGCCGCGACGGCTCGGACACGGTATTCTCCCGCCGTAAAAGCAAAGCCGGGGTCCACCAGATCGAGCAGGTGATGCGGGACGCATTCGCGCTCTTCAGGGGTCGGCTTGGCAGTGCCGATGTCAAAGCCACGATAGACCTGCGTCGAATCGCACGCCAGGATCTCGCCGCCATATTTCCGGGCAAGCCATGCGCCAAGCGAGGACTTTCCAGAGGCTGTAGGCCCGACGATGGCGACAAGAGGTGTAGGCCCCGGCCCAGACTTCGGGAGGCGTTCTTGTATCTGTGGCGATGCGTTGGACGTTAGTTTTGGGGCAGTGCTCATCGCAGGAATTTCCAGTACCGGATCACCAAGTATACCAGACACAGCAGCGCCAGCAGGAGGACACCCGCCACTTGTGTACGCGCCGGCTTCACTGGTCGTTCAAAGGGAGATTATACAGGAAAATGAACCGTAACTCGATGAAGGGACCGCTGAAGGCTGGGGGCAGCGGTTCAAAGGGGGTCGAGGCCCGAATTGAAGAGATTGCTGCGCGATCCAGCGGTTCTTTGGTGGAGCTGCCAATCATGACAGGCTCCGCATCGGGCACAACGCCGTTGCTCATGATGCGGAATTGCAGGACAACTTTCCCGCGATCACCCAGGCGCGCGGATTCCGGCATCACCGCGTACCAGTTGCGCTTCACACTGGCAAGCACGCGAGCGATATAGTTGGTGAAATCCACTCCTTCGGTGGGCGTAAGTATCTGTACGTTCCCCCCGAGATAACCCTGTCCTCCTCCGCCACCGCCGCCGATGCCTCCACCGCTGGGCGAGGGTGCGGAGCCGACCGGACCACCAAATTGCGCGCTGGCGGTTCCGCCGTCCTTGAGCGCTTCGTGCATGGATTCCTGAAGGGCCTTTCCAGGTGAAAAGCGTGGCAAGACGAGGCTGTTGGAAGCCGACTCCTGCGGTTGCGGCGGCGGCCGAATCGGGCTGTCTTGGGGAGGCTGTGTCCGCTGCTGCGGCACGGG
>WNGO01003880.1_pt1 | contig 16074 bp, 15 predicted proteins | sample 5400511 | NCBI WGS metagenome assembly WNGO01 (sample SAMN13153380, study PRJNA577476) | soil metagenome | isolation source: 20 cm soil or saprolite under Garry oak tree replicate 2 | place: USA:California | collected 2016-06-15 | reverse complement strand
TTTTCCCGCAATACAATGAAACCAAGCCGCCGGCTCAGTGTAACTGACGTCGCGGAACAGCAGTGAATTATCTTCCAAAGACTCCATCTCCGTGACCGCCGATATTGTTGGAATCGGAACGGTCGTCTCGTTTTTGCCGTCTAATGCAAAACGCCGGATCTGCGACGGCCCCCCGAGTAGATCGGCCACATAAAGGGCGTCGGCCGTTGGCTCGAGAAACTGGATGACCGCGTCGCTCGGCGGGACGATCATCGCCGCGCTTGCCAGTTCCGATTTGTCGAGCGGCAAGCGCAAAACTTTGCCGCGGGGCGCGTCGGCGCGCGAAAGTAGGTAGAGCGCATTGTCACGACCTAACCGTGCCGCTTTTATCTGATCACTGAACTGCGTGATCTGCTTCCAATTTCCGTCCGGACCGAGCTAGCTTGATCTCGGCAATCCGCGGAAAGTCTTTGCCGATAGAGTAGCCATCTTCCGTATCCGCGGTGCCGAGCTTATGAAAATAAACCTGCTGATAGAAATTGAGATCGGCCTCCGGCCGCTCGCCTTTGCGCGGGAAGCGCGTGTAATAAATCCCGGTCCCGTCAGCGTCCCACGCCGCGCTGCCGCCGGCCGTCGGATACTGCACATGCGCGATCGCGTCGGGCAGGGGCTTTGCCGTCGCGGTTTCGTAAATGTGCAGCGTTCCGTCCTCGCTTCCGCCCTTCGAAATCGAGATCGCCACATATTTGCCATCGTGTGACGGTACAAACCAATCGATGGCCGTTGTGCCTTTTGCGTCCAGCGCGTTCGGGTCGAGCACCATCTTCTCCGATTTCAGGTCTTTGGCCGATGCGAGCGTGACGAGCATTTGTTGCTGTTTTGGCGGCTGAAACTTCAGCGCGAACAAGATGCCTGGCCGCGCGACGAGCCCGGAATAGCCCGGCGATGTCTTCGCGTACCACTCGGTCAGTTGCTTCTCGATCGCAGCGCGGTCGGGCAATTTGTCTAGATAAGCGCGGGTCCGTTGGTTCTGCGCATCCGACCACGCCTTGGCCTTCGGGTCGTCATCCTTTTCTAACCACTGGTAATCGTCCTGAACCTTTACTCCTTGATACTCATCCGAGACCGGTTTCTTCGGCGTTTCTGGATTTCTGTCGGCGGCTGACAAATTGATCAACGCAACCGAGAAAATCGCGCCAACCAGAAAAAGCAGACGAATCATCTTCATGAGAAACTAAGAACGTTTAAGACGCTGCTTTGTTCAACGGCTTTGCAAAATGGAAGGGACCTTCGCCGTGACCACAACGCATGCTGCTTGCTTTGTCATTTCGACCGCAGCAGAGAATACGGCGTGCGGGGACGCCGCCGGATGGACTGCATTGCCCGTTTGGGAAACGGGCGAGCGTCTCGGGAGAGCGCGAGTCAAATCTCTTACTATTTCTCCTTGTAACGTGATTACACCCTGTGTGTTTATGTCGGCCAAACAATCGTTCCGCTTTTATGCGGGTTTGTGCAAAAGATCAGCTAACAGCGCCGATTTTTACTGGGGCGTCGGATCGTTAAGTGCGACGGTCATAGACCGCCGCTACATGCCGCCGATCTTAGTTGTCTTCGTTGCCTTTTGTTCTCCGATCAGGAGCACTAAGAGATGCTTCCACTCCTTCGGTTTCGCTCAGGGCAGGTTTTCGGTCGACATGAGAAAGCTAATGCATCAGGACCACCAGTAACTACTGGGGCGATTTCAATAGCTGGTCGACCGGATAAAGCGCACCGCTTTTTACCACGGTGTCAATATCGGAGGCGCGGCCGATGTCTTCGACCGGGCTTGACTTTAGAATGACAAGATCAGCGAAACTACCTTTGCCGATGGAGCCGATGCGGGCGCCGATGTCGCCCCCGAAAAGTTTGGCGGCGTTGGCCGTGGCGCATTGCAGAATTTGCATCGGCGTAAGCCCGGCCTCTTTCATCAGCTGAAACTCGCGGAAAAGAGCAGGACCATGAATCGTGCCGATGTTTCCAGCATCGGTCCCGGCCGCGATGGTCACGCCGGCGTCCTCTAGGGTTTTCAGATTTTTCAGTGCCACATCATAAGTTTTCTTGATCCGATCAAGCGACGCCTCCGGATTGGCGAGCGCGGTTTTGATGCGATCGGGCAATTGGTCTTGCGGCAGTTTCGTCACATCGAGCGAAGCAATCACCTCCGGGTTGCCCCATGCTTTTTCTTCCGGCGTAAGATTCAGTTTATTCGCGAATGTCCGGCCGTAGCGCTCAAAGACGACCAGCGTCGGGCACAGAATTGTGTGCTTTTGTTTGAGCAGCTGCACGAAGCGATCGTCCACCTCCTTGTCGATCACGCTGTGCACAAGAACATCGGCGCCTTCTTCAACTGCAGCGCGCGCCGTCTCCAGCTCGGTCGCGTGGACCGCGACGCGCAACTTGCGACCGTGACTTTCCTCAACGGTCGCGCGCACGATCGGACGAAAACTGTCGACCGGATGATCTTGATCGACGATGTACCAAATCTTGACGAGGTCTGGATTTTGGGCGGCGAGTTTGCGCACGAATTCGCGCGCTTGGTCGGGAGTGTCGATCTTGACGATGGGCGGATCGCCCAGGTCAAGCTGAGGTCGCGACACACTTGAAATCAAAGGCCCTGCGACGGCGACCCGTGGCGCTTTCGGGGTCGAGTTCGCGACCTTGCGCACTTCGAAATTCCAAAATGGACCTCCCACATCAACAACTGAAGTGATGCCGCTGCGCAAGTAACGGGCGAACACGTCGCTCAGATGACTTTTTACCCAGGCAACTTCGTCCCGATACGGACGTATTTTGGTCAAGTCGACAACGTCGGGCCGCGTGAACAGATCGCCCGATTGAAAGAAGTGAACGTGCGTGTCCATGTAGCCAGGCAAAATGAATTTGCCCTCGCAATCGATCCACTTTGATCCGACCGGCACGCCGGCTTCGCGGCGGCTCGCCACGCTTTCAATCTTCTCACCATCGATTACGAGCACCGCATTCTCGATGGTTTTGCCGTCAGCCGGATTGATGACTGTGCCGCCGACGAGCGAGAGTTTTTGAGCGTGGGCGGAGAATGAGAAGGTCAACAGAAGGAGAACACAAACGGAAAAAATTCGTTTCGGCGGGACGCCAAAACCAGCACTCGGGACGAGTGCGCTGCGCGGCGTTGAATTCATGGCGATAGATTCCTCGGTCCGAGCCGGACTGGCAAATTCGCTCGGAATGACAAAACAGAAATTGTCTCGGAGCGAGACGGCCGTTCGACTTGCGCTCGGGGCAGGCAGTAGGCTACCCCTTTTTTCCTTTGACCAGCGCCGCGGCTTCACGATCGATCTCGGCGAAATTGAGATGCCGGGGCTTGAAATAAAATTCGTCGATAACGATTTGGGCGAGAGCGGCGGCCGGCACGGCCAGAATTGCGCCGAGAATTCCGAACAACGCGGCCATGGCGATGGTGAAGAAGAGGATGTTTACCGGATGCAGGCGCATTTCTTTGCCGAGCACAACCGGAACGAGCAGGTTGAGTTCGACCTGGTAGACGATGACGATGACGAGAAGGGCGAGCCAGAATTTTGTCGGGCCCAGACTTAAAGCTACAAAGAGGATCGGGATGGAAACGAGAAAGGCCCCGACGTTCGGCAGAAATTCACCGACGAAGGCGAACACTCCGAACATGACTGCGGGTTGAATGCCGACAAGCCATAAGCCGGTGCCGATGGAGATGCCAGTGATGCAACCGTTGATCGTAACACCGCGGGCCCACATGATCATTTGTTGCATCAGTCGCGCCAGGGTGCGACGTGCCTGCTCGCGGTAACGATCAGGTGCGAGCGCGAGATATCCGGCGACGAGTGGTTGCGGATTTATCAGCACGAAGATGAGAAGCAGAATGGCCAGCGCGACACTCAGCACGCCACCGACGATACCAATGGTCGATCTGAGCAGAATGTTCCCCACCGTGCCCGCCGCGTCACCGACTTTACGGGCGATTTCGTCCGTCTGCGGCAAAGCATCGCGCACCGCCGGATACGTTTGCGCGAGCGAATCCATGCGCGCGCGGATTCCCTGCCAAACCTGCGGGGCGTTCTGGACCAGGCCGTTGAGCTGGTTGGCCAGCGGCGGGATGGCAAAAAGAACGATCGTCCCCACCACGGCCAGAAACACGAGCATGACTAAAACGACCGCCGCGATGCGCGGGATGCGTTTGCGTTGCAGCCAGGCCACGACCGGATTGAGCACCATCGCCAGCAGGAACACGATGGCGAAAAGCAACAACACCGATTCGAGTGCACGCACAATGAACGACGCGACGATGAGAAGAACGACGAGCCAGACAATGCGCCGCGCGCCGCGGTAGGTTAGCGGCATGCGATCATCGGAATCGTCGTTCGGTCTGGTCATGGAGCTCCGCGCTCGAAAATGTTGTAGCGGCGCTTCTATCAAGCGCCGAAGCCAAAAACAAGGCATTCGCCGCGGCGAACGCCTCTACAACTACGCTGCTTGCGCTCACGCTCCATCGGCGGGAGTCTGCAAATTCACCATCCCAGAGACACGCATGCATTCACGATTTTCTATTGCCATCTTCTTTCTCATGGCCGCTTCAGCTTTCACTCAAACCACACCGCAAACTTCAGACGGCAAACGCCCGTTCACGTTCGAGGACATGATGGCGTTGAAGCGGGTCGGCGCACCGGTGCCTTCGCCGGATGGCAAGTGGGTCGTGTTCGACTGTGTCGATGTCGATCTTGGGGCGAACACGAGGATTTCGCATCTCTGGATTGTGCCGGCGACCGGCGGTGAGTCGCGGCGGTTGAATGAAACTCCGAATCACGAGGAGCGCCCGCGCTTTTCGCCGGATAACAAGCGCCTCATTTGGACGTCGAAAGCGACCGATCCGTCGCAAATTTGGATGTGCGATTTCGACACCGATAGCGGTGTGCTGAAAGGCAAGCCCGGGCGACTAACGACGATTTCGACCGGAGCCGATGGCGCGATCTGGTCGCCGGACGGAAAGAACATCGTGTTTGTGTCAGCGGTTTATCCGGACTGCAAAGACGACGCGTGCAACAAGCAGCGCGACGAGGAACTGAAGAAGAGCAAAGTGAAAGCGAAAATCTTCACTCGTCTGTTCTATCGGCACTGGAGCGCATTCACTGAGTTCAGGCGCAGCCATCTGTTCGTTGTAAGCTTGGATGCGCGTCCCGGGGGCACAGACATCTTGTCTGTGGGGCCGGCGGGCGTCCCGCCTGCTGAATCGCACACGGCAGACAACATGTCCGCCGGCCCCACAGGCCAGAGGCCTGTGCTCCAGCCTAACGAGCCGCGCGATCTCACGCCGGGCGATCACGATGTCCCGCCGTTCAATCTCGGCGGTCAGGACATGTACGCGATTTCGCCGGACAGCCAGGAGCTCGCTTACACCAGCAACATCGACGAGGTCGAGGCCACCACCACGAACAACGAAATTTTCATCGTGCCGATGGCGGGCGGCACGCCCAAGAAAATTTCCACCAGTCCCGGCAGCGATTCGACGCCGCTCTATTCGCCGGATGGAAAATACATCGCCTGGCGATCGCAAGCGCGCGCCGGTTTCGAAGCCGATAAATGGCGGCTGCTCGTGCAAGATCGAAAAACGGGGAAAACGCGTGACCTGGCGGAGAAGTTCGATCGCTCCGTCGGCAGCTTTACGTGGATATCGGACGTAGGTAACGGAGGACTCTTCTTCGCGGCCGAAGATCGCGGTGAGGCGCCAATCTACGCGTTGTTTTTGGATCGAAACGAGCCAACACCAAGATCACGGCTTCACGCTGACGATTTAATTTGGGATCGAAACACAAACAGGCTGTTCTTCACGCGAGTATCGATAGCCGCGCCTAACGAACTGTGGCGCCTTGATCTTTCAGGCGAATCGCTGGGAGGAACCGTCAATCCCGAACCCGTCACGCACATGAATGACGCGCTGTTGTCGCAGATCGGCATGCAGCCATTGGAATCGTTCACATTTAAAGGCGCGAACAACGAAGATGTGCAGGGATTCATGATCAAGCCGCCGGGATTCGATCCGGCGAAGAAATATCCGCTGAAGTTTTTGATCCATGGCGGACCGCAAGGGGCGTGGGGAAACGAGTGGAGCTATCGCTGGAACGCGGAGTTGTTCGCGGTCGGCAACCCCGAAAGCTTTCGGGGCCAAGGCGGCTACGTGGTGGTGATGATCAACTTCCATGGCTCGACCGGTTACGGGCAGAAATTTACCGACTCGATCAGCGGCGATTGGGGCGGCAAACCGTATGTCGATCTTGTGAAGGGATTGGATTACGTGGAAAAAACCTATCCGTTTATCGACAAGAACCGCGAGGCCGCGCTGGGCGCGAGCTACGGCGGTTACATGGCGAATTGGATCCTCGGTCACACTGACCGTTTCAAATGCCTCGTGTCGCACGATGGAATTTTCAACACCGAGTCTGGCTACGGAACGACGGAAGAACTCTGGTTTCCTGAGTGGGAGTTCAAAGGGCCGCCGTGGAAACAGCGCGAGCTCTACCGAAAATTCTCGCCCCATCTCTTCGCCGATAAATTCAAAACACCAACACTGGTTGTGCATGGTCAACTCGATTACCGGCTCGATGTTTCTGAGGGATGCCAACTGTTCACCACGCTGCAGCGGCTGAAGATTCCCTCAAAGATGTTGTATTTCCCGGATGAAGGCCATTGGGTTCTCCAGCCGCAAAACAGCCAGCTTTGGTACAAGACGGTTAACGATTGGGTCGATCAGTGGTGCTCAAAGTAAAGCTCCAAACATCAAGCTCCAACATCCAGAGAAACTCCAAATGCCCAAATAGCGGCGGCATAGCGTTTGGGAATTGGATGTTGAAGATTCTCTGGAGCCCATTCGACTGTCGCTCAGGGCAGGCTTTGGATGCTGGAATTTGGTGCTTTGACTGCGCATAGAGCAGGCTCTCAATCGCCCTGGTCCCGCACCTGCGGGAGTGAACCGCCGCTACCTGAAACTTGCGGCGCGTCATCGCGTGGACGATGACCATTAGATGGCAAAGGATGACCTATCGACATACCTGAACGACCATTTGGCCGGGTCGGTGGCGGCGATCGAGCTGCTCGACCATTTGATTAAAGTTCACGAGGGAAAACCGCTGGGAAAGTTTTTCGAAGAGCTGCGTGGCGAGATCAACGCAGATCAGGCAGTGTTGCGCAAACTGGTGCAGAGATTCGCGAAGGAAAGTGCCATCCGAAAAGCCGGGGCCTGGCTGGTCGAGAAGTTTAGCCGCGCCAGGATTCAAATTGCCGGCGAAAAGCTCGGCGAGATGGGTCTGCTTCAGGCGATGGAGGTGCTTGTCTTGGGAATCACCGGGAAGCAACTGTTGTGGCGCGCACTGAGTGCGGCCTTGGCCAACTCACCTTTGCTGCGAGGCGTGGACCTCCAGCAGCTGGAGGAGCGCGCGATCAACCAAATCGAGCGTGTCGAGGCAAAGCGTCTCGAAACTGCGAGGGAGGTGTTGCTCAGGTAGGAACGCTCGAAATGACAAACAATGGCTGTCGATCTTGCGTTACGCGGGCGGGGTTCCGCGGAATGAGTCCAGCTTATTGATCTTCGGCAGTTTAACGACCTTGCCCTGCTGCGCGCTGTCAAAAATGGCCTCGATGATGCGCTGGTCCTGCAAACCTTCTTCGCCGGGCGTGTAGGGCTGGCGATCGTTGACCACGCAATCGGCCATGTGATCGAGTTCGTCGGCGAATTGATTCGTCTCGCCAATTTGCGGGAGCGGCGGATCGTTCGGCTTGGCAAACATTTTGAGGCCGTGATACGGGAATGACGGATCCATGCCGAACGTGCCGCGCTCGGCCGCGACGCGATACGATTGCGTGGGATGCGCATCGAAACTGCAAACGCAGTTGGCCAGCACGCCACTCGGAAAACGCAGCTGAAGGGTTGTGGTTGCATCGACCTCCTTAAACCGCGGGTCGTTAGGCGGGCGAAACGTCTCCGCCAAGACCTCGATCGGCTCTTCACCCAGTAGAAAACGAATGGTGTTAATGCAATAAACGCCCAGGTCCCCGACCGCGCCGCTGCCCGACATCTCTTTCTTAAGCCGCCACCCCATTTGGTCGACGCGCAGGCCGTTAGCTGACTCGATGAACTTGCTCGGGCCAAAGCCTTGTTGCCGCACTATTTTCTGCATCGCGCGATTCATCGGCTCGTACTGAATGCGATAGGCGATCATCAATTTGACTTTGGAGCGCTGGCATTCGGCGATCATCTGCTGGCATTTGGCCACGCTGACTTCCATTGGTTTTTCGCAGAGCACATGTTTGCCCGCGCGCGCCGCCGCCACGGTGAACTCAGCGTGCATCGAATTCGGCAAAACCACATAAACGACTTGCACCTCAGGATTGTCCTTAATGCGGCCAAAGGTTTTGTAGTCATAAATCGCTTCGGGCTTGACGCCATTCTCTTGCGCGAGCCGCTGCGCTTTCGCCGGATCACCGCTAACCAGGGCAGTCAACTTTGCCTTCTTGCTCACGCGAAATGCGGGAATCAATTGGTCGATCGACAGTCGGCCGAGCCCGACAAGCGCGAAGCCGACCTGTTTTTCTATCGGCCATGGCGCTGATTGGTCGGCGCTTTGTGGAGCGGCGCTCGCCGAGCCGGTTGCTTCCTGGGCTGCGGCAAACCGCAGCAGTCGCGGTGGAACCGCAGCCGCGAGGAGGCCGCGCGCGGAGCATGAGATAAAATTGCGGCGATCAAAAAATTCCTGATTTGCGTTCACAGAATCAATTCGCGGCGGCTATGCACCCTGGGTTGGTAAAACCGAAGAGTAGATGTCGATCTTATGCTCGCCGGCCGATTAGTCGCCGGGATGAAATCCGATCCGCCGCCTTGCTGGCTCGGGAGGAATCATCAGTTCGCGGATGGCGTCGAACACAATTTTGAATTGTGCGTCGTATTTCTTCTCCAGCGCGCCAAGCTTGCGTGCCAGGTCGGCATTGGAAAGGAGCATCTCCCGCAAACGAACAAACGTGCGCATGATTGCAATGTTCACTTGCACGGCGCGTCGGCTGCGCAAAACGCTGGAAAGCATGGCGACACCTTGCTCGGTGAAAGCCATCGGCGCTGCGCCTCCGAACTTGCCGCGAGTAGGTATCACATTTTGTGATACCAGCGAATCCATTTCATTCTCCGTCAGCTCGAACATGAAATCCTTGGGAAAACGCCCGCTGTTTCGACGAACGGCTTGTTTGAGCGCGCGCGTTTCCACCCCATAAAGGGCGGCCAAGTCATAATCCAACATCACCTTCTCACCGCGAATCAGGTAAACGCGGCGCTCGACTCGAACGGCGAGAGCCTGTTCCTTCATCGCCGCCGCCGGCCGAAGGAGTAGCCGCGATGCGATCGGCCACCGCCAATCGAGCGTCTGCCTCCAGCTGAGGATTCCGGCTCGAAAAGCACGGTGTAAAGATAAGGAAAGTTGTCGAGTTTTAGACGGGGAATCTTTTGTCCGATGAAATGCTCGATCGCTTGAAGCGCGGGAACTTCTTCGCCATTCATGAGTGTAAAGGCATCGCCTACATTTTGAGCGCGGCCGGTGCGCCCGATGCGATGGACGTAATCTTCCGGATGCTCGGGCACATCATAATTGATGACATGACTAACGCCGGCAATATCGAGGCCGCGCGACGCGATGTCGGTCGCGACCATTACTTCATACTTGCCGCTCTTAAAACCTTCAAGCGCTTCGATACGCTCGCGCTGAGTGCGGTTGGAATGCAGCACCGCCACCGCATGTTTGCCATCCTTTAATGAATGCGCCACGCGGTCGGCATTTTGTTTGGTCCGGCAAAAAATAAGAACGGAATCGAAATTGGTGCGCTCCAAAAGCGCCATGAGCAGGTCAAACTTTTGCTCGGCCGCGACTGGATAAACAGCGTGGGTGACGGTTTCGGCCGGTGATCGGCGCGCACCGAAAATCCCATGTCGAGCATACGATCGACTTCGTCGAGCACGAGGATATTAACATCTCGAAAATGGAGCGTGCGTTGCTCCAAATGATCGAGCAAGCGGCCAGGTGTGGCGACAACGATGTCGGTTCCGCGTTTGATTCCGTCGCGTTGTTTGCCGTAACCGACACCGCCGTGGATAACGGTAACGTGCAGATCGGTGAAGCGGCCATAATCGCGAAACGCGGTCTCGACCTGCGCAGCCAATTCGCGAGTCGGTTCAAGGACGAGACAGCGAAACTTACCATGATGGGCGAGTAACGTGAGAATGGGCAGCGCGAAGGCAGCGGTTTTCCCTGTGCCGGTTTGGGCGGTGCCGATTAGATCTTTGCCCGCGAGGATAATTGGAAAAGCGCGGAGCTGGATCGGTGTAGGCTCGGTAAAACCCATCGCCTGGGTACCGCGCACCACTTCGGCTGAAAGGTCGAAATTGTTGAATGACACGGCCGAACCTAATGCCACGCACGAAAGAGGCAAAGAGGCATCGTGAGCCTAACCGCGGATTACGCGGATAATACGGATTACCGAACGGGATGTTCCGAATTGCGAATCGCGCAATCCTGCACCGTAAATCACAATCCAGAATTTCCCCGTGATGCTTTAAACTCATCCGTTTAATCCGCGTAATCCGCGGTTAAATAAATGAACAAGCCACTTCGCATATTCGTGCTGGCAGATACGCATAACAAGCTGCCGCTGAAGGTTGTCGATTTTGCCGCAGCTGCCGATGAAATCTGGCATCTTGGCGACGTTTGCGCGGAAAGAATCCTTGATGAATTGCGCGCGATTGGCCCGCGCGTCACGCTAGTTAGGGGAAATTGCGATAGTAATTATGAATGGCCGTTAGTGCTCGATCTTGAGCGCGGCGGTCTAAGGTTTCGCCTGCAACACATTCCGCCCGAGCGCCCGTCACCAGATGTCGATGTTGTTTTGCACGGTCACACCCACGTGCCGCGAAATGAAAGGCGCGGAGACGTGTTGTTTTTGAATCCCGGCTGCGTTACCCGACCGAATCGCGGCGCGCCACCGAGTGTCGCATATCTTTCGATTGGAGCGGACGCCAAGATAAACTGGGAACTGCAAGCCTTGCGCTGAACTCGAGATCCCGCCGGCGAGAAGATAAATCGCGCGGAAAATTCGCCGCCCCCCCGGTTACTCGCGACGGCAAGGGCAATGATAGCGAGCGCAAACGCCGGGACGTCGAGCGCGCCGACACCATAAAGTAGGCTGCCCAATGTGCGACTTGCCGCGATCGCGCCAATCAGCCCCAAAGCAATTCCGACCGAGACCAGCACCGCGCCATGGCTAAGAACGAGGCGGAATACATCGCTGCGAGCGGCACCGAGCGCCATCCGAATGCCGAGTTCGCGGGTCCGCTGGGTCACGGTCAACGCCATCACGCCGTAAAGGCCCACGCTGGCGAGAATGAGAGCGAGGGCGGCGAAGGTGCCGAGTAGCGTCATAATCAATCGCCGCGTCGCCAGACTTACTGCTACATTTTGTTGCATCGTCGAGATGGAGGCCACAGGCTGATCAGGATCGAGCGCTTGCACTTCACGTTTGACTGCGGCGACGACGGAAAAAGGATCGCCGGTTGCGACGCGGATAAGCAGAGTGTTTTCGTCCTGCGGATATTGGGCGGCGCAGAAATACATCTGCGGAAAATTCAATTTCTCCACGTTATTTTCGCCGGGAGCCTCGTTGCGCGTCCGCGGAACCACGCCAACAATCGTCATCGGTGGCGGCTGCTTTTTCTCATCAGTCTGGTTATCGTCGATTTGCTGCCCGATCGGATCTTTTCCAGGGAAATATCGGCGTGCGAAGCTTTCATCGATGATCACCGAGCGTGGCGCCCCTGAAAAACCATCTCGCATCGGTGCCGGCCGGTAGAGATTAACCGTATCTTGTGGCCCAAATGATCGGCCTCGTAAAATTGGCATTTCCATTAGTCGAAAATAAGCGGGAGAAATAACATTCACTTCCGCTGAGGGCTGCTTGCCAGGCGGCGGCTTCGGAGTGCCGGTCACATGAAAGTAGCTGTCCCATTCGTTGTCGTCGAAAGGAACATTCGCGCCGATCGCCGCCGCCGACACACCCGGGATGGCGCTGATGCGTTCAATCAGCTGCGCGTTGAACGTCGCGATTTTTTCATCCGTGGGGTAGCGCGCTTTCGGCAGCGATAAGCTCATCGTGAGAACTCCGCGCGGATTAAATCCGAGAGGAGCGTTCTGCGCATGCCAGAAGCTCTTGAGAGCAAGCCCTGCCGCCGCCAGTAAGACGAGGGCGAGAGCCATCTGCGTCACCACCAGCGCAGCGCGCGCGCGTTGCCGACGCGCGCCTTCGCTGCTGGCCCGCCCAGCACCCTCGTGCAGATCAAGTGAGAGCGAATAAGCGCGTGAGATTCGCCAGGCCGGCCACACACCGATAAGAACTCCGGCCACCACGGCGACCGTAGCGGTAAAAGCAAGTGCGGTGAAATCGATGCAGGTTTCTTGAAAGCGCGGAACCTTCTGCGGACTCAACGCGATAATCGTGTCAAGGCTCCAGAGCGCAAAGAGCACGGCCAGAATTGCCCCGGCAAAAACCAGGACGCCGTTCTCGACCAGGAGTTGACGCACCAGCTGCCAGCGGCTCCCGCCAAGTGCCGCCCGAACCGCGAGCTCACGGGTTCGCGTGAGCGCGCGAGAGAGTTGCAGGTTGGCAACATTGGCGCACGCAATGAGCAAGACACATCCGACTGCGGCGAAGAGCAGCCAAACGCTTTGCCGGTAATCAGCGACGGCGGACTCGAGAAGGATCCGCGCGTTTACCGTTCGACCGGCATCGCTTTCGGGAAAACGACGCGCCAGTTCTCGCGCGATATTGTCCATGTCGGCAGCCGCCTGCTCGAGCGTCACTCCGGGTTTTAATCTGCCCAGGGCGGAAAACCCAGGATGATTACCGCGGCGTAAAACAGATTCGTCCGAGCGCAATTCATCCAATGGCAGATAGATCTCGGCGAGGCGCGGGAGACGAACGGTTTGCGGAACGATGCCGATGATTTCGCGCGGCACGCCGTCGACCAGGAGCTGCTGGCCCAACACTGCGGAGGATCCGCCAAAGCGACGCTGCCATAATTGTTCAGTAATCAGCGCGACCTTTCTGCTCCCGGGCAAATCGTCCGCCTCGACAAAGTCCCGTCCAAGTTTCGGCGGGGTGCCCAGGATGTTGAGAAAATTCCAGGTTACCCGCGCACTGGCGGTGCGTTCCGGCGTCGCGTCACCGATTCCGCCGGACAGATTAACGCCCTCGCGCCGGAACAACGCCAAGTCGGCGAAGCCGCGCTGCGCTGCGCGCCAGTCGAGATAGTTTGGATAGCTGACCGAACCGGAGTCGAAAACTTCAGAGCGTTCTCTTAGCAGAACAAGCCGCTCGGAATGCGGATAGGGTAACGGGCGCAACAAGAGTGCATTGACGACGCTGAAGATCGCAGTGTTCGCGCCAATGCCGAGCGCCAGGGTCAAGACAGCGATGGTCGTGAACCCCGGCTGCTTTCTCAGCATCCGAAGGCCATAGCGCAGATCGTGCACGGAAACCTAGATTCGTCGGTCGAAGCCGAAGGAACGAGATTTTACCGAGCTAGATCTGGAAGCCGACTTCAGGGCTCTGTGTTGCGCAGGTCACACAGCGTTTAGCCTCGATGCCGGGTGCCGAAATCGTCACCGGCTGCTGGGCAAACTGCCAGATCGCGGCGACGGCGCTCAAAATGAAAAGGCTGTAAAGAACAATTTCGAGCAGGCCGCGTTCTTTTTCTTCAGAGCGCACAAGGAGAGCGTAAGTAGATTCGTTGGTGGTGTTCATAGTTTTTTTTGGTTAACGCAGCTCCCTAATGCAATCACCATGCCACGCGATGAATCAATCGCATAAGTTGTTCATTACGAATATGATACATTGAGGCATCTCGCCAGTCAGTTGATACAAATGTTCCGCCACTGGGAAGCGGGCGTTCCGTTTTTGGGACAGGCAAAACTGTAGCCGCCCCGCTCTGTCGGGGCGCACCTTACGAGTGCACGGCGGCGGAGCGCCGTGACTAACCGAAAGCGGCAAGATGCCGCTTCTATTTAGTTAACGTGACCGCAAAACGAAATTATTTCGTCTCGCCTGATTTCCGGCCGAACCACTTTCGTTTTTTAGGTTTCGGCTCCTCTGCTGGAGCAGGCGCCGGCTCTTTTGCAGCCGGTGGCGGCGTCTCTTTTGGCACTGGCGCAGATTCCTTCGCCGGCGGTGCAGTTTCTTTTTTTGCTTTCGCAGATTTTTCTTTTTGTTCTTTTGGCTCTTTCTCTTCGACTGCCTGGTCGGCGTCGACCCATTCGATAAACGCAATCGAAGCGGAGTCGCTCTTGCGCTGACCAAGTCGGATAATGCGGGTGTAACCACCGTTACGACTGGTCGAGCGCGGCGCGATGTTATCGAACAATTTTTTGACGGCATTCTTTTGTCGCAACACCGCGAAAGCCGTCCGTCGCGCGTGAAGCGAGCCATTTTTTCCGAGGGTTACCATTTTTTCGGCGAGCGGACGAACGGCCTTGGCCTTGGCCAGTGTGGTTTTGATACGTTCGTGCTCGATCAAGCTGCAAACCTGATTGGCGAGCAGCGCTTTGCGATGCTCAGCGGTACGTCCGAGTTTGACCGTCTTCTTTTGGTGCCTCATGCGCCGGCCAGGATGTTGGTAGACCTTCTACAGCGCGTTACTCCGCTGATGCGCCATTTGCGCTGGCGCCGTCGACTCCAGCGGCGGGCATATCCACCAGACCGGCATCGAACTTCATGCCCAGACCCAAGCCGAGCTGCTGAAGTTTCTCTTTGATTTCGTTTAAGGATTTCTTGCCGAAGTTGCGATACTTAAGCATCTCTGCCTCGGTTTTCTGGGCAAGTTGGCCGACCGTCGTGATATTGGCGTTGTTTAAACAATTGGCCGCGCGCACGCTCAACTCAATTTCATTCACGCTCATGTTGAGGAGCTTCTTGAGCTTCAGGTTCTCTTCGCTTACGCCGGCCGGGGTCTCATCAAACTCGATCACGTCTTCATTGAAATTCACGAACACGTCGAGGTGGTGACGCAGAATGGCGGAACCCTGCAGCATCGCGTCGTCTGGGGTCAATCGGCCATCCGTCCAGATTTCCAGGATCAACTTGTCGTAATCGGTGCGTTGGCCAACCCGGGTATTTTCCACCGCGTATTTTACCCGCGTAACGGGCGAAAAAATAGAATCGATTGGAATCAGCCCGATCGGTTGGTCAGCGCGTTTGTTCTCCTCGCCCGTGGCAAAACCGCGGCCGACGCGCACTTCGAGTTCGGCATCGAACTTGTGTTTCTTATCGAGTGTGCAGATGACTTGTTTCGGGTTGAGAACGTCATAGCCCTGCACGACCTGAATTTCTCCGGCGGTGACTTCGCCCTCCTTGTTTACGTTTAGAGAAAGTTTTCGCGTCTCGTGATCCTCGGCTTTAAATTTCACCTTCTTGAGGTTGAGGACGATATCGGTCACGTCCTCAACTACACCGGGCAAGGTGGCGAATTCATGCTGTGCGCCGGTGATTTTTACCGCGGTGATGGCAGCGCCTTCCAGTGAAGAAAGCAGGACGCGGCGCAACGAATTTCCAATGGTGTGGCCGTAGCCGACTTCGAATGGTTCGGCGACAAACTTGGCGTAGGTATCAGTGGCTGTGCTCTCATCTTTAGTGAGAGTCTTTGGCATTTCAAAACGACCGTAACGGACTGGCATAACTTAATTTCGGATTGCGGATTTTCGATTTCGGATTGAGAGGGCGATTTGGAAATAAATCGGCAATCGCAAATCTAAAATCTAAAATTCCATCGCCGGGTTCCCCCTGGCGAGTGCGGCTTCACGTCAAGCGACGGAACCCCAGGGACCAACGGCGCAACTTCAAAAACTCGCTGCGGAATGTGGAATAAAGACCAAGACCAAGGAAATGCAAGGCGATATTGAGTGTGGGGAAGCGCCCGCTTTTTCATGGTCTTTCACTTTCACGGCCCTTCCGTCAGTTCTGGTTGCAGTCGTT
>WNGO01005153.1_pt1 | contig 16077 bp, 14 predicted proteins | sample 5400511 | NCBI WGS metagenome assembly WNGO01 (sample SAMN13153380, study PRJNA577476) | soil metagenome | isolation source: 20 cm soil or saprolite under Garry oak tree replicate 2 | place: USA:California | collected 2016-06-15 | reverse complement strand
GGCTGGAACGGCGCCAGGCGCTCCGTCTGCAGGAACCGCGGCTCCTCGAGATACGGCGCCGCGGCGCGTACCGCGCGGTTGAACCGCTCGACGTGGCCCACCTGGAGGCACAGCCCGCGATCACGCGCCGCGTGAACGAGCTGTTCCGCACCGGGCAGCGTGTCTGCAAGGGGTTTTTCGATCAGGGCATGAATGCCTCGCTCCAACACCGCCAGGCCCACGTCCACATGCGCCGGCGTCGGCACGACCACGGTGATCGCCTCGACGCGGTCGAGCAGCGCCTCGAGTGACGGGAATGCAGTCGCCCCGAGCTCCTTTGCGACGTACGGGGCCCGCTTGGGGTTATGGTCGTAAAACCCCACGAAATCGGCACCGTCGATCTTTTGGAGAAGCCGGATGTGATGGAAGCCCAGTGCGCCCGCCCCGACCACACCCACGCGCACCGGCCGCGGACGCTGCGTCATACCATCACCCCGCGCTGCGACGCCTCGATGAAGCGCAGAAAGGTTTCCACTTCGGCCACTTCGGGCAGCTCGACCCGCGCCCGCGCGACCCCCTGGCTGACGGTCAGATCCGAATTGAAGACCAGCCGGTACGCGCGCTTCAGCGCCAGCTTCACCTCGGCCGGGAAGTCCGCGCGCTGCAGGCCAACAGAGTTGAGACCGTACAGGTGGACGGGATTGCCGGCCGCCTTCGTGTACGGCGGCACATCCTGGTTGACGCGCGAGAGGCCGCCGACGAACGCGTACGTGCCGATGCGCACGAATTGATGGATGGGTACGAGTCCGCTGATGATGGCGCGATCGTGCACCGTGACATGCCCGGCCATCTGCACCGAGTTCGCGATGATCACGTCGTTCCCGACCACGCAGTCGTGCGCGATGTGCACATACGTCATGATAAAACAGCGCTCCCCGATCGTGGTCCTCCCCGTCGCCGTGCTGCCGCGGTTGATCGTGCAATACTCACGAATGATCGTGCCGGTGCCGATCTCGACCCACGTCTCTTCGCCCTTGTACTTCAGGTCCTGCGGGTCGTTACCGATCACCGTCCCGTAGCCGATCTTGACGCCGTCGGCCACGCGGGTGTTGCGCTCGATCACGGTATGCCCCGCGATCGTGCAGCGCGCACCCACCGTCACCTTGGGCCCGATCACGCAGTAGGGGCCGACCGAAACCTCGGCGCCCAGCTCGGCGGTGGGGTCGACCAGCGCGGTCCGATGGATCACTTATCGACCACCATGGCCATCATCTCGGCCTCGGCGACCACCTGCCCGTCCACAAACCCGGCACCCTTCATCCGGCAGGTCTTGCCCCGGAATTGCAGCATGTCGAGCTCGAACCGGATCTGATCGCCGGGCACGACGGGCCGGCGGAACTTCACGTTATCGAGCGACATGAAGTACACGACCTTGTTCGCCGTGTCCTGGTCCTCGAAATGGCTCATTAACAGCATCCCGCCGACCTGCGCCATCGCTTCGATGATGAGCACGCCGGGCATGATGGGATGACCGGGGAAATGGCCCTGAAAGAACGGCTCGTTGATGGTGACGTTCTTGATCCCGACGATGCGTTTCTGCCCCTCGACCTCGAGGATCCGGTCGACCAGCAAAAACGGATAACGGTGCGGCAGGTAATCCATAATCTTGCTGATGTCCATCGCCGGCATTCCCGTGCGCCTCCCTGCGCGTGCGAGCGCCCGCGCCAGCGCGATGTTACCGCCATGGCTGGGCCGCGTCGCCACCACATGAGCCTGAATCCGGGCGCCGGTGAGCGCCAGGTCCCCAACGATATCCGCCGCCTTATGCCGCACAAATTCGTCCGGCCACCGCAGCTTGCCGCCGGCCACCACCTTCTCATCGTCGAGCACGATGGCGTTCGCTTCCGACGCCCCCTTGATCAGCCCGCGCGCCTGCAGCTCCGCCACTTCGTGCGTGAAGCCAAATGTCCGCGCGGGCGCGAGCTCGGTCGCAAACCTTTCGGGCGTGACCTCGTACGTTCCGGCCTGGCACCCGATCAAGGGGTGCCGCCACTCGATCGACACCGTCAGCCGCAAGGTCTTGGATGGCGCCACAACATACGCTGCGTCCCGGTCCGTCACCGTGAAAGGCGCCTGCACCGTGAGAAAGGAGGCCTCTCCACCTACCGGTGTCGGCTCGGCCTTCGTCAATGCCTCGAAGTATGGTTGCACGCTACCGTCGAGTATCGGCGGTTCGGGGCCCGTCAGCTCGATCGTCAGATCGTCGATGGCATGCGCGGCCACGGCCGCGAGGACGTGCTCGACGGTATGGATCGTCGCCTCACCCTTCCCGATCGCAGTCCGCCGCTCCACCGCTTCCACCTCGCTCAGGCGTGCCGGCACTTCCGGCTTGCCCGCGAGGTCGGTGCGCCGGAATACGATGCCGTGCCCGGCAGGCGCGGGCAAAAACGTCGCCTCTGTCGTAGCACCCGTGTGCAGCCCGGTGCCGCGAAGGGACGCCGGACGCGTGACGGAGCGCCTACTGCTCTGTTGCGGAGGAGGCACCGGCCGAGGGAGCGGGGGGAGCGGGGGGAGCGGGGGCGGACTTGGATGTCACGAGCTCTTCGAGATCACCGATGATCTTGGCGAGGCGGTACAGCGCGGCCTGCCCGCGCAGATACTCGCGGTGTGGGCGGGCCAGCGTGCCGAAGTAGGTCGCGTCCGCGGGGATATCGGCGATCGTGCCGGACTGGACGAGGAGTCGCGCCCCGCGTCCGATCGTGATGTGGTCGGAAACGCCCGCCTGTCCCGCGATGATGACATCATCCTCCACCTGACAGCTGCCCGCGATGCCGGCCTGCGCCATGATGAGACAGCGGGCGCCGATCCGCACGTTATGGGCGATGTGGACGAGATTGTCGATCTTGGTACCCGACCCGATCACCGTATCGTCCACGCTGCCCCGGTCGATGCAGGTGTTCGCGCCAATCTCGATGTCATCCCCGATCAGGCAGCGCCCCACGTGCGGGATCTTGCGATGCGCCTCGCCGCCCTTGCCGGGGATGTACCCGAACCCGTCACTGCCGATCACCGCACCCGAATGTACGATGACGCGCTTCCCGAGCGCCGTGCCCGCGTACAGACTGACGCCGGGATAGAGCTGCGAGTCGTCGCCGACCGCCACGCCGTCGCCGAGGACGCACCCGGCGCCAATGCGGACGTTGCGACCAAGCTGCACGCCGGCGCCCAGCACCGCATGCGGGCCGATCTCCACCGGCTCCTGCCACGTCGCGCCGCGACCCACGACCGCGCTCGGATGCACGCCCGCTTCCCATACGGCCTGCGGGTACAGCACCGGCAGCACCACGAGCAGCGCGGCATACGGGTCGGCGACGATGACGCGGGTCTCCGGTCCTCCGCCGCTCGCCGCCTGCTCCAGATCGGGCGCGACGAGGACGACGGACGCGCTGGTGCGCTGAAGGTATGGGACGTACCGGGACGAGGCAAGAAAAGACAGGTCGCCGGGACCCGCGCGCTCCAGCGGCGCAATGCCGGCGACCGTCGTTGTCCCCGGCCCCACCAGCCGTCCGCCGGTGAGAGCCGCGATTTCACTCGCGGCGAGCGGCCGCGTTCCCGCCGAATTCACGGTGGGAAGCTAGCCGTCGATTATTGCGCCTGCGAGAGGCGCTGCAGCACCCGGGCCGTGATGTTGAGCGCGGGATCTGCCGCTGCGATCAACCCTCCGGCCGCGTCCGCGTCGAGAATCAGTGAGTAGTTCGACTCGGCGCGGATTCCCTGGATCACGGAGTTCACGCGCGCCTGAATCGGCTGCAGCAGCTCCTGTTCCCGTTGCCGCGCCTTGTCCTGCAGCTCGTTGGTGCGCGCTTCCATCCGTTGCTGCATCGCCTGCAGGTCTTTCTGCTTCTGCGCGCGCGCCGCCGGCGAGAGCGCGATCGACTGCTGGTCGAAGGCCTGCACGGCCGAGTCGAGCGCCTGCTGCAGCTTCTGCACTTCGGTGCGGTAGCCGTCGACTTCCTTCAGATACGTCGACTCGGCGACCGCGTAGCCGGGCGTGCGCTGCAGGATTTCCCGGGAGTTGATGTAGGCGATCTTGATCGCCGAGGCCGCCTGACTGGCCGACGGGCCCTGGGCGCGCGCAACACTGGGTACCGCGACGTGGAACGCGAGCGCGGCGACCGCGGCGAGAGAGACGAGCATGGAACGCTGCATAACGCTGGAACTCCCCGGGAAGAACGTGGGTGCTGAGTATGTGGGTATGGCTTAGAAGAAATTGCCGAGTTTGAAGTGCAGCTTCCAGCCCGGCGCCGGACGTCCGGTGATATCGGTCTTATCGAAGCCATACGCATAGTCGATACCCAACGGGCCGAGCGGCGAGATGACGGCCGCCCCGAAGCCGGCGCCGCGGAACAGGTGCGTCGGATCGAATTGGGCCGGCCGCGACCACACGTTGCCGGCGTCGTAGAAGGTCGAGAGGTACAGCATCTGGGACACGCGGATTCCGATTTCGCCCGTCATCGTGAAGTACGACTTCCCGAACGCCAGGGGGCTCGCGCCGTTGGCGACGGCGTTGGGATCGTAGCCGAAGGGCGTAATGGACGCTTCGTCGTAGCCGCGCAGCGGGATGAAGAACTGGGTGCCGCCGAGCGTGAAGAGCTGGTCGAAGAACGGGGTAACGCCGAACACGAAGCCCGTGCGACTCGACAGGCCGAGCACCAGCTTGACGTTGGACGTCGGGGACCCGCCCAGCGTGCCGATCGGCGCATAGAAGTGGTCTTCGAAGTCGATGCGCTGGAAGTCGCCGGTGCCGCCGAGGAAGCCGCCGTTCTGCGTGAAGCCGAACTGCACCATCGTGCCGGCGGTCGGGAACGGCAAGTCGATCCGCGTGTCGCGCATGACCGAGGCGCCGAGGCTGGAGCGCACGCAGTAATTGCAGCGGAACGCGTTGGTAAACGCCGCGTTAGTGCTGGAGCCGGTATAACTCTGCTCGTCGAGGGCGTAGTTCAGGAACAGGCGCGTGTAGTTGGAGCCGAACAGCGGAAAGCCGAACTGCACGTTGGCGCCCCGCCGCCGCAGCCGCCCAACGTCGGCAATCACATACCGGACACGCTGGTCGTGCACCCCAATCGTTCCCGAGATCCGGGACTCGCGGATCGCGGGATCCGTGTACGTGATGCTGAAGTCGTTGATGTTCTTCCCGAACTGCCACTGCAGCTGGCCGCGCTTGCCCTTGCCGAACAGGTTGGGTTCGTCGAGTCCGATGAACCCGCCGACGCCTGTCCCCTGCCCCACCGACGCGCCGAAGTTGATGTTTCCGGTCCGCTTTTCGGTGACGTGGAAGACGACGTCGATGTCGCCCTGCTCGTTGGCCGGTTTGGTCTCGGGGAACGGCAACGGCTGGTTGAAGAACCCGAGGTTCGAGACGCGCTGGTAAGACGCGATCAGCGCGTCCTGCCGGAACACGTCGCCCGGGACCATCACGATCGCCTCGCGGATCACGCGTTCGTGGGTCACGTCGTTGCCGCGGATCTCGACGTGGCTCACGATCGCGGGCTGGCCCTCGTTGATGACCCAGCGCAGATCCACGACGGGCTTGCCGTTCGCATCGAAGCGGCGAATCACGTCGGGCCGGACCTGGACGTAGATGTAGCCGTTGTTGTAGTACAGCGTCTGCAGCTTGCGCGTCGCATCCTGCCACTGCTGGTCGTCGAAGTACGCGTTCGAGGGCCGGCCACCGAGCCCGAGCAAGCCGGTGCGGTTGTGCGTGTCGAACGGATAGTACGGCTGCAGCTCATCGGTCGAGAAGCGCCGGTTGCCGACGATCTCGAACGTGCCGACCTTGTACGGCTCGCCTTCGCTCACAGTGACGACGAGCGTCGCCTTCCCCGTTTTCTCGCTGACGATCAGCGTGTCCTGCAAGACCTGGAAGTCGACGTAGCCGCGCTTGCCGTAGTACTCCGGCAGGATCTGCCGCAGATCCTCCGCGACCTTGTCGTCGTTGTACTCCCCCGAATGCATCCAGAAAAAGCCTTCGGGCTTGGAATGCATCTGATCGACGATCAGCTGGTCGGTGAAATGCGTATTGCCCTGAATGTCCACCTGCGAGATCGCGACGCGGCTGCCTTCCTGGAGGTCGAAGATCACGCGCACCGCCGCCGAGTCGCGCTCGTACACGTAGACCGGCTTGGCCTCGGCGAGGTAGTAGCCCTGCGCGTGGTACATCGAATCGATGCGGGCGAGTGCGCGCGTGACCGCCGCGGGATCGAGCGGCCGGCCTTCCGACAGCTGGACCTTGTCGCGCACGCTGCCCTCGGCGAGCCGCTCCACGCCGCGGACCGTCCACTTCACGAGCTGCGGGCGCTCGCGCACTTGTATCACGAGGATGTTCCTTCCCTCGGCCTGCGTCTGGAGAAGCTGGACGTCCTCGAACTGGCCGCTCGCAAACAGGGCCTGGATGGCGCGCTGCACGTCCCGGTAGTTCAGCGCCCGCCCGGGAACGAGACCGCTCATCTGGATGACGCTGGCGGCGGTATTGCGCTTCTGACCGGCGACGGCGATGGAGTCGGGAGTCGGCGGCGAATCAACGCCCGCGACCCGCCCCTGGGCCTTGGACAGGCCCGGGGCGAGGACGGCGAGACTGACGACGATTGGAAGGGTGAGCCGGCGAATCACGCCTTCGAGCCGGAGAGTGCCCTGAATGCGAGGCGCTCCTTGTCGGGAGCGACGTCCACTTCGATCTCGTCGCCCTTGGCGAAATCTCCGACGAGGATCTTCTCCGACAGAGGGTCCTCGACGTACTTCTGAATGGCGCGCTTCAGCGGCCGCGCGCCGAAATGTTCGTCGTAACCGTGGTCCACCAGGAAATCGGTGGCGCCCTGGGTGAGTCGCAGGGTCAGCTCTTCTTCGCCAAGCCGCTTCTGCACGTCGCGCGCCAGGATGGCGACGATCAGCGCGATGTGCTCCCGGTTCAGCGCGTGGAACACGATCACGTCGTCCAGCCGGTTCAGGAATTCCGGATTGAAGACCTTGTTGATTTCCTCTTTCACCTTCTCGGACATCCGGTCGAACTCGGTGCGCGCATCCGGTTGCCCGAAGCCCAGCGTCTTGCCCTTCGCCACGTCGCGCGCGCCCACGTTCGACGTCATGATCACGACGGTGTTCTTGAAATCGATCATGCGGCCGTAGTTATCGGTCAGATGGCCTTCATCCAGCACCTGCAGCAGGATGTTGAACACGTCGGGATGCGCCTTCTCGATTTCGTCGAGCAGCACGACCGAGTACGGTTTGCGCCGCACGGCCTTCGTGAGCGTGCCGGAATCCTCGTAGCCCACGTAACCCGGGGGCGCGCCGATCAGCCGGCTCACGGAGAACTTCTCCATGTACTCCGACATGTCGACGCGAATCAGGGCGTTGGCATCCGCGAACAGGAACCGCGCCAGGGCCCGCGCCAGCTCGGTTTTGCCGACGCCGGTGGGGCCGCTGAAGATGAATGAGCCGATCGGCCGCTTGGGATCCTTGAGGCCGGCCCGGCTCCGCCGGATCGCGCGCGAGATCACGTGGATTGCTTCGTTCTGGCCGACGACGCTCTCGTGGAGCTCGTCCTCCATCCGGAGCAGCCGCGCGGTCTCGGCCTCCTGCAGTCGCGTGACCGGGATGCCGGTCCAGCGCGACACGATGAAGGCGACGCCCTCCTCGCTGATCGTGGGCCGGCGGGTCTGCCGCTCGCGCTCCCACTCCTCCTGCTTGCGGCGAATTTCGGCCTGGAGCTCGCGCTCCGAATCGCGCAGCGACGCCGCCTTCTCGAAGTTCTGATCGCGCACGGCCGCTTCTTTATCGCCGTTGATGCCCTCGAGCTTTTCCTTCAGCTCGGCGACCTCGGGCGGCGGCACCTGGGCGGCGAGCCGCGCGCGCGCGCCGGCTTCGTCGATCACATCGATCGCCTTGTCGGGCAGGAACCGGTCGGTGATGTAGCGCTCCGACAGCTTCGCCGCTTCGATCAGCGTCTCATCGGGAATCACGACGCGGTGATGGTCCTCATACCGCTTCCGCAGTCCCTTGAGGATCTCGATCGTCTCGTCGATGGTCGGCGGATCCACGATCACCGTCTGGAAGCGCCGCTCCAGCGCGCCATCCTTCTCGATGTATTTGCGGTATTCGTTCAACGTCGACGCGCCGACGCACTGCAGCTCGCCGCGCGCCAGCGCGGGCTTCAGCATGTTGGACGCGTCTACTGCGCCCTCGGCCGCGCCTGCCCCGACCAGCGTGTGCAGCTCGTCGATGAACAGGATGATGTTCTTGTTTTGCGCGATCTCGTTGATGACCGCCTTGAGCCGCTCTTCGAACTGGCCGCGGCCGCCATGTCGAGCGACAACACGCGGTGATCCTTGAGCGCGTCGGGGCACTGCCCGCTCGAGATCAGTTGGGCCAGGCCTTCGACGATCGCCGTCTTGCCGACACCGGGCTCGCCGATGAGCACGGGATTGTTTTTCTTGCGGCGCGACAGAATCTCCATCACGCGCTCGATTTCCTTTTGCCGCCCGATCGTCGGATCGAGCGCGCCTTCTGCCGCGAGCTGCGTCAGGTCGCGGCAGAAATGGTCGAGCGCGGGCGTCTTGGATTTCTTTTCGCTCTTGGGCGGCGTGGGCTGCGCGCCGGTGCCGCCACCAGCCGGCGTCGCCGGCATCTCGCTGCCCAGCAGCCGCAGCGTCTCGGCGCGCGCCTGTTCGAGGTTCACCCCGGCGTCGGTCAGGACCTGCGCCGCGATGCCCTTCTCTTCGCGCAGCAGGCCGAGCAGCAGGTGCTCGGTGCCGACGTAGGAGTGATTCAGCTCGCGCGCCTCGCTCATCGCCAGCTCGAGCACCTTCTTGGCGCGGGATGTATAGGGGAGGTCGGGACCGGCCGCGGCCGCGGCCTTTCCTTTCTTCACCGTCTCCTCGATCTTCTGCTGAATCTCCTCGAGGTCGACGTTGAGATTCGTTAAGACCGCCGCCGCGACGCCCTCACCTTCGCGGATCAAGCCGAGCAGGATGTGCTCGGTACCGACGTACTCGTGATGCAGGCGGGCCGCTTCTTCGCGAGCCATCTGCAGGACTTTCCGGACTCGATCCGTGAAATTGTAGCCGTTCATCGGGGCTCCGCATTCGGTTCGTCTTCAAGCAAGCGCCGCACAAACGCAGCGCGCACCGTCGGCAGTTCGCGGTCGCCGGTAGACCGGTCGTCCATGGCTGCCAGGTGCGCGAGCTGGGTATAGATCAGCAGCTTGTTGAGCGTATATACCCCGGGACCCGGCAGCAGCTTCAGCCCAACGCCCAACCGCACACCGCTCAACAGATTCATCGTCTCTTCAAACGTCAACCGGCGCGCGTGTTTCAGCAAACCGTATGCGCGCCATGTTTTATCCTCGACTTCCTCAGGTGCCGTTCTCAACAGCACGTCCCGTGCCTGCTCTTCGTATTCGACGACTTGCCGCACGATCTTCCCGAGGTGATCGATGAGCTCGTCTTCAGTCTTCCCCAAGGTTGTTTGGTTGGACAACTGGAAGAAATTTCCGACGACTTCACTGCCTTCCCCGTACAGCCCCCGAAAGGTCAATCCCACCTGCGAGAGGCCTTGCAGAACTTTGTTGATTTCCTTGGTCAAAACAAGGCCCGGCAAATGGATAAGAACGCTGGCCCTGAGACCGGTTCCTGCATTCGTGGGACAAGACGTAAGATAGCCAAATTCAGGGTGAAAGGCGAAAGGAATCAGCGTGCCGAGTTCGGCATCTACCGATTCCACCGCGGCATAGGCGTCCTCCAAATCGAATCCCGACCACATGCCGTGCAGCCGCAGATGATCCTCTTCGTTCACCATCACCCCAACCTGATCCTGCACCAGCAGCGCCGCGCCCGGTCGAGGCGGCGATTCGCGCTCCAAGCCCGCTAACTCCTTACTGATGAGATGGCGCTCGTGCAGCAGTTGCCGCTCGGGACGCTCCATCTCGTCGAGATGGAATGCGACGGCCGACGACAAGTGGTCGGAGGCGGCGGCGGCTTCCTGCACACGGTCCAGCACGGCTTTCCGGTCGGTATCCTTCGCCCGCTGGCTGAACGGGATCCCCCGCACGTTGCGGGCAAGCCGGATGCGGGTGGACAGGACGATCGTCGATTTCGGCCCCGACGCGTCCAGCCAGCGCATCCCGCCATCGGGTAGCAGTGTCAGGTCCATTACTCGAGTACCCGGATGCGATCGCGCAGCTCAGCCGCGAGCTCGAAGTTTTCGCCTTCCACCGCCCGCCGCAGCTGCGCCTTCAGCTCGAGCAGGCGGCTGCGGGGATCGGCTGCCCCGCCCCCCTCCAGGTCGCCCGGCGCTTCGTAGCGCTCCCCGACGTGCTGGCTCGAGCCGTGGAGCCGGCGGAGCAGATCACGCAAGTGCGCGTCGAATGTGGCGTAGCACTGATCGCAGCCCAGGCGGCCGGAATCGCGGAAGTCGCGCAGCGTGCTGCCGCACGACGGGCAACGCACGCCATCGGCCGGCGTGGGGACGAGGGCGCCTCCCTTCCCCAATGCCGTCAGGAATCCGCCGAGCGGCGTCTTGAGGACGGCGCCACCGGTTTCGACCCCCTTCAGCTGGGCACACTGCTCGCAGAGATGGAGGGTGACTTTGGAGTCATGCTCCACCTGCGTGAGGTTGATGATCGCGTCGCGCTCCTTGCAGTTATCGCACAGCATCAGGGTATCGCATCGACCGAGCTCACCACCGTGAGCCGGCCGTCCTCCAGGAGAAGCACCCGATCCGCCCGGCCGGCGAGCTGGCGATTGTGGGTGACGACGACGACCGCCGTCTCGTATTCCCGAGCCAGGCGGAAGAAGATCTCGTGCAACCGTTCGGCGTTCGCGTGGTCGAGGTTGCCCGACGGCTCGTCGGCCAGCACGACGTTGGGATCGTGGACCAGCGCGCGCGCCACCGCGCACCGCTGCTGTTCGCCGCCGGAGAGTTCGGCCGGCCGATGGCTCATCCGCCCCGCCAGACCCACGTCGGACAGCACCTCTTCGGCCCGCGAGCGAGCCTGGCGGGGCGACGTACCGCCGATCAGGAGGGGCATCATCACATTCTCGACCGCTGAAAACTCACGCAGCAGGTGGTGAAACTGGAACACGAATCCCAGCTTCCGGTTCCGAAGTTCCGCGGCGCCGCCCGCATCCTGATCGGCGTAGCGAGAGCCGTCCAGCCAAATATCACCGCCGGTCGGCGTATCCAGCGCACCCAGCAAATGCAGCAACGTGCTTTTTCCCGCTCCCGACGACCCGACGATGGCGACGAACTCGCCGCGGCGCACTTCCATGTCCACGCCGCGCAGCACCTCGAGCGGCTGCCCATCGCCTCCCGCGAAGACTTTGCGGACACTCCGAGCCACGAGCAGCGCGTTCATTCGTATCGAATCGCGGCCACCGGATCGAGCCGGGCGGCCTGCATACTGGGGTACAGCGGCGCCAGGGTGGCGATGACCAGACTCGCAGCGATGACCGCCAGGGCATCGAGGGGATTCGTCAGCACCGGCAGATGATCGATGAAGTAGATCGACGGATCGATGGGGATCAGATGACCGCGATTGACGCTCGACCCCAGGATCAGCCCCAACACCGTGCCGAGGGCCGTACCCGTAAGCCCGATGAACACGCCCTGGATGAGGAAGACGCGCCGAATCCGGTTGCGCGCCATCCCCATCGCCAGGAGGATGCCGATCTCGCGCGTCTTGTCGCGCACGACCATCGTCAGCGTCCCCACGACATTGAAGGCCGCCACGACGCAGATCAGGAACACGACGAGCCCCATCGCGAGCTTCTCGAGCTTGAGCGCCGAAAAGAGCGAGCGGTTTTGCAGCTGCCAGTCGAGCGCGCGATACGGATATCCGAGCTGGCTCTCGAGCTGCTGCCCGAAGGCGTTCGCCTGCTCGGGATTGGCGAGCCGCACCTCGAGCCCCGTGACCGCGTTGGCGAGCCCGGCGAAGTCCTGCGCGTTTTCACGCCGCATGACGACGTAGCTGTTGTCGTAATCGTACATCCCCGTTTCGAACAGACCCGTCACCTCGTAGCGGCGATACTTCGGGACGAACGCGCCGAGGCTGCGGTTGAACTGCGAGCCGGCCGGCGCGACCATGGTCACGATCTCACCCGGATAGGCCGAGAGCTTGGTGGCGAGCCGGGTCCCGATCGCAATGCCGCCTTCCACGCCCGGCTGCGTCGTGTGGAACGTCAGGTCGCCCTTTGTGAAGTAATGCGGCAGACTCGTTACGGCGCGCGTGCCCGTATCGGCTTCGACGCCGATCACCGCCACTCCGTCGGCGTAATCGTGCCCCGCGGAGATGAGGCCGTTCGTCAGCACGAACGGCGCGGCGGCCACCACCCCCGGGGTGCGCTGCACTTTGCCGAGCACGGTGCTCCAATCGTCGAGCCGCAACCCCTCGCCATAGGTGAGGACGCGGAGATGGGGATTCACGACGAGAATTTTCTCGCGCAGGTCGTTCTGCATCCCGTTCATGACGCCGAGCACGATCACCAGGGCCATGACGCCGACGGTCACGCCGCCCACCGCGATCACCGTAATTAAGGAAAGGAGACGCGACGACCGGCGGCTGCGCAGGTAGCGCATCGCGACGCGCAGATCGAGCCAATTCGGCCAGTTGGCGGCCAGCACCACGAGCGCCCCGATCGTCGCGATCACGAACAGGGCCTTGAGGATGTCGAGGACCGTGATGGAAATCGTCATTCGGGCCGCAGCATCGGAAAGAGAATCACATCACGAATGTTCGTCTGGTCGGCGAGAATCATGGTCAACCGGTCGACGCCCAGGCCGACGCCGCCCGCGGGCGGCATGCCGTACTCCAGCGCGCGCAGGTAGTCCTCGTCCAGCTGCTGTGCGTCGGTGTCCCCCGCTGCGCGGAAGGCCGCTTGCTGCTCGAAGCGGCGCCGCTGCTCGTCGGGGTCGTTGAGCTCGCTGAACGCATTGGCGAGCTCGCGGTGCTGCACGAACAGCTCCCACCGCTCGACCTTGGTCGGATCACCGCGCTTCGGCTTCGCGAGCGGCGAGAGCGCCACGGGATAGTCGAAGACGAACGTCGGCTGCACCAGCTTCGGCTCGACGCAGGTCTTGAAGACCTCATCGACGAGCTTCGGCCCGCTGAGCGCAGCGATCTCGTCTGGCGGTGCGTTGTGGCGCTTCAGCACGGCCCGCAGCTCGGCGTCGCTGGTGCGGGCGAGATCGACGCCGGCGTGCTCGCGCACGAGCGCGTAATAGTCCTTGCGCGCGAACGGCCGCTCGAACGAGAGCGTCGCGCCGTGTCGCTCCAGCACGCTGCTCTTGAACAAGTCGAGCACCAGACCCGACAGCATTTCTTCGGTCAGTTGGGCCATGTCGTTGTAGTCTGCGTACGCCTGATACCACTCCGCCATCGTGAACTCGGGATTGTGAAAGCGCGACAATCCTTCGTTGCGAAAGTCGTGGCCGATCTCGTACACCTTCTCGAGACCGCCCACGATACAGCGCTTCAGGTACAGCTCATCCGCGATGCGGAGATAGAACGTGGCGTCGAGGGCCTCGTAATGCGTCTGGAACGGCGATGCCGTCGCCCCGCCGTACAGCGGCTGCAACACCGGCGTCTCTACCTCCAAGTACCCCTTGCCGTCGAGGAACGCCCGAATCCCTTGGACAATCCGGGTACGCAGCCGGAACAGTTCCCGCACCTCGGCATGCACCGCGAGATCAGCGTACCGCTGCCGGTAGCGTAACTCCGGGTCGGTCAGTTCGCCGTGTTTTACGCCACTCGCGTCTTCCTTGCCGAGCGGCAGCGGCCGGAGTGCCTTGGCCAGCAAGGTACAGCGGCCGACGCGCACGGTGATTTCGCCCGTTCGGGTCTTCATCAGGCGCCCCTCGACCCCGATGTGATCCCCCAGGTCGAGCAGCTCGATCAGGCCGTAGAGATCCGTCCCGAGCTCATCGCCCTTGAAGTAGAGCTGGATCCTGCCGCTCGCGTCCTCCAGGTGCGCGAAGGTGGTCTTGCCGTGAGGCCGCAGCGCCACCAGGCGACCCGCCAGGCGGTACTGCGTCTGGTCGTTGTCATCCCGATACGCTCCGAGCGCCTGCTTGGCGGTGGCGCTGCGCTCAAAGCGGTACGCGAACGGGGCGACGCCTCGCTCGATCAGCTCCTTCAGCTTCTCGCGGCGCGCGGCTTCGACGAAACCGGTCATTACGCGGCCTTGCTTCCGAAGCGCTTGAGGAACGCTTCGATGAAGGGGTCGAGATCGCCGCGGCGACGGCGCGCTCGTACAGCCGCGCCTTCAGCATTTTCATCGCCGTCGCCTTGTTCTTGCCCTGGCTGCGCTCCTGCTGGCACGATACGACAATCCCCGTCGGCAAGTGTGTGATCCGCACCGCAGACGATGTCTTGTTGACGTGCTGCCCGCCCTTGCCGGACGCCCGAAACACGTCGATCCGGAGATCATCGTCCTTGATCTCGATCTCGATCTCGTCGTCCACTTCGGGATAGACGAAGACCGACGCGAACGAGGTGTGCCGGCGTGACTGCGAGTCGAACGGCGAGATCCGGACCAGGCGATGGACGCCCTTCTCCGCCTTCAGGAGGCCAAAGGCATATTGGCCGCGAATCTCGATCTCGGCAGATTTGATGCCCGCCTCTTCACCCGGGAGGATGTCGAGCACGTTCACGGCAAAGCCATGCCGCTCCGCCCAGCGCGTGTACATGCGGACCAGCATTTCGGCCCAGTCCTGTGACTCGGTACCGCCGGCACCCGGATGAATGGTGAGCAGCGCATCGCGCGTATCATCCGGTCCCTGCAACATGGTCTGCATCTCGAGCGACTCGAGCCGGCCGGCGATTTCATCTGCCTCGGTCTCGAGCGAGCGTTGCATGGCGAGATCGACGTGGGATTCGGCTTCCAGCAGCTCGTTGAGCTCTCGGCCCTCATCCACCCGCTTGCGCAGCGCGTGGTACGGCTCGAGCCACCCTTTCAGCGATTTGACTTCGGCGACGGTCCGGCGGGCGCGCTCCGAGTCGGCCCATAACGATCCGTCGGCCATCTTGTGCTCCAGTTCCGCGAGGCGCGCGGCTTTCCCCTCCACGTCAAAGAAAGCCCCGGAGCTCGGTGAGGCGACGATCGAAACCGGCAAAACGATCAGTGAGAGTCATGAGAACAGCGTCTTCCCCCCTGCGAGAATTTCGTTGAGAGCCTCGGTCCAGTACGGCGTGCTCTGCGCCATCTCCTGGCCGACCTGCTCGACGTACTCCTGCCAGCTCTTGTCGATTTCATCCCTGAAGAGCTGGGGCAGTGTGCCGTCGCGAATACCCTGCTGCCGCTTCTCAGGATGATAGACGAGCATGTCCGAGATCAGGGCCCGCGCCAGGCGTCGTGCCTTCTGCTTCGGGTCCTGAACCATAAACGGATTCACCGGACGGAGCGGACCGGTGCTGCGCTTGCCGGGCGTGGGCGGGGGGGCCGGAGCGGCCGCCGGAGTGGCTCTCGACCCCGCGGCCTGCGGCGGTGGTGGAGGGGGAGCGGGAGGCGGAGGCGGCGGCGATTGCACTCGTGGCGCGGGAATCGCTGACGCCACCGGCGGCACCGGAGCCGACGAGGGCGCCCGAGGCGCGGGGGTGGCGGCGGTCGCTGCGGGCCTCGCGGCGAACGGGTTCCGGCTCGACGGGGGTGCCGCAGGCCTGGCCGGCGCTGCAGCGATGGACGGCGCTGTGGGTCGCGCCGCTGGTGGCGCTGCGGGTGTCGCGGGCCGGGCGATCGGCGACGGCGCAGAGGCCGGCGTCCGGGCCGTGGCGGGTGCCGGGGCTCGCGGGGCCGGCGCGGGTGTTGGGGGTGGCGGCGACATCGCAGGCCGTGAAGATGCGGCCGCGGGCGTTGGAGTTGAAGGCGCCACGTGCCCGGCCGCTCCATCCACGCTGACGGCGAAGATGTTGTTGCACACGCTGCAGCGCGCGCGGATGCCACCCGCGGGAACCTTGGTCGGGTCCACGCGATAGACCGTTTGGCACGATGGACAGTTGACGTTCACGCGCTACGCCTCGCTGTCTCCGCTTTCCTCGTCATTCCCTTCCCG
>WNGO01004814.1_pt1 | contig 16081 bp, 18 predicted proteins | sample 5400511 | NCBI WGS metagenome assembly WNGO01 (sample SAMN13153380, study PRJNA577476) | soil metagenome | isolation source: 20 cm soil or saprolite under Garry oak tree replicate 2 | place: USA:California | collected 2016-06-15 | reverse complement strand
TCACACAGATGCGACCCGAGAAACCCCGCGGCCCCGGTTACGAGGACGCGCATGCGACCGGGCGACCGATGCTTTCGTAGACGAACCCGAGGCGCGCGAGCCGCTGCGGGTCGTACAGGTTGCGTCCATCCACGATCAAGGGCCGCGACAGCGCCTGCTTGATCCGGCCGAAATCGGGGTTGCGGTACTCGAGCCACTCGGTGACGATCACGAGCGCGGCCGCGCCCTCGAGCGCGTCATAGGCGGTGCCGGCGTACGTGACGCGGTCGCCCAGGTGGTGGCGCGCCGTGTCCATCGCGGCTGGATCGTGTACGCGCACGCGCGCCCCTGCCTCGAGCAGCTGCTCGACGAGCACCAGCGCCGGGCTCTCCCGCACATCGTCGGTCTCGGCCTTGAAGGCGAGGCCCCACACCCCCACCGTGACGTTGCGCAGCTTGCCGCCGAAGTGGCGGGCCAGTTTCTCGTACAGCACCCGCTTCTGGCGCTCGTTGGCCGTTTCCACCGAGTCGAGCACGTCGAGCGACACGCCGCAGTCCTGCGCGGTGCGGATCAGCGCCTTCACGTCCTTGGGGAAGCACGATCCACCGTACCCCGGACCCGGGAACAGGAACGCCGGCCCGATGCGCCGATCGGACCCGATGCCTTTCCGGACCAGGGTGACGTCGGCTCCCACCGCGTCGCACAGCCGGGCGATCTGGTTCATGAACGAGATGCGCGTGGCGAGCATCGCGTTGGCCGCGTACTTCGTCATCTCGGCCGACGCGAGGTCCATGAAAATGATGGGGTTGCCCGTCCGGACGAAGGGCGCGTACAGCTCCCCGATCACCTGGGCCGCCTCCTGGGAGTCCACCCCGACGATGACGCGGTCCGGCTTCATGAAGTCCTCGACGGCCGCGCCTTCTTTCAGGAACTCGGGGTTGGCGCACACCTGAAACGCCGTCTTCGTTTGCGCGGCGATCGCCGCCCGTACCTTCTGGGCCGTGCCGACCGGAACCGTGCTCTTGGTGACCACCAGCTTCGGCCGGTTCATGTGGCGGCCGATGGTGGTGGCGACGTCGAGCACGTGCGTCAGGTCCGCGGAGCCGTCCTCGTCGGGCGGCGTGCCCACGGCGATGAAGATCACGTCGGAGCGCTCGATGGCGGCGCCGACGTCGGTCGTGAACTGGAGGCGTCCGTCGCGCTGGTTGCGCGTCACCAGCGGCTCGAGCCCCGGCTCGTAGATCGGCAGGCGATTGTGACGCAGCGCCTCGATTTTCGCGGCGTCCAAGTCGGCGCCGACGACGTCGTTTCCCGTCTCCGCCAGGCAAGCCCCGGCGACGAGGCCCACGTACCCCGTTCCTACCACGGCTACGTTCACCGCTCCTCCCCCCGCCGCCGCTGGCGCGCCAGCGCGTTGCGTGTGTCCACCACCAGCCGCGCGCTGCGCGCCACCAGTGCGTAGTCGACGTCCGAGTGGTCCGTGACGATCACCACGCAATCCGCGGCGGCGAGCGTCTCCGCCGTGAGCGGCGTGGAGACCAGGTCGATATCCTCGTCGCGCAGCTTGCGCACGTGCGGATCGTGATACCGGACCGCCGCCCCGCGTTGCTGCAGCAGACGGATCACGTCGAGCGCCGGGCTTTCGCGGATATCGTCGATGTCTTTCTTGTACGCGACGCCGATCACCAGCACCGTGCTGCCCCGAGCGGCGCGCCCCTGCTCGTTGAGACGATCCACCACCCGCCCCACCCAGTACTCCGGCATGGCGGCGTTGATCTCCCCCGCCAGCTCGATGAAGCGGGTACGGTAGTTCAGGGTGCGCATCTTCCAGGCGAGGTAGTGCGGATCGAGCGGGATGCAGTGCCCGCCCACGCCGGGCCCGGGCGTGAATTTCATGAACCCGAAGGGCTTGGTCGCCGCCGCCTCGATCACCTCCCACACGTCCACCCCGAGCTTCTCACACACGATCGCCATCTCGTTGACGAGCCCGATGTTCACGCTGCGGAATGTGTTCTCGAGGATCTTCACCAGCTCGGCCGCCTCGGTCGAGGAAACCGAGATGAGCGTCTCGATGGCCGGCTCGTACACCGCCATCGCCACGCGCCGGCAGGTTTCGGTGATTCCCCCCACGATCTTCGGTGTATTGTGGGTGTTCCACTTGCCGTTGCCCGGGTCCACTCGTTCCGGCGAAAACGCGAGAAAGAAATCCTCTCCGACCTTGAGACCCGTTTCCTCGAGCGCGGGGAGCATGAGCTCGCGCGTGGTGCCGGGGTAGGTGGTCGATTCGAGCACGATCAACTGACCGCGCCGCAGGGCCTGTTTGATGGAATTGGTCGCCGCGAGCACGTAGCTCACGTCGGGGTCCTTGGTCTTGGACAGCGGCGTCGGCACGCAGACCGACACGACGTCGGGCTCACGCAGCCGTGCCAGATCGCCCGTCGCTGTGAATTTCCCCGCCTGGGCGAACCGCGCCACGTCGGCGCTCGCCACGTCCTGGACGTGCGAGCGCCCCTGGTTCAGGCCCTCGACCACGCCCCGGCTCACGTCGAACCCGAGCACGCGGAACCCGGCCCGCGCGAACTCCATGGCGAGCGGCAGACCCACGTATCCCAGCCCCACGATCCCGATGACCGCCGTGCGGTCCTGCGTCTTGGCGACCAGCAGGTCGGCCGCGGACGATGCGGTAGCGGTCACAGGTCCACCGGGGCTCCGCTCGCGGCCAGCGAGCGGGACGCCGCCTCCAGCACGCGCACGACACGCACGCCGTCGTCGGCGCCGGCGCGCGGCGGCTCCGCTCCGCGCGCCACGCGCACGAAGTGACTCAGCTCCGCGGCCAGGGGCTCCACGTTGGGGATCTTGGGGATGAAGATGTCGCCCTCCCGGATCGACAGCGCCTCACCGTACGACCCGTACTCCGGCGGACGCTCGACGCCTTTGTCGTAGATGCGGAGCTTCTCGCGCGCCTCCATGTCGTCGAACACCACCATCTTCTTCGCCCCCACGACCGTCAGTTTCCGCTCCTTGTGGGGGTCCAGCCAGGAGAGCTGCACGTGCGCCAGGATGCCGGTCGCGAACTCCATGGTGAGAAATACCACATCTTCAACTCGGCGTTGGAGATAGCTCTTGCCGTGCGCCGCGACGCGGACCGGCGCCTCACCAAGCAAGTACAGTGCCACGGATACGTCGTGCGGACCGAAGCTCCACAGCGCGTTCTCGTCCGCGCGAACCTGACCCAGGTTCACGCGCAGACCATAAAGGTAGTAGAGGCGACCCAGCTCCCCTCCTTGCACCAGGGTGCGCAGCCGCTCGACCGCCGGGTGGAACAACAGCAGGTGACCGGCCAGGACCGGCACCCGGCGCTCGCCCGCCGCGCGCGCGACCGCCTCCGCATCGCTGGTGGTCAAGGCGAACGGCTTCTCCACGAGGCACGGCTTGCCCGCCTCGATACACTGCAGCGCGAAGCGCGCGTGCGTGGCCGCGGGCGCGGCGATGACGACGGCCTCGACCCGGCCGATCAGATCGGCCGCGTCGGCGGTAACGTGCAGCCCCGGGTATTGGCGGCACAGTTGCTCCCGCCGCTTAGCGTCGGTGTCGCACACCGCGGCGAGCTCGCCGTCGGCGAGGCCCGCGGCGGTGCGCACGTGGTTCCTCCCCCACGCGCCGGCCCCGATCACGCCGAGCTTGAGCCGGCTCACCGGTAGAATCCACGAATCGTCTCGATCACGTAATCCAGCTGCTGGTGGGTCAGCTCGGGGAACACCGGAAGCGACAGCACCTCCGCGCAGGCCCGCTCCGCCTGGGGCAGCCGGCCCGCTGTGTAGCCCAGATGCGCGAAACAATTCTGGAGGTGGAGCGGCACCGGATAGTAGATCGCGCTGCCGATGCCCTTGGCCTTGAGGTGCGCCTGCAGCTCGTCGCGGCGCTCGACGCGTACCGTGTATTGATGATAGATGTGCTCGTTCGCCCGGTCCACGGCGGGAACCTGCACGCCCGCCACGTCGCTCAGGCCCTTGTCGTAGTACGCCGCGTGGTCGCGGCGCCGTGCCGACCAGGACGCGAGGTGCGGCAGCTTGGCGAGCAGCACGGCGGCCTGCAGCGTGTCGAGCCGCGAGTTGGTGCCCACCTCGTCGTGGTGGTACTGTTTGGCCCCGCCGTGCAGCCGCAGCTTGCGCAACCGCTCCGCCAGCGCGTCGTCGGAGGTGACCATCATGCCACCGTCGCCCCAGGCGCCCAGGTTCTTGCTGGGGAAGAAGGAATAGCCCGTCGCCCAGCCCAGTTCGCCCGCCATGCGCCAGTGTCCCTCGATGCGGCGCCGCGCCCCGATCGCCTGCGCGGCGTCCTCGATGACGCGGACCCCTCGAGCGCGCGCCGGCGGCAGCAACCGTTCCAGGGCGGCCATCTGGCCGTACAAGTGGACCGGCATGAGGGCCCGGGTCCGGGGCGTGATCGCCGCCTCCACGGCGGCGGGATCGATGTTGAACGTCCCCGGCTCGATGTCCACGAACACGGGCGTCCCACCGGCGTTGTGGATGGTGCCGGCGGTGGCGAAGAACGTGAACGGGGTGGTGATCACCTCGTCCCCGGGTTTCAGGTCGAGCGCCTTGAGGGGCAGCAGCAGCGCGTCGGTCCCGCTGGCGCACGCGATGCCGTGCGTCGCGTGGGCCAGCCCGGCGATGGCGGTCTCGAGCCGCGGGACGCTCGGGCCCATCACGAATTGCTGGGACTCGATCACCGCCTGAATCGCGGGCAGGACGTCGTCCTTGATCGCGCGGTACTGCGCCACCAGATCGAGCAGCGGCACGTTCACGACGTGGGTGTCCGCACGGAGGGCCACGACGCTATCCCACCCGGCTGGGTTGGGTGATCATCCGCAGGTTGCCGTTCGTCTCCTGGTAGCGTGAGCCACACACGGGGCACGCCGTCTGGCCCGACGTCACGAACAGACGCTCGCCGCACTGGCACATCCAGCCGACGCGGCGGGCGGGCACGCCCACCATGAGCGCGTACGCCGGAACGTCGGAGGTCACCACGGCGCCCGCGCCGATGAACGCGTACTCGCCGAGCGTGACGCCGCACACGATCGTCGCGTTGGCGCCGATGGACGAGCCGCGCTTCACGAGGGTGGGGCGGTACTCGTGCTTGCGGGGCACGTGGCTGCGGGGGTTCATGACGTTCGTGAACACGCAGGACGGCCCGCAAAACACGTCGTCCTCGAGGGTGACGCCCTCGTAGATCGACACGTTGTTCTGGATCTTCACGTTGTTCCCGATGCGCGTGCCGGCCATCACCACGACGTTCTGCCCGAGGCTGCAACGCTCACCGATGACGGCGCCGGGCATGACGTGGCAGAAATGCCAGATCTTGGTATCCTTGCCGATCCGGGCGCCCGCGTCGACGTAGCTCGATTCGTGGACGAAGTAGTCCGCCATCTAGCCGATCACCTTCACCTCGAGCTCGAGCTCGACGCCGGTTTTCTTGGCGACGGTCTTGCGCACGTGCTCGATGACCTTGAGCACCTCGCTGGCGGTGGCGTTGCCCGTATTGACGATGTAGTTCGCGTGCAGGGGCGAGACCTGGGTGCCGCCGAGCGTGAAGCCCTTCAGGCCGGCCTCATCGATGAGCATCCCCGCCGTGCGGGGGCCCCCCGGGTTCTTGAACACCGATCCGCAGCACGGCTGGTCGAACGGCGTCCCGGCCTTGCGCCAGCGGAACAGGCGCGCCTGCACGTCCTTGAGCTTCGCCGGTGGCTCCTCGATCAGCGCCAGCTTCGCCTCCAGCACGACCACCGCCCCGAGGTTGGACGAGCGGTATTTGAACGAGATCTGCTTGCGCGGCACCTGCTTGATCTTGCCCTTCGCGTCCATGACCGTCGCCTCGGTCAGCACCTCGGCGAACTCCGCTCCGTGCGCGCCGGCGTTCATGTACACGCCACCACCCACCGTTCCCGGGATGCCGATGAAGCGCTCCACGCCCGCGAATCCCGCCTCCGCCGTGCGGCGCGCGAGCAGCGGCGTGGCGAGGCCGGCACCGACGATCGCCGTGGCCCCCTTCATCTCGAAGCGATCGAGCCCCTTCCCGATGCGAATCACTACGCCCGGGAAGCCGGCATCTTTGACGAGCACGTTCGATCCCAGCCCCAGGGCGAGCCACGGCAGCCCACGCTCCTGCGCCAGGTCGAGCGCCTTGGCGACGTCGTCCGGGTCCGCCGGCATGACGAAGTAGCGCGCCGGGCCGCCCAACCGGTACGTGGTATAGCGCCCCAAGGGCTCGTTCTCGAGCACCCGGCCGCGGAACTTGACCTTGGCCGGCGCCGGCGCCGCCGCGGCGACCGGCTTGCCGCCCTTGGCGCCCTTCGCCGTCGCTTTGGCTACGCCCGCACGGCCGGCGGGGGGCTTGGCTCCTGCGCCTTTGCGCCCGCCAGCGGCTGCTTTTCGGCCGTCGTTCTTTCGTGCCATTCTTGGAGACTCCTCACGCTGCCCGTTCGGCTGCGCAGAGCGATGATCGCGTCGCAGGCGGCACTCGCCGCCGACATCGTCGTCGTATACGGCACGCGGTGCATCAGCGCCGCACGCCGGATCGCGTAGTCGTCCGCCTGCGTGAACTTCCCGAGGGGCGTATTGATCAGCAGGTGCGCCTCGCCCGATACGATCAAGTCGATCGCGTTGGGCCGCCCCTCGTGCACTTTGGCCACGCGCTCGGCCGGCACCCCCCGGGCCCGCAGGTACCGCGCGGTGCCCTCGGTGGCCACGATGCGGAAGCCCATCTCGTGGAACCGCCGCACGATCGGCAACACCGTGGGCTTGTCCGAATCGTTCACGGTCACGAAGATCGCGCCCGTCGACGGCAGGCTGCCGTCGGCCGCGATCTGCGCCTTGGCGAACGCCATCCCGAAGCTGTCCGCCAGCCCCATCACTTCCCCCGTGGAGCGCATCTCCGGGCCCAGGATGGTATCCACGCCGGGGAGCTTCGTGAAGGGGAAGACGGCTTCCTTGACCGCCACCCCGGGGAGCGGAAGGTCATCGGGAACGCCCAGTTCGTCCAGGGTGTGCCCCACCATGACGGCGGCCGCGAGCTTGGCGAGCGACACCCCCGTCGCTTTGCTCACGAAGGGGACGGTGCGCGAGGCCCGCGGGTTGACCTCGAGCACGTAGACCACCCCGTCCTTGATGGCATACTGGACGTTGATGAGCCCCACCACGCCGAGCGCCTGGGCGAAGGCCTGGGTGTAGCGGCGCATCTCCTCCACCTGGCGGTCCCCGATGAGATACGGCGGGAGCACGCACGCCGAGTCCCCCGAATGCACGCCGGCGTCCTCGATGTGCTGCATCACGCCGCCGATCACACAGCGCCGGCCGTCGGCGATCGCGTCCACGTCCCCTTCGAACGCGTCCTCGAGGAAACGATCGATGAGCACCGGGTGCTCCGGCGCCACACGGGCCGCTTTGTCGAAATAGGCCCGCAGCGAGCCTTCGTCGTACACGATTTCCATGGCGCGTCCGCCCAGCACGTACGACGGGCGCACCAGCACCGGGTAGCCGATCCGCTGCGCCGCGGCCACCGCGTCGTCCACGGAGCGGGCGGTGCCGTTGGCGGGCTGGGTGACGCCGAGCCGCCGGGCGAGCGCCTCGAACCGCTCGCGATCTTCCGCGACGTCGATGGAGTCGGGCGGCGTCCCGAGGATCGGAATGCCGGCCGCCTCGAGCGGCTTGGTGAGGCGCAGCGGCGTCTGGCCGCCCAGCTGGACGACGACGCCCTTGGGACGCTCCCAGCGCACGATCTCCAGCACGTCCTCGAGCGTCAGCGGCTCGAAGTACAGCTTGTCCGAGATGTCGAAGTCGGTCGACACCGTCTCCGGGTTCGAGTTGATCATGATGGTCTTGAAGCCCAGCTCGCGAAAGGCCAGGCCGGCCCGGACGCAGCAGTAGTCGAACTCGACCCCCTGTCCGATGCGGTTGGGCCCGCTCCCCAGGATCACGATCCCCTGCGCGCCAAGCGGCTCCGACTCGTTCTCGTCGTCGTACGAGCTGTAGAGGTACGGCGTGCGCGAGGGAAACTCGCCGGCACACGTGTCGACCGTCTTGTACGCGGGGTGCACGCCCCAGCGCCAGCGGGCCTCGCGGATCGCCTGCTCGGTGGTGCCGCGGAGCGCGGCGAGCTGGTGGTCGGAAAACCCCATGCGCTTCATGCGTCGCAGGTCGGCGGCGCCCGGTTGAGGCAGCGCCACGAACTCACGCTCTGCGGCCAGCAGCTCCACCAGCTGAAACAGGAACCAGGGATCGATGCCCGACGCGACCGCGATGTCGTCGACCGACACGCCGGCGACGAGCGCGCGCTTGATCTGGAAGATGCGCTCCGGGGTGGGCGTGCGCAGCGCGACGCGCAGGTCCTCGGGGCTGTCGCTCGTGAGCCGATCGTCCCCCAGGGTCTGCCCCGCCTCCCAGCCCGATCGGCCGGCCTCGAGCGCCCGGAGGCCCTTCTGGAACGCCTCCTTGAAGGTGCGACCGATCGCCATCGCCTCGCCCACGGATTTCATTTGCGTGGTGAGGCGGTAGTCGGCGGTGGGAAACTTCTCGAAGGCGAAGCGCGGCACCCACGGCCAGCTTCGCGCCGATGCGGGCGATCGGGAACCCCGTGGCTTTCGACGCCAGCGCCGACGACCGCGAGACGCGCGGGTTCATCTCGATCACCAGCATTTCTCCGTCCGCCGGGTTCACCGCGAACTGGATGTTGCACCCGCCGGCCTCGACGCCGATCTCGCGGATGATGGCGATCGCCGCGTCGCGCATCCGCTGGTACTCCCGGTCCGTGAGCGTCATCGCGGGGGCGACGGTGATCGAGTCGCCGGTGTGTACGCCCATCGGGTCGATGTTCTCGATGGAGCACACGATCACGACGTTATCGCGACGATCCCGCATGACCTCGAGCTCGAATTCCTTCCATCCGAGCACACTGCGCTCGATCAGGGTGGTGTGCACGGGCGACAGCTCGAGCGCGCGCTCCACCATCTCCTCGAACTCGGCGCGATTGTACGCGACGCCGCCGCCCGTGCCGCCCAGGGTAAACGACGGCCGCAGAATCGCGGGGTAGCCCGTCTCCGCCACCTCGTCCACCGCTTCGGCCAGGCTGCTCACCGTCTTGCCCACCGGGGTGGCCAGGCCGATCCGCTGCATCGCCGCCGCGAACTCCGCCCGGTCTTCCGCCATCTGAATGGCGCGGGCGTTCGCTCCGATCAGCTCGACGCCGAATCGCTCCAGCGTGCCGTCGCGTACCAGGGCCATCGCCACGTTCAACGCGGTCTGCCCGCCCATGGTGGGCAGCAGCGCGTCGGGCCGCTCGCGCTCGATCACCTTGCGCACCCACTCCGGCGTGACCGGCTCGACGTACGTCCGATCGGCCAGCTCGGGGTCGGTCATGATGGTGGCGGGGTTCGAATTCACGAGCACGACCGCGTAGCCCTCTTCCTTGAGGGCCTTCACCGCCTGCGTCCCCGAATAGTCGAACTCGGCTGCCTGGCCGATCACGATCGGTCCGGAGCCGACCAGCAGGATCCGCCGGAGGTCAGTCCGTTTGGGCATCGACGACCTCCCGCAGCGTATCGTCCAGCGAGTAGCGCGGCGCCCACCCCGTCGCGGCCCGCAGCTTCGTCGCGTCCCCCACCAGGTGGACAATGTCCCCACCGCGCACCAGGTCGGGGTCCGCCTCCGTGAGCGGGTGCACCCCGATCAGTGCGGCGAGCCGGTCGAACAGCCGCTCCAGAGAGATCCCCTCTCCCGACGCCACGTTGTACGTCTCCCCGGCGTGCCCGCGGACGAGCAGCCGGACGTAGGCGTCCACGACGTCCCGCACGTGCAGGAACTCCCGCACCGGCTCGAGGTTGCCGACCTTGACCACGGGCGCGCTGACGCGTTTGGCGAACCGCAGCCGCTCGGCGAAGGCGGGCACGACGAAGCGCGCATCCTGGCCCGGTCCGGTGTGGGCGAAGGCCCGTGCCACCACCACGCGCAGCCCGGCGCGCCGCCACGCTTCGAGCGCCGCCAGCTCCGCCCCGGCCTTGCTGGCCGCATACGGCGACGTCGGGGCGACCGGATCGGTCTCGCTGCGCGCCCGCTGGTCGGCGCAGGCGCCGTACACCTCTCCGGTCGAGACGACGAGGACCACCGGATCCGCACGCCCGACGCGCTTCGCGTCGGCGAGCACCTGGACGACGCGCGCCGTACCGGCGGCGTTCACCGTCCAGGCGAAGCCGGGGTCGCGCGTCGCATCCACACCCGACGATATCGCGGCGAGGTGCACGACGGCATCGTAGGGGAGGCCGACGCTCCGCCGCACCGATTCGGCGTCCGTGAGCTCGAGCGGCAGCCAGCGCACCGCGTCGCGCTCGGCGGGCGTCAGGTCCGCCGCGGGAGCCACCGCCGGCGGGCTCTGCCCCGGCCGCACCGCCCCGTACACCTCGCGCCCGTCGGCGAGCAGCCGCCGCACCAGCCAGCGGCCGACGAATCCGTCGGCACCGGTCACCAGCACCTTCACGACACTCGCTCCAGGTCGGCGTCCACCATCATGCGCACCAGCTCGGCGAAGCTCGTGCGCGGCGCCCACTCGAGCTCGCGCCGCGCCCTGCCCGGATCGGCCTGCAGGGTGTCCACTTCCGCCGGCCGCACGAACCGTGGGTCCACGGTGACATATTTTTGCCAGTCCAGGCCCACGTGCGAGAAGGCGAGCTCACACAACTCCCGGACCGAGTGCATCTCGCCCGTCCCGATCACGTAGTCCCCCGGTCGGGGAGGCTGCAGCATACGCCACATGGCGTCCACGTAGTCGCCCGCGAACCCCCAGTCCCGCCGCGCATCGAGATTGCCGAGACGCAATTCCCGCGCCTTGCCTTTCACGATGCGGGCCACGCCATGCGTCACCTTGCGGGTGACGAACTCGAGGCCGCGCCGGGGAGACTCGTGGTTGAAGAGGATGCCGCTGACGGCGTACAGGCCGTAGGACTCGCGGTAGTTGACGGTGATCCAGTGCCCGTACACCTTGGCCACACCGTAGGGAGAGCGCGGGTAGAAGGGCGTCGTCTCGCGCTGCGGGGTCTCCTGCGCCTTGCCGAACATCTCGGACGAGCTGGCCTGGTAAAACCGCGCCGTCGGATGCGCCAGATGGACCGCCTCGAGCAGGCGCGTGACGCCGAGTGCCGTGAATTCGCCCGTCAGGACCGGCTGGGTCCAAGAGGTGGGGACGAAGCTCTGAGCGGCCAGGTTGTAGACCTCGTCCGGGCGGGCGTCGCGCACCACGGACGTGAGCGAATGCTGGTCCAAGAGATCCGCGGGCACGATGTGGACGCGGTCCAGCAGGTGCCCGATGCGCTCGTAGGAGTCGTGTGACGTGCGGCGCACGACGCCCACGACGTCGTAGCCTTTGGCGAGCAGCAGCTCCGCCAGGTAGGAGCCGTCCTGTCCGGTGATGCCGGTGATCACCGCGGTGCGCCGGGGTTGCCCCACCGTGCTCACCGGCTTAGGTTTGCTCGCCTCGCCCTTACGGGCGGCCCCGCCCTTAAGGACGGGCTTATGCTTCTGGACGGTCATTCGCGATCGGACGGCTCCGATGGCTCGAGTTTGTGAGATTTGTGGCAAGGGCCCCATCACGGGGCACAACATCAGCCACGCGAACAACAAGACGAACCGGCGCTGGTATCCGAACCTGCAGCGCGTGCGGGCCGTAGTGAACGGGACCACGCGGCGCCTGCGCGTCTGCACGCGGTGCCTCAAGGCCAACCGGGTCACCAAGGCGGCGTAATGAAAAGGGGGACCGAGGTCCCCCTTGCCGCTCCCGCCGTTCCCCCACCGCTCCGTCACGCACCCAGCAGTTCGATCCGAGCCACGTCGGCGCCGTCGCCCGCGCGATGGCCCAACTTGATGATGCGCGTGTAGCCGCCCGGGCGTGCCGCGAAGCGCGGCCCCAGATCCTTGAAGAGCCGGTGCGTCACCTCGCGGTCCTTGAGGCGCCGCTCCACGAGGCGGCGGGCGTGCAGATCGCCGCGCCGCGCCAGCGTGATGAGCCGCTCGGCGTAGGGACGCAGCTCCTTCGCCTTGGCTTCCGTGGTCACGACCTTGTCGTGCCGGAACAGGCTCGTCGCCATATTCGCGAGCATCGCCTTCTTGTGGCTCGCGGTGCGCGACAGCTGTCGACCCTTGGCGCGGTGCCGCATTACTCCAGGTCTCCCTCCGTCGCCTGCGCCTGCGGCGCGACGCCGGGATCCACCACCTTGAGCTCGTCCGCGGCCTCCTCGAACTTCATGCCGAAGTTGAGGCCTTCGCGGCGCAGCAGCTCGGCGATCTCGCCCAGCGCCTTCTCGCCCACGTTCTTGACCTTGAGCAGATCCTCTTCGCGGTACTGCACCAGGTCGGCCAGGGTGCGGATGTTGGAGTTCTTGAGCGAATTGACCGAGCGGACGGAGAGCCCGACGTCGTCGATCGAGCGCCCCAGCACCTCGCGCAACCGGCTGGTCGCGGCGCCGCCGTTCCCGGCCGGCTGGGCCGCCACCATGGGCACCTTGCCGAAGTCGACGAAGAAGCGGAAGTGCTCCTGGGCGAGCGCGGCCGCGTACGCGACGGCGTCCTCGGGGGAGATGGTGCCGTTGGTCTCGACCGTCAGCGTGAGCCGGTCGTAATCGGTGCGCTGCCCGACGCGCGTCTCCGCCACCGTGAAGTTGGCGCGCCGCACGGGATTGTAGATCGAGTCCACGCGCACGACGTCGACGGGCATGGTGCGGTCGACCGGGTGCTGCTCCGCCTCGACGTAGCCCCTGCCCTTGTTCACGTACAGCTCACCCCCGATGTCGCGGTCGTCCTGGACCGTGAACAGCAGCTGATCGGGATTGACGATGGTGACCCCGCTGTGCGCTTCGATATCCCGCGCGTAGACCGGGCCGGCTTTGTCGTGCTTGATGTGCATCACCGCTTCGTCCACGTCCGGCGAGAGGACGATGGTGAGCTGCTTCAACCGCTGGATGATCTGGTGCACATCCTCGACCACACCGGGAATCGTCTGGTGCTCGTGCACCACCCCGTCGAGCCGGAAGGCCCAGACGGCCGCGCCGCGCAACGACGAGAGCAGCATGCGGCGCAGCGAGTTGCCGAGGGTGTAGCCGTAGCCCCGCTCCAGCGGCTGGAGCCGGAACTCGGCGGCGTTGGGGTTGTCTTCCCGCTTGGTCATCTCGACCAGGTGCGGACGGACCAACCCGGTCACATCGAGAGTCGTCATCACTTGGAATAGAGCTCGACGATTAACTGTTCTTGCGCGGCGATCGGGATGGCGTCGCGGGTCGGCCGCTCGGTCATCTTGCCGGTCGCCTTGTCGGTATCGACGTGAATCCAGGTCACGGGCTGCTGCCGGCCGAACTGCTCGAGCGCGTGCTTGACCTGCACCAGCTCGCGGCTCGCCTCGGCGAGCTTCACTTCGTCCCCCGGGCGCACCCGGTAGGAAGGGATGTCGACCGTGCGGGTGTTCACCTGCACGTGGCGGTGCCGCACCAGCTGGCGCGCCTGCCGGCGGGACACGGCGAAGCCCATCCGGTACACGAGATTGTCGAGCCGGCTTTCGAGCGCGACGAGCAGGGCCTCACCGGTCACGCCCGGCTCCTTCAGCACGGCGTCGAAGATGTTGCGGAACTGGCGCTCCGAGAGCCCGTAGATGCGCTTCACCTTCTGCTTCTCGCGCAGCTGGCGCTGATAGTCGGACGCCTTGCGGCGCCGTCCCGACGACTGGCCGTGCTGGCCCGGCGCGTACGGCCGCCGCTCGACCGCGCATTTTTCCGTGAGGCAGCGCGTGCCCTTGAGAAACAGCTTGGTGCCCTCGCGGCGGCACAGCTTGCAGGCGGGGCCGGTGTAGCGTGCCATGGCTCAGACCCGCCGTTTCTTGGGCGGGCGGCACCCGTTGTGGGGAATCGGGGTCACATCGCGGATCGAGCGGATCTGGAGGCCCGCGGTGGCGAGCGCCTGGATCGCGGACTCGCGGCCCGAGCCGGGGCCTTGCACGCGCACGTGCACGCGCCGCACGCCCAGGTTCATCGCTTCGCGAGCCGCCTGCTCCGCCGCCACGGTGGCGGCAAATGGGGTCGACTTCTTCGAGCCCTGGAACCCGGCCTTGCCCGAGGATCCCCAGGTGAGGGCGTTCCCCTGCATGTCGGTGATCGTGATGAGCGTGTTGTTGAACGTCGCCGTGATGTGGGCGATGCCTTCGGCCTCGACCACCTTTTTGGCGCGCTTCGCGCCCGCCGCCTTGGCTTGTGCCATTTACTTTTTCAGGAGGGGCTTCTTCTTGCCCGCAATCGCGCGCCGCGGCCCCTTCTTGGTGCGCGCGTTGGTGTGCGTGCGCTGGCCGCGCACCGGCAAGTTCTTGCGATGCCGCGACCCGCGATACGTCCCGATGTCCATCAGCCGCTTGATGTTCATCGCGACTTCGGTGCGGAGCGCGCCTTCCACCTTGTAGTCCCGCTCGATCACCTGCCGCAACCGCGCCACCTCGGCGTCCCGCAGATCGCGCACCCGGGCGTCCGCGTTCACCCCCGTCTCCGCGAGGATCTTCTTCGCGTTGTTGGGGCCGATGCCGTAGATGTACGGGAGAGCGTACTGGATTTTCTTGTCGCGCGGCAGATCCACGCCCGCAATGCGTGCCATGTGCTACCCCTGCCGCTGCTTGTGTTTGGGACTGCGCTTGCAGATCACGCGGATCACGCCCCGCCGCTTGATCACCTTACAGTGTTCGCAGATTGGTTTGACGCTGGTCCGAACCTTCAAGCGGCACGCTCCGGAGAAAAAAAATCCAGTTCAGTCACGAACTATAGACGGGGTCGTAAGTTCGCGCAAGGGGCGCGATTACGGCGCACTCCGCAACTCCGTCAGCAGCCACGCCGGCCCCGGCTTTCGAAACCGCAGAAAAATCGTCTCGCGCCGCTCGTCGCTCGTCCCCGCCACCACGTAGCGGCGATCGAGCTCGGCGTAGCCATGCCCCGGCTCCACCTCTCGCACCGCCCCGACCGCGACCGCCCGCTCCACCACTCGCTGCAGGTGCCGGCGCAGCAGCTCGGCCGCCTGGGCGCGCTCGAGCGGCGCCGACGGATCCGCCCCGGGAATCTGGAGCACGAGCCTAGGGCTTTGCCCGACAATCGCTTGCACGTCGTGAGCGAGCCACGCCCGCCGCACCCGCTCGGCCGCTCGCGCGAGCGAGTCCTGCGGCGAGGCGGCCGCGGTCACGCCGGACGTCGCGATCACCAGCACCGTCAACACCCGGCCGGTCATAGGCTCTCCACCAGCCGCTGGTACACCCCGCTCGGGTCCCCGGCCCCGGTCACGTGCCTCCCCACCACGAGATGGGTCGCGCCCAGGCGCACCGCGTCGGCCGGGGTGACGGTGCGCCGCTGATCGGCGGTCGAGTCGCCCGGCCCCCGGATCCCCGGGACCACGATCCAGAGGTCCGGGCCCAGGGCCGCTCGCAGCAGCGCCAGCTCCCGACCCGAGGCGACCACGCCACGCAACCGTGCCTCTACCGCGAGCCGCGCCAGGCGCTCCGCCTCGAACCCCAAGTCCGGGACGCCGCGGCCGAGCACGCGCTCCACCTCGGCGGTGTCGTGCGAGGTGAGGATCGTGACGCCGACGAGCGCGACGTTGCCCGCTGCACCGCTGGCGGCGGCGAGCATCGCGGGTCCGCCGAGCGTGTGCACCGTGGCCATCGCGACGCCCTGCTCGCCCGCCGCGGCGACGGCCTCGGCCACGACGCTCGGAATGTCGTGCCACTTGAGGTCGAGAAACACGCGCACCCCGCGGGCGACGAACTCGCGTACGATCGCGGGCCCTTCCCGCGTGTAGAGCACGGGGCCGATCTTGGCCCAGCGCAGCCCAGGGAGGCGAGCCGCGAGCGCCAGCGCTTCGCGTCCGCCCGGCAGGTCGAAGGCGACGATCAGCTCAGCCACGCGCGAGCTCCCGGGCGATGCGCTCCGGTACGCGCGGATCGGCGAGGGCGGCCGTGCCGATCGCGACCAGCGAGGCGCCCGCCGCGAGATACTCGCGCGCGTCGCCGGCGGTGCGGATCCCGCCGACGCCGATCACGGGGA
>WNGO01001285.1_pt1 | contig 16082 bp, 12 predicted proteins | sample 5400511 | NCBI WGS metagenome assembly WNGO01 (sample SAMN13153380, study PRJNA577476) | soil metagenome | isolation source: 20 cm soil or saprolite under Garry oak tree replicate 2 | place: USA:California | collected 2016-06-15 | reverse complement strand
CCTGTCATCAGTATGCCGACCCTGTAAATGCGCGCCGCGACCCACGTGACTCCCACAATCGCAATCGCGAGTATGACCAGCGATGCCACGAGTTCCCACGTCGGCATACTGCCCGCTGTCCATCGCACGGGCGTCGCGATCGGGGTCGTGAACGGCACGAGCGAGAGCGTCCGGGCGAACGTCGAGCTGGGATCGTTCGTGAGTCCCAGAATGGAGAGATAGGAAATCATCAGCAGGTACGTCACCGGCTGCTGGGCCTGGCGAGCCTCCTGCTCGTTGCTCGACATCGCGCCAACCGCGGCGAACATCGCCGAATAAAGCAGGAAGCCGCCGAGGAAGAACGCGATGAAGACGGCGAGTGTCGTGGTCGGGATATGCGGCAACGTCATCGTCTGAACAGATGCCGGATCGGCGCCGAGCGCCCGGGCGATGGGGCTGCGCAGCGAGACCAGGACGCGCGCCGAAACGCCCCAGATCACGAATTGAAAGAACGAGACGGAACCCGCCCCCAGAATCTTGCCGAGCATCAGCTGGAACGGACGAATCGACGAGACGAGCACCTCGATGATGCGCGTCGTTTTCTCCTCCAGCACCGAGCTCATCACGTTCACGCCGTAGAGGAGAATGGCCATGAACAGCAGGATCGCCATCAGATAGGCGGTTAAGAACGACTGTGTGGCGCTGTCGGAGACCGCGCGCCCGTGCGCTATCTTCTTCTGTTCCAACGCGATACGAATCTGCGCCCAGTCGACAACTCCCGGGTTCACACCCTTCTGCTCGAGGCGCGCCTTTACCACCAGGCGGCCGAGGGTCCGTTGCAGCGCCTCGATGGTCTGCATGCCGAGGTTAGAGGCCTGATACTCCGCGCGACCGGTCTGGACCAGATCGTCGGTGATGATCAGAAGCCCGTTCAACTGTTTCGACTCGACCAGGTTCCTCAGCGAATCGACCACACCCGGGTGCGCAGGGACGAGCGACGCCCGGAAGGACCCACTGGTTTCCAATGCCTCCACGACCTGATCGCCCATTTTGTCGGACGTGCTGTCCACGATGGCGACATTGCGAACTGCCCCACCCATGGACTGGACGATCTGGAAGACGATGATCCCCGCGAACAGCACGGGCCCAAGGATCGCCGATACCCAGAACCACTTGGTGCGCACGCGCTCGACGAACTCGCGGCGAATGACCGTCCAGACCTTATGCACGGGATCCTCCGTCGCCGGCGCCGGTGGCTGCCGCCGTCGCGGCCTCGGGGCCCACGAGGTCCACGAAGATCTTGTGGAGTGAAGGACTCGCCAACTCGAACCGCGCGAGCCGCGCTCCCGAATCGACGAGCCCCTTGAGGATGTCCTGGGCGTCGGCGCCGGGGGCCAGCTCGAGCTCCGCCTGCTGGCCGAAGTCCTGGATCTTGGCTATCAGCCGCCGGTCCGCGAAGATCTGGTGCGCGTTCCCCTGACTGCCGTCGAACGCGACGATCACATGTTTGCCGCCGTGTGTGCCCTTCACCTCCGCCAGCGTTCCGTCGATGAGCTTCTTGCCGCGCGCGATGATGCACAGCCGGTCGCACAGCTTCTCTGCATGCTCCATGATGTGCGTCGAAAACAGCACGGTCTTCCCGCGCCGCCGATAGTCGACGACGGTATCGCGCAGCACCTGCGAGTTCACCGGATCGAGCCCGGAGAACGGCTCGTCGAGAATCACCAGCTCGGGATCGTGCAGCACGGTGGAAATGAACTGCACCTTCTGCTGCATGCCCTTGGACAGATCGGAGACCTTGCGCATCCGCCAGTCGGAGAGCCCGAGCCGCTCCAGCCACTCGATCGCCTTGGCCCGCGCGCTGCGGCGCGACACACCCTTCGCCTCCGCGAGAAACACGAGCACATCGAGCACGCGCATGCGCGGATACAAGCCGCGCTCCTCGGGCAAATACCCGATGCGCGCGGAATTCGTGCGGCCGCCGCCGACCTGATCGAACAGTCGGACCGTGCCGGAATCCGGCTCGTAGATATCCATGATCATGCGCAGCGTGGTGGTCTTCCCGGCGCCGTTGGGACCGAGCAGACCGTAAATGATCCCGGAGGGAACGCTCAACGAAAGCCCATCGACCGCGGTGTGGCCCGCGAAGCGCTTGGTGACGCGATCGACGATGACGGGTTCAGCCATGGCCCGGGAAGCTAGAGGCTAAGGGGCTAAGCGACTAGGAGGCTAAGACTCCGAAAAGCTCGCCGGCTTTACGCACGGCCGCCACGAGGGCGTCGATGTCGTCGACGTCATTATAGATGTAGAAGGACGCGCGCGCGGTCGCCGCAACGCCCAGTCGTCGCATCAACGGCTGCGTGCAGTGGTGGCCGGCCCGAATACAGACGCCGTCCTTGTCCAGGATCGTCGCGAGGTCGTGCGGATGAATGTCGCCGTACGTGAAGGGCACGACGCCGGCACGATGGTCGCGCGGTCCATAGATCGTGACGCCTTCGATCTGCGACAGGCGTTCGATGGTCAAGCGACCGAGCTCCTGCTCGTGCGCCGAGACCTTGTCCAGTCCCAGCTGCTCGAGATAGGCGATGGCGGCGCCCAGCCCGACGGCGGCTTCCACGTTGGGAGTCCCGCCTTCGAACTTGTGGGGAATCTTGTTCCAGGTGGAATGGTCGTCCCACACTCGCTCGATCATCTCGCCGCCCCCGTGGTAGGGCGGCATCGCTTCGAGCAGGGCCGGCTTGGCGACGAGGGCGCCGCTGCCCATGGGAGCGAGCATCTTGTGGCCCGATAGCGCGTAGAAGTCGCAGTCGATCGCCTGCACGTCCACCCGCAGATGCGGGGTGGATTGCGCCCCGTCTACCACCGTCACCGCGCCCGCTGCGTGCGCCAGCTTGCTAAGCTGCGCCGCGGGATTCACGGTCCCCAGTGAATTCGAGACGTACGGAAATGCGACGATCTTGGGCTTCGCCTCCAGGGCGTGCCCAAAGTCGGACAGGTCGATGCGCCCGTCCTCCGTGATCTCGACCATCCGCAGCGTCGCGCCCTTTTCCTGACACAGGATCTGCCACGGCACGATGTTCGAGTGGTGATCCATTGCGGTCACGACGACCGTATCCCCGCGCCGGACGTTGGCCCGGCCCCACGTCCCGGCGACCAGATTGATGGATTCGGTGGTACCGCGGGTGAAGACGACCCCCTCCCGAGCCCAGGCGTTCACGAACCGGGCTACCGCGGTCCTGGCGGCCTCGTACGCGTCCGTTGCCGCGACCGCAAGCGCATACGCGCCGCGGTGCACGTTGGCGTTGTGGAAGGTGTAGTAGTGGACGATCGCGTCGATGACCTTCCGCGGCTTCTGGCTCGTCGCCGCGTTGTCCAGGTAGACGAGCCGGTGCCCGTTCTCTTGCTGCGCGAGAATCGGGAAGTCAGGGCGGATCCGCCTGGTGTCGAGCATCAGAAGTCTTTGGCCGACTCGGTCGTCACGGGCTCGGCGCGGTTCTGGAGCGCCGCGTGCAGCGCGTGCCACGCGAGGTTCGCACACTTGATCCGGCTCGGAAATGCCCGCACCCCGGAAAAGGCCGCCAGCTTGCCCGGTGCGTTCGCACCGCCGGCGAGCATATCGCGGAACGCTTCAAACATCGTCTCCGCATCCTTCACGGGTTTGCCTTTGACTGCGTCCGTCATCAGCGACGCGGAGGCCTTGGAGATAGCGCAGCCGGAGCCCTGCGGCATCTGAAATCCGATGTCGCTGATCGTATCGCCGTCGAGCTGCACGAACACCTGAATGCGGTCGCCGCACAGCGGGTTGTTGCCCTCGGCCCGGCGGTTCGCCGATTCCAGCCGCTTGAAGTTCCGTGGATTGCGGTTGTGATCGAGAATGAGTTGTTGATAGAGCTCGCCGAGATCGCTCATGATTCCGCCAGGCGACCCCGCACGATACCGTCGAGCTGCGCCCGCAGCGGCGCGACTTCCATCCGGCCGAGGATCTCGGCGGCGAATCCATAGGTCAGCAGTCGCCGGGCTTCGCGTTCGTCCACGCCGCGGCTGCGCAGGTAGAACAGCGCGCGCGGATCGAGCGGTCCCACCGTCGAGCCGTGCGTGCACTTCACGTCGTCCGCGTAGATTTCGAGCTGCGGCTGGCTGTCGGCGTGCGCGTCGGTCGACAGCAGCAGGTTGTTGTTGGTCTGCTTCGAATCGGTCTTCTGCGCGCCTGGGCGGACGATGATCCGCCCGGTGAACACGCCGCGCGACTTCCCGTCGAGCACGCCGTTGAAATATTCGTGGCTCTCACAGTGGTCCGCGGCGTGATCGATCGTGGTGTGATGATCGGCGTGCTGCGCCCCGTCGAGCAGGTACAGGCCGTTCAGGATCAGCCTGCCACCCGGACCCGCCATGACGGCGCCGATGTCGTGGCGCGCGAGCGCGCCACCGAATGCGACGGTGTGCACGTTGACCGTGCTGTCTCGGCCTTGATGCGTCTGCGTGGCGGCGACGTGATAGGCGCGGGGACTCTCACGCTGGACGCGATGATAATCGACCCTGGCCGCCTCTCCCACCACGACTTCCGTGACACTGTTCGTCCAATACGCGCCCTCGCTCAGCGATGCGTACGTCTCGACGATGCTCGCGCGAGCTTCATGCTCGAGCACGACGAGATTGCGAGGGTGCGTGACACCCTTGTCGCCACTCGCCAAGAACAACAGCTGGATCGGCTCCGCGATCGTCGCCTTGGCCGGGACGTGAACAAATGCGCCTTCGCTCACGAACGCGGTGTTCAATGCCGAGAACGGCCGGTCCTGCATCGCGGCGTACTTGCCGAGATACTGGCGAACGAGATCCGGTCGATGCGTGACGACGTGGGCAAGACTCTGGACATCGTCAAAGAAAGGCGTCGAGAGAGAACGTTGAAAGAAACCGTCAACAAAGACCAAGCGATAACCGGCTTCTAGCAACAAGAACGGCCGGATGTCTTCGAGCTTCGGGACGCGCGTCGGCGCCTGCGCCAGCTCGAACGATCCTTCGGCGATCGGCGCGACGCTCGTGAAGCGCCACGCCTCCTGCTTCATGTTGGGGAAACCGAGATCGCCGAAGCGGGCGATGCCGCTCGCGCGCAGATCCTTGAGCCAGGCGGGAGCCTGAGCGGCCCCGTTCGTCGCCCACGCATTGTATGAGCCAACCAGCCGTTCTACCGAGCCCGATTTCACTGCCATCGTCACGACACCATTACGCCATCACGCAGCCAGTCGTAGCCGCGGGCCTCGAGTTCCAGGGCCAATTCGGGGCCGCCGGTTTTGACGATCCGGCCGTCCGCGAGGACGTGGACGACATCCGGCTTGATGTAGTTCAGCAGCCGCTGGTAATGCGTCACGATCAAAAAGGAACGATCGGGGCAACGCAGCTTATTCACCGTCTCCGCGACGGTCTTCAGCGCGTCGATGTCGAGCCCTGAGTCCGTCTCATCGAGGATCGCCAGGCGCGGCTCGAGGACGGCGAGCTGCAGGATTTCATTGCGCTTCTTTTCGCCGCCGGAGAACCCCTCGTTCACCGGGCGGTTCATCATCGAATCGTCCCAGCCGATCGCCTCGAGCTTCTGTTCGAGAAACTGGAGGAAGTCGATCGGATCGAGCTCCGGCTCCCCACGCTCGCGGCGAAGCGCGTTCAGCGCCGACCGCAGGAAATAGGAATTCGTGATGCCGCGAATTTCCACCGGATACTGAAACGCGAGGAAGACACCGGCACGCGCCCGCTCCTCCGGTTTCATGTCGAGGAGATCCTTGCCGTCGTACTGCGCGGTCCCGGCGACCACCGTGTACGCCGGATGCCCGGCAAGCACCTGCGCGAGCGTGCTCTTGCCGGAGCCGTTCGGCCCCATGATCGCGTGGACTTCGCCTTCGCGGATCGTGAGATCCACGCCCTTCAGGATCTCGGTGCCCGCGACGGAGACGCGAAGGCCTTTAACGTCGAGCAGCGCCATTTAACCCACACTTCCTTCCAGGCTGATCCCAAGCAACCGAGTAGCCTCGACGGCGAATTCCATCGGCAGCTCCTTGAACACTTCCTTGCAGAAGCCGTTGACGATCATCGAGACCGCGTCCTCGGCCGACAGCCCGCGCTGGCGCAGGTAGAAGATCTGGTCCTCGCCGATCTTGGACGTGGACGCTTCATGCTCCATGATCGCGGAGCTGTTGCGCACGTCGATGTACGGGAAGGTGTGCGCGCCGCACTTGTCCCCGATCAGCATCGAATCGCATTGCGAATAATTCCGCGCGCCCTCGGCGCCCTTCATGATTTTCACGAGACCGCGATAGGTGTTCTGCCCGCGGCCCGCCGAAATCCCTTTCGACACGATCGTCGAGCGCGTGTTCTTGCCGAGATGGATCATCTTGGTGCCGGTGTCGGCTTGCTGCCTGTGACTGGTTACCGCCACCGAGTAGAACTCGCCGATCGAGTTGTCGCCCTGGAGGATGCAACCCGGGTACTTCCACGTGATCGCGGATCCGGTCTCGACCTGCGTCCACGAAATCTTGGAGTTCACGCCGGCGCACTTGCCGCGTTTGGTGACGAAGTTGTAAATGCCGCCTTTGCCCTCTTCATCGCCCGGGTACCAGTTCTGGATGGTCGAGTACTTGATCGTGGCGCGATCGAGTGCCACCAGCTCGACGACCGCCGCATGGAGCTGATGCTCGTCGCGCATCGGCGCCGAGCAGCCCTCGAGGTAGCTCACATAGCTGCCTTCGTCCGCGATGATGAGCGTCCGCTCGAACTGGCCGGTCGATGACGCGTTGATCCGGAAGTAGGTCGAGAGCTCGAGCGGACAACGCACACCCTTCGGCACGTACACAAACGAGCCGTCGGTAAACACGGCCGAGTTGAGCGCCGCGAAAAAGTTGTCGTTGTGTGGGACGACGGTACCGAGATACTTCTGGACGAGATCCGCATGCTCGCGGATCGCCTGCGAGATCGGACAGAAGATGACGCCGTACTTCGCCAGCTCCGCCTGAAACGTGGTAGCGACCGACACGCTGTCGAACACTGCGTCGACCGCGACACCGGTCAGGCGTTTCTGCTCTTCGATCGGGATGCCGAGCTTCGCGAAGGTCGCGACCAGCTTCGGGTCGACCTGATCGAGCGAATCGAGCTTGGGGAGCTTTTTCGGCGCCGCGTAGTAGCTGATCGCCTGATAGTCGATCGGCCCGTACTTCACGTTCGGCCAATGTGGCTCGCTCATCTTCAGCCAGTTGCGATACGCCTTGAGCCGCCACTCCAGCATCCACGCGGGCTCGCCTTTCTTGGCCGAGATCAGCCGGATCACGTCCTCGTTCAAGCCGGCCGGCACGACCTCGGATTCGATGTCGGTGACGAAGCCGTACTTGTACGGTTGCTGGACGTGCGCTTCAATACTGGTCATTGTGCTCCCGGAAGTCGTTACCGGACATACGCTTGGCAATGAAAACGTCGACTCAGATGGGAATCCTAATGGTTTTGTCGGGATTCCGCTAGTAGATGTCCCGATTCCACTCCCTGACCAGCCGCTCGTAGTCCTCGGGAGTGTTCAGCTCGTCGATGACAGCCGGATCGTCGACGGGGACAGCGACGACTTCCTTATCATGCCTGTGCAGCACCGCCCGCGCGCCCTGGCGCGTGGCTTCCGGGCTCTCCAGCAGCTCCCCGAACAACGCGGATCCCCAGATCACGGGATGGCCTCGCCGCTCGGCGAAGGTCGGAACGACCACCGACGCCCGCGCTCGACGGTGCGTTTCGAGGATGCGTTCGACCGTCGTCACGCGGACGTGTGGGAGATCGACCGGCCAAACGAGCACAGCGCTCGGCCGCACCGGTTGGAGGGCGCGCAGGGCTCCTCTGAGGGAAGCGATGGGGCCGGTTTCAGGCTCCGGGTTCTCCACCATGATACAATCGTGGCCGGCCAACACAGGCTGAATACGGGGGGCGTCTGGACCCAGGACGACCACTCGCGTCTTTACCTCGAGCGCTTCCAAAGCCTCCAGGATTCGCACGACGAACGGGAGACCGAGGAAATCCAGCAGGGCTTTGGGAGAGCCCATTCGGGCCGACCGGCCAGCCGCGAGCACGACGCCCGCTAAAGACATAGGGGCTAAGAGACTAAGCGCCTAAGTGGCTATGTGGCTAGAGGGTAGTTGCATGACGCGCCGAAACCCCCACATTTGGCGCGCGATGGCTGCGAGACGCATTCGCCAACTCGGCGACCCGATCCTACGGGTTCGCTGCACCCCGGTGGAAGATCCCAAATCGCCGGCGGTGCGGCTGTTGTCCGACGACCTGCGGGACACGCTCCGAACGGCCCGCAAGAAGTACGAGATGGGGCGGGCGCTCGCCGCACCCCAGATCGGTGCGCCGGTACGCGTGGTCCTGGTCGAGGTCGGGAAGTTCCGCGCGACGATGATCAATCCGGAGATCACCGACGTGGGATCCGAGGACTTTCACGTGTGGGACGACTGCTTTTCATTCCCGAACCTGCTGGTGCGGGTGACCCGCGCGTATCGCGCGACGATTCGCTACACCGATCTGAAGGGCAAAGTGGCGACGATGGACCTGGAGGGCCCGATGGCGGAGCTGCTCCAGCACGAGCTCGACCATCTCGACGGCATTCTTGCCGTCGACCAGCCGAGTGGGCTCGACCCGTTCGCGTACAAGGCCGAATGGGAAAAGCATCACAAACCCGCCGAACGGTACGGACCTCCCAGACCGCGCGAAATTTAGAACCAGCTACATTCCATTTCATTGACAGGGGTGCCCGCCGCGGTGGTGGGCTGAGATCACACCCTTAGAACCTGATCCGGTTCGTACCGGCGAAGGGAGCTCCGCATGACCTGCCGCACCCAGATGTTCTTCGCCCGCCAGGGCACCGTTACTCCCGAGATGCAGCGCGTCGCGGAGCGGGAAGGGCTCCCGCCCGAGACCATTCGCGACGAAGTGGCGATCGGCCGGCTCATCATTCCCGCCAACGTCCATCACCTGGCGCAGCGGCTCGATCCCATGGCGATCGGCAAAGTCGCCAGCGTCAAGATCAACGCCAACATCGGTAACTCGGCGGTCGAGTCCGACATCGACGGCGAGCTCGAGAAGCTGCACCATGCCGTCCATTACGGCGCCGACACGGTGATGGATCTGTCGACCGGCGGAAACATCGATGCGATTCGCGAGGCGATCATCGCGGCCTCCCCGGTACCGATCGGCACGGTGCCGATCTATCAGGCCATCCAGATCGCCGGCGACATCACGAAGCTCACGGCGGACGACATCCTCGACAACATCGAGCATCAGGCGCGGCAAGGCGTGGACTACGTCACGGTGCATGCCGGCATTCTGCGCGAGCACGTTGGTCTCGCCCTGGGTCGCGTGACCGGAATCGTCAGTCGCGGCGGATCACTGATGGCGTATTGGATGACGCAGCACGGCAAACAGAATCCACTCTACGAGCACTACGACCGCCTGCTGGACATCGCGCGTGAATACGACGTGACGTTGTCGCTCGGCGACGGGCTACGTCCCGGCTCGATTGCCGACGCCACCGACAAGGCGCAGCTGGCAGAGCTCACGGTGCTCGGCGAATTGACGGAGCGTGCCTGGAAGAAAGACGTGCAAGTGATGATCGAAGGACCGGGGCACATTCCGATGCATCAGATCGAAGTGAACGTGCGGCTCGAGAAGGAGCTGTGCCACGAGGCGCCGTTCTATACGCTCGGCCCGCTGGTCACCGATGTCGCGCCCGGCTACGACCACATCACTTCGGCGATCGGCGCGGCGATGATCGGCTGGTTCGGCGCCGACATGCTGTGCTACGTGACGCGCAAGGAGCACCTCGGCCTGCCGAATGCGGAAGAGGTGCGCGAGGGGGTCATCGCCTACAAGATCGCGGCGCACGCGGCCAACATCGCGCGCCGGCGCCCCGGCGCGACGGAGCGGGACGACGCGCTCTCCCGCGCGCGCTATGCGTTCGACTGGAACGAGCAGTTCCGGCTTTCCCTGGATCCCGCGCGCGCGCGCGAGCTGCATGACGAGGCGCTGCCGGCCGAGTACTTCAAGAGCGCGGAGTTTTGCGCGATGTGCGGGCCGAAGTTCTGTTCGATGCACATCACGCGAGAGATCGAGCGGTCGCTTGGCAAGCGGGAGCCGCTGAAAAAGGAGACGCGGGAGGCAGTCGGGGCGGACTAAGTCTCAGGGTCCGCGCTTTACGAAGAATTCGTATGCGGTCTGGCCCACGCCGTAGCCCGATTCGCCGTAGACGCGGGCCCGCAAGGTGAACGTGCCGCTCGCCGGGACCGTGAACGTGCCAACTTGAAAAAACTGGCTGCTGCCGAAAATCGCGGTTCCGTGGCCCGCGAGCGATGCACCCGTGGCCGGATCGATCACCTCGATGACGATCGCGCTGTCGAGCAAGGTCGTCGGTGTCGTCAATCGATCGTAGAGGGTGAGCTGCTCGCCCGGCGTCCCGGTCGACGTGAACTCATCGATGTCTCCGATGGTGCCGATGCTCTCGCCACGCACCGTATCCCCAACCGCAAATGTCGCCGGCGCAGTCTCCGGTGCGCGATTGACCGCAATGACGCGGAATCCGTAGGGCCCGACGAAACTGTAGAGCGGGGGTGATTGACACGTTGCGGTATAGCAGAGCCGGAAGAACCCCATCGGCTCTGACACCGAGATTTTGGCCTGTCCGCTCGCGGGAATGCGGAAGGGGCCGGCGATCCGATGGAACTGACTCGGTTGCCAGGCCAGGGTATCGTCGGTGACCGGATCGAAGACGCGCAGGTACATGTACGGACCGGTATACAATTGTTCACCGTTGAAGAGCACACTCATCGTCTGCCCGGGCGTTCCCGTCACCGTGAACTCATCCCAGTCGCCCGGCTGATCGATCGATTCTCCGACGACCGAGTCCCCCGCCACTAATGTCGCATTGACGTGTTCCGGTGCGGTTTCGACCGGCTGAACCGTGAAGCGATACGGACCGCGCTCGGCGCGCCCCCCGTTGTAGCCTTCGACCTGGATCGTGTACCAACCAGTGCCCAGTAGATCGAGACGCGTCGTCTGCTGACCGTCCAGCGTAGACGCCGCCGTGGGCGAATTGATGAACGCTCCGTAGCCGGCTACGCCGGGAGGCGGGATGACGTCGAACAGGAACGCGTCGAGGTTGGAGGAGGGCGCGGAAAGCCCCTGGACCTTGACGTTGACGTGCTGATTACGAAGACCATAGAAGTGGAACACATCGCGGTCTCCCCACGGCTCGAGTGACTCGGTCACCGTATCGCCAACCGCGAACGTGTCGGACGCGACCTCGGGTCCATAGCTGAAGCGATAGAGCCAGAGTCGATACGGTCCGCGCAGTGTCGCAGGGTCGCCATAGGCGTTGCCGTATCTGTTCCCATCGACGCGGAGGGTATAGTTGCCCGGTGCGAGCAGCATGCGGCCGAGGGCGCCGGGACCTGTCAGGTAGACCTCTGATTGCCGAACGACCTGTCCCGCTGAATCCAGCAGCTGCACGAAGAGATTGCCGCCCACCGCTGGGTTCTCCAGGTCGACCGCGATATTCGCGCCGCTCGAGTCGGGCACCGTCACTCGGTATTCATCGACATCGCCCGGCAAATCGATGGCTTCGCCGCTGATGCTGTCGCCGAACACGAGTACTTCGGGGACGGTCTCGGGCTTCCGATTGATCCGATAGAGAAACAGACGATACGGGCCCTGGTCCTTGTCGTTGTAGGATTGGGTCCCGCTGACCCGCAGACGGTACGATCCGGTGGTCGGAATCGAGAATCGCCCGGTGACCTGGCGGAACAGGCTGCTGTCGTTGCCCGCGCTTTGCGTCGATCGCAGGACCGCACCCGCGGGACCTACCACCTCGACCTTGAGGTGCGTGTCGCTGGATCCGTTCTGCCCCTGCAGGAACACGTTGTACTCCTCACCGAGCGTGGCGGAGAAGGAGTATTCGTCGATATCGCCAGGAAGATCGATGGCTTCGCCCGTGACGGTGTCGCCGGGGCCTATCGCCGCCGCGGCGTGCTCCGGCTGATGGTTGATGGCGTAGAGATACAAGCGGTATCCGCCGGTGTCCGCCACGAGCGAGGGTGTCGAACCGGTCACGCGGAGCACGTACGTGCCCGAAGCCGGGGCGGTGAAGCGCGATGTGGCGTGTACGAACAAGCCGGTGTCGGCTGGATCGCTACTAGCGGTTGCGATCGGACTTCCCCCCGCGCGTTTCACCTCGACCTGAAAAATGCGTCCGGACCCCTGAATAAACGCGTTGAAATCCGCGCCTGCCGCCGCGGTAAACGTGAATTCGTCAACATCCCCCGCGCGGTCGATCCGCTCGTCGGCCACTTCGGTGTTCAGGGGCATCGCTGCCGCCCGGTGCTCGGGAGCCGGGTTGATGACATAAGTCCAGAATCGATACGGTCCTTGGTAGAGCCGGAACGTGTTGCTCGTGACGGATCCCGCTGAGAACCGGTAGTCCTGGGTTGCCGGCAGGCGGATTCGACCGCTGGTTAACGAATCCGTGGTTCCCGACTCCGCAATGACGAACCCGATAAAGTTGCTCGTCGCAGGATCCTCGACCGAGATGAAGACCGCGCCCGAGTGGAGGGGCGCCGGCGTCTCGCCGACTGCGACGATCTCCTGCCCCGCCTCGCCATGCGTGAGGAAGTCGTCGAGATCGACCACGGGATCGATCGTCTCACCATTGACCGTGTCCCCCAGCCTAAAGCGAGCCGCTGCGTGCTCGGGTGCGCGGTTGACGGGATACACGACGAAGCGAAAACTGGCGGCCGCGGTCGACGGACTTCGTACCGTGATGTTGTAAACAGCGCCGCTCGCACTGAGGAACCGGTCGGTCGGGTTTTCGTAGAACGGCGCCGCGCCCGGCCCCGAGAACACTTGCCCCACCTGGACGTGATGCGTCGAGTCGAAGACGAACAACCCGGCGCTGCCGTGGGTCGCTTCGAAGAAGATCGCATACACGGCGTCGGGCTCGCCAGCAAACGAGTAGCGTGCGGATGTATCGCCGCTGATGTTGCCGGTGATCTCCCGATTGACGGGAACGCGCTCACCCTCACCACGCGGCTCGAACGGCGAATTGTCGCAGGCAACGGCGGCGACGATGACCAGAACGGCTGCGAGCCGAAGGTCTGTCCGGATCACGCTACAAAGCTGCGACTCACCTCGACCTGACGGTAGCTCAGGCGCGCAAAACGTCATAACCCGCAATTACCATATTGACGAGCAATACGCAGCGACGGACAGCCATCTGTGCTCCGAGAGAGGACCCGTGGGGAAGCGACCGAGGTGGGGCCACCCGCTCAGTCCAACCGCCGCTCGGCCGAGCGCGCGTGGGCTTCGAGCCCCTCTACCCGGCCGAACCACGCGGCGTCCTCGACGAGGGGACGCGCCGCGCTGGGGTCGTCGATGCGCAGCCAGGTGCGTACGCGCAGAAACGTGTAGACCGATAGGCCGCCCCGCGACCGCGCGGATCCTGCCGTCGGAAGCACGTGATTCGGCCCGGCGCCGTAATCCCCCAACACCTCCGCCGAGCTGGCACCGATGAACAGCGCGCCGAAATGTGTGAGTCGCGGCGCGACGTCGTCCGCCGCCTGGAGGATCAGCTCGACGTGCTCGGGCGCGAGCGCGTCACACGCGGCAACGCCTTCATCGATGGTGGCAACAACTACCACGCCGCCGTGCGCGAGCGCGGCTCGCGCCACCTTTGCGCTCGGCAGACTCGCGACCTGATGCGCGAGCTCCGCCTCGACGCGCTCGAGATGCGTGGGATCGAGCGTGACGAGCACCGGCAGCGCGTCGGGATCGTGCTCGGCCTGCGCCAACAGATCCGCCGCGATCACCGCGGGCGATGCTGACGAGTCCGCGAAGACGACCAGCTCCGAGGGGCCAGCGAGCAGGTCGATCGCGACCTTGCCCGCGACGAGCTGTTTCGCTGCGGCCACGTAGCGGTTGCCCGGCCCGACGATCACATCGCAGGGCCGCAACGGGCCGGCGCCGAACGCGAGCGCCGCAATCGCGTGGGCTCCTCCTGCCGAGAGCACGCCGTCAACACCGGCGACGGCAGCGGCGGCAAGTGTCATCGGCGCCGGCCCCGGGGTTGCAACCCAGATCTCCTTGACGCCTGCTGCCCGCGCAGTCACTGCCGTCATCAGGACCGACGACGGCAACGGATATCGGCCCCCGGGCGCGTAGCAGCCGGCGCGCTCCAACGGTGCGATCCAGTGCCCCGCCACGCCGCCCGGCAATCTGACCGTCACCGCCTCGAGCGCATGCTGCTGCGCCGTGGCGAACGTTCGAATGCGTTGCGCCACGCGCTCCAGTCGCGCGCGATCGCTCGCCGGCAGGTCAGCGAGTGCGCGTTCGAGCGTCGGCCGCTCGATGAACAACGGTCCGCCAGCCGTGACGTCGCCAAACCGCTGGGCGTACTCGCGCAACGCTGCTTCGCCTCGGGCCCGGACCGCTTCCACAATTGGCGCGGCGACTGTGAACGCCTCGGAAGGGATGGCGGCAGCACGACGCGCCACCAGCTCGGCGACCGAGCGACGAGGCAACAGGCGCGCGCTCATGACTTGCTGGCCATCGGCCGCCGCGTCACCGCGCGGTGCCGGCGCGCCAGCTCCGCACGCACGTCGGCCAACGTGCCGCCCCCCCGCGCCAAGGCAACGAGCGCCATGTAGAACACGTCCGCCGTCTCGCGCACGACGTCTCCCGTTGTCTCCGCATCTGCAAGCTCGTCCGCTTCTTCGCGCAGCTTCTCCCCCAGCAACCCCGGATCGGCCAGCAAACGGGCGGTTCCCGACTCCGCGATGGGCCTGGCCATTCGATCGGCGAGCGTGCGCTCCAGATCAGAGAGATCGAACTCGGTAGGCCAGCACGAGCGGCGATTCAGGTGGCAGAACCCTGCTCCGCTTTGGCGGACCGTGAAGCGCAGCGCGTCGCGATCGCAGTCCAGATCCACGCGTACGAGCTGCTGCGCGTTCCCCGATGTCTCGCCTTTGACCCAGAGGGATTGGCGCGAGCGAGACCAATAGATCCCGAGCCGCTCGGACACGGCGCGCGCCAGCGATTCCCGCGTGCTCCACACGAGTCCGAGTGTGCGGCCCGCTTCATCGCACACCACGGTCGGCCAGACGTCGCCCCGCAACGGCTTCGTGAGCGGCGCGGCGACGGCCTCGCCGAGCGCGAGGTTTCCGGTGTACAGCGCCATACCGACCTGGCTGTCGGCGCCCATTCGATCGAGCTCGGCAATGTCGGCAGCCGTGGTGATGCCGCCCGCGGCCGTGACGCGAGCTCCACCCGCGGCGCCTACGACCGCCTCCACAGCCGGGCGGTCGAACCCTCCCATGGCTCCTTCTCTCTCGACCTGCGTGAACAGGAAGCCACCGACGACCGGCGCGAGCGCGCGAACGCGCTCGAGTACGGGGACGCCGGTTTCCTTGCGCCAACCCTCCACCACGACCTCGCCGCGTTTCGCGTCCACAGCCGCGACGACACGCTCACGCGGAAGCGCGCCGCAAAACTCCGGTGTCGCGGCAGTCCCGATCATGATCTGGACCGCACCGGCGTCGAGCCAGCGGCGCGCGCTGTCGAGATCGCGGATGCCTCCCCCGACGCGGCACGGCGCGCGGCGCACGAGATCGCGGATCAACTCGGCATTCGAGCCCCGACCAAATGCGGCGTCGAGATCCACGACGGCGACTTCGCCAGCGACCGAGAACTCCTCCAGTCGCGCGAGGGGATCGCCGCCGTCCAGGACGAATTCCTGGCCACGCCGCAGCTGCACGGCACGTCCACCCATGATGTCGATGCTGGGCACGATCATCGCCGCACCTGAATCCCGCGGACTGCAAGGTCCGCTTTGATGCCATCCACCGTGTCGTCGCCGTCGTGAAAGACGGAGGCGGCGAGCACTGCGTCCGCGCCGGCGGCGAACGCGGCCGCGACGTGTTCCCGCGTCCCGACGCCGCCCGAGGCGATGACGGGCACGCGAACCGCTTCCGCGACCGCGCGCAGCAGCTCGAGATCATGTCCCGCGCGCGTGCCATCGCGATCCCAGCTCGTCAGCAGGATCT
>WNGO01001284.1_pt1 | contig 16082 bp, 16 predicted proteins | sample 5400511 | NCBI WGS metagenome assembly WNGO01 (sample SAMN13153380, study PRJNA577476) | soil metagenome | isolation source: 20 cm soil or saprolite under Garry oak tree replicate 2 | place: USA:California | collected 2016-06-15 | reverse complement strand
TAAGGCAGCGCGCTTTGTGATGGACTGTAATCAAACCGGTTTGCCCATCATCTTTTTCCAGGATGTTACTGGCTTTATGGTTGGCCGCGACGCGGAAGAGAGCGGAATCATTCGCAGCGGTGCGAAGCTGGTAAACGCGGTTAGCAATTCCACCGTGCCGAAGATTACGGTCGTCGTAGGCGGATCATTCGGCGCCGGGAATTACGCGATGTGTGGCAAGGCATACGACCCCCGATTCATCGTTGCGTGGCCAACTGCGCGCTACGCCGTGATGGGCGCCGCTCAGGCGTCGGACACGGTGTTTTCAATTCTAGCGCGCGCACGGGAGCGAGGTGACAAAAAAGCGACACACGAGGAGCTGGAAGAACTTCGCGCGAAAGTGAAACAAAGCTATGAAGAGCAGACCGACATTCGCTACGGCGCGGCTCGCGGGTGGGTGGACGCGATCATTCAACCACACGAGACGCGGGATGTTTTGATCCGCTTATTAGAGTACGTCTCGCGACCGATGCCAAAAGCGCCTTTCCACACCGGAGTGATACAAGTTTAATTCGACATTCGTCGTTCGGATTTCGACATTCCACTCATGCCCGTCGTTCTTATTGAAAAGCAGTCGCCGCAAATAACTGTAGTAACTCTCAACCGGCCTGAACGCCGTAACGCGCTTACTCTAGAGTTACTCAGTCAATTGTGCGCCGCGATCAAAGTGGCCTCGGACGAACCACAAAACCGGCTAATTATTCTGCGCGGCGCGGGTGCCGCCTTTTGCACCGGTCTCGATTTAAAGGAAGCAGCCGATCAAACCAAAGCGCACGCTACAGCGGAGATGGTCGCCAATACCTTGATCGCCGTTAGTCAGACGCATCTCGTGACCATCGCTGCGGTGCATGGCGCGGCTGTGGCAGGCGGAGCAGGTATCATGTCAGCATGCGATTTTGTGGTGGCAGCAGAACGAACCAGGATTGGATATCCTGAGGTGCGTCGCGGCTTGGTTGCCGGACTAGTTATGACTTTCCTCGGCCGGCAGGTAAGCGAACGAAACATGCGCGAGTTGCTGTTAGGCTCAGAGTTAATTTACGCCGAACGCGCAAAGGAAATCGGGCTTGTAAATCGGGTCGTAGCTCAGAATGATCTGATGCCTGAAGCGCTGAAGTTCGCCGCGTCAGTGTTGCAAGGCGCTCCCGGCGCGGTGGCGCAAACCAAACGATTGATTGACGAACTCTGGTGGCGCTCCGTAAAGGACGATGTCGATCTTGCACTGAAATATCACATGCAGGCCCGCGAATCGGATGAAGCGCGCGAAGGCATCGCCGCATTTAATGAAAAGCGAAAGCCTAAGTGGGCTGAAGGGGCATAGCGGAAGTTAGGCAACTCGCTTGACAGGCTATCATTCGCCGAGGCGCGGTTTCCAATCTGCCCTTGTGAGCCGGGATAGGCCAGTCTGCGGCGGTCGTCAAATCGCCGTTTCTACGGCTTCGGTGCCGCTGATGGCCCTTGATAGGTTGCGCTGCCAAATCCCAAGATAGGGAAAAATATGACTGACAGTAAGATCAGGCCGATCGCAAAGCCGACACCTTTTCCGAAGCTTTTCGCGAGATCGATCGAGAGGATGATAAAGAAGATCGGAAAGCAGATTAGCAGCAGCAGAACCCACCATGCTGGCCGGCCAACGATCTTGCACCAGACGATCCAGTTGTAGATCGGGATGATGGCGGCCCAGCCTGGCTGTCCGGCTTTTGAGAAGATTTTCCACCAGGCGGCGATTATCAGGATGGCGTACGCGGTGTAGCAGATCCAGAAGACCGGGCCGGGCGGCTTGCCTTGTGATGAGTATGAGTACTCGACTTGCGCGAGCAGGGAGGCGTTACCGTGAAAGAGATTTTGTATAAGTTCGAGTGATTTCATAGTGGTTAGGGTTGAAGACGAAGGCTTAACAGTTCGCTGCTGGCCACGGCAAGAAGAATCTCGTGACCTTGTGTCTCTCGGTCTTGGGCGCAACTTAACGGAGGGTCTAGCTAAAGAATACTTTTAATAGGCTTTCATCGTCAGCGCCCGCTCGCTTTACGAATCCTAGTCAAAGCGCGATGGTCGCGGCGGATGAAAACGAAAAGCGGCGGACTGAGACACACTTGGCGCCCGCGAGTTGGCTGGGGCGTGCCAGTAGCATGGGTGACGCTTTGTATCGTTTGGAGCTCGACATGGCTTGCTATTAAGATTGGGCTCCGCGATTTGCCGCCAATTTCGTTTGTGGCGATTCGCTTCCTAATCGCCATCATTGTGCTCATCGCTGTTTCGATTGGCCGCACGCGATTGTTACCACTGCGCCGCACCGAGTATGTGGTTCTGGCGATTACCGGAATTCTCATGTTCGCTGTGAACTACACCTTGCTGTTCTGGGCTGAGCTTCATGTTTCATCCGGTCTTGCTGCTGTTTTACAAGCGACGATTCCGATTTTCGGAATGTTTTTCGCGCACTCGATGCTGCCAGACGAACCGCTGCGTTTGCAAAGACTTACCGGCGCAATCATTGCTCTCGGCGGAGTGACCGTAATTTGCGGGCGGCTGCTTGGTTTCAATGGTCCGCTCGCTTTCTGGGGCGGCGTCGCTGTGGTAGTCGGGGCTGCCAGCGCGGCCTACGCCAATGTCTTGGTCAAAGCGCGATCAATCCAGCTTGCACCGGCCATGCTCGCAGCGTGGCAAATGATTTTTGGAATTACCCCATTGTTGATTCTTGGATTGGCGATCGATGGGAATCCAGCGCGCTTTCACTGGACTACCACGGCCATCTTTTGCCTCTTTTATCTCGCGATCATCGGCTCGGCGCTAACTTTTCTGCTTCTTTACTGGCTTCTGCCGCGACTGACCGTAGTGCAGTTGCAAAGCATCTCCCTCATTACTCCACCAGGCGCCGTGATGCTCGGCTGGTTGATGGGTGGCGAAACATTTCCGCTCTCCTCGTTGTTAGGCGCGGGGTTAGTGCTTACCGGCGTATGGATGATTTTCCGAAAAGGAGAAGTCCGCGAGCCAGTGATTCAGGAAGGGTAGGCCACGCCATTTCAAACCGTGCACACAATGGATCGACACACTGCCGGAAGACTTAGCCGAGGATGCGGATGGCCAGGTTAAAGGTGCTGATTGCCTTGTCATCGCGCTGCCACGCGCGTTTATTGATCAAGCTAAGCACAGTGGAGCCTTCGGCCTTGGCGCGAAAGAAAAGCCTGCGCACGCCTCCAGTACCGGGACTCTTCAGATCAGGAGGCAGAAACTCGTCGCCTTCGGTCGCTAACAAGGCTTCGTCGATGCTACCGATCGTCCACCGATAACCGGTTGTCGGATTTTCCTTCAGTTCGATCGTGATCTTTGCACCGCGCTCTACTTGGACCTGCGCGCCGTTATCTTTCTGCTCGAATACGTCTTCGGCCACGTCTTAACATGTACCGCTCAGCCTTATTGCAAAATCCGTACCGTCCAAAAATCGTCGGCGAGATTCTTGTCGGGATCGAGGTAGTCGTAGGGCATCGTGAAGTAGCCTTTCTGTCCCCAGTCGGTGCCCCAGGAATTCCGAATTGTAAACCGCTGCGCGCCATTATCGTAACCGACTGCCATGACCGCGTGGCCACCCATCACCTTCTCCTTTGGGGCAGGCATGTTTAACACCCCAGACTTTGCCACCGCTGCCGATTCGAAAGCTTCATAAACAGTAAAACCAAAGACAAAAGGGAATCCTTCTGCCAGGCAGTTGCGCATCTCATTCACCGTGCTGATTCGATGGTAAGAGAGTATTCGATGCTTTTTCGCTGAGCGATAGCAGGCCACCGTGGGTTTCTTCGTGAATTTGTTAATCTTGTATGGCCACTGGGCTTCGGTGCAAACTCCCAGCTTAGCCAGCGACTTAATGCCATCGCGAATGAACGCGCCGCTGTCCTGATTGACTGTGCCTTCTATCATGCGTTCGTTGTAATACACGAACAAGCGACTGAGATCCGTAAACGGCGCGCCGTCTTTAATTTCAAGGAACTCGAGTGCGCCGACCAGAGCATTGGCAGTGCAACTACCAAGCTGTCCCTGGTCTTCAACCGGTGAACATTTCGATCGCAGATCGACTTTTGCCGGCGGCGATACTAGCCCAGGCGCGATCGCCGAATAGAAAAGATCACGATGATCAGGCAGATCCGGCAGCCAGCCATACCATTTAGGTGAACGCTTATTTAGTTTTGTTGATGTAGGCATATTTAGATACGAGTTAGAGGTTAATTGTGACTTTCAGAGGAAATGTTGCATTTAGCCAGCGCCTAGAAGGTTATAGGTTTCTCCGTTTACCTTGGCAGGTTGGTCAGGCCAAATTTCAAATAAGACCCCGGAATTAACTCCGCCGCGCCGCGGACTCGATGGTATGCCGAGCAATTTGGCGGCTGCGATGGAGATTTCGCCAATGTCACTGCCGCCGCTGACGTCGGCCACTACCGCGTCGATCGTTTGCTGTTTGTAGGTTAGCCGTGCTTTGCATCCTATGACGATGCCTTTAGCTTTCATGCGCACGTGAGGATTAACTACCACATACGGGACTGCAGTGGAATCGACATAACGTGTCTCGACCGGTCTGCCTTTCCACTCGTACGTAGTTTTAGAATACCAGTTGCCATTCCCGTCGTCTTTAGGTTTGCCGGTTTGTGGGTCGGCAGCGAGCACGTCGCGCCAACTCCTGTTAGGATAGCCCGCGTTCGCAAGTGCATCTAGTCCCTTGTCATCCTTTCGATAAGCGAAGAGGTTCCCGTTTTGCCCGTTGGAACCGTCGGCGTCAACGGCGGCACCGCCTTGCCAATGAACACGGCCATCATCGTCTTGAATTACTGTAATGCCTTTGACGGTTGCCAGGGGATTTGAGCTCATGGGGTCAGGTTTGTTTAATTTTAAAAGACTATTACCTAGGCTGTGGTTTAGACTTTGCGTGTCCTAATTCTTGTTTTCATTGCTGGCGGTGGTTGTAATCCAGTCGACTAACCGGGGACCGAAGCCGGTGACTTGATTTTCGAACATAGTAGAACGTTTTAACCATCCTTTTTTGTTCCGATGTCCTTTTCATTGGGAGCGCGTCCGTTGCTGCGAATATTGACGAACCGCTGCAGTGTGTCGAACCAGAATGGTGCGCCGAGAGACGCTGCCAATCCCGTTAGGAACCAGCCTAGAAGCGCGCCGACGAAGTGTCCTGGATCGTAAAGGTATTGCATTTGCGCTTGGCTCCAGCCAATTGGCACACTCACGTTGCTTAGCTTGGTCATTGCGGCGTTAGCGTTGTTGATAAGTTGGCTAAGGTTCTGTGTAGTGTCTTCGGCCGGACCAGGACTGGGTTGAGCCGCCCTCGCGGGGTCCGTGTGAGGGGTAACGACCTCTCCGGCAGTACCGGCTTTCGCCGTGCTTATCGCCTGGGTTACCGTATCCGCCAAAAGCTTCGGATCACTAGAGAGCGATTGAATGATATGGATCGTGTCCACATTACAAGCAACTGCGAGGGCAAGCGCCAGACCAAGAAGCCATTTCTGCGCATACCGTTTGTACCAGCCGCTTACCCGATCCATGCTGCGGTTATACCAATCGGCAATGCCTTTTTTAAAGCTGGCAAGGTCATTGTCAGCGGCATCCAGAATTGCGGTCAAGCTCTGCTTGAACTTGCTGTCCGGCAACGCAGCGACACTTGTCTGAAAGTCGGAGATGTTGCGGATAGTGTTAGGGTTAGCAGCCTTGACTATATCCAGCACAGCAGCCGTGAACGGTTCTGCCCCAATATAGGCTGGATTGCCATTCGTGGCGCGTGATAAAGCATCGACCAGACCGTGTTCGAGGACTTGCGTTACCTTGTTGGAATCTTGCAAAAGCTGTTGCAGTCCCTGTTTCAAAAAGTCTGCTCGCTTGTCCAGGTATGAAAGCCAGAACTCATTTAACGCCGAAACAACGAGACTAAATAAAAGATAGATAAATGCGATTCCGATTGCCAGATTCAAAACCGTCAACATAGCTGAATGCAACGTCTAGCTCGCCATCGCGCTTTTCATAATGTCAGTCAAGTCGCTGCCCATCAGGACTTCGGTGGCGGCGCGATCTTGCGATCTACCAGGACGTCGCGGTCGATGCCTTTTAGGACCTGGCGCATTAGCTCAATCGTTGCGTCCGTCTCGAAGTAGGCCCCGTGAATTTGCATTCCATTAACTGTCGATGGAAAGAACGTGGAGCAATCGATGTCCCAGACGTTGTCTGTCGGCGAAGCCGGCTCTGCTAAAGGCGGTCGGTTCGCGAGGCCACTGCGGCCCAGGCGGCGAATACCAAAGTGTTTTAAGCCTGCTGAAGCACCAAGAACTGCATCACGCCCGCTGTAAAGCGCCGTGATCCGATACGTTAGGTTAGCAACAGCGTTACCGTCGTCGTTGTCGGGTGCACCTTGGTCAAACAGGTTGTTGTCCACATCGGCCGCGACCATGAGCAACTGATTGATCAAGCTCACAAGCAGCGGCTGGTTTTTTCGCGTCCAGGCAGCGGCCATGGCTTTTTGTAAAACATAATTTCCCATGCTGTGAGAAATGACGGAGACCTTGGCCTTGCAAGGTTCAGTCTTCGGCTTCTTACCCTGAGAAAGTGCAACCTCCGCTTTGAGCGCGTCATCTTGTTTCGTTACGAGGTGGTCGAAAAGGTCACTAAGAATATTAGTTAAATCTTGGGCGCACTCGCGAGCGTGAGCGCGATCAGGATAATATCCAAGGATGTTGCCGTAGGATGGCCAGTCGAAACTGACGCAAAGGCCGAGACTATTGTCTCCCTCGAACATGCGAGCACATAGGTTCTGGTAAAAATTCGATGAAGCCTGCCATCCGACGTTGTAGCCGTGAACAAGGAACGTGACGTGCGGCTGGTCCTTGAACTGCTCGACAAGCTCAAACGCATCAGACGCACCGATCAGAAGCTTACGAAATCGGTCTTGTGAAATCTGCTCCCAGGCAATTGTCCCGTCCGTGGCGAGTTTGTCGGCGATCCAAAATGTAAGCGGCCCACGCTGAATGCTGCTCGGTTGTCCCCGTGCCATCGCCCGGTCAGAAATCCGCCAATATTTAGGCACGCCGCCGATTTGAGCAGGTGGAATCGTTTTTGCCTATCGGGGATGATCCCTGATTTTTTCTTAAGTTTTTCTCGAATTTCTAGCAGAACATCGGGTATAGGATTAGGGGAGAACGAGCGCCATGGGCAAAAACCACACAGATAGTCAAAGGTCTGCACGTTTGCGGAGCGCGGCGCACGCCCCCGAGCTTTTCAGCCTCCATGAGGCAGACAAAGAACCGGGGACGGCGGAGGAAGCGTTTCCGATAGAGTCCCCGATACAATCCCCTATAGCGTCGGCGATAAAATCGAAAGTGCTCATTGTCCATCACGCACCGCTCGTCCGTTCGGGGTTAGCCGGGCTGATTGACGCGAGCGACCGCTTTACAGTATGCGCGCAAACTGGCGATGCACCGAGGGCGCGAGAAATGTTTGTCGAATATCAACCGCACCTGGTCCTGCTTGGATTGACGCTTCATCGCGGAAACGGAATCGAGTTAATCAAAGATTTCGAGAGACTGAATAACACAGTTCGAACTCTTGTGCTTTCGGCACGCGAAGATCCATTGTCCATTCAACGCGCGTTCCGCGCCGGGGCGCACGGATACTTGGGGATGGAGGACGATGGCTCGGAAGTCTTGAAAGCGCTTGACTGGATCTCAGCCGGTTATCTCTATGCAAGTACAGTCGTGACCCAGCGTCTTTTGGAAAGTCTCGCGAGTAACGAAATTGAACCGGCGCGCTCTGAGGTCAAACCGCTGAGCGATCGTGAGCTGCAAGTTTTTTCTTTGATTGGGCGCGGTTTCGGTGCTTCCCGCCTGGCCAGTGAGCTGCATCTGAGCGTGAAAACAATCGAAACGTACCAAGCGCATATCAAAGAGAAGCTTGGGTTGCGGAGCGCAGCCGAGCTCAGTGACAAGGCTGCGCGTTGGACGCTCCAGTCGATGCGCCGGAACCGGCAATTGAAGAAGTTGCAAACGGCGGGAGCTAGAGCAGTCTCAATCTAAACCTTCTCTCGGCGAGGCATACAGCTTCGCAGGGACCGGAAGCGGCTCGCTGACGGTTTTGCTTTACTAAAGCCGCTGCCTGATGTTCAAGTTCACGCTGAAAGTCAGAACTATTCGTTGGGCCATACGAAAATGATTTCGCCAGAGGATTACATCGAACAGCGCTTGAACGATCAGATAAACTGGTACGGTCAAAAGAGCCGCACGAATCAACTTTGGTTCAAGCGTCTGCGTTTTGCCGAGATCGTTGCCGCTTCCGTGATTCCATTTCTAGCCGGTTTCGCGGGCGAGTCGCTGTTCATCAAGATAGCGATAGGTGCCTTGGGCGTTATCGTTGCCATAATTGCCTCGCTCCTCGCATTGCTGCGTCTTCAGGAACATTGGATCAACTATCGAGCCACAGCGGAGGCGCTCAAAACAGAGAAATTTTTGTTTCTGACGCAAACACAGCCTTACGATACGGGTGACGCCTTCCACTTCCTGGTCCAGCGCGTTGAAGCTTTGTTGTCGAAGGAGAACACTGAGTGGATGCAATCCATGATTAAGCCATCTAAGGAAGAGAGTGATGCTTGAGATTGTCCCGGCTTCACTGGGTCGGAGCATAGGGATAAAGAACACCTAACACGGTCATACTTGAAGTAACATCCCATGCCAGCAGCGCCCGGCGACCAACAGGTGCCACGCCCACAGGAAGTCTTCATTTCTTATTCGCGCAAGGACACTGACTTTGTGCGTCGTTTGGATGAGGCTCTGAAAAGTCGTGGTCGAGAGGCGTGGGTGGACTGGGAGGACATTCGCCCGACGGAAGAATGGATGCAGGCCATCTACGCCGCAATTGATGGCGCCGACACTTTCATTTTTGTGCTGACGCCGGATTCCGTTACTTCCGCAGTCTGCGGTCGCGAAATCGCGCATGCAGCGGCACATAACAAACGGATGGTGCCAATTGTCGCGCGGGAGCTGAACACCGGCACGGCGCCCGAAGCGCTGGCAAAGCTAAACTATATCTTCTTTCGCGAGAGCGACGATTTTGAAAAAGCGACTGACACGCTGATCAACGCGTTGGACACCGATCTTGAGTGGGTCCGCGGCCATACCCGTTTGCTTACACGCGCCATCGAGTGGGAAAGCAAAGGTAAGAACAAGAGCTTTGTGTTGCGCGGTGATGATCTGCGCACAGCCGAGCGATGGCTCGCGGTAGCGAGCACTAATAAGGAGCCGAAGCCTACTGCGCTCCAAACGGAATACATTATTGCCAGTCGCAAGGCGGCAACACGACGCCAGCAGATCACGCTTGGGGCCGTAACTTTGGGATTTGTGGTTGCGATTGTGCTCGCGATCGTGGCCTTCTTCGCTCGTCAGGAAGCGGTCAACCAAAAGGGCAAAGCAATTGCCGGTCGGAGTCGGGCGGACGACGTGATTCATTTTGTTCAAAACGATCTACCCGAAAAGCTCCGCCCGATCGGTCGCCTCGACTTGATGGAAGGCGTGGCAGTAAAGGTGGACCAGTATTACAGCCAAATGGAAAAAGCCGAAGGCGAGTCGGTCGATACCTTGCTCGGCAAGTTTTGGGTTCTCGTAAACGAGGGCAATATAGCTGCAGACAAGGGTCGCAGTGATGACGCTCTCGCGAAATATCGTTCGGCTGTCCAGTTTGCAGAAAAGGCACAGCGTCTGGACCCGCACTCGGACAAAGCGCTATACGATCTCGCGAGCGCTCAAATCGTCCTTGCTACTCAGTTATCGCAAAACCCAGGAGGAGGAAGCGATGAGATTTCCAAGGCTCGGGAAACGTTGGAGAAGCTTGTGGCCCGCGATTCTTCCAACGCACTCTGGCAAAGCCAACTAGCGACCAGCTACAGCGTAGAAGCGACTGGTTTGCTCGGACAAGGGCGATTAGATGCGGCACTTACTAGCTACCGAAAGGCTTATGCCATCCTAGAAAAACTCGTTGCAGAAGCCCCGAATAATTCGACAAGGTTAAGTGAGCTGGCAACTGCCCACACCAGCATCGGCAGGGTTCTTTTTCAACAGCAGCAATTCGATGGCGCCCTGGCCGAGTACTATGCGAGCCGGGACATCCTTCGCAACCTCGTGCAGATCGAACCGCGCAATGCTGACTGGCACCGTGCTCTTGCCTGGACCTACAAAAATATCGGCGAAACGCTCCAGGGACAAGGGGAGACAGCTATGGCGCTTGATGAATTCCGCAAGTATTCGGTCGGCATGGACACTGTTGCCGCTATCGATCCGGCAAACGCGGTGTGGCAGCGAGAGGCAGCCCAGGCGCACTGTTTCATTGGAAACGCACTCTTCGCACAGAACGAGTTTGAGGAAGCCAGGGACGAATTTCGTAGATGCCACGCCGCCATGACGAGGTTTGCTCAGGACGATCCCACCAACACCGAGACGCAAATTATGGCTGCGGGCGTTTGCGCTCAGCTTGCAGTCGCTAACGTATTACTGAAAGACAAGGGAGACATTAATGAGGTGTCCCAAGCCGTGCAGCAGGGATTAGCGATTCTCGCTGACGTTGAGAAAGCCGGGGCGCTTCCGCCTTCGGGGCTGGAAACTCTCAAGTTGCTGGAGAAACTCGAGCGAGCATCGCCTGGGCAGCAGCGTTAAGCCACGAAATTTTGGATCGCGATCACATCCCCGCTTCATCATTGAGTGAGCCTCGAGTATAGAAAGAATTAGTTGGTCGCCGTATCAAATCCATGAACTATCGAGCTCTTTGTTTTGTGGACATGCCGTTTGGACAAAAGGCGGATCTCAAGAGCGGCGTCGTCGTCGATTTCGACCAGATTTACAACGAGGCGATCAAACCAGCCATTGAGGAATGTGGCTTGGAGGCGTTGCGCGGCGATGAAGAACGCACGGGAGGAATTATTCATAGCGCGATGTTCGCGCGATTGTTGCTGGCTGAGTTTGTCGTTGCCGATCTCACCCTGGCTAACGCGAACGTGTTTTACGAATTCGGGATCCGGCACGCCGCGAAGCCGTTTACGACGGTGCCGATTTTGGCAAACGTGAGCGCACTGCCTTTTGATGTCGCGCTGGTCCGCGCGGTCACTTACCAATTGGAAAACGGCAAACTGACTGAAACGTCAGCACAACAACTTCAGAGTCAGCTCGCAAAACGACTGCGCGCAGCGATCGATGGAGTTGCGGTGAATGACAGCCCTCTGTTTCAACTGATCCCAAATTTTCCGGGAATCGATTTACCCGATGACGTCACCGAGACGTTCAAGGACCGTCTTCAGTACGTTGAGGAATTTCGCCAAGTGCTTGTAAGCGCGCGGTCGCAGCCAACACGCGAGGAGAAACGCGACGCGCTCTTAAAAATTCAGGGCGACCTGGGCGATCTGAAAGTTGTACCACGATCAGTGTTGATCGAGTTGATGTTTTCGTTTCGCGACGCTGAAGCCTTTGAAGAGTTGGTCGCTCTTTACAATGCTTTGCCGGATTATTTGAAGGGCTACGTTGTCGCGAAGCAGCAACTCGCATTGGCGCTTAACCGACGGAACAGGCCCGGCGATCGCGAGAAGGCGCTCAAGATTCTCGACGATTTGGTCAAGAATCGTGGCCCCGATTCCGAGACTCTGGGGATCAAGGGCCGCATCCACAAAGACATGTATAAAGAGGCTGCACAGGCCAAGAAGATTACCGCAATCGCTGCGCTTGATGACGCGATTAGCGCCTACACGAAAGGTTTCGAATCCGATCCGCGCGATTATTATCCGGGCGTAAATGCGATCAGCCTGCTCATTCAGAAAGGCGACGCGGAAGCACTGAAGGAAGTTGAGCGCCTGGTGCCTTTGGTGAGTTTCGCAGTCGCGCGTCGCGGCGGGGTGAGCTCAAGCGATTATTGGGACCTGGCCACTGTCCTCGAGCTAGCTTGTATTGGGGAAGATTGGACGACGGCAGCTCGAGTACTTCCGAAAGCGATCCTCGCTGCGACGGACTCGTTTAAAACGGCAACAACGATTGGCAATTTGCGTTTACTGAAACAAGCGCGTGAGGGAACTGAGCGCGACATCACGCAACTCGATGGCATCCTCAATGAACTTTCAGCGCGCGACGTCGAATTGCGAGGTGCCGAAGAGCCTTAAGCCAGGATGAAAATCTTGACGAAAAACGCGATTACTTTCGAGAATGGAAATCGCGCGGTAGTAATCACCGCATCGCGCGATGCAAGCGCGAAGGCGATTCTGGACGCTCTCGAAATTGCATCGCCACGCGCTGTAATTCTGCTCTTCGGCGGGGCGGCTGGCCTTGAGGATTCACGCAAAACTCGTCTGGCGACTTTGTTTGCCGAAGGAGTTATTCCAGTGGCAGCCGAACTAGGTGCGCTGATTATCGACGGAGGCACACAATCCGGTGTCATGGCGATGATGGGTGAAGCGGTTGCACAATCGCATACGACAGTTCAGTTGCTTGGGATTGCACCTGAAGGGAAAATTACGAATCCCGAAATTGCGGGCGCATCCAATATCCCGGAGGGCGCCTTTCTGGAACCAAATCATTCGCATTTCGTTTTGGTGAAGAGCAACGACTGGGGCGGCGAGACAACGACAATGTTAGAACTCGCCCGCGCATTCAAAGCACAGACCGTTGCAATCCTCGTCAACGGTGGTGCGATTGCGGGGGATGAAGCTCTGCAAAGCGCACGCAATGGATGGCCACTCCTCGTCATCGAAGGAAGCGGAAGATTTGCGGACGAAGTAGGCGCCGCAGTACGCGATGGTCAGGCAGCGAAATCCACCGAAGTGCGTGAGATCGCACGCTCCGACCGCGTCGTATTATTTCATATCGATGATGCTGCTGAAAAACTAAGAGACGAGCTGCGCCAAATGTTGCGCTGTTGATGTGGCGATCTTATTTCCGCAGCCGATTCCGCCACGGATTTCGCGTAAGCAATTATCTCCGGACGATACTGGAAAACGATTATCGGCCGCTCTCGATTGATTGGATCAGCTTTACGTTCGCCTTTTCGAATTGATTCATGCTGTTGAAAACGCGGTCCTGATTGTCATCGACACCGCGATAATCACTGCCCAGCCTGCGGGCAAGCTCCATTCCTCTTTCACTCGTGAATTTGAAGCCCCTCCGGGCAAATATTTCGTTCCGGGCGCGCCATAAATCGTCAGAACTAAGACTTGAGAGCTCAGTCGCACTCAGATAACGAGAGCTTGAATCGGGGAAAAGCCATGGTCCGCGCGCAGGCGTAATCGATGGTGGCGGCGGAGTCGTTAGAGTGGGAAATGGGGTCAACGGTGGTGGCGATTGCGGGGTTAGAGTCGGAACCGGGGTGGGGACGAGTGCCGGGACGGGTGTGACTGCGGCCGGCGTCATCGGAACCGGCGTTGAAGTTTCTGTTGGAATCGCGACCGGCTTTTCACGAGGGCCCTTTCTCTTCTGGCCGAAATACCATCCCGCGCCGCCGACAATCACTAGGGCGGCAATTATGATAGCGATGAGAATAGCTTTACGCCTAGACGGGTGAACTGGCGGCGTTGGGATCGATTGTCTCTCCGGTTGAGCTGGCACGTCTGCGCCGGGAAGAGGGGGCCTCTGCAACACGGCCTTGACTGTTTTCGCCAAGTTGTCCAAATGCCGTTCCAAGGGCGGCGAGAAGGCGTCCATCCACTGCGAAGTCGAGATGAAATACTCCAGCGACTTTGTGGGCGGGATGTCATCAACCCGAAATGGAATGATGTAAACGCCCTTGTTAACAGCGCGCTCTACTTCGCGCTTGATTTGTGGCGAAGCGTCCGCGTTCCGTGAAAAGATCAGAATCATAATGCGACTGGATTCGATCGCATCGATAATCGATTCGCCCCAGTCGGCGCCCGGGACAACATCACGAGGCGCGATCCAGCACGTCACTGAGTCTGCTTCAAGCCGTGCCACGATCGCTTCGGCAACAGCTTTATCCTTTATCGAATGACTTACGAAAACATCACTCGCCATGTTGTTGCTCCCGCTGTGCCAGCATAACAGACTGGTTTTACGCACATGACTTAAGAACGCCAAGACAAATCGCCCATTGATCTTGCCTGGCCGACCAGAGAGCCCATCATCGATAACAATGAGTTACCGCGACAAATTAAATAAAACCTGTTCGCGAAAATTGCTCGCATGCGATGGTTAAGGGATTCGGGGAATTATCAGTATCGAAGTTCTCGCAGGGATAGAAGCGGAGCTGCGTAAGGGTAGCGGGAATCCAAAGCTGGTTCTCGCCGACTATTTCGATTATGTCGCAGGCACCAGCACGGGAGCGATTATCGCGACGCTCATCGCGCTCGGTCATAGCACTGATGAGATACGGGATTTCTATCTGCGGAGCGGCGCAGAAATGTTTCACAAGGCGCGCCTCTGGGAGCGCTTTCGTACGAAATTCGAAAGCGACAAGCTTACTCAAATGCTACGCGATGCGATAGGTGAGGATACAACGCTAGGTTCCGACAAACTGCACACGTTACTCATGATGGTGCTTCGCAACGCAACCACCGATTCACCATGGCCATTGACCAACAATCCCGCAGCAAAATACAACGATCTCACTCGCCCCGGCTGCAATCTGAAGTTACCGGTCTGGCAGCTTGTGCGTGCCAGCACTGCGGCGCCGACATACTTTCCGCCGGAGGTGATCCACATCGACCACGACTTCATTTTCGTGGATGGCGGTGTAACGATGTATAACAAGCCTGCCTTCCAACTGGGTGCACCCCCATCATCGGCAAATAATTCTCTGAAGTGATGAACGCGAAGCTGCGCCGCATGTCGTGATCGCGCCCGATGCCGGCGACGGCGAACTCGAGCGCGGCAACATCGACAAACACGTCGCCGCCGTTCTCGCGCAGCTCGCGATATTCGTTGTAAGAGAACTGGCGATAATCGTGGCTCGCATTCTGCCGGGCCGTGAACACATTCACAACTTCAGCAGGCCGAACCGGCACAACTGGCTTCAGCACCACTCCATTGATCAGCGCGAAAATGGCCGAGTTAACGCCAATGGCCAACGCAAGCGTCAATACCGCGACGGTAGTGAATCCCGGCGTCTTCAGAAGCTGCCGCAAAGCAAACCTGAAATCCTGCATCATAATGATTGTTCTCCGTTTTCACTGAGATGCAGTCTGGTTCCGTTTTTGGATTCAACAGTTGTGCGTCCTACAAATATTTTGGCGTCACGAACCGTGGTCTTCATCGCACAGTGACGCTATGCGAATCGGCGCGGCCGTGATCGTCCAGCGCGGTAATTTCGTAATCGCCCGCTGTTGCGGTCCACTCCACAACCTGATTCGGCGCCGCTTTGCCAACGAATTGCTTGCCCGCAAACCAGAAAATCTCCCTGACATCGCCCTCGGCTTTGGCTCGTAGCGGAATCCTCTTTGTCGAAGCGAGAACGATTTCTTTCTTACTGGGCGAAACGATCACCGGCTTTTGTCCGCTGCGACTTGCCAACTCGCTACCGTTGTTTGGTAGGAAAGGGGGCGGGACTCTGCGCGGAATGCCGGCCTGCTCGAACAGCGTAAGAAATTCACCCGGCCAGAATTCGTAAACTTCGCGTCTTAACTGGCGTGTGCCGTCATCGAGCGGCACGCGCAGACCGCTGGCGACATCGACCAAGACTTCGCGATGCACATGGCAGGTCTTGATCGGCGACACGCCGGGAATGAACCAACCTTCGACATGCTGCGTGCAAAACTGGTTCGGGAGATCACCGGACAACGCGCAGAACTCTACCCGTTTCAAATTTGATCCGGGCGGCGGCAGGTGCGGTACGCTCGGTTCCGGCCACGCCGCGCGCAAACTGTCGATGATCTGAAATAATAGCGGCGCTGCGGCAGTGCGGCCAACAAATGCCGGATTGGCGCGCCCATCGAAATTTCCAACCCAGACGCCGAGGACATAATGATCAAACACTGCGATCGACCAGGCATCGCGAAAACCATGCGACGTTCCGGTCTTCCAATACACCGGCGCGCT
>WNGO01009333.1_pt1 | contig 16083 bp, 17 predicted proteins | sample 5400511 | NCBI WGS metagenome assembly WNGO01 (sample SAMN13153380, study PRJNA577476) | soil metagenome | isolation source: 20 cm soil or saprolite under Garry oak tree replicate 2 | place: USA:California | collected 2016-06-15 | reverse complement strand
CAGCCGCCGTAAGCGACCCATCCTCCATCGACGGTGATGTGGCTGCCGGTGATGTAGCTGGCGTCATCAGACGCGAGGAAGACAGCGACCCGAGCCACTTCGGCCGCCTCGCCGAAACGTCCCATGGGCGTCCGGCGCTCGATGTCGGCAGCGCTGAACGCGCCCCCGGGCGCCTGGCCCTTAACGCCGAGTCCGGTGCTGATGTAGCCGGGGTCAAGGCAGACGACGCGCACGTTGTCTTTCGCCCACTCCGTCCCGAGCACTTTGGTGAGGCCGATCAATCCGTGCTTGGCTGCCGTGTAGGGGACGCGGCGAGGCAGGCCGACCTCGCCGATGATCGAGCCGATCTGGATGATGACGCCGCTTTTTTGCGGGACCATGTGGCGAGCCGCGGCTTGAGCTCCGAAGAAGCAGCCGCTCAAGTTGGTGTCGATGACCCTGGCCCACTCGTCTGGTTCCAGATCGAGCGCCGGCTTGATCACGTTGACTCCGGCGTTGTTGACCCAGACGTCGAGGCGGCCGAAGCGGTCGACCGCGGCGGAGGCAAGGGCACGCGCCTGAAGCGGGTCGCGGATGTCGGCGGCAAAAGCTGTGGCCTGGAGACCCTCCTGTGCCATGGCCGCGGCGGCACCTCCGGCCCGCGCCGCGTCGCGCGAATTGATGACGACGGACGCGCCTTCCCGCGCGAACTCGTAGGCGATCGCCTGCCCGATTCCCCCGCTCGATCCAGTCACCACCGCGACCTTTCCATGGAGGCGGTGCAGGGCCGGAGTGGGCGCGCCGGCCGGTTCAGGCACCCTCATCTCTCACGCAGTCACACGTTAACCTTCCGGATTGTGCGGACGCTCAAGGTGGCGGGCCTCATGGAGCCGATCAGCCATTTCTCCGATGCGGTGGTCGCCGGCAAAACCCTCTACGTATCAGGGCTCGTGGCAACCGACGAGCGCGGTGAGATCGTCGGTATCGGCGACGTCGTCGAGCAGACACGGCAGATCTTTCGCAACCTGGGCCGCATCCTTGACGCGGCCGGAGCCGCCCCGTCCGATGTCGCCAAGGTGACGATCTTCATGCGCGACGTCTCACAGCGGCCTCTGATCAACCCGGTGCGCCAGGAGTTCTTCGGCGAGCACCGCCCGGCGAGCACCCTGGTCGAGGTGAGCCGATTGGTCCGCGACGATCTGCTGCTCGAGATCGAGGCGATCGCGGAGGTGCGGGACTAGCCGCTGACCTCCACGACCATCTCGATCTCGACCGAGATGTTCATCGGCAGGGACATCATCCCGACTGCCGAGCGCGCGTGCTTGCCGTCATCCCCGAACGCCGCCACCAACAGATCGGAGGCCGCGTTGATCACCTTGGACTGCTCGACGAAGTCGGGCGTGCAGTTGACCATGCCCAGCAGCTTGACGATTCGCTTGACGCGGTCGAGGTCGCCGATCACCTGCTTGAGGCTGCCCAGGCAGTTGAGCGCCGTGAGCTCCGCCGCCTTTCGCGCCGTCTCCAGATCGACGTCCTTTCCGACCTTGCCGAGATAGGTGTACTCGCCATCTTCCCGCCGCGGCCCATGTCCCGCCAGGAACACCAGGTTGCCTGTCTTGACCGCGCCGACATAGTTGAACATCGGCGTTCCGGGATCTGGAACTTTGTGGCCGAGCTTGGCGAGCCGATCCTCAACTCTTGACATCGAGTCCTCCCTTTAGATGGTTTTGGCCGGCGTCAGTGAGGGGTGCGGGCCGTGGATCCCGGCGCCCGGCCAAGCGCCAGGCGGCTCGCTCGGCAGATCGACCGCATCCGTCTGCTCCTTGAAGACGCGCATGCCCCGGGCCTGGTAGTGCGCGAGCGCGTACGGCGAATCGAGCGTGCACGTGTGCACCCACACGCGCCCGGCGCCCATCGCCCAGCCGCGCCGGATCGCGGCGGTCAGGAGCGGGGCGCCGAGCCGCCGGCCGATGAATGCGGGCATCAGGCCCAGATAGGCGATCTCGACCTCGCCGGCGGTGCGTCCATCGAGCTCGAAGTAGCCCGCCGGCGTGCCGTCCTCGTAGAGCAGCCATGTCTCGACCCGTGGGTCGCTCATTCTCTCGGCCCACTGCTCGTAGCTCCAGCCGAGCCGATCGATCCAGTACCAGTTGCCGCCTGCCGCGGTGTAGAGAAAGCGGCCGAGCTCCGGCGAGGCTAGAAACGCACGACGGATCTCGACCGAATCCGGCGGATCCACCGGCCGCAGGTCCTCGGGGGACGTGATCTCGAGGCTCCACGTCGTCACGGTCACGAGCACACCGGGCAGCATGCCACGGCCATGAAGCACAATGATTGCGCATGCGGTTGTACCGCGACCCGGACGAACCGGGCCGCCTTGACTTCGACCGCGATCTCTACCGTCGCATCGCGCAGGACCTCCGGGCCCGGCGCCTGGTCCACGAGCACACGGTGCCGATCCGCAGCGGTTACGCGTGGCCTGTCAGGGCGGGGTCGGTGGTGCGCATTGTCACGGTCGAAGGCCCGCAAGTGTGTGACCTGAACCTATGGAGCCTGAGCAACCCGCGCGAGCGTTTCTGGGCCGCGCGCACGCGGCAGATCCAGGGCGCGCACGTCACCACCTTCGACCGGCTGTGGTCGTGCCTTCCCTACCTTCGGCCGATGGTGACGATCACCAACGACACGCTGCCCACCGAGCCCACGGCGAACGGCGGCCGGTGCCACGACCTGCTCGGCAGCCGCTGCGACCCGTATCTCTACAAGCTTCTCGACGATAGGGACTACGACGTCACGTGTCACAACAACCTGTCGCGCGCGATCGCGCCGTTCCATCTGACCGAGCTCGACGTGCACGACGTGCTGAACATCTTCCAGGTGACGGGGCTTGACCCGGTGCACGAGATCTACTTCATGGAGGCGAGCCCGGCGAAGAAGGGCGACTTCTTCGAGCTCTTCGCCGAGATCGATCTGCTGTGCGCGATCTCCACGTGCCCGAGCGGCGATCTCTCGCAGTGGGGCTGGGGCGCGGATGGCGCCGACCCGCTGGCCAACTGCCACCCACTCGGAGTCGAGGTCTACGAGCTGCAGAAAGAGCTGCTGCGGGGCTGGACACCTCCCGAGCCGGTCCGCGTCAAGTCCGTCTACCAGGCGCCATCGACCCAGCGTTGAGCCGACGGCGCGAGGCATGTCAGGGCCAGAGCACGGGATGGATGCCGCCCCAACCCGCAGCGCGCTCGTACGCGCGCGCCGCACGCAGAACGGTCGCGTCGTCCAGCCGCCTGCCGACAAGCTGAAGCCCGACCGGCAGTCCCGGTCCCGCGAACCCGCAAGGCACGGAGACGGCAGGACCGCCCGTCAGGTTGGCGAGCCACGTGTACTGCGGCACCGGATGCTCGCTGATGCGGCGAGCGAGCGGCCGCGGTCCGGCGGGGATCGCATCGGCAACCGCGCCCACGGTCGGCGTCGCGAGCACATCGTGTGTCTCGAGCAGCGCGGCGATCTGGTTGGCGATCCGCGTTCGCGCATTCTGAGCATGCACGTACGAATGGGCGGGCACAAGCAGGCCCGCCCTGAGGGCGAGACCGAACTCGCGGCCGTAGCCCTGCCTTCCGGCACGGAGATTCGAGAGGTGGTACGCAGCCGCCTCCGCGAGCGTGATGACGTAGCCGACCGCCATCACCTGCAGCACGGAGAGATCCAGGTGCACGTCCACGACGTCAGCGCCGAGCTCTGAGAGCCGGGCCAGCGCCGCCTCCACACGCTCGGTGACGGCCGGGTCGCATGAGTCGTCCCAGAGACCTCGCGCCACGCCGACACGCAGTCCGCGCGCGCCGGCCTCCACGTCGCCCGACAGAGCGCCGGCATCGCGCCCGATCGAAGCGGGGTCGGCGGGGTCGTGGCCGCGAACCGCCTCGGCCATGGCGGCAGCGTCGGCCACGGTGCGCGCGAGAGGTCCGGTGTGGTCGAGGCTGGGCGACAGCGGGATCACTCCAACCCGGCTCAAGAGCCCGAACGTCGGCTTGTAGCCGACCACGCCGCAGTACGCCGCGGGCAGCCGGACGGAGCCACCTGTGTCAGTGCCGAATGCGCCGAAGGCCATGCCGGCGGCGAGCGCTGTGCCGGCGCCGGTGCTCGAACCTCCGGGCGTGCGCTCGGGATCCCATGGGTTGCGCGCCGGCGGAAAGTGATCGGCCAGGGTCGCGGCGGCGAGCCCGAACTCGTGCGTGGCAAGCTTGCCCATGATCACGGCGCCGGCGGTGCGCGCGCGCCGCACCAGCGCCGCCTCCTGCTTTGCCACATGCCCCGCCAGCATCGGCGAGCCAGCGGTGGTCGGGCCGAGGTTGTACAGATCCTTGAAGGCGATCGGGATCCCGTGCAGCGGTCCGCGCCACCCGCCCCGTGCGATCTCGGCCTCGGCGTTGCGCGCCTGAGCGAGCGCCTCGTCGGCGAATACGACGTAGTAAGCGCCGAGCGTCGGGTTGAGCCGCTCGATGCGGCTCAGCGTGGCCCGCGTCAGCTCGACCGGCGACAGGATGCGCGAGCGCAGCTCCTCCGCGACCTCCAGCAGCGACGAGTAATGAAGGCCCTCCACGGCCTTCATTTCGACTCGGCCTGCGCGCCCATGGCACCCTCGTCCTTACCCAGCTCCTCCGCGATCCGCGTCCAGGCCAGGAGCGCGTCGTACGTGGTGGCGAGTTCCTCGACCTCGTCGGGAGCGGTCGCCACCCCCAGCTCTTCGAGCCGGCGCACGATCTGTCCCTGGCGGTCGTCGCCCGAGCTGTGCACGGCCTACCGCGAGGGGTGCGCCGCCGCCCTGATCGCCTCGGCGACGACCGCGGGCGAGAGGGGGAGCGAGTTGAGCTGGATTCGCGTCGGCCCGACGGCGTCGATGATCGCGTTCGCGATGGCTGCCGGAGGCGCAATGGGCCCCGCCTCCCCCACTCCCTTCACCCCGAGCGGATTACGCTCGGATGGCGTTTCCGAATGCCGCTGTACGATCTCTGGCGCCTCCGCCGAAGTCGGCAGCAGGTAGTCCAGGAACGTGGTCGCACGCGGCTGCCCGCCGTCGTCGTAGACCACGTTCTCGTACATCGTTGCCCCTACCCCCTGGACGAGCCCGCCCTCCAGCTGGCCTTCCACGATCAGCGGGTTGAGGATCCGGCCGCAGTCGTGCACGATGACGAGCTTTCTGACATCGACCACGCCCGTCTCGATGTCGACGTCGACCACCGCGGCCACCGCCCCGAAGCCCCAGGTCACCGTGGGCGGAACCCAGTAGTACGCCTCGGCGCTCCCCGGGTCCATGCCCGAAGGCAGCCGCGCACCTGGGCCGGGAGACGCAGCACGGTACACCTGGCGGAAGCTCACTTTGCGCGTTGGTACGCCCCTGACCCGCACCTCGCCTCCAGACAGTTCGAGGTCAGCCGGCTCGGACTCGAGCAGCTCACCGGCGATCGCCCGAATCCGCGCCTTCAGCCGCTCCGCGCCTTCGAAGATCGCGGCCCCGGCCGTCACCACGCTGCGCGACGCGAACGTGCCCACGCCGTACGGGAGCAGCGCCGTGTCGCCGGCGCGGAACACGACCTCCTCGGGCAGCAGGCCAAAGGCGTCGGCCACGACCTGTGACATCGTGGTCTCGAGGCCTTGCCCGTGTGGCGCGCAGCCGGCGAAAACGACCACCCGGCCCTGCGCGTCGAGCTGGACCTGACCGCTTTCGAAGGGACCGACGCCCGTGCCTTCGACATACGTGCCGAAGCCGATGCCCCGGTGGACGCCGCGCTTTTTGAGCTCATCGCGCGTCCGCCGGTGCTCGGCATAGCCGACCGTCTCGAGCAGCTCCTCGAAGATCCTGGGGAAGCCGGCGGCGTCGTAGACGACCTCCTTGCCGTCGCGGTAGGGCATCCGCATCCGGTACGGCTGCTCTTCGTCGGGAATCAAGTTGCGCCGAATGACGTCGACGGGGTCGAGGCCGAGCGCCTGCGCGACGGAGTTCATGATGCGGTCCATCACGAATGCTGCCTCCGGCCGCCCGGCACCCCGGTACGGCAGGTTGAACATCTTGTGCGTGAGCACGCACTCCGCGTCGATGGCGAAGTTCGGGATCGCGTACATGCTGCGGAAATGAGAGGCCACGTTGTAGGCGCTGCTCAGCGGATAGGGGCACGCGACCCCCGAGTCGAGCACGAACCTGTCGCGCACAGCGGTGATGCGGCCTTCGTCGTCGAACGCAACCTCGGCGTCGTGGATCTGGTCCCGGGCATGGCCGGTGGAGATCAAGTTTTCCCGCCGATCCTCGACCCATCGCACCGGCTTGCGAATGACCCGCGCGATGGACCTCCTCGGGATAGACCTGGACCTTGCAGCCGAAACCGCCGCCGACGTGAGGCGTGACCACGCGCACCTGCCACTGCGCCGCGCCGATCTGATTGGCGACGGCGTTGCGGACGATGTGTGGGATCTGCGTCGAGCTCCATAGCGTGATCTGTTCCCCGACACAGGTGGCGAGGACTCCGCGCGTCTCCATGGGGGACGCCGCGATGCGCTGGCTGCGCACGCGCAGAGATAGCGTGTGGGGACTCTTCGCGAAAGCCGCGTCGGCGTCGCCGACACGGATCCGATAACGGGCCTGCACGTTGTCGGGGACGTTCTCGTACACGATCGGCGCGCCCGGCTGCCTGGCGACCTCGGGATCGACCACGGCGGGAAGATTCTCGTAGTCGACGAGCACCAGGTCCGCCCCGTCCTCCGCGAGGTAGCGCGTCTCGGCGACGACCGCTGCGACGGCCTGACCGACGTGGCGCACCTCCCCGTCGGCCAGAATCTCGATCGTCGCCGGCAGGATCTGCGGGTCGGCGGCCTCAAGGCCCGGAGGTGGCGCCTCCTGGTCGAGGACCAGCGGTCTGACGTGATCCCGGATGTCAGGCCCGGTAAAAATGGCGACCACTCCGTCGAGCGCGAGCGCGGCCGAGGTGTCGATCCGCGTGATCCGGGCGTGGGCTGACGGACTTCGCACGAATGCGACCTCGAGCGTGCCCGGTAGGTTCATGTCCGGGACGTACATCCCGGTGCCGGTGACGAGCGGCGCGTCCTCCTTGCGCGGCACGCTGCGCCCCACCCAAGGGTCAGATCGCGCGTGCGCGCTCACCGGCGAGAGCCCTCCTCCGCCATGATCTCGGCCGCACGTTGCACGGCCGCGAAGATCTTGATGTACCCGGTGCAGCGGCAGATGTTGCCGCTCAGGTCCTTGCGCATCGCGTCCTTGTTGGGCGTGGGGTTATCGCGAAGGTACTCGTACGCAGAGACGATGAAGCCGGGCGTGCAGAACCCGCACTGCAAGCCGTGCATCTCGCTGAAGGCGCGCATCAGCGCGTGAGGTTTGTCCGGCGTGCCCAAGCCCTCGATCGTCGTCACCTCGTGTCCGTTTGCCTGCTCGGCGAAAAGCAGGCACGAGCGCGCCGACCTGCCATCGAAGAGCACGGTGCACGCACCGCACACGCCGTGCTCGCAGCCAAGGTGCGTGCCGGTGAGCCCCAGCGGTCCGCGCAGGAAATCGGCGAGGGTCATGCGCGGCTCGCACCGGCCCGTGCGAGGCTGGCCGTTCACGACCGTTGCCACGTCCGCCATCTTCACGACTCCGTGCGTCCCGCCCTGGCCTGGCGCATGCCTCTTCCGTCGGTACACGACCGGCAAGGACCGACTCGGCGTGTTCGAGTCGGGACGGCACCGCCTCGATCCCCGCGATCGCCACGCGCGCCTCGCGCACGGCACCGTCGGGCGCGAGGTCGACGACGGCCGCAGCGGCGCCGAGCGCGAAATCGCCGTGGCGGCGCGCCACCTCCACGAACGCGGAGCCCGAACCCGGTGGCGGCCACGCAAATCGAATCTCTGTCAACAGCTCACTCTCCTGCACGGCGGTGGTGAAAGCGCCCCGGAACAGGTCACGGGACGCGACCTGACGCGCCCCTCCGTGACCCTGGATTTGGGCCACAGCGTCGAGCAGCATCGCGAACAGCGGCCATTCGGCGGCCGGGTCGGCGTGGACGATACTTCCGACGACGGTGCCCCGGTTCCGAATGGCGATGTGACCGATCAGCGGCACCGCCTCGCCGATCGCCTGGCAGCGGACACCGACCTCGGCATCGAGCTCGACGTCGCGATGCCGGCACAGCGCGCCGACGACCAGGACGTCGCGCTCGATCCGGTGATAGGCGAGCTCGGGAATGCCGTTGAGGTCCACGATGGCCGCCGGCCTGGCCAGCCGCATGCTGAGCATCGGCACCAGGCTCTGGCCACCCGCCAGCGGTCGCCCTTGCTCGCCGAGATCGGCCATGAGCCCAAGCGCCTCGTCAAGGGACCGCGGCGCGTGGTACTCGAACGGGGCCGGCTTCATCGCGTCATCCCGGCGGCTGGAAGCTTCGTGACCGGCGGCGTCCGGTCGGCGCGACGGAGCCTCGCCGCCAGCACGGGCGAGGCGCCGAAGGCCCAGATGACGCCGGCCCGAGCCGGGCTCAACGCATTGGGCCAGTGCTTGGTCATCCGGTCGTAATAACCCGCCCATCTCTGTGTCGCGTCGGTGGTCGGCCGTACGGCCCGCTCCCACGCGGTCAACGCGTCGGGAACGGACTCGATCTCGTCCAGGTAGGTGGCAAGCGAGCGCGCGTTGGACATCGCGAGGTTGCTGCCCTGGCCCAGCGTCGGCGGGAGCGCGTGGGCCGCGTCACCCAGCAGAGCGGCCCGTCCCGACGACCAGGAGCGCGACCGCACCCGGCTGTAGTAGGCCTTGTATGGCTCCGAACGGTGCAGGAGCTCGAAGACCGACCGGAGCCTGGGGAAGTGCTCCGACCAGGACGCGACGTCGATGGGCGTGACGGAACCCGCCTCGTCCGCCTCTGGGCATGCCATATACACGTACGTGTTGTCCGGCCCGCACGCGGCGAGCGCCACCCGCCGGCGGCGCGACCAGTGCTCGGTCGAAGCCGCCTCAGGCGTCAGCGCTCGGCCCTGGAGGAGGAACCGGATCGAGGTCGTGGGCAATCTTTGCTCGAGCACCGTCAGCCCAAGCGAGTTGCGAACCGCCGAACGATGCCCGTCGGCGCCAATCACAAGGTCGGCCTGCCACTCGCGCCCGGAGAGGTCGACGAGGCGGCCGTCTGGCGAGCCCGCTTCGATCGTCGAGCCGGTGAGGATCTCGGCCCTCGCGCGCCGTGCGGCCGCGTGCAGGACCTCGACGAGCGCCTGCCGCGGGAAGCTCCAGCGGCGCGTCACTGGTGACTCGAGTATCCGTGTCTGCATCGCCCGCCCGCGCCAGTCGACCATGCGATCGCGCATCAGCCGCGTGCCCCGCGGCGCGACCTCGTCCATCAGGCCGGTCTCCTCGAGGACAAGCAGGCCATTGTTGTGCAGGAAGATCCCAGCGCCGATCTCACGGATGACATCAGCCCTCTCGTGAACCCTCACACTCCAGCCGGCCCGCGCCAGCAGCGTCGCGGCGATCAGGCCCGCTGTTCCAGCGCCGGCGATCTCGGCGTGGCGCTGCTTCCTCATGCCACTTCCCCTGCAGATCCCGTGATCGTTGAAATTATCGCGGGCGCGGGCCGGGCATGTTCGAACCGCTCAGTAGGCGTCTATTTCGTGCCCGCGGTTGTTGAGGTGCGGCGCAAGGCGGACTCGCGATTCCCTTATCCGGCCGGCCGGCCGGCTCTTCCGCAGGTCATGTCCCACGCGGCCGCTCCACGTCGCTGCGCAGAGCTACAAAGACTGTCGCCGACCGGGGCCGGTCGCCCTAGAGACTCATCGATTTGATGTGGAGGACCTAGGTCGCATGATCCAAATCGATGCCGCGCCGGGTAATCGGAACTCTTCGCGCTGAATCGTCTCAATGTCAGCGGTCGTAAAAGGCGTCTTGGCAGAGGGTCCTCAGGCCTCGGTTGAGATCAGCGCGATGGTGCCCCGCGCCTGGGCCACATCCACTCCCTCTTGCTGCACGGTGGCTTGGCAGAAGACCAGGTGCTCCACCCGATGCGTGACGTGGGCCCTGGCCGCGATTCTTCCTGGTCGAGCCGCGCGGAAGAAGTCGACGGTCAGATCGACGGTGGTGGCCCCTTCGCCCTCTCCCATTGTCGCGGCCGCCGCGCACGCCATCGCGCAGTCGGCGATCGTGACGACAGTCCCTCGATGAACGGTCTGGGCGTCTCGCCCCGCTCCGTGAGCATGGGCCGAAAGCTCACCTTCGACCAGGGTCGAGCCGGCGTCCGCGTCGATCAGCTTCAGGCCGAGATTCGCCCACATCCCGGTGGTGGGCCGGAACAGCTCCAGCCGCCGTAGGTATTCGAGTCCATGCCTGGTTGAGCCATAGCTCGGTTCGGCTGGAACCGGCTCCCCGGACACGGTTACAGGTTAGGGCCTCGGCGGGCCGCTACAGCGAACGCAGCCTTTGCGCCCGTTGTGTGCCGTACGGTGATGAGTCGATCACAGGTAGCGAGGTCCAGAAGTCCGAGGTCACCTTGTCTCTTTGAAGAAGCTGCTCAGGAGGGCCGCCGTCTCTTGAGGAATTTCTTCCGGGAAGAAGTGGCCCGCCGCGACGGGAACGCCTCGCACATCGTCTGCCCATGCCTGCCAGATGCCGACTGGTCCCCCCATTTCCGAGTACCACTGAGCAAGGGGACCTCGGTCGCTCCACAACGCGAGGACAGGACAAGAGATGCCACGGCCGGCGAGCCGATCTTCCGCGTCGTGCTCCCTGTCCAGCGTGGCTGCCGCGCGGTACTCCTCGCAGATGGCGTGAATGGATACTGGATTGCTCAGCGCTCTGACGTAGGCTCCACGCACCTCGGCGTCGAAAACACCCGCCGGAGAACCCCACGCCGCGAGAGCATCCTCAACGACTGCATCCGGAGCTGCTGCGAGGAGACGCTCGGGCAGGGGCTCAGGCTGCGCCAGCAACGACCAGGGCCAAAAGGCAGTCACGAGTCTCGCATCGGCGAGTTGCCATACGTCTTGAGTTGGCACGATATCGAGGACGGCAAGACGGTCAACAAGCGCCGGATGATCCAGGCGTGCCCCGCAACGCTGAAACGTCGAAATCCGAGGCTTGCCATCACAGCAACCATGTCCCGCGCCATGGCGCGCTTCGAATACGGTTCGTGGTCGCGCGTGGAGGCTGGACAACCGCTCTGTCCATATCCGCGCAGATCGGCGCAAACAACGCTGAACTGCTCCGCCAACAGAGGCGCCACCCGCCGCCACATCAGGTGGGTCTGCGGGAAGCCGTGAAGCAGCAACAGCGGCGGCCCAGCACCAGCCCAGCGCACGAATATGCTGGTTTCGCCGGACTCGACCTCAGCCGCCTCGAACTCCTCCAGGACGATAGCGACCCTACAGCGTGAACTTCGCCTGCGCTGCGGCGTATTGCGGCTCGTCGCGGCGGAAGCTGTCCGCGTCGACTCCCAGCTTGCGCGAGACGTGGTAGGCGAGCAACTGCAGCGGCACCACGTTCACGATAGGGGCGAGCACCTCGTCCAGATCTGAAGGCGGAGCAAACGAGATGACCGTCGCCCCGATCTCACGAAGGGCCGTCTCGACTTCCCCCATCCGCTCGCGGGACGGGCCCGGCTGCGCTACGAGCACGACCACGTTCCCGGGTTGGATGCTGACAAGAGGCCCGTGCAAGATACCCTCGACGTCATGCCCTTCGGCGCTCACGAGGTGGCTAGCCTCGCGCAGCTTCAAGGCGCCTTCGTAGGCGGTGGAGCGCGCCGGGCCGCCACCGACGAAATGCGTCACCGGTCGGAACTCAGTCTGGCTGACCTCAGTCGCGACGCCGCTGCCGTGGTCGATGGCCAGTTGGACCAGGCGAGGAAGGTCCGCGAGCCGGCTCTGCCACGCGGGGCTGCCCAATGCCGCGGCAACCTGCGCGATACGCAGCATCGCCGCCGTGTGGCTCGCCGTGTGTACCGGAGACTTCTCCTGCACCACTGTGCGCACGACGCCGTCGCCTTCCATCGGAGATCCTTCACCGGTGATCGCGATCCAGTGGTGCGAGTCTTTCGCAAACCGGCTCAGCGAGTCGCGACTGAAGCGCTTGCTCCCCCGGTGGCTGAGCAAGATCAGCCCGTCGTCCTGACGCAATAGAGGCGGATAGTTCACGAACTCGAAAGCTCGGACCGCCCACGCCTGGAGGCCGACGCTGCGCAGGATGAACTGGCCCGCGAGCGCGCCGTGAAAGCTCGTGCCGGTGCCGGCCAGGAAAATCCGCGAGCAGTCGCGAAGACGCGTCGCAGCGCGCGCGCCGGCATCGTCGGCGAGCAGCCTCGTCAGCTCGGCCGGCTGGCTCTCCAGCGTTGCCTTGAGGTACGAGCCCGGCTCGTGTGGTTCAGCCATCCCGCGCCGCTATAAGGCCGGCGACTCGGCGGAGGCCGGCACCGCCACCCAGCCCGATGGGCGAAGCAGCCCGCGAAGCCAAGACGATGAGAGAGCGTAGATGGCCATCACGATGATGAAGACAATTCCTAGCGTAATCATCAGCGGCCGCGGTTCGCTGATGTCAGCGAGGCCACCCATCCCCCATCCCACGAGTGCCATCGGAGTCAGGGTGATCATCTGGTAGAAGCTCGTCGCCCGGCCGCGGAATTCGTCTGCGACTGACGATTGGATGATCGCCAGGGTCATCGTCATGAACATCGCTTGCGAGCTGCCTACCAAGAAGCCAAAGATGAGCGCATAGGTGGCGCTGGTCGTTGCTCCCAGCAGTGAAAGGGCGACCCCGCTAAACACGAGGGCGTAGAGGAACCACAGCGGTTGGTTGCGCCGACCCGCGAACTGGGCGAGCCCCAGACTGCCGATCACCGCCCCGAGACCGATCGACGTGAGCAGGGCTCCGTAGGTCGAAGTCCCCGCATTGAGATCTGCCACCACGAACATCGGCAGCATTCCCAGGTACGACATCGTCAGCGTGCAGTGAAGCGCTACCGCCCAAACCGCGACCCATGCCGCACCGCGCGAGCGCAGATGGCGGTAGGCGACCAGCAGCCCGAAGCCGGTGTCCTGGCGGCGACCGCCGCCATGCACCTCCCCGATCGGCAGGCTGAGGGCTGCTGATCCGAGGTACAGCAAGCAGCAAAAAGCCCATGCTGCTGCTGCGCCGCCGGCGGCCAAAATCGGAGTCGCAAGAAGGGGGCCGAGGAACTGCGCACCCTGGATGCTCACCTGCGTCATGGAGGTCGCATTCAGAAGCTCATCCCTCGGGACCAGGCTGGGAGTCAGGGTCGCTCGGACCGTCATCTGGGCCACGAACGAGACCCCATAGAGGAGCGCCAGGACCATCCAGACCGCAAGTAAATCGGCGTGCGCCCAGGTGAAAACGGCAAAGAGAGCGGTCACTGCGGCTGAAATCAGGCTCGAGGCGACATTCAGTGTGCGTCGATCCATGCGGTCGGCGAGTGCGCCCGAAAAGGGAGCGAGGACGATCACCGGGCCCTGCGTGAGAAAAAGTCCGACGCCGACCCAGAACGACGAGTTCGTCATCTCCAGCAGCTGGACGCTGAGGATGAGGACCATGGTCCAGCGGCCGGCGGAGCCGGCAAGGTTGCTGAACCAGAGCCAGCGATAGCGCGGGTAGCGAAACGACCTCAGCACGCTGTTGGATTGTCTCTCGGGCATCCCTCCCAGCGCCGTCGCCCTGGTGAGCTGCCAGAAGGGCTAAATGGTGTCGAAAGGGCTCAGGATGTCGCACTGTCGAGGCTCAGGGTGCCCAACGGTGAGCACGCCGACTCTTAAAGCGGCGCGCCGGCAAATCAATTGACAGGAGCGAGCAGAATGCCCAAGCCGCACATCAACTTCTCAGAGAACGAGTTCCGGGAACGACAGTCGCGGATCCGTCGGGAGCTCGCGGCGCGCGGTCTCGAGGGCTTGCTTGTGTCGCGGATCGAGGACCAGTACTGGCTTTGCGGTCTCGATACCGACGGCTTCGTGATCTTCCACATGATGTTCATCGGAGCCGGTGGCCAGCTCACGCATATCACACGGACAGCGGACATCGCCAGCATCGATTACTCCTCTCTGTGCGAGGACGTGCGGGTTTGGGAGGACGCCGAAGGCAACTCCAAGTCCACCGTGATCAGGGAAATGCTCGAGAGCCACGGCATGGCTGGCAAGCGCGTCGGCATTCAGCTGGATTCCTTCGGGCTGCTGCCGAAACTCCACCTGGAGCTACGAGAGACCCTCGACGGATGGTGCGAGCTTGTCGATGCGTCGGACCTGATCCGGCTCATGCGGCTCGTCAAGAGCCCCCAGGAACTCGACTACCACCGTCAAGCGGGACGAATCCTCGACCGCGCCTGCGCGCGGGCGATCGACCTGATCGCTCCAGGGGCCGACGAGGGCCATGTGCTTGCCGAGGTCTACCGGGTGATCTGGGAGGCGGGAGCGGACATCCCCGCGAACCGAATGCCGATGGGCCACGGCGAGAAGGCGATGAACGTGCGCTATGTCACGGGTCGAGGGCGCATTGCAGAGAACGACCAGGTCACGTTCGAGATGGGCGACGCGTGGCGACACTACCACGTGGCCAACATGTTTACGGTCCTGACGGGTCCGAACGTCGATCCCCGCCACGTGAACATGCAGGCCGCTTGCGCCGAGGCGCTTGAAGCCGTCCAAGAGAACCTGCGCCCTGGCCGGACGCTCGGCGAGGTCTTCGAGGTGCATCGCTCCACGCTTGCCTCACGCGGGTACGAGCACGCGCTGCTCAGGGCCTGCGGCTACACCATGGGGGCCACCTTCCCGCCCACCTGGATGGAGCAGCCGATGATCTACCGTGACAACCCATTCGTGCTGCAACAGAACATGGTCTTCTTCACCCATATGATCCTGAGCGAGCGCGAGAGTGGCCTAACCATGTCGCTAGGCGAGACGGCGATCATCACGGACGATGCACCGGAAGTCATCACCCACGTGCCCAGGGACCCGATCGTGCGCGGCAGTGCGGCGTCGCCGGCATAGTTGTTACTTCGCTGAAGGCCCCACACGAGATGGCGGTTCGAAAGAGCTGCAGACTCCCTGCAAGCGACCGGCCCGCACCTTGGCTGCATTTGCGCGCGGCTCGTCAGAGTGGCAACAAGTCCAGCTGACTAAAGCCTGACGCGGATCTTGTCTCGCCCCGGCGCCAATTCACAGGGCGCGTGAATGCTGGTCCCCGAAAGGCAAAGGAGTGGTACTCACCATTCTCACCGCACGGATCAACCCCTGTGTCGCCGATCTCGTCGATAAACGCCTCATCGATGATTCGCCCGAGCCAAGACGCGTTCAAGCGACTCATATCTATACAGGTGACGACTGCGCGACCGCCCGCATCTACGAACTCCCTCACCAGTTGGGCGGACGACTCGCCCCAGAGCGGCTCTGCGTGTTCCAGTCCTTCCGATCTGACTCGTTCCTCGTACCACGCGCGAACTTCAGCGAGATGAATGTCGCCGAGCACGACCCCCGCGAAGCCCTCCCTTCGCAGAGTTGCCAGCTCCTGACAAAGGCGCCCCTCCATCGCTGGCCAGCTTGTGCCGATCGCCCGCAGCTCGATCCCGGCGGCGATAGCTTGGGCTCGAATCATGTCGGCTCGGGTTGCGTGGAACCGCACTCGACCAGTGGCGGCATCGTAGAAGTTGATCAGTCGCGTTACCGCCAACCCAGCTGCAGCTGCTCGTTGCAAGGCAAGTGCACTGTCCTTGCCGCCCGACCACATCAATGCGTATGGGCCGCTCACGTCTTGTACAACTTAGGGAGCACTTCCGTGTGACTGCGCGACGGCCCTTCAGTTCGAGCAGAGTTCAGGTTAGCGACCGCGAATTTGAGTCCAATTGATTGGTCGGCGGCAGCGGCTCGTCACCTAGGGCGGTCTCGATCCTGTGGGTGCTTCGCGCTGGTCCATTACGCGTTTAGCCTTGCCTTCGCTGCGGGGAAGGACACCCGGTCGCAGCACCTTTGCGGTGACGTTGAGTCCGATGGAAGCCCGGATTCGATCGCGAATCTCTTGCTCGAGCCCGCGTTCGTCCGCTGTGTCCGCTTCCAGAACGATCTCCAGCGTGTCGAGCGAATGGGCCTGGCGGTCGACGA
>WNGO01003181.1_pt1 | contig 16088 bp, 16 predicted proteins | sample 5400511 | NCBI WGS metagenome assembly WNGO01 (sample SAMN13153380, study PRJNA577476) | soil metagenome | isolation source: 20 cm soil or saprolite under Garry oak tree replicate 2 | place: USA:California | collected 2016-06-15 | reverse complement strand
GCTTCTGGGCTATTTCCTCTAGTAGTTCCTGTTCGCGCTGCATCGAGTTCTGGAGACTGTCGATCCTCTTCTTCGTCTGTTGTAGCGACAAACGGGTCCTTTCGAGGCTCCTCTGAGCCATGTCGACATCGCGTGTGAGTGCTTCTCGTGTTTTGCTAGTGGAAACCCTGTCTTCTCTGAGTTTGACAATCTCAGATTCTAACCGATCAAGTTCTGTTCGAGATCGCTGGACAATGGATTCTAGGGACTTGACGGTTCGCTCAAGTCCTTCCAAGACGTTGGACCTTGGAATGAGAGTGGAGGCGTCGAACGGAGCTCGATAGTAGCCGCTTTCGAGACCTCCGCCCGGCTCGTAAAGGTCCCCGCTCGTGACAACACATCTAAGGCCCTTCGCGGCGCTCAGGAAGGCCGCTCGCTGATTCGTCGCGAGCATTGTATCGCCGAAGACGAATTCGACAGCCGAAGCGAGTCCCTTCTCGGGTTTGATGACGCTCGAGAGGGGACCCACGATTCCAGATGTCTGCTCATACTCATCGTTCACCGGGGGAACTTCTAGGTCATCGAGGGGGATTATCTTGGCTCGGCCGAGCTTGGTCCGTTTTAGGCTCTCGACGCATTTTATCGCCACTTCAAGGTCTCTTACGACGAGAGCTCTCATCCAGCCTGCGCTGGCTGCTTCGACTGCCTTGCTGTACTCATCACCGTACTTGATCAGCTCTTGTAATCGCCCGAGGACTCCTTTGAGCGCTCCTTCTTCCGCCATCTCCTCAAGCTTCTGGAGCGCCTTCTCTTCTGCCTGAAGAGTATCAGCAATATTTCGCTGGGTATTGAACTCGGTGACTGTCACCCGTGCCCTCTTTGCAACATCGAGAGCCTCGTCAATCTCTTTGTGCCGCTGATCCTTGAGTTCAGTATACTCCTTCGCCTTCTCTTCAATATCCTGCAATCTCTTCGCTTCCTCCTTCCCGAGCTTCTCCATTTCCCGGATTCTTTGCTTCAGCTCCTCGGCGAGGTTGGAGAATTCCTGGTGGCGAGCCTCGAGCGTCTGCAAATGACTCGCAGTTAGGTCTAGTTTCGCCGAGCTGCCCTTGCTTGTTGCAATGAAGGTCGATAGGTCTTTTTCTAGTGCAGCTATTTCAGCATCGAGTGATTCATGGATCTTTGCGTCGGCCGATAGAGATTCTCTCGTGTTTTGCAGAGCAGTGTTGAGCTTCTCGGCTTTGGCGTTGGCTTCCCCAAATCTTGCCCCTATGTCGGCCTTCTGAGCAGTCAGGTTTCTGATGGCAGTCGGGAGTTCCTTGAAATTATTCTGGATTTGCTCTCCCTGATTTTGTAGAGACTCGATCTGTTTTGTTCGGGTATTCAGAATATTCTTGGCTGCTTCGGCTTCTGCCTTTGCTCTGACCACTCCATTGCTAGCCTCTGCGATCTTCCTTTCAACGTCGAAGAGTTCTTGATTGCCTTGGGTGACGGTGAGCTCTTCAAAGTGGCGTCTCTCCGCCTCAATCTTGGACCTCTGGCTGGTAAGTTCGTCCCTCTGGTGTCTTAGGGCTTCGAGGTTCTTCTGCTCAATCTCAAGCCCTAGGGAGGAACCAGCGCGCTTGTTTTCGAGAGCGACGATTTGTGAGGAGTAGACTCGCGCCTGCTGATTTCCAATCTCTTTCTCAAGAAGCTTGGAACGTAGAAGGTCATTTCTTTCGCGTTCAAGCCGTTCTATTCTGCTTCTTACGTCTTCGACCTTGCCTGCTGCTACCCTCAGGTTAAGGTCGGCTTCGGAGAGCTGGACTTTTGTCTCGGCTTTCTTGGTTTCGAAGACCCCCAGTCCAATAAGATCTTCCAGGATCCGTCTTCTCTCTTCAGTGCTGATTTCTGCGAGACGGGTGATTGAGTGTTGAGCGATGAGGTTGAAGCCAGTTACTTGGATGTCACCGGAGCTGAGGATGTCCTGTACTTGTTTTCTAGAGAGGCGCCGGCCGTTCATTCGATAGATCCCCTCCCCACCCTTGGAAAACTCCCGTGACACGGTGACGAGGTCTGAGTCTACGGGGATCTTTCGATCGGAGTTGTCGAACTGGACCGCTACGTAGGCGGCTCTGGCGTCTCCCGTGCCGGACTTGTGGACTAGGTCTGAGAGGCTTCCGCCTCTAAGTTCGCGGGGGCTGAGTTCTCCGAGTGAGAATTTTAGCGCGTCTAGGATGTTGGACTTTCCAGACCCGTTGGGTCCGGTGAATACTGTGAAGCCTCGGTCGAGGTTGACTGAGACCTTCTTGTTGAAGGTCTTGAAGCCTCGGATGTCGATTCTCTTGATATAGACCAAGGCCCGGGCCCTGGAACAGTTCTGACTCTAGTTAGATAAGTTCGTCCATCATCATTGAGGCATTTGTAGGCTGCTTGGTTTATCGGCCGAATCTGCGGTGGCGCCGCTGATACAGTCGTATGGCTCGGAGAAAATCGATTTTCCGGAACTCAGGCCAGTAAACGTCTTCGAACACAAGTTCGCTGTAGGCCGACTGCCACAATAGGAACCCGCTCAGACGCTCCTCGCCAGAAGTGCGTATGACGAGATCAGGGTTCGGATTCGGTAGATGAGCAGTGTAAAGATACTTGTGAAAAGTATCCTCGTCAATCTGCTGCGGAGAAAGATTCCCTTGGTGGACATCTTCTACTATCTTCTTCGTAGCGTCGACTATCTCGGCTCTTCCTGTGTAGGCGATGGCGAGGTTTAGGAAGTGCTGATCATACTTGCTCGTCTCGTCTTCGAGACGTTTGAAAACGTCTTGAAGACTCTCAGGCAACAGGTCAGTCCTGCCGATTGCTTTGACTCGTACTTTCTGGGAGTGAAGTCTGCTGTCCCTTCCCAGTTTCTTGGTCTCTTCTTCGACGATCTTGAGGATTGAGTTTACCTCTTCGCTGGGTCTTGAGAAGTTCTCGGTGGAAAACGTGTAGAGCGTCAGAGTCTTGATTCCATATTCTAAGCACCAGTCAAGAACTTCTTCGCCGACCTTCGCACCTGCCCAGTGTCCGTCGGTGGAGTTGAGGTCCTTCTCTGTTGCCCATCTTCGATTACCGTCTAGAATTATTCCAATGTGCTGTGGCATGGGGCCGTACTTTATCTGCTGGATCAGGTACTTTTCGTAGGTTTTGTAGACCCCAGCAATTCTGAGGAGGCTGTTTATCATTAGGCGATTTCCTGGGTTTCCTCTCTCTTCAGTTGAGCGTGCGCGAGTGCGGTCCCGCAGGGACAGTCTTTCCTAGACTCAGGTATTTTTGCTATCGCTCCAGTTAGTATCTTGTTGAGCACTTGGCTGGTCTCGTGGCCCTTCTCTTCTACTTCTCTTGCTGATAATGTTCTCTGAAGCCCCGCGGCCATATTGGATACGAAGCTTATCGAGGCATAGCACATTTCGAGTTCGCGAGCGAGGAAGGCTTCGGGGGCTCCGGTCATTCCGACTATTCCGCATCCCATTGTCCTTAGCATCCTGATCTCCGCGGGGGTCTCGTAACGGGGTCCCTCCGTACACGCCATAACCACGTCTTTGGGAGAGCTTCTGCCAGTTGCCGCGGTCGAGGCGGTTAAGACTTCTCGGACCCTGGGGCAGTAAGGCTGGGAGACGTCGATGTGGGTGACTGGTGAGCTTTCGTAGAAGGTTCCAACCCGAGACTTCGTCACATCAATCAAGTCGGAGGGGATCACGATTTCGCCGGGTGAGAGTTGTTGGTCGATAGCGCCGACCGCGTTTGTTGCGATAATGCGTTCAACTCCGAGGCTCTTCAGTCCCCAGATATTTGCTCGATAGTTCACTTTGTGTGGTGGGCTGGAGTGGTTTTCTCCATGTCGTGGTAGGAAGACCGCGGGTCTCGAATCTACTTCGCCGATTGTAAGGTTAGGAGTTGGTCCGTAGGGTGTTCCGAGGATCTTCTGGTTTCCTTTGAGGATGGATTTTACTCCTGAGCCGCCGATGATGGCAATGGGACGCTTCATTCTTCTGGACCTTCGTAGAGTACACTGAGTTCTTGTAGCGTCAGCTTTCCGCCTTTAACGAGCTTCTTCTGAGCCGTGTCCTTTAGAGCTTCCTTGAGTGCTTCTCCCTTCTGACGCTGTTCTCTCCGCTCATCATCTGTCAAGGTATTTCTCAGTTGTAGGAATTTCTGATTTGTCTCGGCTGTTCTCCGTTTGAGGTCGTCGAGTGTCTTCTGCTGTTCTTCACGTCTGAGTCTGAGTGTCTGGAAGGCTTCGGACAGTTGGACGATGTCCGCGTGATGCTTCTGGCTTTCCGCAGCCAATTCCTGGATTCGCGCATGCATCTGGTCGGCTTCTTCTCGTTGTTTCGTGATATCATCTCTAAGCTTGAGGACCTTGTGGTAGCCCGTTACGCGGATCTCTAAGCTCCTAATTTTCTTCATCAAGCGTTTCTCGTCGTCCTTCTCAAGCAGTGAGGTTTGGACCTGCCATTCCAACGCTGCTAGCTCCTTCTCCGCGATTGAAGCATGGGGTCGGTCACTCATTTTCTTGAGAAGTTCTCGAAGAGTTGCGAGTTTCTCGCGCGACGTGTCTCGGAGCCTGTCCCGAGTTTGCTTGAGCGCTCGGACGGTGTCGTTCAGACCGTCCCGGGTCTTGCGCAGATTCTGTAGTTCGTCCCTGACCTTCTGGAGTTTGTTCTTGGTTTCGTTAAGCTGGTCGAGGCTCTTTGATTGTTCGATTCTCAGCTGTTGTCGTTCGTCGTCGAGCTTGTCGATCTCGCTCACTTCTTGGGACCTCGCCGTGCCTGGATGACTGGAACGTATGCAAAGGTAGATTGACCGCCTTATAGGGATTGAAGAAGAAAAAATCGGGAACGGTTGCGGACTCGTCGGCCATTGAGAAGGTGAGTGATCGTCTAAGTCTGATAGGGACGATTCACGTGGACCCTAAGAGCGCCAGCTTTGCACGGGAAACGATTCTGCAGATAAAGCCGGAGGTGGTGGCATTGGAGCTGGATGAGGGGCGGCTCATGGCGCTTGAGAATCCCGGCAAATCCTCAGGTCGTGGTGGCGGAGGATCTTTCTTGGCGATGATGTTGTTGGAGAGGTTTGCGGGGGAGATGACTGGTTCGCCGCCGGGGCAGGAGATGCTCCGTGCAGCTGAGGCTGCCAAGGCCATTGGGGCGAGAGTGGCTTTTGTTGATCTTCCAATTGGAATGACAGTTGGATCTCTTCGCAAGCTTCCTTTGCGGGAGAAGGTGAGGCTGGGCGTCGATTCCCTGGTCAGTATCGCGCTCTTGCCCTTCGGCGGGTTCAACTTGTCGAAGCTTACGGAGAATTTGGAGGAGCAGCTTCGGCTGTTTCGCCTGCGCTATCCTGAATTGAGTAAGATTCTGCTCGATGCCCGGGAGGAGTTCATGGTGGCTAGAATTCGAGATATCATGTATTCCAGCCATGGTCAGGTAGTTGCTGTAGTAGGGTACGGACACTTGAAATCTCTAACAAAAGCGCTGGCTTCTGTCCAGACGAAACCTGCTTATTCTACAACCGTCACTTGGAATATGATGACGGGACAGCCTTGTCTCTCCCATCGTTCGGACATCTAGAGCCTCTATGTCGACCATCAAGGGCAAGTCATGGACAACATTTCCGAGAAGTAGGCATCGTCGCGCTGGTGTTCCTCTGATTAGAGAGCGAATTGTCTCACTGTCTGACTTTGCAACTTTCCCGATTGTCTCGATGTCATGCTCGTTAGTGAAGTTGAAGATGAAAACGTTGTCGGCTTGTCGGTAGATGGTTTCTTGGACGGTGTCCGGCTGGTTGGTGATGAAGGTCGTGAAGAGCCCGATATGACGCATCCTCGTGATAATGTCGTCCCAGTACGTGTCTCTTAGGTAGAGGTGGGCTTCTTCGGCGAAGAGGAAGGCGGCTCGGAGCCAGTTCGAAGACAGAATCTTTGTTAGTTCGCCCAGGAAGATCTCGACGATTATTCGTCGGACAGTGTGGCTCTGGTTCTTCAGGTTGACAACGAGGATTCCTCCTCCATCTATAGCGTGAAGAATCTTTTCCTCAGTTAGAGGGTTGGCCTCGTCGTAGAAGAGACCGGATTCCAGAAGCACTTGCAGTCTTGAGATGAGTGCTTCTCTAACGCTTTCGTGGCAGCTCCATGACTGGACCGTCTGAATCAGGTTGGGTAGAGTCAGGTCACCCTTTGACTCTAAGTCCCGCCAGATCGTGCTGAATACCTTCGACGAAGTTGCTGGAAGGTCCAGAGCGTTGCTTAGGACTCCTGCCATTGTTCGGAACCCGAGTTTGGCGAGAGCGAAGTTGATCCCGCTCCGAGGCGCAAGCACCGTGAGCCTCGACGTGGATAAGCGTCCATCCTTAGACTTGTGAAGGTTGACGTATTCGCCATTTACATCTAGAACGATGCAGGGTGCTCCGAGTCCGCTCATAGATAGGAGAAGTAGCTTGGCGAGGTGTGACTTGCCTGTGCCCTTGCGGCCGGTGATGATGTTTAGGCCGCCGTCGAGCCCGCTGGCATCGATTTGGACAGGGTCGCCGTCGTTATGGCCGACCTTGAGAGGCATCTTTCCGCCGTTCATGATTAGACGGTTGATTGGATAGGCGCGTATGCGGGACGCCGTTCGGGAGGGAAGCCATGATGTGGTGGGTGAGAGGTCTTTTTCTCCTGTGATTGTTCCTCTGATCTTGCATACTGCCAGCCGCGTGTCTTTCAGCGCGTCTACTTCGCTGGAAATGTTGAGAGGGTCCATGTCCTCTCCAGAGAGTTCGCCGTCCGTCATGACGTCTCGGAGGATGTCTTCTAGGATTCCTGGGACGTTGGCGTATTGTAGATCGATTACCTGGACGAGCAGTCCCTTGGCCAATCCAGGATCTTCTATCAGTAAATAGTCTCCTCGCTGGACGTGCTCGTCGGGAAAGGCGATCAGCTGGACCTGATCTCCTTCCTTCCGGTAGATTCGCATGGTTAGGCCACGTATCTGCTTGTGCCGAATGGTCCGAAGAGTGATCGTCGTAGACTGGGACGGGATTGTAGCGTGATGTGATGATTGGATGCTACGAATCGTTGGACGGCGAGAATCTCGTTGGCTGTGAAGGTGCTGAAAATGTGGGCGATTCTCAGAGTCTCTGGATAACCGTGAAAGATAACATCGATGCCAGCTAGTCGTTCGAGCGCTTGTTGGGCTTCTCCTTGGCTCGATTCTCGATCTATGTCGGTTCTGAAGAGAAATCCATCGCTGGATAGTTTTGCTACGTATACCCTGCCAAGGAATCTTACAGGGTAAGGGGGATACTCACTCTCAACTAGAGAGCTGATGTCGATTAGGTGGGGGCTGTCTTTGTCGTTTGTGAGTCCGAGAATGTTTCTTCCTCCCACAGTCAGCTGTGTTGCTTTGGATATGCCGATTACAATGGAGTTATTTTGACGGGCAGTGGCTAGAATCTTGTTTACTCGGGCTGCGGGGTTATCTGGAGTGCCTGCGGTTAGAGATCCGTCGATCAATAGTATTCCGGCGTGTAGCGATTCCGACAGGACTTCCTGGGTCCAGCGTTCAACATGGTTTCGGAGTCGGGTGAGGACCCGTAGGGTCTTGAGTGATAATCCGCCGAAGGCTCGCGACTCATCTTCGCGATACTGGCTTACATCTTCAGAGTTTGGAACGTGAAAAAGTAGGGGCCCCCATCGGGTATAGAGAATCTTGCTCCTTTGTCTCCAAACACCAACTGCACGGATAGCGAAGATCATCCCGGTCTCGGTTTCGCCGATCTTGACGCTCGACGCGTCGCAAGCAACTACTGGGACGAAGTCTTTCGCGGGATTGATAGCGCAGCGTTTCAGTCCTGATGAGTTCATGGAGCCTCCAATTTCGAGTCTCTCTTCAGAATCGGCGTCGTCGACCCCCATTTCCACAAGCGAGACTGGTCGTGGGTTGAATTTTGATCCTTGGAGTGATTGCATTGACCGGGTAGATAGTTCTACGAGGGATTCGGGGATGGAGGGTAGTCCGGTGACCTCCGGTATGCTTTTTATTTGCTGAAGAGGCTCAGTAGTCTCTTGGGTGCGGTGGAGCAAGGTTAGATTCCCCCAGTTTCAGGCGGGAAAGCCCCCTTTCCCGTCTGTCCCCGCACCCGTTTCCGTATCATCCCGATGTAGTCACCGTTTTCTCGGAGGGTGATGAGGCGGCTCTGGCGGTGAGGCCCTTTGCAATCTCGTGGGCCTTCCGTATTCCTTGCATGCTGAGCTTGTAGGCTCCATCGCTCGTCCTGTCGATGAGTCCGGTTTTTGTCATCATTGCCAAAGTGTTCCGGACTGTCTTGACGGCTTTTCCGATTGCTCGGCTGATGGCTTCGGTGTCCATCTGTACATTTGGACGGGTGCCTACTGCATGGGCCACCCGAGCAGCGAGGAGTACCATGGCGATGGAGTTCTCTGCTGACATTTCGGGCTTCAATAGGACGGCTTCCCCTTCTGGGGTCAGTTGGACAGCGCTCGATAGGTCGTCAACCATGGATGAGTAGTCTGGTGAGAAGGTCAGCTTAGAAGCAAGGGAGTAGTTCGGTAGGACTTTGGCGGCGAATTGCATGACCTCTCGGACGACGGTTTCTAGGTCTCCTTCGGCTGTGTGTTTGATGTCTCCCCATTCGATCTGGACTTTGATCTTGGGTTGGTCTGGCATGTTTCTTACCTCTCGGGAAGCTGCGCAACCCGCGGCATCAGGTTCTTGATGACGACTCTAGTACCCATTGTCGTGAGTCGGTAGGAGCCTTTGCCGACTCGTTCGACGAGTTGTTCGTTGCAGAGTTCGCTCAGCCGACCGGCTACAGTGCCGGTTGAGCGTCCTGTGGTCTTGGTTATTTCATCAAGGGACAACGTATCGCTTTCTTTCTTGCCCATCTGGTGCTGTAGGCGTGAGCCTGCGAGATGTATCAACATGAGTTCCTTGTCTTTCAGGTCCCGCAGGTCCTTCAGAACGACCAAGCCTTCTGGGGAAACTGCGAGCACTCCAGTGCAGCTCTGAAGGAATTCTACACTGTCAACCGAGAGCACGAGCTTGGAGACGAGCTCAATGGGAGGGTAGACTTTCGAGAAATAGGAGAGGAGTTCTCTGAGAACTGTTTCTGGGCTGCCGATGATTCTGTTCTCCACGCCGGAATGTTTCAAGACGACTTCTATGGCTGCAGCGGCTTCCCCAGGGTTCGACTTGCGTTCGAGGACTTCTAATCCTGACATTATCCTTCCTGCCCGTGCTATGCGTAGAGTCGAGATATAACGCTTTTCGGTCCCGAAGGTGATCCGACAAGGTGTTACTTTCAGAGTTGGGAATGAAAGTGAAAGTATTTCGGCTCAAGACGAGAGCCGGGCTGGACGACAAGGTGTTACTTACAGCCGAGTATTGAATCTGCTAAGATGACCTGCGACTCCGGGACCGAACCTTCTTTTATCCCTCGGAGTTCCTGCTACCGCTCCGAGCATGGACTATAATGTGCTGAAGATACGGGTCCTGAGCCTCTTCGACGCTTCGAGCGAATTGGATAGCCAGAGGGTCCGTAATCTCCTCTCGGGCATGAAGATCGAACTGTCTGACAAGGCTGTGGAGATGGCCCTTCTACGGTACTCAAGACAAGGTCTGCTCGCTCGGACCCGGCGGTCCGGGAGATTCCAGTATCGAATGACGGAGAAAGGGCTCGCGCGGAGAATCTGGCTATCTAAGGCTAGGTAATCTTCTGGAGGCGCGGGAGGATGTCGTTCTGAATCCATTGAACTCCAGCGCCTGAGAGGACGTAGTTTCCTCGTTCCGTTATGACCTTGCCTTCCCGTCGCAGTTCGCTGATTCTGGCTCTGACGATGCTTTCGCCGGTTGTCTTCCATGAAGAGCTGAGCAACGAGCTGAGATCATCGTCTCCCAACGGCTTGGGATGCATGGAGAACATGACTAGCGATATGGCCTCCTTGGCCGAGAGAGTATCTACTGGCACTGTGAGATGGGGCTTTCCTTCAGATGTAAACTCGACAATGCCAGCTATTCCGACAGACTGTTCCGGAGCGGGAGTCTGACTGGCTGAGAGCTGTGGCCCAACCACTAAGGTGCCTGCGGGTCCAAGAGATTTCTCTAGATCCTCAAATCGCTCTCTTACGTAATCGTGATCTCCTTCAAGCTCGACTTCAAAATCCCCTTTTCGGATTCTGAACCTTAGCTTCTTCTCCGAGGACAAGACCGGAACGCTTTCGCTCGTCGGTTCTAATTAGGGTTTATCGAATTGCTTCGGAACGAATGGGTAGAATCGGAAATCTTTGATAGTAACGCTCAACCAGCACCGATGATCCAACGTGACCGACGTAGTCTACGTCATCGTTGAAATCGCCCTAATCGTAGGAGGATCCGCGCTATTCACTGAGGCTCTGATCAGAGGCCTCAGTCGACTCGTAAGGAGAGCGGGGGCGCACGCTGGACTAGCTCGTAGCATACGTGAAGGGTTTACCCTCGTCTGGATCACACTAGCGGGAGTTGCGATTCTCAGCCTAACCGGAGTCGCGTCCGAATTCTCGTTTCTCACAATCTCGGGAATCGTGGGACTAGCTGTGTCCCTCGCGCTGCAGAATACCTTATCGAACATCATATCGGGAGTTCTTTTGCTTTCGGACGGTGTTCTTCGACTCGACGATTCTGTCGAGTATAGCGGGGTAAAGGGTGTAGTTGTGAAGATAGGATTACGCGCTACTTGGGTGAAGACTGAGCACGGAGATATTGCAGTCATCAGCAACAACTTTCTAGTGAATGGTCCCCTGGTCAATTACACTGCCACCCAGAGGCTCGAAAGAAAGCTACGCTTCTAGTTCCGTTAGCTCAAGCAGCTCGGAGGTGCGCGGGTAGCTCCATGATCTTGTGTTCGATCTCGTCCCTGATCTTTCTCACTTCTTCCAAGGATTTGCCCTTCGGGTCTTCGAGATGCCACTCGACCAGCTCCTTCTGCATCTGAGCAATGATTGGTTTGGGACACGCCTCTTCGATGGAGCAGCCCATCGTTACAACAAGGCTTGCGTCCCGAATCAACTCGGGCGTAAGGGTCTTGGTTGATTGGAGGAGATGCCTATTCCGCGTTCTCGCATCACGTCTACAACGGTCGCGTTGATCCGACTAGACGGTATTGTGCCCGCGCTCTGCGCATTCATCCCATGCTTCTTGGCGAGGGCCTCGGCCATCTGGCTTCGTACCGCATTCTCAACACAGACAAACAGCACGGGACCCCTTGCCAATCTTGGACCTCTCAAAGAATCTGAAAGCGAGTCCGGCAATTAAACCTCCAGCTAATGGTCCTATCCAGTAGACGTAGAGATTAGTCAAGTAACCTGACGCTAGAGCCGGACCCAGACTTCGAGCGGGATTGAGCGAAGCATTGGTCAACGGACCAAGAGCAAGAATGATGACGAAAAGAGTTGATCCAATAAGCGCAGCTTCCCCCAGCTTCTTGTGAATTCGTAATGAGGCTAGGAATCCTGACATTGCCAGCACGAAAGTCCCTGCAGCCTCCAACAACGTCCCAACAGAAAGGCTCACACCGCTAGCCAGTTTCGTAGTGCCGAGGTCTGCCGGGGACCCGAATTAGCTGAAGATTAGTTTCACCGTGAAAGCCCCGAGCAGTCCACCCAGAACTTGGGACGAGACGTATGGGAGAAACATTTCTAGAGTCGTTTTTCCAGCGATTGTGTGGGCGAGCGTTATCGCCGGGTTGATGTGTGCACCGGAAATTCTGCCGAGTAGGAGGATGACAAGCCCAACCGTCGCTCCAAATGCGAACGCGATGATGAGCAGCGCCTCGAAGGGCGTGATGGTCCGTGCAAGGGATAGCGCTGCGATAGTCCCCGGTCCAACAAGGACGAGAAGATACGTGCCTAGAAGCTCTGAAAGGCAACGCTTCTTGCGGCTGGCGTGAGGATGCGAGGACAAGCCTGAGTGTCACGGTTTTGGGCCCGGGTCTAAACTCTTCCTCGAATGGTCCGGTTCAACTATCGTTGCGTTTCGAATCGTAAGATAGATGAACCCACGGGTAGACGCGGGGGTCCGTGCGGCCGTAGTCTAGCCTGGTCTAGGACATAGCTTGGAGCGTCCATTGGGCTTCCAACCCAACGACCCGGGAGACCATCAATCGATGGTCCGGGAATTCAAATCCCGGCGGCCGCACCAAACCTGGCCAAACCTCGTCAGAGACGAACAAGATTTTTGGCAATCGGGTTGCGATGTGAACCTGAAGGTTGGTTCGCTGGTAGCGCACCACATCACCTGGACTTTGGGGTTGGCACTGCGAGTCAGGAAGGATCCTTCTTGGCTCGACTACGGGCCGAGAGTAAGGCAGCTTGTATGTAGCGGTAAACTGGTACGCGAATCCACCTCACGGACTATCCTTCCACACGTCCGATACAGATAGGCCGGTCGACACGTCGGAAGAACCGTGGTCGAGATTTGTAGTCTAATGCATGTCTAGGGCATATTCCCACTACGAGATAGGACTCTCTCATCAAGAGATGAGATTACCTCTGGGAAAGGGCTCGAAACTTGAGTGTTGACCGAAGCGAACGAACGCAACGCCACCAGCTGGCTGAGGATGTGGCGATGACCTAATCTCCCGAAAGAGACGGGCTATCAAGCTAGCCGATTGGGAGGAACTCGACTCCATATTTCGTCGTGATCGCGTTGACCTTTCCTATGTCCGGTGGTCCCGACGGCATCGCGCTGATCTCCTCGAACACCTTCTCCATCCCACCTGGTACCAGAACGACGAGAGTCTTGCCTATGGTAATTCCCGGTATTCTTGAAAGCGTGCGGTGCCTCTCTTGGTAGAACGACAATCGCCCCCTTGGCTGCTTTGAACTTACGGTCGCCGCATTGGAATTCGTACTCTCCCTCCAAGACAATGAACGTCTCTAGTTCGCGACGATGTATGTGCGGTGGTGCGCCCTGTCCAGCAGGGGTGACATCCTCGGATATTGAATACGCGCCCCCGGTCATTTCACTCGGTACCTTAATCGTGATCGTATCCGCGAAAACGTTACACTTCTTTCCTTCACCCTGTGAGACAAAACTAGCATCCTGAGCAGTTATCAAGACGGGCCTAGATCGCTTATTCGTTATTTAATCGTTAAGAGCTGGGTTGGCGCAGATTCCTCTCTGGACAAGCCAACGGCGGCTACTGAAGCGGTTATTGTTGGGTTATTCTTTATGATTTCTTCAAACAACTCTTGTTCGAGACCGTCTCGTTAGCCACCCTAAGATGAAGCGAGACCTCTCCATCGAAACCAAGCAACTAAGACGACTCTTCAAAGGAGTCCGTGGCCGGAGACGTTGTCGCACTGGAGAGTGTCCGGCGGCCGCACTAGACTAATCACACACACAAAATTCGGGGTCCGGAAAATCTGAAAAGCGAACCGATGTGTGTGCCCACCACACTCGATCCGGACCAACTAGTAACTTGAAGGAGGTCATTTCAAGTTCAGTTCCATGAAGACCGAGAGTTGCTTCATTACGTCAGGGATCTCATGATAGGGCTCTATGAGGTGGAAGCCCAGCGATTGGTACAATGCTTGTGCGTCTTTCATAAAGGTGGCCGTCTCCAGTCGAAGCGTCCGGTAACCGATTAGGCGGGCCGCCGCGACGATCGCCTCGACCAAGGCCTTTCCTAAACCTCTTCCCCGAAATGCCGGGCGCACGTAAACCCGCTTCATCTCGGCAATCTCTGGGGATAACCAGCGCAGCCCGGCGCAGCCGACCAGCTGCCCGTCAAAGCTAGCGAGCAGCAGTCGCCCATTTGGTGGGGAAAGCTCGGCCACGAGTTCACGCAAACTGTTCTTGTAGTAAAAATCTAGAAGGGTATCCACATCAGACCCCATCTTGCCCGACATCTGGATATCCCACGCCTTGTATTCGGCGACGAGTTCCTGAAACTGCTGGACATGTTCCGGGGTCTGCGCCTGAATGATCTTGAGCATCTTGTGGTCACGATTCTCGAAAGACGGTTGCGTAGATCAGTCTGTGCAGCCAGTGAGGGCCCAGTTCTTCTCGAGGAGCGAATCGCCCTCTGGGTGCGAAGCCGGATCGCGCCCCCTTGCTAACTAGGCTGATTGCTTCTATGTCCTCATCGTCGACTTGTTTGTTGAGCCAGACCTTGTTTCGATCGTTGAACTTCGCTTCGTCCAGTGAATATTGGAACCAGTGAAACTGGGTCCTGTCAGGTCTTCCCGGTACCGGCATGTACTGGTTAACTGATAGACCCCAAGGGTAGAAGTTGAGGGTAAGGTTGGGAAAGATGAACCACCAGAGAGCGAAGACCCGTTTGTCGGCCTTGTTCGGATCCTTGAACCGGGTCGCAACTTGTTGCGGATCAAAACCATCTTCGGGTCGCCGGGCGTAGGCCCACTGTAGGGCACTATGTTGATAGAGTTCTGTCGTATACGTCTCTAAGTCGATAGCGTCAGCCAGTCCTCCAGGTCCCTTGTGGACGAAGCGAATGTGATAGTTGTCCATGTAGTTCCAAGAATGCTGCTTCCAATTACCATCAACCTCTCGGACTTCATCGGGAACGGGTTTGTACTTGAAAGACTCTAGGTCGATTCCAGGCATCGATTCCTTGATGTTCTCTGCACTCTTCTTGAAAGGAGCTAATGGTTCTCCTAGGCACATGGACATGAATGGGCCCCAGTTCTCAACAGGCAGTTTTCGTAGATTGTCGGACTCTCTCGGGAAGTCCTCTAGCTTCTCAAAGCCTTTGTGAGACATGAATCTTCCTTCAGAGTCAAACTCGCGTCCGTGTTGGGGACAGACAATCGAGCCGCCGATGCTAGCAGATTCTACGAGAGGGTGCCAAGCATGGGTGCAGACATTCGGAAAGCAATTGATCTCTCTCTTCGAGTTGCTTTGAAGGAAGAGAGGTTTTCCCATAAGAGAGAATGGGAATCGAGAACCTGGCTTGTTGAGAACTTCCGTGAAACATGCTGAACGATTAGGCGAGCCATGATGAGGGACGAGCATCCAAATCTTGTTGAAGATCGTCTCCATTTCGAGTTCGAGAAAGCTAGGATCGGTAAACGCTGAATCTGGTAATGATTCCGCTCTTCTAATATCCGGATCTACGAAGAAATCCTTGCTCGAGAACTCCCTCATAACAGAGATTCAACCTCTCGCACAGAAGACCGAATGGCCAAGTATATAGTGCCACAGGTCAACTCTAGCCATTTGACCGCGAGGTCTTCACGCAGAGATTCCCTTTACTAAGGCGGGACACGGACAGGCCGGTTAATGAAGTACTTCGACGAGCTCAAGATGGCTGACATTCAGAAAGCGTTCGACTCGGAGGTTCTAGAATGGAAAGGAGTAACTTCGAAGCCGATGATGGGCTGCCAATGCTACTTCCGCGGTCGAAAATTCATCTGCTTCCTCGTAACAGACGGTATTGTATTGATGAAACTCTCGGACAAAGATCAGGACGCGTTGAAGACTAGGCTAGGCGGGAAGCCGTTCGAAATGGCCGGCCAAACAGGCAGACTATGGGTCACATCGATCAAAGCACGGAAGGACCTAAAACAAGTAATGCCGTTCGTCAAGAAGAGATACGAAGAAATCGCATCTACGAAACCAAAAACCCATTGACTGCTTCGAGTCGCGATAGGCCGGACAAGGAAGAAACCCGCACCGGCTGGGTCTATGCGTCCGGAAGGCTTGCGAGATTCTGCTTGAATCGTTTCCGGACCCACCAGAGAGATGTCCAAGCCACTAGTGAGAATCCAACTAGGTAGAACATTGAACCCGAAAGGAAAGTTAGGATAAGGCCAAGCACGGCATGTTGCTCAGAAAGAATCGCACCCAAAGACATTACCCGGAAAGCTCGGCCAATTGGATCATAACTCGCCCTTCCGGACATTAGGCTCTTGCTGATTTGAACGAAAAAGGTAGTCCCTATAACTGCTAGAGAAAGCAAGATCAGAACAAAGAAAATCTGAAGAACAAACCCCGGATTTGTTGCGAGACTCGCGCCCCCCAGCTCCAATAGAAGCGCTACCACCAAGAAGATCACCGGTGCTATCGCCAGTTCAAGAAGGAGTGCGTTCGCGA
>WNGO01001639.1_pt1 | contig 16096 bp, 30 predicted proteins | sample 5400511 | NCBI WGS metagenome assembly WNGO01 (sample SAMN13153380, study PRJNA577476) | soil metagenome | isolation source: 20 cm soil or saprolite under Garry oak tree replicate 2 | place: USA:California | collected 2016-06-15 | reverse complement strand
CCCGAAAGAATTAGGCGCGGCAGTCCTCGAAGGACGACAGAAATATTTGGAGCGTAAGAAAGCGAAGCGTCACGAGCACAACTTTGACCTGATTGTCTGGGGCGTGCTCGGAGCATTAATTGGAGCGGTTCTGACTCTGATAGCAAATAGTTTATTTAACTGAAAGATGATTACCAAAGACTATCCACAACTCGTCGAACCAACTAGCGAGTGGCGAGACATACCACGACTGCCGGGTTATGCCGTCACATCAGATGGCGACATTCTTAGCCGTTGGGCTAATAACCAGACGCTGACTCCAACTTTCCAGCGATACCGTGTCCTTTCCCCGGACAAGGACGGGTATCTTCAGGTCTCTATATATAGTAAGACTTTGCGGGTTCACCATCTCGTGCTATTAGCCTTCGTTGGTCCGTGTCCTCCCGGATTAGAAGGTTGTCATAATAATGGTGTAGTAACCGATAATCGAATTGAAAACTTGCGATGGGATTCAAAGGTTTCCAACGCTCAGGATAAAAACAGGCACAACACGGCTTACAGGCCGTTCGGGACGGCGAACCCTTTGGCCAAGCTCAACGAAGAGTGCGTTCGTAATATCCGAGTTCGCCACGCGGCTGGTGAGTCCTGTGACGATATTGCGGTTTTGTACGGTATCACAAAATCAAACGTCTATTATATTGTCTCAAGGAGAACTTGGAACCATGTTGTCTGATACGCTCCGCCGATGTCCATATTGCAAGAGAGATTTACCGTTATCAGAGTTCGGTCTGTGCAATGCGCGCCCGGACAAGAAAAACTTATATTGCATGGTCTGTGTCCGTAAAAAAATCGCCATTGGTCGTCAAGAGCTGCGAGAATATAAAGCAATCCACAAAACTCCTGTGCAACCGAAAGTTATTGATCCCAACTTTTCACCGCGCCGTATCGCTCGACTCCTAAGAAAACTCGCGCCGAATGACAGGGTATACGAAGCGATCCGTTGTGGCGCAGACACGCAAGATAAAATCATCAAAATAACGCGACTTCCGAAAGACGATGTCTGTGCGGCTTTAGCGAACTTGTTGCTTTGGTCTAGAAGCATCGGCACTGCCGTAGTACATCATCAACGAATATATTTCGTGAGTGACAGGATAAAACGGCAACCGATTAGACCACGAGAACCACGGAGCTACGGAGTCTCAACTGTTTATTTTGCAGCGTGAGCTAAGAACTATGACAACCGACTTTAAGGAGGCCGAAGAATGAAATCATTTTCCAGCACAGACTATAGAGGCGTCGAAGTGAAAGGAACTATCGTTTACACGAGTTCTGATTCAACGTGGTGCTTAGTTCAAGAGGACTTACACCCGAAACTTCCGCCGACACTTTGGATCGTAGACAAGTTGGACGATGTAGGTGTGTCTTTCGATCCAGAGCAAGTGCTTGAGTTGTTGCCACAACTGCGAGAATGGGCACGATGCCAACACAATGCTGTAAAGACACATGGAACAAGATTCCTGACGATGAACCGGTGTTCACTATTCGAGGGAAAGACCTACTTGCTCTAAAAGCGGTAGCAGCGTGGATCGAAGCTACGCGAAACTCAGAAGTGCCAAGAGACAAAATAGATCGCGCACAAGTACCATTAACCGAGAAAGGAAAAGGCAAATCGAGTGTTCGAAGGAAAATCGTTAACCGTCTCGATTCAGGTGTCGCTGCTTTTTGGATTTAAGTTAGGTAGAGAGTAATGGAACCTGTGCCAACACCTTATTATTCAGAATCAGGGATCGAGATTTACCACGGCGATTGTCGTGAGATTGTTCCGCAACTTAAAGATGGCGGCATTGCGATTTTCGATCCGCCCTATGGTATTGGCGTTAAGTATGGCCCGTCTTACAATGACAATCGAGACACTTACTGGGAATGGTTTCTGCCCGCTTTGGACATTGTTCGGGCCAAGTTTCCAACTTCTATCTTCACACATCGCAATCATGCATTAAAGCACATTCAGGGATGGGATTGGATCGGCGTCTGGAATAAACCAGGATCGTTCGGATCGCGAATAGGAAACTCTTGTGTGCTTCCTCATTGGGAACCGATCTTTATGTACGGGATTCACAACGCCGGAGTTAAAACCGACTATCTCGCGGACGTTTTAACATTCAATCCGGAAAATAACGGCGCGGGTCTTTCAAGCATTGGCAGAGAGAAATGGAAAGAGACGAAATTTGATTGGCATCCTTGCCCTAAACCAGTAGGATTGTTTATCCGACTGATTAAAGCCTTTGCTCAAAACGACGAAATAGTGGTTGATCCGTTTTGCGGGTCGGGAGTGACATTGCGAGCTGCAAAAGAAATGAATCAACGAGCCATCGGCATTGAAATCGAAGAACGATATTGTGAAATTGCCGCAAAGCGTCTTAGCCAAGAAGTATTACAATTCACCTAACGCAGAGAGATTAAGAGACTTTATTCTGAGACAAGATCAATGAACGTTGCGAATGTAAACAAGACTTTCCCGAAATGCCCAATTACCGTTGAGGATAAAGGATGGGTGTATGGAGTTTGGTATTGCGGAACATCATGGACTCGCGTTCGCTTACACGGTCAGTATCCACCGACTTTTCTCAAGCGCGCGTTAGCGCTTTTTCCTGACGCAACAAACGTTTTGCACTGCCCTAGCGGGACAATAGAAGGCAACGGGATAACGGTTGATCTTAAAACCTGCGATGTGCGTAGGCCGATGATTCAGGCAGATGCTGGTAGCTTACCTTTCGCGGACAATACTTTTGATCTATGGCTTTCAGATCCGCCTTACCCTTCGGAGGATTCCGCGAAATATGGGTGTAAGCCCTTCCCTCTAGGTTTGATGATCAAAGAAGCCGCGCGAGTGATTAAGCCCAACGGCTATCTAGGAGTGCTACATACTTACTACCCGAGTTACCGCAAAAACAACTGGAAATTAGAAGGATTGATAGCGGTCGTGACGGGTTTCCAGCGGACAACAAGAATGTTTTCGGTATTTCGGAATCTGAAAGTTTGAGACGAAAGAACAAGTGAACGATAAATTCCAAATTGTCTACGCCGATCCCGCCTGGTCTTACAACGACAAGTGTCACTCTGGGAAACGTGGCGCAGGATATAAGTATAACGTGACCGGGACGGACGAGATCGCCGCGCTGCCCGTTGCATCCATTGCCGCCGAAAACTGTACCTTGTTCATGTGGGCCACGTTTCCAATGCTACCGGATGCGCTCCGAGTCATATCCGCATGGGGATTCGAGTATAAGACAGCTGCTTTTGTCTGGGTCAAAACAAACAAGGTTGCTACCGACACAGACTTCTTCGGTATGGGTAATTGGACGCGAGCAAACGCTGAGGTTTGTTTGTTAGGAGTGAAAGGGAAGCCGAAACGCATCTCTGCCGGCGTCAGACAGGTTATTCGCAGACCTATCATGGGCCACAGTGAGAAGCCGCCAGAGATAAGAGATCGGATCGTTGAACTCATGGGTGATCTTCCCCGCGTTGAGCTTTTTGCGAGATCCGCTACGCTGGGTTGGTCGATCTGGGGAGATCAAGTTGAGTCTACGATTTTGCTTGAAACCCGATCCGCCGCCCCGCAACTTTGGAGATTTCGGCCATGGAATCATGAAAGGCTACGAAGGCCCAATGCCATAGACGGAGGATCATAACCAATGGCCGAACAAACAAACTAATGCCAAACAAAACCGCAATAGAATGGACGGACTACTCCAGTAACCCAATCTTCGCCTATGATCCTGTAGCAAATAAGCGAGGATGGCATTGCGTTCATGTTTCCGAAGGTTGCCGTAACTGCTATGCAGAGGCAATCAACAAACGTTTTGGAACTGGATTGGAGTATTCCGCGCAAAATACTTCCAAGGTTGAGTTTCGGATTAGCGAGAAAGAATGTAATGCACTCAAGCGATTAACATTTCGTGTCCCGGATGTAAAGGTTTTCATTGGCGACATGCTGGACATCTTTCAACCTGCAATCTCTGACGATCTTCTTAATCGTTTATTTTCTGGTTGTCTGGAATTGTGCAACCGAAGATCGATCCTTCAGATTCTTACTAAGCATCCGGCGCGAATGCGACGTTATCTTGAGTGGCGCTGGGGTGAAGGTCGAATCCCTTGTCATCATATCTGGCTTGGCACTTCCGTTGAGGATCAAGCGAATGCCGATAAACGCATTCCAGAATTGTTAGCCTCACCGACAGGTGGTAAGCGGTTTTTAAGCTATGAGCCCGCGCTAGGCCCATTGAATTTGCTGAACGCTGACAGAGACGGGCTGCGCAGTGGACTAGGCGGATTGCATCAAATCATCATTGGCGGAGAGTCGGGCCGTGGCGCACGGCCTTTTGACATTCAGTGGGCTCGCAAGATAATCACAGATACCGCTAAAAGCCATATTAAGGTTTTCATCAAACAGCTTGGCTCCTTTCCGACCGCTACAATGCGTCATGAATCTCTGGATTCCTACTGGGCCATTCAACCTGACGGGCGGCTTCGCATGGTCTTAGAAAGTAGCAAGGGCGGGGATATGAATGAGTGGCCCGAAGATTTGAGAATCAGAGAATTTCCAAGGGCAGCATAAGAATCATGGCCCATGTTGAAGTGAGCATAAGCGAGCGTCCGATTTTGTTCTCAGCGCCAATGGTGCAAGCGATCCTCAATGGTCGAAAGACTCAGACGCGGCGTATCTTGAAATCAAGGTGGTTTAAGATATCGGAAGATTCGGGTCATTTGCGCTTCGATCCGGATTCTGACAGCGACAACGGGCGCTCTTTGGCCGGGTGTGGGCCATTCGACCCCAAGAACCTTGAAAGTCAGCGTCACGCATGTTCCTTCAACCCATATGGGCAAGCCGGTGATCGTCTCTGGGTACGTGAGACATGGCGCGAATTAGGTTCCGTGCAGCGCGCGGATGGCAAAATCGGAGTCGGAACGAACTTCTACAGAAATCTAATTTATCGTGCAGATGGTCATGAATACGACGGGCCGTGGCGCCCATCGATCTATATGCCCCGCAAGGCGTCACGCATCACTCTCGAAATAATTAACATCAGAGTTGAGCAGTTGCAGGAAATCACCCGAGAAGACGCCGCCGCCGAGGGTATGTCGTTTTTGGATTCGTCTACCGGGCGACATCAAATGTGCGACGGAGAAAGCGCAGCGCAATATATGTTTCAAACCAGATGGGACAGCCTTAATGCAAAGCGCGGCTATTCATGGGAATCAAATCCTTGGGTATGGGTAATTGAATTTAAGAAGCTATGAAACTCAGCCCTACAATGCAAGAGGCAATCCGTTTCCAGATTGGCAGACAGCATGAATAGCCTCAGTCCTAAAACCTACGAAGAAGGTAAATCTCGTGCCGCTCGCTATCAAGCACGGCGCAGAGAACGGCAGTGTGAATCTCCGTCCAGCAAGTTAAAAACAGCCCCAGCGTCACGTGAGGGGTCTAAAACAACCTCTCTACGGCGTACAGGAAGGCTCAAAGCGAGGGTAGATCGGAAATTGGTCGAGTGGAGTAAGAAAGTCAGGGAGCGTGACGGGAATCAATGTCAGGCTCGGAAGTTTAGTGAGATGGGTGTATATGAATTCACGGTGCTGTCATGTTCTGGCCCTTTAGATGCCCATCACATTGCAGAGCGATCTTTGCGGCCCGATCTGAAGTACGATCTAAAAAACGGAGTGGTATTGTGCCGCCAACATCACAGTTGGATTCCGTTAAATCGAGCAGAGGCAACCCGCATCGGACTTCTCAATGGTGAGACATATGAAGTGGCTAGGAAGGCAATATGAAGACAATTTTTAGCGAGTGGAAAGAGTTTCGCCAGCAAGTCATCCCACCTAATTGTCCGCAAGTTCAAGAAGTCGAAACCAAGCGAGCGTTCTATGCTGGCGCATCATCCATGTTTTACTTGATCAGTGGAATTCCTTTTAGTGACGGCGATAACGTAACCGAGGCTGATTTAGCCGCAATAGAACGAGTCAAGACTGAAATCGATGAGTATTACCAACGAATGAAAGAAGGGAAAGAATAATGGAAGATCAAAATTGCGTTATGATGCCAACTCCGCGCCCGCTATTAAGCAGAAAGTTTCGCGCGTTGCTCTTTTGGCTGTTTCCGCCAAACCTAAACAAGTGGCCCGATACAATGGAAGGCAAGCATGTTGTCTCGATCACCACGGACGTTTTTCTCGACTGGAAAGATCGAATCCGAGTTTTATGCGGCGGCGTCTTACGATTAGACACGATCACGCAAAGCACAGGCGAGCCATCGGAATTTCAACCACTTGGCCCCACGTACACCACAAGTGCCATTGAGATTCGCCCACCGTATATCACGAAAAGGCCAGAGGTAACGCTTTAGAATAATTTATGGTTACTAGGAAAGGAACACAATGAGTACCGATATTCTGAAACAAGAGGAAGTGGTTTCCGCGCTTTGGCAATTTGCTGAAAACCTACAAACCAAACCACACGACGCAAAAAGAAGTGAAGAAGGTAAGCATTCCACGTCTGTACACTTACCATCGGTCGGCATTGCCCTTGAGCGCATAATGAATCTCTTTGGTTATGAGATTGTATCAATTCAATGAGTGTAGAAGTAGGCCAAGTCTACCGTGAAAAGGATAAGCGATTTACTCGCTACGTTCTCGTGGTTCAACTGCGAAGTGATGGTCGCGCAAAGTGCGGGCCTTGTAACAAGACGGGACGACGAATGTTCGGCGGGCGCATTTCTAAAATCAAACTCTCGAATCTTGAGAAGAGGTTTGAGTTAATAGAACAGGAGAAGGAACAATGAGCAGAATCAGTTATTCGGACGAAGAAGACGTTCCCGGTCAGTTTGCCCTTTTTCAAGCCAACTGCCGGAGGTCGCTGCAAGGGAAAGCTGGACAGATCGCATTGCGGGAACTTGAGGCCGCGTTACTCGCTCTACCGGACAAGAGATTGATCGCGGAAAAGTTGATTGATGCCGATGGCGAAGTCTGCGCGATTGGAGCATTAGCGAAATACAAAGGCCGCGATCTTATTGCAGAGACTCGGAACCGATGGTGCGTCACTTGCTGAACGGGTGATGCAGTTTGAGAAAGCCGCCCGAACCGGCGAAGACTCGGCGGAATACGTTATGCCCGAAAACTGTCCTGATTACGAGAGTCCGATTGATCGCTATAACCATCCTTTGCATGAAGTCCGCTGGCTATTTACCGCGCTCTATATGATGGCGCAGAAGCTTTCGATTCAAGTACAGCATCCGACAAGTCGCGCCGTTAGGCGAAGGCTTGAACGAAACAAGGAAATAGCCCCGGACTTTGTTCGCGTTATTACGCTCCGGCGACTAGCACAAGCCAGAGAACGAGACGGGGCAAGTGCAGATGTAAACTGGAAATGGCAATGGGGAGTGCGCGGACATTGGCGAAATCAATTTTATCCAACTGAAGGAATTCACAAACCAAAGTTCGTTGAATCTTACATCAAAGGGCCAGAAAACATGCCTCTCAAACCCGAATCTCTAAAACTGTTTGTAGCAAAGCGATGAAAGAATATGTCACAGTCCGAACTGTAGGCAACAGTACGGTAATTACGATCCCTTCTACTATCAAGACAGAGTTTCCTGTGAAGGCGGGAGAGCGCGTACTTCTCTCGACAGAAAAGGATCGTGTTGTGATCACGCGAGAGAACCACCTCAAATCAAAGAAGAAGGGTTAGCTTAAAGAGGGAGAGTAGATGGTAAAGCAATCAAAGCAATATCGAACGCGCAAAGAACAAATCGAAAAAGAGTTTGCCCGCGAACTTAGGCGCGTCTTAAAAGCGGAAGGGATTGGCTACTTGAACGCTGCTCAAAATAGAGCCATTAGAAAAGCCTTGCGCGATGCGGCTATGGTCGGCGCAGCTGAAGAGCGTCATCGCATTCTACAAATCGAATCGCTGAATAGTCGCCATCAAGAATTGATCGTTGAACCGTCTATTCTGAAAGTCTTGGGTTATGAATGAGTCTCATACTAGAACTACCATGAGAGAATTCAAGCTGGAACTTCCCTTGCCGCCGCTCGCACTGTCTCCCAACAAGAAGGGCAGTCACTGGGGCGTCAGGGCATGGGCAACACGTCTTTACCGCGAGGCATGCGGATATGCTGCCTTATCTCAAATTGGACGGCGTAGAGCGAAAGGGCCGATTACGGTCGATCTTGATTTCTACCTTGCCAAGTCCGCGATAGTTCCTGACACTCTATATCGTCCGAGGGATCGTGATAACGCACTAGCCGCATGTAAGGCGTGTCTAGATTCACTAAAAGATACTGGACTAATTAAGTCGGATTCCAAGCGACATTTAATCATCGGGCGAATCGATTTACATACTACCAAGAAAGAGCATGGCGGCAAGACCGGGCTGGTGATGACAATTCGAGAGACTAACGGAGACGGTAAATGAGAAGAGTGCGAAGCATAACCACCCGTCGCCCTAAAGATGCAAAGCCATGTCCGGGTTGTGGGAGAAGTCAACGGAACATGGGTAGACAGTGATCCTCGTGCCCCTGAGTGTAAATTCATCCGTAGTCCACGGCAACTACTCGGCCATTTAGTTTTCCGAAACTGTCGAGTTTGCATTCTACGGGAACTGTATAATCAGGAGTTACCGCAAAAGCGGAATAGTCAAGCGCAAGGAACTCGTCACGGCTTAGTGGGTCGGCGCGGCGCATAACCAGCAGCCAGCCACCGGGTAGCGAGAGTATCACGGGACACAACTCCGGCCACTCACATCTTGAAAACTTTCGCTCTTGCATGTTGGCAAGTAGTCCGTGAAGAAATAACCTCCACTCAACAAAGACAGGAATCTTGATCGCATAACGCCCGATCAAGTAGGTAGTTCGATGTGTGCCGGATGCTCGTTTCATTTATCAATTTTAATTCTGTGAACCATGCTCTAAAACGGTCAGGCTGCAAATCGCTCTGATTCTTGGCGCAACGCTTCTTCTTGGGTTTGAAAGACGGTCTTTGTTGAATCCAGACGAACAGGCGGCTGAGTAAAGCCCGAATGGACAGAGAGCCAGACGTGCCCATACCATAGAATACGCACACGATCCAGTAACGTTAATCGCCAACGTGATACGCATTGCCGTCCATCAGAAAACACCCACAGAGACGCGCATTCTTCATCCGTCATCCCTGACGGCTTCAGAAGATTCTTATTCGCTTCGGTGAATTTTACAGGTTCCATGATTTTTCCTTTTTCGGTTTCAATCATTGTATCTTCACTAATGGAGGCACAAGTTGCGACACTCGAATTTTAATCTTATCGCCGTCGCGCTTAGACTCAATTCGTGGTTCGTACTTGCCTTCGTCCAAATCTTTTCGATTCACGACATAGCGATAGTCGCTTGGGTTGAAAGCGAATACTCGGCCTTCGTCTGTTATGACTAAATAGTTCATCGCAATGCTGGCCCTCCAGCCCAATTGAGAAGTAGTCCAGCAAGAAGTATCGCCGCTAAGAGGACGATGATTACCTTGAGAAAGTTCTGAATAGGCGACGGCGCTAACATTGACACCGCGTACCACAAAGCTGCACCAACGATCAGGATCGCAACAAGATAAATGGCAAAAGTGAATAATGGCAAAGTCGCCGCGAGTACCATCATAGAATCTTCTCCTTTAGTTAGAGCCAGTGACGAATGTTCCTATTCAACAATCTGTCCAAGCGTCTTGAGGGACACACTACAAGTCCCATAGGTTTTCTTTCCATCTGTTAATGATGCGTGGCCGTTTGCGTCCAGTTGAACCACGCCGTTTGCTACATTCTGATCTAACAGTGTTTCAATCGCCAGACTCGCAGCGTCAAACTCTTCCTTGCTCTGACCTGCCAGCGCTTTGCTTTGCTTTACAAGGGCGCGTTTCACCGCGTCTGGCTTCCCGATAACGTTGATTGACCAACTCATTTCGTTTTCCTTTCGTTTTATCGAAGTATTGGGGCTTCGTAAATTCGGTAGTTTCCGTCTGCCGATCTGCGCATTGTAACTTTACCTTGCAAGTAATAATCAGACGCCATCGCCCCACGGTGAACAATTTCAGACTGTCCGCAATTGCACCGTTCGCACTGACCCGCAAGATGAACCGTTTTAGGTTCCTTCTTGTTTGAGTGATTGCAGATAGGACAGCTCATACACTCTACGCTCCTAAATGAGATTGGGGTAGAGGCGGAAGCCATCCCCAATGATGATAGAAATAAGTTACCGTTGCGATGATCCCGGCGCAAGTACCAATTACTCCAAAGAGAATCTTGAGACGCGGGAACTCATCAAATAGAATTGCCGACAGGATCGCCGTGGCTATGCAGAGGTTGGCGATACGATCATAAGTGTGGAGTTTCATCGCCTCAGAGTGTACGCTTAATTATCTGAGAGGTCTACAAGTTTCGTGCAAACAGAAAGCCCGTCAACATTGCTGCTAACGGGCCGTCTGATTCCACATACTTACTTCAGTCAAGCCAGTAGAACGATTGCGGGCTGCGGGCTCATTGTGTTGATCGCGCCGGAGCTTTCATCGTTTGCCGTGTATATGTGTTTCGTGATCAAGTCGGCGGTAACGTCGCCGGCGAATCTGTCTGAAATTATTAAGGTGCCGCTGGTTGCGGTTAAGTCTTGTTCAGTCCGTACTGATGCATTAACCATAACCACGTGTTGAGCGATTTGCTTTTCCCTGGACGGAGCGCCACGCGCATACGTCGCACTTGAAAGTGCGATGCTGATAGCCGCGAAGGCCAGCAACATCGTCAAGAGTCTTTTCATGCTTTTCTTCTCCCTTTTGCAAAAGTGTAACTGGTTAACCGACTGCAATTCTACTCTCAGTTTTGCCTTTCTGGCAATGCACCATTTCGAATACACAAGAAGGCTCCGGTTTATGCCCCCACAGCCCCGAAGCCTTCTCTTTGAAGCGGCATTTAGTCCGCAGCGACTAAGGCTCACTGGTCAACCACGCGCTGCCTATCTGGAGTGTCCGCACTTATGAAGATTGGAATTACCAGCCAAAGCCTTGTCCGTTGTGTGAGCACGAGACGTTTCCGACTCTCTCAATCGCAGAGACAGTTTACTCTCTTAGGCTTATTCAATCAATAGAAAAGTAAACGACAACGCCGCTCAGGTCTCCCTAAACGGCGCTGAAGTTATCGCGGTGCCTTTAGGTGGTTAATCACTTTGCTATTGTAATTCATTTCGCCTTCGTTTACAATACCGCTCACGTATGGCAAGGAAGAAAAAGAAGCATCCCTATGCCGTTGCTTTAGGACGGCGCGGCGGGTTAAAGGGTGGCCCTGCTAGAGCGAAGGCGATGACGCCAGAAGAAAGGAGCGAGTCAGCGCGGAATGCAGTAAACGCGAGATGGGCTAAACATCGTGGGAAAAGTAAGCCGTCATCTAGGACGAAAACATAGCGAGGGTCAAAAGCAGAGAGCGAGAGAGGGTATTGCAAGACGGAGAGCTAAGGGGCTACCGATTGGTTCCCCTCCCGATCCTCGAACTCGGATAGAAACAAGGGTTTGTCAATTACCGTCTTGCGGAAGGGAGTTCCCTTTCAGAATTAGACCGAAGACAGAACCATCGCGAGGTCGTTACTGCATTCAGAAACACGCCGCACAGCACGTCCAGCTATTGCGGCGTAAAGTTCCCGGCGACTATGATTTGCTTTTTGACTTGTATGTCACCCGTAACATGACAACAACTGAAATCGCGGAGATTTATCACTCGATACCGGGCGCTGTTCGGCGAAGGCTTTTAGATGTTGGGATTTTGCGCCGCAAAGTGGGAATCTCCCGTCACAAAATATGTACCGAAGAAGGATGCGATGAACCGTGTTACAAGCTTCGCCATCCTGTTAATGGCAGTCTTTATGGGACTAAATGCAAAGAGCACCGGAGGCTTCATCGTAATCAAGTTGCTAAAGAATACGTGGCACGCGATCCTGACCGCCGCCAAAAACGAATCGATTATTCGCGGGAGTATTACAAGCGAACTCGTGAAGCACGATTAGCTTATTCAAGGGAATATAGAAAGCGAAGCAATGGAACGAGCGCTCAGCAAATTGCGGCCTAACCCTAAAAATCCTCGCCGTAGTTCTCACGACGAAGGGTTTGATGAACTTGTGGCTTCAATTAAAGCCCAAGGTGTTTTACAACCCTTGCTGATCACTCAAGACGGAATGATCCTTGCGGGACACCGAAGGTATGAGGCCGCGAAATCAGCGGGGCTTGATACCGTGCCCGTGCATATTGCAAACGATGAAGCGCGATCAGGCGACCACGATTTTGTTTGTCTTATTGAAAACCTTCTCCGATCTGACTTGGAGATGCTAGAAGTCGCGGAGTATATGCGATTCTGTGAAACAGAATATGGGTTTGATGCCAAAGGCATTTCAGAGATGACGGGAATTCGGATTGAGACGGTTAAAAACTATCTCAAAGTGGCGACGGCTCCAGCGGAAATAAAAGAAGCTCTCAAGACTGACCGCATGGGAATCACGAGCGCCTTAGAACTACTGCGATGCCAAAAACCCGAAACAGTAGCGGCAATCCTTGCGCAACCTGATCTTTCACGCGAGGCCGTACGACGCCATCGCGCTCGCATTGAGAAATCCAGCACTCCAAGCCTGCGTATGATGTTGGAGCAGATTGAAGCAATGGACGAGTTACTAGACTACCCGGAGTACCGCGCAATCCAATCTCTTCTGCGGCAAGTCGCAAATAAAATGATTGACGCCATTGCGCAGCGCCGTCGAACGAAAGCAGCGTAGAAAGATTTTGAAATGGGCGAGTTCTCTATTAACGATACCTACTGACTGAGAGGGAAACAAGCGATGTCCGTAAAGTTGAGACTTGAAATACCCGATGATCTTATGGAATGGCTTGCTGATAAAGTCCGCAACAAGGGCGTTAGCGCATCTGAATTTATACTTGCTGAATTGCGAGCAACAATGAAGACTGAAAAGGAAATGCGTGGATTCACTGAAGCTGAATGGCAAGACATTCTTGAAAATGAAGCGATCCGAACGGCTACTACCATAAGAAGCAAATAGATAGAACTAATACGTAGCCAGAAAGAAGATGCAAAAAGAAGCAAGTGAATTAATCTGCAAAGGCTGCGGTAAGCCCCTCGAAATCTGTCCTCATTGTACCGGTGGAGATCGTTACTTCGAAGCAGGACAAGGACAAGGTGGTTATTACATCTGTACCGACGAGGAGTGTCCTGAATACGAAGTGTGTTGCGGATGCTAAACTTGAAACTCATGGGGCTATATATCAGTGGTAGATTGTTCGCCGACAAGAGTAGCGCAATGTCCGTTCCAGTGCGCGCTATAGCGGGTAGCATTGCGTGAGGGATAAATTGGGGTCCGGTCGCGGCGTTCGATTCGCCGCTAGCTCCACCAAACCCGCGAGACGACAAAACAAGAAGCGTAGGCTAAGACGAGGGAAGTGATATGCCGCAAAAGGTGATGCCATTAGCATTTTATCCTTGGTGCGTAAAATGCCACTCTCGATGTAAAGCGTTTGGAAAGTTCGGGCCTTTTCGTGTCCAGCGATGGCGATGTCGCGTTTGCCTTGAAACCTTTAGTGCTGGCGCGGTATTCAGGGTGCCGGGAATGATCAAAGACGTAAGAAAGCCAGAAGCTTTTGAAAAGGCAAAAGCATTATTTCTTACCGGGTATTCAGGTCGGCAAGTTGCGGCCATGATCGGCATCAACTACCACACCAGCCATAAATATCAAAAACTGGTTGAGCGAAGTCAACCCTTGTTTTGCGCCTGTGGCGAGAGCTATAAGCACAAAGGGCTATGTGCGTGGCGCATTAGTCTTAGTCCTGCGCGGCAATCATGGCTCGCGCGATGTAACGTACAAAGCACGGCCACGAGATTAGCAAGAGTCGAATCACGACAGCCGATTCTTACCCGCTGGCCCTTTGTTCGATCCTTCGATGGTGATGATTACGCGCTTATGAAACGAGTCAATGAGTTAGTGCCACGCACAATGCTCGAAGAAGTTAGGCAAGATGTTTGTCAGGATATTCTACTTGATGTCATAAGCGGTAAATTGTTTGCGGAAGAAATTGCTGGCCGCGTTCCTGAATACATCAAACGCGCATACAAGTTCATTCCGTCAAAGTTTGGCCCGACGTCGCTAGACGATATGATCTATAGCGAAGGGCGCGAGACTTATGCAGACAGGTTAATTGGGTGATGTTCCGCATCAACTAAAGGAGGAGAGTAGAAAGAGATGGCTTGGAGAACCGATTGTGGCTGTCCGTGGAGACGGCCTGATTTATCGGTACAGCTATGCTCAGCTTGTGAAGATTTACGGTGCTCCGATTGACGACGATCACAAATACTCACCTAGCAAGATTAAGGAGTCTATACCAACGCCCCTGTGGGGCAATCCGAATCCTGAGAAAATCTGCACGTCACATGTAGAGAGACAAAATCTAAATATCAGAACCGCCATGCGTCGATTCACCCGCTTATCAATTGGCTTCAGCAAGAAGTGGGGAAACCTGAAGGCCGCGCTCGCGCTGTACTTCGCGTACTACAACTTTGTGAGAATCCATTCGAGCATCCGTTGCACACCCGCGATGGAAGCCGGAGTTACAAAGCATGTCTGGACTATGCGCGATTTGCTGACGGCGTAGAACTCTTACTCTCGCCGCTTTTCCATTGCAGGTCTTACGCGCTCGCAATACTTGCAGAGAAGCCGATCCGTGGGCTTCTCTCTAACCAAGTACAGCGACCCCGGCCAGCTTGCGCTCTCGTTGCTCTTAGGCTTGTCTGCGGTCACGAATGCCCCGCAGTACGTCATCCGGTCATCGACTAGATGATAGAGTAGACTGGAATCAGCGATAGCGTACATGGTGGGGTTTTCGCAAGCTCACTCTTGCTTACTCCGCTGTACTCCCATATCCTAGGCAGACCTGACCGATCATGGTTTTGACTAAAGCGCGAGGTAGAACTGGTTAGTGATTGTCGCCCGGACGAATCGGGCGATCCGGGCATCCTCAGACACGGCGCGCAGTCTATATCGAAACAGAGATAGCCGCAAGTTAATTCCGACTATTCAGGAGGCCAACTCCTGAATGGGTAAGCCCGCGCGAGAAAAGCCGAAGCGTTTAGCCCGGAAGTTGTTGGCGATTCGGGAAGGTTTGGGAGCCAGTCAAACGGAAATGGCGAAGCTTCTAAGGCTCAAGAAAACCTACACGGTCATTTCCAGCTACGAGCGAGGAACGGGAGAGCCTAATCTGTTAATCTTATTGCGCTACGCAAAGCTGGGGAAGGTATCAGTCGAAACACTGATCGATGACGGGCTAGATTTGCCCCGAAAATAATCTTTTCGCCAAGTCCACACTTTTACCCCACTATCAACGAAACGGTTGCTGCTGGGATCGTTGAAAACACTCGGTATCAAAAATCAGACGGTAGCTGGCGGCTGAACAGTACGTGTGGAGATGGAGGTTTTGCCGATGCACGCGGAGTTTTCAAAATAGATCATAAGAACCGTCAGCTCATTCACGTTGCCGACCCTGCTTCATTGATCTGGACAGAGGATTTTGTTCGCAGCATGAAAGGGTTTGTCCGAGAAGAAATGATTCTAGGGTACAAGACCTTTCTCGTTCACAATGGATCGGTCGAAAGCGGCGAGTTAGACGACTTCTACATCTGCCCCATCTTACAAGGCTATCCTTTGAAAAGAGTAGTCAGTCGCAAGGACGGATCGATCACGGTCTATGAAGTTACAAGTGTTGAGCCGGGCGAGCCTCTTCCTAATCTATTTGAGTCGTTACCGAATTATCCGGTGATAAACGTTGCACGGTAAATTCACCCGTCAGTTTCGAATGCGCCGTTGAGATTCGAGCACTTCACGCAATAGATTTATCATTATTTCCTGGTTCCTTAATACAGGCTGATTGGCCTTAGCGGCACTTTCATCGTATTTGCGTACCCAAAAGTCAACTGGCTGCGATCCGGCCTTCAATTCATCGAGTTGTTTCTGAGCAGCGTCTCTTTGGATCTGAGCTTCGCGTAACGATTCCGCTTGACGAATTCCATTGCCTCCTGTGC
>WNGO01001282.1_pt1 | contig 16097 bp, 16 predicted proteins | sample 5400511 | NCBI WGS metagenome assembly WNGO01 (sample SAMN13153380, study PRJNA577476) | soil metagenome | isolation source: 20 cm soil or saprolite under Garry oak tree replicate 2 | place: USA:California | collected 2016-06-15 | reverse complement strand
TCCTTTCAATACATGGGAGGAAGGTGCAGTCGATGGTTTAGCTAATTGCCCTCCTCACGCCGCTCGTAATAAAGATTGGTCTATCGGCGGTGCTCTAGCAATGCTGGAGAAATACAACGGTTTAGGCTATTACGCTAAAGGTCTTCCTTCTCCATACATATGGGCAGGAACTAACCAATACTTCCGTGGCAAGTATATTGCAGACGGTGTGTATGATCCTAACCATGTTGATACTCAACTCGGTTGTGCAGGTCTACTCAAGGCTATGAATGTCTTCGGAAGTACAGGTACTTCAGCTGGAGCCGCGACTGGCGTGGTCATTGGTGGTGCTGCTGCAGTCGCTGCAACGCCTCAAGAGTACTGGCCATGGGTTATCGGCGTAACGGTCGTTCTCGCAGTTGTGACTTTCATAGCATTCGAAGTATACAGATATACAAAGGAAAATAAATGAAAGATTTTTGGACTAAGACAAAAGCCTTCTTCCATTATTCTGCAACCATCTTACTCGCTCGTATAACAACCGTCATCGGTATAGTCATTGCCGCCACCGGCGCAATGAACTGGGCACCGTTGCTTAGTCTTAACGTGGATACCGGGTTCAATAAGAACCAAGTCATATGGTTAGGATTGATTACGATCATTCAAGGTGTTGGTGTTGAGCTTGCTCGACGCAGGACTCTAATCCCCGAGAGTTCCTGATGTGGTCTCTTCTTCTCGGTTTAATCCCCGGGGCATTCAATACGATTAACGGTATTACGAATGCTATCGCTAATGAACGGTTGAAGCTGATTGAAGCTAAGACAGACCAACAGCGGATAGCTTCGCAAGAACGGATCGACTCTCTTCAAGCTAAGAGAGACGTAATGATCGCTGAAAGCGGTTCTTCGAAGATCAACGCTATTATGCGTGCGACGATGGGAGCTTCCGTAGCAATCATCATCGCTAAGCTTCTTGTCTGGGACAAGGTGATTGGGTCTTTCAAAGGATGTGCCGGCGAAGCAGGCAGAGCTTTAGAGTGTAGTATTTATAGGACTGACATCTTAGATCCTAATCAATGGCAGATTATAACGGCCGCGATTGGTTTCTATTTCCTCTACGAAGGCGCTGTCAACGTAACCCGGATTGCCAAAGCATGAGTATTGTTCAATACGATGTAGAAGAGAGACGTAGGAATAAGATGAAGTCCGACGACCGTATCTTAATTCTCAGACCTATCGATGGGAAAACAGCCTTGTCTAGTACTGGCGCTGTCGACAAACGCCTCTTCAACGGTGAGAATAAACTCCATGCGACTTATGACGAAGTAAAGGGAACATGGTCGATGCATTACGATGTAGGCGGGCTTCCCGGTGGCCTACAACATCAGTTTACCGAATTCTCCGCTTTACTCGCACACGCTCGAAGTTACTTCAAACGAAGGAACGTCGAGATTACAGACGTACAAGAATAATGCCTTTCAGTCATCTTAGATTATCTGCTTTCCCTTCCGAACTTAATTTACGCGGCAATGATATTCAAATGAGAATCCTTGCTGCTATACGTTTGAATACCATCGTACTAGTCTATCTCGCTGCGTTCTTTACGATTAAACTCCTAGGAGTTGATAAGTGAAGATAGCTACGTTAGAAGATCTCCCTGAAATTGCAGACATGTCTATGAAGTTTATAGCGACGACAGGTTATGCTTTCTTCTCGGACAGAGAGACTATCGAAAGATTGATAGCGAATTTGATTACTGGTGAACAGAATGAAAAGATTATTATTTTTCAGCCCGGTGTTGGTTTTCTGGCTGGTTGTGCTACTCCTTTCTTATTTGGTCCACATCTACTTGCCACTGAAATAGCATGGTGGGTAGAACCCGACAAGCGCGGTAGCGGGGCAGGGGCGGAGTTCCTGTCTGCATTCGAATACTGGGCGAAGGAAAAAGCCGGTTGTTCTATGATTAATATGGTTTGTCTCGACGATGGATTGTCCAGATTTTACGAAGATAAAGGATATAAGCTTTATGAAAGAGCTTACATGAAGGTGTTGTAGTGGCTGCTTTAACCGCACTAGCTTTAGCTGCCGGTGTAGGCAGTATGGCTTATGGTGTCTATGAAAAGACACAAGGCCAGAACCAAGCTCAACAAGGCTACGCCCTTCAACAGCAGGGTGCACAACAGCAAGCCTACGCTGCGAGTCAGCAAGCCCAGATTAGCAAAGAACAAGCTGCTAGCTCTGTCGGTTTCGCCGGACAAGAAAGAGACATCAATCTTCTTGCTTCACAGCAAAGTATAGAGGCAAGTAACAAAAGCTTCGAAATCAGCAAAAACATTATAACTTCCGAGCAAGGCGTCGAGAAACAGAAGATGCAGGCTATGGAGATAGACGCACGTCGTCAGCAGATGGAGATCATCCGCAACCAGCAACGTGGCAGGGCTTTGTCTCTTACTACAGGTGTTGCACAAGGTGGCAGTGGGTTTGTCGGTGGTGCGTCTGCACGTGGTGGTGCGTATGGCCAGATCGCTGGACAGACGGGCGTCAACTTACTCGGCGTACAGCAGAACCTCGAAATCGGAAGGAACATCTTCGGACTTAATCAAAACATCTCTAACCAAAGGATCGCAGGAAATGAACTTGAACATACCTATGCGCTACAGCAAGCAGCTAACCAAACAGCCAAAGCAAACCTTACTTATCAATATGCCGTCTCGAACGCAGGCTACCAGACGCGTCTAGCCGATACTCAGACAACTATGAGCCAAGGTGCTGGTTTGATTGCCCGTGGTGGTGGACAGGCTGCACTCGGACAAGCTCAGATAGCATCAGGCAACTCCTTCTTCCAAGCAGGTCCTTCTTTGTTCCAGATGGGTATGAATACCAATCAACTGTTCGGCGGTTCGAACTCTACATATAATCCAGCAAGGTTGTTCGGATAATGCCTCTCTTCGGCGATAAAGTTTCTGATCAAACACTTTCTGACTTGATTACTGGTGGTAGAACGTCTACTCAACCAGCCCCACAGCCTGAATTTAATGTTTCACCTATCACAACTCCTCAGCAAGAGCCTATGGAGGTCGACACTTCGTCTAGAAGCGTTGCTCCGGTGAATTCTCCGGATACTATCGAGAAGCGTTCGTTTAAGGTAAAGTACGGCTTAGACGAAATCCTTAAGAAGACTAAGGATGAAATCTATTCCGGTCTCTCTCAAGGCGAAGAGCCTCAGATGAGAGCACAAGCAGCTGGTGAAATAGACAAGCGGAAGGCTGCAGGCTTACAAAGTCTGATTACACAAACCATCCAGAATAAAGGTTCTGCATTAACTCCCGAAGAGCTGGGAGGGTTGACGACTATCGTTATGGGTATGTCTCAGAACACCGACCCAGACACCGTCTTCGAAGAGGCTTACGGTAAACAGTTCATATCTACGTTAGACAGAACTGCCATGCAGAAGCCGGACAACTTTCTCAACGACGCTAAGCAGAAGTTTCCTGAAGAGACTGCCAAGATATTGAATGATCATGGGAGTCTTGTCACTAAACGAGAGATCATCGGTACATATCTTGAAAATGTTGAAGATGAACTGAAGAATCAAGGTTGGGTAGGCTGGGGTTGGGATCAAGCTAAGTACATGGTTCCCGGCTATCAAGACGTTCAAATGCGCGGTCTTACTCCTAAGACTGGCGTCTTAGAAGGGGTAGGATTAGGTCCTAACCTAGAAGCACAGAGGATTGAACTTCTCCGTCTTCCGAAAGAGGAACTCTTGCCTGCGTTGAAGCAGATTGTAGAACCAATGCGTCGAGGTATGCTTGGTGGCAATCCTACCCTTGCAGCAGATTATCTTCGATCTATGCTAGGCATGTCTACAGACGACGCAGTCATAAAGTCTTTGGCTTTACCGTTAGACGTGGCTGGACTGGGTCTTGGTAAAGCCGCAGTCAGAGGTGTACGCGGTCTTCTTCCCAAGACAGACGCACAGATACTGAGAGATACTGAGAAAGCTGCAGCGGATATGCTTAAGGCTTCTGCTGATCCCGGTGTGTCTAAGTCTACAATGGAGGCCGCGGCAGGCGATCTGGAACAATCAGCTGTGACTAGAGCTACCGCGAATGCTGTCGGTGACGCCAAAGGATTGACTGATCCTAGGAAGAGAGCTTTAGAAGCTCTGTCTGATGTTTTCAGAACCGATCTTCAAGACATAAAATCCCGTCCAGGCAAGTATGGCCAGGATATTGTTAATCGTATTGAGCAACAGAATACAAGTGTCGTAGGGTCTGTCCTAGACACTGCGGAGAAGATTTCTAAGGTAGAACGTCTTCCTGAAGTCATGAGCAACGAGACGTCAGTCCGTTTAATCATCGATAGTATGAAAGATACTTACAAAGGTCTGAAGAATACTGTAATCGATACCAGCCGTCCTTATCGAGAAAACATTGCAGGCAACTGGTTCGTTGACTTTCATCTCGGCAATGCAGACGGAACTTACTTTACTCAAAGATCTGTCGCTGAGAATGCGCTAGAGTATTACGGTCTTAAGAGCGGTCAAATCATAGAAGGTAGTAGTCTGTCCAAAACTAAGGCTGCTAAGAACGTTGAGACTATCCAACGACAGATAGCTAACGCTGAAGAGACTGTTTCCAAAATCGAAGGACGGATCAAGGAGAATAAGTACAGTACTCCAGAGAAGGCTGCGAGAGATCAAGACACTCTCCAGTTCCTGAAAGAGGAAGCTATTCCCGGCTACAAAGCCAAGCTTGATCCTGCGATAGCTCAGAGAGCTACGGTAGAGCAGCAAGGCTTAGGTTATTACATCAAAGTTACTAAACCTATAAATGAGACTGACGATGTTGTCAGAGACGTTATAGCAAGTACCGTCAATACGAAGATCCCTGATAATACTATCTCTTCATTCTTCAATGCATGGGGTGTCGGTAAATACAGGACTCCAGAAGAGACTTTGTCTAAGGCTGAACGTGCCAACCGATTGATTGTCACGTATACACCGTCAGCAATCTTCGAAGTCCTTGCCAAGAATGCTCCGACCATTCAGAAGCTTTCAGGCGAAGCTCTCAGCAAAGGCAGCAGATTTTCTAAGGCTGGTAAGAAGTGGGAAGAGTTTCAACGTGTTTTAGAAAACGGACAGGAGCTGTGGGATGCAGCGACTAAACAGAAAGGCTACTTCTTCAAGAGTCCCGGTGAACTAGAAGAAGCTTACACGTCTTGGTTCAAGCGTATGCCTGACGAAGACGAAATAGCGGCTTACTTCGAATTCAAGCGTGGGATGGAGATTGACCGTGTCTTCAGAAACATCGCTGAACATCGTAATCAGACCCGTCTAGGTGCTGAAACGCATCGTGTTATTTCTGCCGATCCGGAAGGCAAAGCTATTCCTTCTCCAGAATTCTCTGGTATGACTAAGAAGAGTATTGGCGGTAGTACGGATAACGTAGCCATCATCGGAGAAAGGTACGGACATGAAAGAGTCCGTAATCTTGGAGACATCTCTGTCAAAGACAAGAAGGAGATGCAGGAACTAATCGATGGTGGAGAATGGAAGTATTTCGAAATATACAATACTGACCTCCGTCCATTGAAGGGCTACGGTAATATCGGAGACGACAAGATACGATATGTCCTAGCTAAGATCTCCGAAACCAGAGATTTAGACTGGAACCATATCCCACGTCGTGGTGGTGGTCACGTCGAATACGAACATCCATACTACATCAAGCAAGCCAAGATTAAGAACGATAATGCCAGCGGCAGTAATTGGTATGAAGGCGATACTACGATTATGCCGATGATGTTTCATAAGATGGCGCAGGATGTTGCGAGTAAGTTAGATACTGTCCGCAAGTTCTTGCTCGACAAGAATGAAGTAGCTGCTCGTGAATTTTCAAACAAGAACCTTCATCTAGAATGGAGTGAAGTCGAAGGTTGGTTTAAGGGTGAGAAACTTCCCTCCGGTGAATGGCGCGGGGCTAGACTGTCCCTGAATGAACCTATCCAAGTCATCGAGAAGAATAAATCTCTCGTCGATGTAGACAACAGTCTTGCTAAGAGATACGCCAACTTCAGGAATGGCAATAAGGAAGGTAATGCTGCCCGTCAGAACCGAGTACAGTTCTCCGAAGAGCGCGATGCTTTCGATGTCTTCACATTAGAGAATAAAGGTACTGCCCGTAATCCGTTATACAATCTAGTACAGGCTGATAAAGTTGATCCTATAACCAGTCTCAATCGTGGTTTAGAACGAATAGCTAAGTCAAACTTCATGGATGACTATAAGACCATGAGCGTTGAGCACTGGCTGCAACAAGCCAAGAATTGGCTTAATGCGTCTGAGTCTGAGATCAGACATTCTCCATTCTATTATTTCAGAGAAGCTAAGTTTCTACCGAGTGCTCCGCCTGAGGTTAGAGGACGACTAGAGACTGCTAAAGCTCATATCGAACAGCTTATCCAACAGCCGAGTGAGACAGCGACTAAGCTTCACATTATAAGTCAGAAACTTTCAGACGCTACTTACGACAAGCTAGGTCCTAATTCAGTCTTAACTCCTGAATGGGATTTGGCTAAGCTTCGTGATCCGTTCAAGTTCATCCGGACTATAACTTACCATGCAGCGATGGGACTTTGGAGTATCCCTCAATACATCGTCCAGTCCGGCAACTATTCTAATATCCTTGGTATTGCAGGAGCTAAATATGCTGCTCCAGGCACATTAGGAGCACAGCTTCACTTTTGGAGTAGAGTTAACTCAAATCCTGAGATTATCGACTTTCTCGACAAGATGGCGAATAAGTTCTATATCCCAGGCGCTTCCCGTTATAAGCCGGGTGAGTTCAAAGAAGCATTCGAAGAGTTTAAGAAGACTGGCTTCGGTAACGTCGGTGGCGAGTATGCTGCCTTAGACGATCCTATGAACCAGAAGGTTGTTTCAGCTGCAGGACAAACGTTCCTAGACGCTAGTACTTTCTTTGTTCGTAACGGTGAACGGAATTCTAGGTACGGTGCTTGGTATACTGCCATGAAGGAATTCAGGGATGTCAAACCTGTCGGACGTATAACCGAACAAGACAGAGCAGACATTCTTCAACGTGCAGATCTTCTCAACATCAATATGTCCCGTGCTAGTAGTTCTGCTCTACACTCCGGTGCTATGAGCGTTCCTACCCAATTCTACACCTACCAACTCAGGCTGACAGAACTGATGGGTGGCAGCCGATTGACTGGTGCTGAAAAGCGTCGTCTGATTGCTACGAACATGCTTCTGTATGGTATTCCGATGGGTACTGGTGTTTCCGGTATTCCTCTCGCAGGTTACATGCGACAGAAGATGATGGAGAATGGATACGTCGTCGGAGACGACTTCTTTTCATCGACTGCTATGGAAGGAGTATTGTCTTCTCTCGGTGCGCTTGCGACAGGCAAGGGAGATCCTAGGGCTGGAACATGGTATGACTTCCCAGAACGGTTGGGTACGAAGGGGTTTGATTTCCTCGGTGGTATCAATCGTTCGGATAAGAGTTTTCTAGACATCGTCGGAGGTCCAGCGTGGAGTCTTGTGAAGGGGACTGTCGAAGCGTCAGACGGCTTCTGGAGAGCGATGACTAACCTTGTCAGAGATGATGGGGATATGTTCCAACCTGCTCCTGAAGATTTCATCGATCCGCTCAAGAATATTAGTTCAGTCAATTCCTTCTTCAGAACATTAGCCGCCTTCCATACTGGAAGATGGATCAGCAAGAAGGAAGCTTGGTTAGCGGACACTACTCCATTCCAGGCAGTCTTCGCCGGTATAGCTGGCTTTAAAGATCAGCGTGTGAATGACATTCAGACTATGCGAAATGCTCTTCAACATCAGACTGAATACGAGAAAGAGATCGAGAAACAATTCCAACAAGAATACCGTCGAGCTGCTATTGCAAGCCAAGACGGTAATGAAGAATTAGCTACTAAGTTCTTTACTCGCGCTAAGGTTCTATTGACTATCGGAGGTTATCCAGAAGATAAGATCTCTGGTATTGTTAGTCGAGCAGCCGCAGAAAATCAAAGTATATTAGACAAGGTAACGTTTGACTTCTATGTTAAACGTCCTAGCAGTCAACAAGACAAAGACGTAGGCATGGACGCTCTGTCAAGATCAGAACGTGTCAAAGCTAAACAACGTGGAGAAGAATAATTGGCCCAATTTAACACGCCAATCCAACCAATTAACGATCCGAATTATGAAAACCGTAGTCGTCCTATAGATATACCTGACAGTATTAAACCTAGAGGTGTAGAGGAAAACCGTATCCTACCGAAAGGTCAGGAGATAGGGGATCGGAGCGCAGAATACCTCGGTCAAGCTGCAGCGTACGGTCTTCAAGGACAAGCGGTGGCTGAGAAAGGCTACGGCGATCTATTCGCAGGCATCGTAGGCATCGGAGACTTCATGGCTAAAGCCGGAGTCCATATGGTTAAGAAGGATATCGAGGATCAGGTTTACGAAGTCGCTAACAAAGAACGTCTGGCTTATACGGCAGAACTAGAGAAGATCAAAGCTGGTGGAGGGAAAGGTATCCTAGACGCTCATGCAGAGATGGGTGAAGAGACTCCTTCTGAAATCTCAGACCTCCCAGACACATTAGGTACTCTCCAGAGTGCCAGGAATTCTGGCAAGTTATCCAAGACTGACTACCAAGGAAGACTCCTAGAAGCAGCTAAAGATTTACGGAATAGATATCCCGGTTTCAAACAAGAGATTGATCATGAGTTCGCGAAGGTGACTGGAGTTAATCCAGCCAACGCTGTGATCACTGGTCTGATCAACGATATCAACCGAGCTAATTCTAATCAGAATAGTGAACGGAATAGACAGCTGTCTTACATTCGTAGTCGAGCTGGATATCAAGGTGCAGAAGACGCTTATCGGAAGGTAGAGACAGGCGAATGGGGAGGAACAGACGTCGTAAAATGGGCAGCTCCGCAAGAGCGCTTCCGCCTAGAACTTACTGACCGCGCTGCTGTCTTTAATGACAAAAAGCTCTCGACAGAAGACCGTAAGCAGAGAGGTAAAGAACTCTTCGATACAGGCATTGCAGGAGTCGTTCAGACTAATATAGAAAACTTCATGAGTCGGATTGGGATTAGTTCTCAATCTGATGCGGATTCTATCGCTGCCAAGACGCAGAGCGGTGAGATTACTGCTAAACGTTGGGCTGAAATCGGAGACGAGTGGCAGACTAAACAACTTCAACTACGACAAGCCATCCTTAGAGATGCCCGAGAAAATGGTATTACTGCGGCTATAGGCATTGACGAAGTCAACGCCCGGACTGACGCTGCCATGAAACAGATGGACGCGATTGGTCAGCGTATCTTTAACAGAGACAGCGGCGGTATTTACAAGACAGCTCAGTGGATTAGGGCACAAGGAGATGAAGACCAAAAGAGGGTATTTCAAGATAGCATCGTTGGTCCGCCTATGCGATCGATCGAAACTATCAAACGTATCGGTGGTGAACAGTACCTTCAGAGTGAGAACCTTCGTCGACTAACAAACGGTTTGAGTGGTAAATTTCAAGTCTATCAGGATAATTGGATCAAAGACATTCAAAGTCAGACTGATATGGAAACGACTGGTGTTCCGAAGACACTAAACAGAGCATTCGAAGAATTCAGAACTAAGATGAAGGATGCTACGGACTCAGAGAAACGTAAGATGAATGCGAGCATGATCGATGAGATTACTCGTATCGCTGATCCGAATGTTCCCGACTCTATCAAAGCTAATTATGCTCTGACTGCATTCCATCCTAATAATAGAGGTTTCATTTCCAAGCTGAATGTAGACAGCAAGGATGAACGTGGGAATGTAATCCAAGGTCAGAACGCAGTCTTCCAGAAGCTGACTTCGCCCGAGATTACAAAAGAGATGTATCGGCTAGGACAGACACATCCTGGACTGTGGAAGAACTATGTAGACTGGACACAAGAAACTCTCGGGAATGAGCTTATCAGTCGAGAGATCCGGGATATCTCCCAGATCAGAAATCCTGCCATCAAGGTTGGTTGGGATAGTGACAACAAACGGTTTGAGACGTCTTACGCATACCAAACACAGCCTGAACGTCCACGGTATGGTTTGACTGCCGGTGGGTTAGGCGGAGGTAATCGTGCCGAGACTGATCCAGAGTACGGGATAGTCCAACGATCTATCAATCGTATGAATTCTAATCTAGCTAACTTCAAACATGTTGCGGAAGTGGGAGGCGGCAGCGTAGATGCCTTCATTCTTGGTACAATCGTACAAGCAGCAGGACCTGAGAGTCTCTCGCAGGTAGATAACATTCCCGGCGATATCATGCGTCAGATTGGACTGACTCAGCTGAAGAAAGCTAAGAAGTAATGCCCATCGCAATCGGCGATAAAGTCTATGACGACGAAGTCCAATACAAGATGGGCTCGATAGGCATTAAACCTGTCGAAGGAGACCCAGAAGGGCAACCTTCCATCGTTCGTACAATGCCTTCAGGAGCCTCTACGGAGCCCGCTGGTGCGTTAAAATCAGTTCCAGGTACTGGGACACCGGCCAATCAGTACGAGACTAGTTTAAGCCCTGCTGAAGAGACTAAATTCCAAGACTGGAAGGCTCAGAATGCTCCTAACGACTCCGGGTTTGACTATGATCTGAGAGGTGCTTTCCAAGCCGGAGTACAGCCAGACGCACAGACAGGTCATTGGCCCGATACATTCAAGAAGCCGAATCATCCTACTTTCTCTGACCAGAGTCAATACGCCAAAGATCGTCCAGACTTAGCAGGCCATTGGGAGGGAGATACTTACTATCCAGCTCCAAGCTATATAAATCCTCCTGAGAGACAGACTCCTTTCCCTCGTCCTCGGATGACTGAGATACTGTCTGGGTTTTATGAGACTGCTAAGAAGGCTTTAGATTTACCTAATACCCCTCCTTGGGCTGTAGATCCTGACACCGGAGAGGTCCATACTTCTACTCAAGCGATTGAGAAAGCAGCGGATCTAGCAGGTCTTATGACCTTCGGTCCAGCCCCCGTCGCTTCTAAGTTGGCTGAAGGCAGTCTAGGTTCATTCGCTGGTGTTACGTCTAAGACTGTCGACAAGAATAAATTAGCTCAGGCTCAGATTTTAGAAAGTCGTGGACTTCCTTCGGGTAAGATCGGAGATGTTAGAGACTACATCTGGAAGAAGACAGGATTCTTCCGTGGTGCTGACAATCGTTGGCGGTATGAGATTCACGATGCTGACATGAAGCTTCGTGAAGAAGCTTTCAATAAGACTATCGATGGGGATAAGATTACTTATGCTCCGAAGGGAACAGGTCTTCCTGCTCTGAAGGATAATGCTTCTCTCGAAGATATTCTAGACTTCATGCTGAAGGGCCGAGGCAAGGTACAGACCCTCGAACAGACGATAGATCATCCTGAATTATTCAAAGCTTATCCCGAGTTGAGAGGAATTAAAATTCAGGAACTTCCTCCTGAAGAACTTGCAATGGGTACGAGGGGAATGATGTTGGGGAAGACTCTCTTTCTGGCTCCCGATCTTAGCAAAGAAGAAGCTCGCAGCATCATCATGCATGAAGTTCAGCATAGTATCCAAAATATAGAAGGATTTACCAGAGGTGGTAGTTCTGAAATGTTCAGGACTAAACAGCTCGACGAGGCAGAAGCATTCTTCAAGAAGGTTAGAACGAAGACTGAGAAAGACATTGTTGCGTCTGGGTTTCTTCCAGAAGAAATTGCAGAGCTTAAAGCAACTATATACGACAGTCTGAGAGGAAAACGGCTTGGTCCTGGAATGAAAGAGGCGCTAGACGCGGCTAAAGATTCTCCAAACTTTATAAGGTTGAAGAATATAGTCCAAGCGGAGATTCATCTAGAAGACGCAGCGAGGGAACATCATGCGCTATATAGAAGGCTGAGAGGAGAAGTCGAAGCCAGGAATGTTCAAGCTAGACTGTATTATGAACGAGAAACGAAGCAATTAATTCCTCCGTATAGATCGGAAGAGTATGATATGCCTAGGATGTTCCAGAATGAACCTCCACCTCCGTGGGGACAAGGTCCGATGAAGTCGGAAGTAATTCCATTCAGACGGGGAGCTAATGATAATATGGAGAAGATTCCACCTAGAGAACCTAATATGATTGGTTCAGATGAACAGGAAGCTTTTAAGGAAGCTTGGAAGAAGATAGTAGACGAACATTTTCAAGAGACTGTCCAGATTCCTCATGAAGAATTCATTAAGAGATATGATGAATTACATGCATTTGGGAATAAGATTTTAGCAGATAAGAAGAACTGGAATGAATTCAACGTAGCTAAATATAACAAGATGGGCCGTGAATTAGCTAAACTTCAAGGAAATGAGTGGGAAGATATTAAACTCAATCCGCTAAAATGAATAAAGAACTCGGACCTGCAATAGCTTTAGCATTAGTAGCAGCAATAATTATATATCTACTAATCTTACGGACACATGGATGACATACGTAGAGAAATGGGAATCAACTCAAGGTAGAGCTGAAATACACTACTTCAAAGATGACGTTGAAGAGTATCTCTTCGGGTATAATCCGCAATTAATTCCAGATTCATTGTTCGAACCAATCCTCACCTACATCAAGACAATATCATAATGACGACAGAATCAATCTACGTACCCCCAACTCCTCGCCCTACTGGATTTCTCTGGTTCTTTCGGAACGGAAATTCATGGCATGCTCCTGAAATTAACAACGGAGTACCGTATCTCCCCGACACCAAGAATCAATTCCTGAGAGACTTTTACTGGTTCTGGCGTAATCCTCTCGGTAATTTCATGGGATTCGTAATAGGATTCGAAGGAAAAGGTTATTGGGTTAAAGGTCCTAAAGACGATGTAATGCTGACGACGTTGTACGACGCTAATCCGCACAGGTATGGGTGGAACTGGAGTGTCATCAACGGATGGGCTCCATTCGTGAGTTACTCTGGCAAAAGAGTACTCTGGTATATGGGTTGGAGGCCTAGTTCTGGAGGCTTCGGAACTAAGTTTAATATCCACTCAAAAAGCTAAATAGACAAAAACGCCTATCATAAGCACAAAAAAACCCCCGACATTACATCGGGGGTTTTCTTTTGTCAGTCTAGTTCAGACCTGGTACTGCCAGACCTTGAAGTCTTTCAGTGCTTGGCGCGCCTCTTCGATCGAGGCGGTCGACACTGTATCGACGACTTCCTGGGTAGCCTCTCTGAGGACTGCCCTCGCAGCTTGATAGCCTTTGTAGTCAGGCTTCTCCTTACCCCAACGAATTCCGTACTCGTTGTTGTAGTGGATGATATCCTCGCCGACTCTGTCGATCAGCTCTTGATCGAGAGTATAGTTGCCATCTTCGATGGCTTTGATCAACTCTTCGGCAGTCTTGGGGCGAGACTGCTCGTCCATAGAGAACTGCTTACGCAGGTCTACGTCGAGCTTGTTACTCACCTGATATACACGCCCGGTGAGGAAGTCGCGCATGGTAGCCTCGACAGGAGTCGGAGCAGCCAGAGCTACGACAGAAGTAGCAACTTGGGGAGTGTCTTGATAACAACGCATGGGGGTTATCCCTTCTTGATTTGAATTCACCGAACTTGCGAGATGGTCTTGAAACAGCTCGTACATGTTCTGTGGCATCGCAGGTTTGCAAGATGCTATAGTATCGCAGGGAATGGTAATTGATTGTAGGTCAGCCATTTTAATCTCACGCCCTCGAAGAGGGCTAAAGGCTACTTCGTAGCCGATAAAAAGAGGGAGTGGCCGGAGCACACTCCCCCGAGTACCCGACGTTTTCACATCGGCAGTTTAACCCTTGTCTTCCTCGTCCTTCGGGGCATTCGCTCCGGGGGCGTCGAGGGGATCGACGGGATAGTCACTGTCGTCTTGGACGAAAGCAACGTCGTCTTGGACGAGCTTGTCAGCCATGTCCAAAACCGGAGCCAAAGCTCCTTGATCTTCTCTAACATGTTGGTTCATGCCTTTTTCCTTTGGTTGTATTAACCATATCACAGTATCATTCTTTCTTTATGTTGTCAATGTCTTGATTTTCGCGGCGGTTGTCTTCGTCTATTCGCAGTCCTGCTGACCACACGGGTAGCAACACGGTCAAGGCTACCAGTCCGATGAAATCCCACGTGGTCAAGTTCTCTGGAATCCCCCTTATGGACTCGACCTTGTCTGAGTGCTTTGCGTCTTGCTCGATTACGGGCAATACGACGTTTGACTTGCGCCGGAGTATCTTCATACGTTGTTTCCTTCGCGTAGTTCCTGTCCGTCCGTACCAACTTATTCCTTCCTTATCCTTATTCCGACTTTGATCACGTCTGTCGGTTTCTTGCCCACGATCTCGTCTAGGTTGATGGAGAAGACATCGTCGGAATCTTTCAATTTCTTCATACTGCGGAGGAATGTTTCGACTGCAGCGTGGATGTTGGCGGCGGAGATTTCAACCATTCTGTCTTCACCGAATTTGTCAGAGAACTTCTTTCCGAATGTCATCTTCTGCTTCCTTCTGTTGGAGGTCGGCAGTTCGTCGCCTAACGTAGGCGCTCTCTTTCTTATCAACTTTATTCTTTCTGTCAGCTTCTAGCTGCATCCGTTCACGGCGGTTACTTGGATGACGCTTCTTCATTCGAAATCCAACGGTTTAATCGAAGGAAGTTTCACGAATCCTTCCTCGACTAGAAATTCTAAACAATCTTCGGCAGTCTTATCGTTCAATTCAAGTATCTCTTCCAGAGTGTATGTCTCCAGAATGTTAGCATAGTTCATTTAATATTTAGATAATCCAAGATTGAATCAAGTACTCCCCATTTGTCTGCTAGTCCGATGAGTAAGCATAGGAGGAACATAGTTCCTGCTCCTATCCAGATATACGTCGCTGCTTTGATTTCTTTTACATTGCCCAAAGAGATAAAATTCCAAGTAAGATACTAAACATTCCTAAAAATAAGAAGGTACAACCTCCTCTACGTCCTGTATTCATTTTCGTTTCTTCTTTCGTTTCTTCTTCCTCGGTACTATCCAGCCGGAGTAGTCTCTGACGAGGTACTCGTACGCAGCCTTGAGTAAGTCTGAGCCAAAGTCCTTACGGTGTCTTCCGACGACGTATCGGTTGCAATGGATACAGAGCAGTCCCCTAATCTCTCCTGTCTTGTGATCGTGATCGATAGAGAGTCGATGTTTGAAGTTCGAAGCAGCTCTTTTACAAACTGCACAACGACCTTCTTGGGACCGGTATAAGTAATCATATTGTTTTTCCGTTATTCCGTATCTGAACAGTAATCGTTTGCCACGCTTAGAAATAGGGGAGGTTTTATTCTCCCCTGTTCCTTTAGCCTTCGGCATTCTTCAGCCATTCGAGGACAGCTGCCCAGTCACCAAAGACATAGGTTTCGCTAGTAAACGAAGAGCTGAAAGTATCGCCCTTTTCGATTTCAGTCTCAATCGACTTATTAACAATATAGCCGTTCTCGGCGTCGGTAATATTATAGTTAACTGCAGTATTCATAATTAGTCCTTTCTTATATAGTATACACGACTTTACCGTCTTTGTCTACTTCAATTATATAACTTCCGTCCGCTCTCTTCGGACGACGTACTACCTTAGTTAGGTATCTTGGTCCGTCGGAGTAGAGGAATGTCCTGAGGCCAGGGAAGCACACATGTTTGAAAGCGCTGTAGCTTGCCGGGACATCAAGTCTAACGTTTCCTGCTTGACCGTCGGCGACCGTACCGCAAGTGCAAGGGGGTGGCTGATCGAGACCCACAATTCGTTTATATTCACTAATTCTTTGATGGATATGATCCGATCGGAGTTTGTGTTCATACAACACCATATGTCCTAGTTGTTTGTCAACAGCGAATAGATATCCGACATCTTTAGTTCTGACCAGAGGGTCATCAGCCGAAGCTGCAAGATAGCCATCCAATTGATCCAGATACCCAAAACTGTCAGAATCCCCAAGCGTGTGATCCTTGAACTTGATAAAGCTGCGACTGGCAGTAGATTTGACGTCGACCACACAACCGTCAATAACACAATCTCTATGACCGGTGATATCGAGAAGA
>WNGO01002254.1_pt1 | contig 16102 bp, 10 predicted proteins | sample 5400511 | NCBI WGS metagenome assembly WNGO01 (sample SAMN13153380, study PRJNA577476) | soil metagenome | isolation source: 20 cm soil or saprolite under Garry oak tree replicate 2 | place: USA:California | collected 2016-06-15 | reverse complement strand
AGCGGTTTCGCGGCGAAGGTCGAGAAACCGATGAAACAGACCGCCGCTCCGACAGCTTGCTCGCCAGCGAATGCCAGGAAGACCAGGGTCGTCGGATGCTTCTGCAATCCCGGGATTAATCGCGCCCGAACATCGGGATGAAGTGGCTTGGCTTTACCCATCGAGTCTCTTGAATAAGCGTCCACCATCGCGAGCACCGCCTTCTGGTGTTCGGGCAACTTCAGATCTGCCTCGATAACCCGAATCGGGATCGGCGCATTGCTTTGTGACTGTCCGACCGTTGCTTGCCTAGCCATATCATCAACGAATCAACGAGCGTTGTCGTACTCTTCGCCGAAAGTCATTGTGCCCAGCGCCACCGCCGAGACGCGCGAGGAGGCAAAGAGCAACGATAGCAATTTTAGTAGAAGAGAACGCATACTGGTTGGATGCGAACAGACGGTCATTTGGATTCATCCCCGAGGATAGCAAAGGCGGCTGGCTTCGCTGTAACGAAATCGCGACTCGCTCGCTTTTTCTTCTCGTGCCGTCTGATTGGCGCTCGTCCCGATGTAACCGTTGAACCATCTAACGTATCTCGTCGGCGATAGCCCAAACAAATATCCAATGTTGAGACGGGACCGAATGCGGATGGGACCGGTGTTAGGTAATGCACCCAGTCGCGCGGTCGCAACACTTCGCCCAAATGGTCGCCCGCCGGAAAAAGAATCTCTTTTGATCACGCCAGCCAGGGAGAGTGCGGCATTTTCGTTATCGACGCGCTGCAAAAGTAAGTGGCGCATGCGCATCTTGACTCCCTTACGATCGCAGTCAGCTGAGCTAAAGCCGTAAGCCGCTCGTGAAATGTTAGATGGCCTGCTCAGCTTGCCCGCCGTGGTGGACGAATGGAGCCGCGGGGACGGCGAGCGACATAGATGAGTTAAGCCGAGAGGCCGAAACAAGCGGGAGCGAGTAAGTCAAAGCTCTCGGAGTTCAGACGCTACCCCAATTGCCCGGCGCCAACTTCCACGGTTGAGGTTGACCGTTTGCTACTGCTCAGGCTCAGTTTTTCTAGTTCAGGCTCATTAAACCGGCACTGGCGGTGAAGCCGACTCCGAAACCGACGATCATCGCCGGGCCGGCCCATTCTTTCTTTCTGGCCAGCATGAATCCGGTCGAGGCGCTCGAAAGGTTGCCGTAGTTTTGCAGCACTTCGTAAGACTTATTTACCTTCGTCGAGTCGGCATCGAGATGAAGCTGCGAGCAGACGCCATCGAGAATCTTCTTGCTGCCGGTGTGAATCAAACAATCATCAACCTGACTCAGATCGGAAACGGGTGAATCCGGATTGTGCAGCACACGGTTCACCGTTGTGACGGCGTAATGCGCGCCGCGCGCCGGCACGGCCGGCCGCATGAAGTATTGCGGCTTGCCCTTCAGCGACGAATGCGAGCTATTGTTGACCATCGACAAAAGGTTCACGTCTTCCGGCGAATCGTTCGTCAAGTGCGAGATGGGACCGAACGACGGCTTACCTGCGTGACTCGTTCCCAGCAACAAGGCGACTGCGCCGTCTCCGAACAACATCGATTGAATCACCAAAGTGGTCTCCACGCGCTCGTGGTCAAAGCCGGCGTCGTCAAGCTGGTCGTTCTTGCGCATCCGCGCGGTCTCGCGAAAGCCGTAGTATTCGTTGCGCAGCAGCGGCGCGACAAAAGGCGTGTGCGCTTCAGACATAAGCACCACCGCCATCTTTCCCGGGTTCGCCGCGAGATACCATTGCGCGACCTCGACCGACTTCAACATCACAGAACATCCCTGCGACTGCATGCTTACCGTAGCCATCGAGCGCGGCAGCAGCCCGTGCGTGCGCGACATCACTTCAGAAGCGAGACAAGGGAGCATCCGATCCGGCGTGTTCGTCGCCGCGATCAGCAAACCGATCTGCGATGGATCGCCGCCCCACTCCTCGATGCATTTGCGCGTAGCGTGAACTCCCATCTCGGTCGTCGAAGCGGTCGCGTTCGTCGGTGCGCCATTCAGAAAATCAGCGTAGTTGTCCATCGCGGAATAGCGATCATCCACGCCCAGAGTCCAAATCGTGTTGATGAGCTCAGGCGAGAGCTTGTGCATCATCGACGCGACCAAATCAGTAGTGCTGATTTTGTTTTCGGGGGTTGCAGTGCTTGCTTGGACCAGGTTAATCATTGCCTTCTGCTAAAAACTTTGCTTAACGGGATGAAGGGCGCTTAGTCGCTTTAGCCATCCTTGTTCATGTCATCATCGATTGTTGATTTTCCGCGAAGTCTTCCATGGACGGGCAGGTGCAGAAGGGGTTTCTATCGCCGTACACATTGTCGATGCGCGCGACGGCGGGCCAGAACTTGTGTTCGCGCGTCCAAGACGCGGGGAAAACCGCTTGTTCGCGCGAGTAAGGGCGGGCCCATTTATCGGATGCGATTTGCCCCGCGGTGTGAGGCGCGTTCTTGAGCAAGTTATTTTGTCGGTCCTGTTTTCCGCTGGCGATTGCTTCCATCTCCGCATGGATGGAGATCATCGCTTCACAGAAGCGATCGAGCTCGTGCTGCGGCTCGCTCTCGGTCGGCTCAATCATCATTGTGCCGGCCACGGGGAACGAAACGGTCGGCGCGTGAAAGCCGTAGTCCATCAGACGCTTTGCCACATCTTCCACTTCGATGCCTGCGCGTTTCCACTGGCGCAGATCGATAATGCACTCGTGCGCGACGAGGCCGTGTTTACCCCTGAAGAGCACTGGAAAGTACGGGTCGAGCCGCCTGGCAATATAATTGGCGTTTAGAATTGCGACCTCGCTCGCTCGTTTCAATCCCTCGGCGCCCATCATGCGGATGTACATCCAGGCAATCGTCAGAATACTGGCGCTGCCGTAAGGGGCGGCGGAAACCGGACCGACACGATTGCAGATTGCCCGCCACGGCGGCTGACTTTCTTGCGTGTGGCGGATTGAAGAATGCGCGGGCAGAAATTCAACGAGGTGTTTGGCTACACCAATCGGTCCCACGCCTGCGCCGCCGCCGCCGTGGGGCATGCTAAAGGTCTTGTGCAAATTCAAATGGCAGACGTCCGCGCCGTAATCGCCAGGGCGGCAAAGGCCCACCTGCGCGTTCATGTTCGCGCCGTCCAGATAAACCTGGCCGCAGTGGGCGTGCACAATGTCGCAAATTTCGCGGATGGTTGGCTCGAAAACGCCGTGCGTGGAGGGATACGTCACCATTAATGCGGCAAGATGGCGCGCGTGTTCATCCGCTTTAACACGCAGATGAGCAAGATCGATATTTCCGTCTTTCAAACAGGCAACCGGGACAACCTTGAAGCCGGCCATCACCGCGCTGGCCGGGTTCGTGCCGTGAGCCGAGGTCGGTATAAGACAGACATTGCGATGCGCTTCGTTACGCGACGCGTGATACTCGCGGATCGCCAGCAAGCCGGCGAATTCGCCCTGCGATCCGGCGTTGGGTTGCAGTGATACGGCCGCGAAGCCGGTGATTTCAGCAAGCCACTCTTCGAGCTGGTTGCAAATCTCCGAGTATCCCACCGTCTGCTCGCCGGGAGCGAACGGATGCAGCTTGGAAATTTCCGGCCACGAAATCGGAAACATTGCCGCTGTGGCGGTCGATTTCATTGTGCATGAACCGAGTGGGATCATCGACGTCGTTAGCGAAAGATCGCGCGATTCGAGTTTTTTGATGTACCGCAGCATTTCTGTCTCGGTGTGGTGGCTGTTGAAGACTGGATGGCTGAGGAATTGCGAAGTGCGAACGGCGAACTGCGGAATACGTAGCGGTGGCTCGTCTAAATCGCCGTCGGCAAGATCGCGCGCAGTCCTGCCGTGAAAAATCGACATCAACAGCTCGATATCGCGGCTGGTGGTTGTTTCATCGAATGAAATGCTGACCGCGCGTGAGCCGAGCGCACGCAAATTACATCGCACCTTTTGCGCGTGCTCGATAAGTGTGCTGCTCGATTCGACCTCCACAGAGATCGTATCGAAGAAACTTTCGTGCGTGATAGTGCAACCAAGAGCGCGCAAACCCTCTGCAAGTTGACTCGTTAGGCGATGAACTCGCTCGGCGATTGCGTGCAACCCGCGGGGGCCATGATAAACAGCGTACATCGAGGCGATGACAGCGGGAAGAACCGCCGCCGTGCAAATGTTGCTCGTTGCCTTGTCGCGACGGATATGTTGCTCGCGGGTCTGCAGCGCGAGTCGATAGGCGGGCCGACCTTCCGCGTCTTTCGAAACGCCCACTAGCCGGCCGGGCATGTGACGTTTGTATCGGTCGCGAGTGGCGAAGTAGGCCGCGTGCGGGCCGCCAAACCCAAGCGGAGCGCCGAAGCGCTGCGTGCTACCGACCGCGACATCTGCGCCAAATTCCCCGGGTGGTTTCAATAATGTCAGCGCCAGAATATCGGCAGCCACGACAACGAGAGCGCCGGCGTGATGCGCTTGCTTAATAAATTCACTGTAATCGTAAATCGCACCATCGGTGGCGGGATACTGCACAAGCGCGCCGAAAACGGTCTCGTCGAATTTGAAATGCGAGTAATCACCGATGTTGATCTGGATACCTAGCGGCTTGGCGCGTGTTTGAACAACGGCAATCGTTTGCGGGTGACAATTGTCCGCCACAAAGAAAGTTTTGCGCTTTGGAACGACCGCACGACAAAGCGACATCGCCTCCGCTGCCGCAGTCGCTTCATCTAGGAGCGATGCGTTCGCAATATCGAGCGCAGTTAAGTCCATAATCATCTGCTGAAAATTGAGCAACGCTTCCAGCCGGCCTTGCGCGATTTCCGGCTGGTAAGGCGTGTAAGCGGTGTACCAGCCTGGATTTTCCAGGATATTTCGCTGGATGACCGGCGGTATAATGCAGTCGTAGTAGCCAGCGCCGATAAAAGAGCGCGCGACCATGTTCTTTCTGGACATCGCGCGGAGCTCGGCCAACGCTTCGCTCTCCGATTTCGCTTCCGTCAAATTTAGTTCTCGATCCAGCCGGATATTTTTGGGGATCGCAGCATTGATCAAGGAATCGAGTGAATCGAACCCGACTTCGCGCAGCATCCACTGGAAGGACGCCGCGCTGCCCTGAGCGCTTTGGGATGGCGCCGGAGCGCGTGGACCCTGCCATGCGCCGGCTTGCAGCATATTGATGAATTCATGGGAGTTCCGTTTTCGGAGATCCAGCGGAGGTGGCAGAAAAGCTCCTACAGAAGGCCACGTCCGCATCGCTGCGCGAAGCTGCTGCGGGCTGGGCAACAAAGGGAACGAAGCTTGGAGTTTTGGCTTCATGCAGATCTTCTTTGCTAGCTTCGTTTCCTTCTGTTAGTCAGTTCTGTTTCTCGCCAGTTGCGGCGCGGGCTTGCTCATCTCAACCTGGGCGCTCACCTTTTGGATTTGCGCGGCCTGCTCTTTGAGCTGCGCCGTCAGCGTTTCCATCGCTTTCTGTTGCTCGGCGATGCTGACTTCCTGTTTTGCCACTCTCGAGTCGAGTTCAGCCACGCTCGCTTCCCCTTTTGCGCCGTCACACTTTAGTTGCGCGATAGTCGCTTGCTGTTCCTCGACTTTTTTATGCTCTTTGAGAAACTCATTCAGCAACATCGCGTTCACCGCGTCGTAGCGCACGATGTAGATCTCGCCTTTGTCGTCGCACACCACCAGGTCGGGGCTTACCTCGGCCACCTCCTCAGCGATCAAGCCAAATTGCGCTGTACCGGTGTTGTTGGTCTTGTAATGGAACGTCACCGGCTTAAGCGCCAGAATAGCTTCGCTGGCGCTGTCCATCGCTTTAATCTCTTTCTTGAAGCGCCGCGAAGAACTGGTGGTGCCAAGCTGAGCCAATGTGTCTATCAGCACTGGTATAGCGGCATTGGCGGTTGTCACCCCGCGAATGCCAGCGATAAAGGCGCGTGTTTGATTCCCGTTTATGCCGATGCGTATCGTGCCGTCCTCGCCCGCAAAACCTGGATGAGAAATATCGACATTGTAATTGCCCGTGGTACCCACGCCGGCGCTAAAGCCCAAAGCGATGTTGTAGACGCCAGTAGTGTTGCTAAAGAGAGCGTTATGACCGATGGCCGTGTTGTCGTCGCCTGCCATGTTGAATTCGAGCGCAGCAAGACCGTTGGCCGTGTTCGTGCTGCCGGTGATGTTGCTAAGGAGCGCAAACTCTCCGCTGGCAGTGTTCCCGCCACCGATGGTGTTATTAAAGAGCGCTTGAAAACCGGTGGCCGTGTTGTCGCTGCCTTCGCTGTTGTGCAAAAGGGCAAACGCTCCGTCGGCCGTGTTGTTCGTTCCAGTGGTGTTGAGGAAAAGCGCTACAGTGCCAGTAGCCGTATTTGCGTCTGCGGTGTTGAGCGCAAGCGCGCCAGCGCCAACGCCTGTGTTAAAGCTGCCGGCCGTGTCGCTGAAGAGCGAAAACCAACCAACTGCCGTGTTCCCTTGGCCGGTGCTGAGGTTTTTAAGGGCGTTTTGCCCCTTCGCGGTGTTGAAGTTGGGATAGCCTCCGTCCGGAACCGGGACGACTGCTTGTGCGATCGGGGAAAGCGCAAGGAAGCCAAGCGCCAGGAGTATTGTGGATGAAACGTTTCGATTTTTCATAGTTTAGTTTCCGTTCATTCAGTTTGGCCTCCCCTGACTCGTCATCAGCGGGGGTCAGTTCTTGCCGTTCCCCCATCTACTTCCGAAAATTTTGGCCGGCGTTGCAAAAAAAGTTTAGGTTGGAGATTTCTTAAAGCACGGATCACGCGAATGGCACGGATGGGAGCAGCCTGGGTGTCGCAGAGCTCCACCCTCCAAGGAGCGGCGCGTTCCCCGGCGCGCCGTAGCCTTAGCGAAGGCGGTCAAGGCACCTGCGGCGGTTTGAAAACCGCCGCTCCTTGGTTGCAGCTGGGCAGCCTTACGGATGATTGAGAACGACTTTTGTTTCCGCTTGGCTCAGCCCAATCTGCGCGCTCACCTTTTGAATTTGTGCTGCCTGCTGTTTGAGCTGCGCCGTTAGAGCGTCAATCTGTTTTTGTTGCTCGTTCATTTCGCGATGCTCTTTGAGAAACTCGTTCAGCAGCATCTGCGACGCAAAAGAGGCTCCACCGGCGCACCACGTCTCAGTGCGACCTCCAAGCGTCTTCTGGAGCCGCCTCCCTAGGCGGCCCCCCCCATCATGATTAGTTTCCGAAGATGGCGTCTAGAAGAGCGTTCGGGTTGGAGATGTACGTATCGTGGACCGCATCAGCTCCGCTGATGAACCGGAATCCGGACAGATCTTCATCTTCCGTCAGGAAGGTGTAGAGGGCTTGAAGTTCAGACGGAACCGTCAAGATGTCCTGCTCCGTGCTGACGACGACTACGCTCGTCTGCAACGACGGAAGAAAAATTCCTTCGCTCACGGTCGGACGTTGCCTGCCGGCAGCCGCGACAACCTGAGCCCCAGCCTGAAAGGGTTCGTCGGAGATGTAACCCCGGCTCACCGCCTCTTGCGGTGAAGGCGTGCCCGGCACGAAATTTCCGAAATGATCTGTAAAAAAGAATCCCAGCCAATTGGGAACCGGGATATGGACGTATAGTCCCTTCACGGGATCACTCAAAACAAAGGGAGCCACGAGCGCCGCTCCCACGCCGCTGTCGGCCAAAAAAAACGGTGCCGGAGAAGGGCTCACAGCGTTCATAAGCACTACTTTCTGGACTCCCAAATCAACACCGAGGCTCTGTTGTCTCGAAATGAGCGCCTGCTGGGCAACCGTCATCACCAACCCGCCCATGCTGTGAGCAATGACCACCTGGGGCCGCAACTGGAGTGCATCCAATCGCCGGATCGTTTCCGTGACCGCAGTCGCATAATCCTCAATGGAGAGCTCGCCATATTTAAGCTGGCCGCCGTCTTCAAGGATCGGTCCGCTGCTCAGCCCGTGGCCCGGTAAATTCACGGACACTACATTCGAAACGGAAGATCTATATTGCGCAGAATTGAAAATAGCTTGCGTGAGATTCCCAAAAGTACTGCCCGTATGACCGAAACCATGCACCGTCAGCACCGTCATCCCGCCTGTTGGAAAAGAAGGATTGGTAACTACCGTTGAAACCACATTCGCGAAAACATGGGGTCTTAATCGGACACGAAAGCTGAGGTTCTGATCAGCCATCGCGATATTCGCTGTGACCGAAAGCGAAAAGCAGGCGAGCACGAGCAGAATCGTTGTGGATATGGTCTTTCGACTTTTCATAATTTAATTTCCTTTCATTTATCTTTGGCCCGTCTGTGAATTCTCGTTATTGAGAACTCATTTCTGGCCGTTCACCTACTCCTTCCGAAAATTTTGGCCGGCGTTGCGAAAAAAGTTTGGGAAGCTTGATTTTTTTGAGGCGCCTTCGCCTCAAGAGCTACGGCGGGCAGGTGGCGGATGGCACGGATACGATCAAGCCGGAAAGCAGAAGGAGAGGAAGGGCGATCGGAAACCAACCACTAATGAACACTAATCAACACAAATTATGTTGCAGGAGGGATGAACTGCCCGGATTCGTGTTCATTAGTGTCTATTCGTGGTTGCAGCTTTACAGCTGCTTCTCCTCGCAGAGTTGCTGGAAAGCGGGATCGGCGCGCAAGGGGTCCCAGAGCGGATCGAGCCTGAGAAAGGCCGAAGTAAGAGGCATCGGGCCGTAAAGCTGACTTTGAAGTGGCCTTTGTAACAGCCGCCTGAGAGTTGAGATCGCGCGGCTATTTTCGCCGAAGAACGCCTGAATTAACGCGAGGTTCTCTTCGGCACCAGGTCCTTCAACTGCATCTTTAGAACTTGGCATTAGCGTGACTGCACGTTCGCCTTCTTGTAGTGCTAAGTCCTTTTCCCCTAAAGCCGCATAAGCCAGACCCAACCATGCTGCAAAATTGTAGTTATCTGGTTGATGTTTGCAGAGCGGCGCCAGCGTGTTGCGTGCCTGTTCGGCGATAACTTTTGCGCCGGCAGTGTCCCCGGCAAGGCGCTGGGCAAAAGCCAGCTGAAGCTGTGTAATGCCCTTGTTGATCTCAGAAGTAAACTGGAATTGCGCCAGTCGGGCTTGCAACAAGCGAACGGCCTCTTCGTGATTCCGTTCAAGTCTCAATTGAAGCACCTTGATGAAAAAGGCACCCTCAAATGGAGTCTCCGCGGTTATGTCTGATAACAATTTGCCAGCCTGTTCCAAGTCACCCTCGGCCTGATAAACGCCCGCCTCTGTCGACAACAGATCCGGATCAGACGCGACAATGTCCAGCGCCCGATCGTAGAGCTTGAGGGCCTTTGGGAATTGTCGAAGCATTTCGTAAGTCCACGCTGCAGTCGTTATTAACTCCCCGTTGCGCGGGTCCATGGCGAGGGCTCGCTCCACCCAGGTAAGGCTTTCATCCCATTTTCCAATGCGTCGGTTAACTGCGCTGAGAGCCCATGCAACCTCGCTGTTGTTTGGTAACAGTTTGTTAACGAGACGGAAGGTGGCTTTGGCCAGCTGGTAATCGCCCAGCACGTAGTATTGATAATAACCCAGGGCGAGCAAGGTCTCGGGTGAGTTTGGTTGGAGTTTCTGTGCATGCTCCAACGCAACTTTGGCAACATCGGGGCGAGCGATGTCAACGCGTTGGAAGTAAAGATATGCGTGTGCGCGAGAAAGTCGTGCCCAGGCTAGCGCAAAATTGGGGTCAAGCTGCACCGCCCGCTCGAAATAACCGATGGTTTTCAGTGCGGTATGGATTGACGAGTAGATGCGTCCCTGGAACGCCACGCCGCGCAAATACGCCTCGTAAGCCTCCGGATTGTTGGTCGGTCTAGCTGCTAACGCTTGCTCCTCGCGACCAGTGAGCTTCGCTTGCAAGGACTCGGCGATTCCTTTGGCGACCTCGCTCTCGACGCCAAAGATGTCATTCAACTTCCGATCGTAAGTCTCGGCCCAGAGATGCGAGTCATCGGCCGCTCTGATCAGCTGCACGTTCACGCGTACGACCTCGCCGCTCTTCTGCACGCTTCCTTCCAGGATGTGGGCGACGCCGAGTTGCTTTGCGATCTCGGGCAAGTTGTCCGGCGCGCTTTTGTAATGCTGCGTGGAAGTCCGCGAGATTACCTTCAGATCCGCGATCTTGGATAAGCGCGTCAGAATCTCGTCCTGAATGCCTTCGACAAAGTAGGCGTCCTCTTTGTTACTGCTCAGGTTTTCAAATGGCAGTACCGCGATGCTCTTTTCCACAACCGTAGACGGCGTCGCTTTCGTTCGGTATGACTCGAATACACGAACTGCGATAATTGCCGCCAAAGCAACAAAGGCGGCTGCAACTGCGAAGCGCGCGGCAATTTTGCGTCGGTCTGTGATCGAAGCGCGAATCTTCTGCAATTTTGCAGTCAGTTCACGCGCGCCAGCGGGCCGAGCTGCTGGTTCGAGCGCTAACATCGACATCAGCAATGCGACAAACCCTCGTGCAACGCGTGCCGCTTTCAGTCGCTCGATTGGCAACAGTTTTGGTTCGTGGGCTTCCCGAATTTCTTCGACTGTCCGTCCAGCGAAAGGCACATGACTGGTGAGCAAAAACCAGAGCGTCGCGCCTAACGAGTAGATGTCGGAGCGCACATCGACAGGCGCGTTCATGAATTGTTCCGGGCTGGCAAACGCAGGTGTGCCAACGAAGCCGCCGTGCGTCAGCGCCATTGTGTTCGTTTTCTCCGCCACCGCTTTCGCCACACCGAAATCGATAACCTTGACTACTAATTTCTGATTCTTTTCATCGGCGCCGATTCCGTTGCGCGCATCACGGCGGCACAGCGCCGTGGCTACGACGCGGCGCATGTTGTTGTAGCCGCCTCGCTGCGTCGAACCGCCGGCTGCGGCATGATCGCTCGAGATGAGCATCAAATTGCCCGGCTTGAGGTCGCGATGCACCAGCCGGCGTTCTTCCGCGGCAGCCAGGGCGGCAGCTACCTGGAGGGCGATATCAATCGTTGTCAGAACGTCGAGCGGCCCCAGGCGGCGAACCCGCTCCTCCAGCGTTTCGCCTTCGACCAATTCCATTGCATAAAACAATTGGCCGGTTTCCTCGCGAACTCCGAATTGATACACGGTTGCAACATTCGGATGGCGCAACGCAGCCGCGGCGCGCGCTTCGCGCATAAACCGTTCGCGGGCATCCGCGCTGCGCGATCCAAGATTGATGTTGATGATTTTTAGCGCGACCGGGCGGTCGAGTACTTTATCGACCGCGCGATAGGTCACGCCCATCGCCCCGCGGCCGAGCTCCCAAATGCTCCCGTCAGCGTGGTGCTCGATCGTGTACGCACCGAACTGATCGGCTGTTGCTGTTGCTGCGAACGGGACCTCGCCCTCCTCGACGTCGCGATCTAATGCGGCATCGAACAAGCACACCATGCAACCGAAATCGCCTGAGCTGGTCGTCTCAATCGGTGTCCCGCAGGTTTCGCAAACGTCCGCACTTTTGCTAATGGCAGGCATTACGACTTTTTTTCTTATGCGGCCATCGCCTCGCGGAGATAGCGCAACTCCCCATCGACATCACGCGGATCGGCTACCGTGCCGCTGACTTCTTCCCGCAAAATTGCGCGATACCGCGCGCGCAAACGGGCCACGTCGCTGCGCAGCGTCGTAGCCACGCGTCCGAGGCGCTTCGCCATTTCTTCGTAGGGGACCGCTGCGGCTGCGCCCGCTCCGAGATGAACTTTCAGCGCATCAAAAAGCTCGCCTTTGCCTGCGACCGCGCATTCCTGCGCCAGACGGTCGAGAGCTTGTCGCAAGAGTGAAGCCGCCCATTCGCGCTCGAACACTCCATCGGCGCTCCAGTTCTGACAGCGTGCCGCATGCGTTTCGACGTCCGAAAGCGCGGCCTCGTCTAATTGCACGGGCAGGGCGCCGCCGCCGCGCTTTTGCGCGCGGTCGTAGTCACGCGCGTGCCCCAAGAAATGCTTGAGTGTGCCGAGCAAAAACGAGCGAAATCGCCCCTTCATTTCATCGGCTTTGGCGTAAGCGCGGTTCTCGATCAGCTCTGCAAAAAAGCTTTGCGTTAGATCCTGCGCATCGTGTGGTCCGGTTCCTTGTCGCGATGATGTTTTGGAATCGGCGGCTTGATATACAACTGTCCACCGCGTGGACGCGAACAAGCTGTCCCGCGTTGGTGGAGACGACGCTGCAGGCATCCTGCACTTTTTATTCGGATAACCGAAAATTTACAAGCCCAAAGTACGCCGTTGTTAGCTAGCGGAATATCGGCGGGAGAAAATCTCATCATCTTTTTTAACCCGCTGTATCCGCAGCCTGCCCGCTGCGGCGGGTGATCCACGGTTACTTTTCCGTTTCCTTGAGGAGTTTCGGCAACTTCTCCTTCCACAACGCCGCCAGAGTGTGGCTGCCGTGGCCGCGCGTCTTGTCGCTCGATGGAATCACGACAGCGGGCGCGTGGGACGTGTTTGATCTCGCGCTCGAGGATCCGGAACTCCGGCGGGTTGATCAGGTCGTCAGCAGAATTAATCGCCAAGAGCGGGAGCGTGAATTTTTTCGAGATTCGGCCGGGATCGTAATCGTGTGACGCTTCGACCGCGTAGAGCACGTCGTTCGCATCGCCGGTTTTGATGTGCTCACCAACAAATTTGTCGAGAACGTCGTCCGCCTTCGCCAGCGTTGGCGCTTCTTTTTGTCGCAGCACGGGATTGCTGCTCATGAACCAGGGTATTTCTGCGGCAGTGCGCAGGCTCGGACCAGGACAGGTAAAGTGCATCATCGGCGCATAGGCACCTTCATTCATCAAGCGAGAACTTGCGCATTTCTCGAACGATCAACGCTTCGTCGACTATGAACACGTAGTGGCAGGTGTTATGCAGTTCGATGACTCGCAAGGTCTTCACGCCTGAGCGGAAGCGCTGGATTGCACCTCCTATCCACTTGGCAAGCGCCTCGATGTTGCGATTGAATTCATTTTGAATTGTACGAGGCAACAGTCCTCTCTTGTAGGATTAGGTGGTTGGAGAATAGAAAGCCTGACCCTCAGTGTGACGACTTAAGCTTCGTTGGGCAATCCGCCTGGTGCCCAGTCCAATTGGGCCGCCTGAGCAATCGCGAGGAGTGCTCACTGCGGTTCGAGACGCCCGACAATACCGGTAACGAGCAGCGCTGCGTTCCGGGCAGCGCTCGTCTCGAAGACAAGTACGTTCTCCTGTGCCTTAGCGCCTGCGCTATCGCTGAGGCTGCGTAGGATCAGACACGGTACGCGCCGTTGCCAGCAGATCTGCGCGACCGCCGCGCCTTCCATCTCGGTCGCGTCGGCTTTGAACTCTTTGCGCAGCGCGTCCTTCTTCGCGGGCGAGGCCACAAACGCATCTCCGGTTACTATCACCCCCGTGACCACCCGTGGCGTCCTCTCGCCTGAGGTCGTCTTCACGGGCGCGAGCTTGAGCTCCAGTGCGGCCTTTTCAGCCATGGCCAGTAGGCCCGCGTCGGCTGGAAAGAAGAGGGGGTTCGGCTTGCCGGTGAACGGGTCCACCGTACGGCCGACGCGAAACCCTTCCGGAGTCCACTCTCCATAATCATGGTATGCCGTCTTGGCGCCGATCACGACATCGCCGGGGCGGAGATCTGGGTTGAGGCCTCCAGCGATTCCGGTGAAGAGGACGTGGGTCGGCTGGAACTGCTCGATAAGTAGAGTAGCAGCCATGGCTGCATTCACTTTCCCCATCCCCGAGTGGGTAAGCACAACCTTTCTGTCTTTCAAGCTCCCGGTCGTGAACCGAATCCCCTGGACGGTCATTTCCGTCTTGTCCGTGAGTTCCTGGCCCAGCGTCTCGATTTCCAGGGTCATTGCACTGAGGATGCCTATGATGGGCGTGGTGGGAGCTGGCCGAGGGGTATTATCCACCTGGGCGACGCTTGCCGCCGAGAGTAACAGGAGGAGGAAGGAGAGAACGCAAAGCGATCTGCGCATTGGTCTCATCGTTGCTCCTTGTTGTGCAGCAGCCCGAAGGCGGCCCTAGCGGACCTTATTTTGGCGCAGGGGTAGCGACCAGTTTCTGGAAGCGCCCGCCACGGCGGGTAAACTCCTTTTGCGGCCACGGGAACCTCGTTCGATTCACCGCTGCGGGTTTGCTAGTTTCTGGAACCGTGGATCTTTGCGCAGTGGTTCAAACATAGGATCCAGCCGAAGCAATGCAGGAGTGAGCGGCGGGTTTGCAGCCAAGGGGGCTTCGTACGGGATCGAAAGCAGCTTCTCCAAAGTGGAGATCGCGCGGTCGGCGTCGCCTGCGCGCGCGGCTACACGAGCAAGAATGTCGAGCGGCCTGGGTCCAGTCAGTGCGTCTTTTTCGATCGACATCATGGCGATTGCGCGCTCGGCCAGAGTCATTGCAGCTGTGTTATCGCCAAGAGCCATATTTGTAAGCGCGAGATCTCCTATCAGAACAATATTTTCAGGTTGTTCTTTGAGGAAAGATTCCAGCTCAGTGCGAGCCTGACCCCAACTTTCGCGCGCACCGTCGTGATCGCCACTAACTTCCTGTACCCAGCCTAACCAAAACCGCAGTTCGCCATTGTAATAACCCAGCGCCTGATCGGGTTTGGCCAATATTTGTTTCAGTTGAGCGATGACCGCCGCAGGGCGGGATTCCAGGATCGCCTGGTAAACTTGTGTTTCCAACGCGTTGGCGTAGTCAGCGCCTAGCCGAAGCGGACCCAAAAGTGCCGCAGCACGCGGCAGATCGCCCTCCGCTTGTGCTATTCGCGCCTTTAACACCAGCGTGTCTATGTCATCAGGCGTGATATTCAGAATCTGCTCAAGCTTTGCCAAGGCTTCGGGGAAACGGCGCAGGCAGATGTAGGAACGAGCGTGTTGCGACAGCAGATTAACATTTCGCGGGTCGAGCTTCTCCGCTTCGTTGAAATAGGCGTTGCTCTTGTCCCAATTGCCGCGCCTTCGTTCGACATAGGCTAGCGACAGCGGAATCCGGCTGTTGTTAGGCAGGAGCCGATATGCATGCTCAAGGTACTGGACAGCAGTATCGTAGTCTCTCAAGCAGGCGTAATGATAAAAACCTTTGGCGAACACAGCCTCGCCAAGATTGGGCTGCAGCCGGAGAGCGGTGTCGGCCGCCTGTCGTGCTTCTTCGCGGAGGGTCTCGGTTGGTTGAAGACTCTGAGTAAGATATCCACTCGCATCGACGTAAGACAGCAGCGCCCAGCCAAGAGCAAAGTTAGGATCCAATTGCACTGCTTGCTTGAGGTACTTCTGAGCGCCGAGGGAGTTCGCCGGTGTAAATCCGGTCTTCAGCGTGTACGCAAGGCCGCGCAGGTACGCATCGTACGCCTCGGGATTGTCTGTCGCTTTGGCTGTGATGACTTCTTGTTCATGGCCGGTCAGTTTGGCACGTAACTGATCGGCGATGGTTTTGGCCACCTCACTTTCGACCGACAAAATGTCCGTCAGCTTGCGATCAAACGTATCCGACCAAAGGTGTGAATCACTGGCCGCCTTAATCAGCTGCACGTTGACGCGGACAGTGTCGGCGCTCTTCTGCACACTGCCTTCCAGAATGTGGGCAACACCAAGTTGCTTTGCGATCTCGCGCAAGTTTTTCGGCGCGCTTTGATAATGCTGTGTGGAAGTGCGCGAGATCACCTTCAAATCGCCGATCTTTGATAAACGCGTCAGGATTTCATCCTGTATCCCCTCGACAAAGTAAGCGTTCTCTTTGTCGCTGCTGAGATTTTCGAAAGGCAGCACGGCGATTGATCGCTCCTCGGGAGTGAATGGCCGCAAGCGTTGATACAGCCACGTCCCGCATGCAGTGCCTACGATGGCCAAGGTCAAAGCCACGTTTACCAATATGGCTTTCCTGCGTCGCCGGCGTGCCTCGGGGTTGAACCGGTCATAGCAGCTGTGGACGGCAAGAAGTAAATCGCGCGCCGATTGCGGTCTGTGGTTCGGATCTGTCGCGAGCATCGATTTCAGCAGCGCGACGACCTTGCCCGGGAGGTGCAGGCCCTTGAGCTGTTCCAATGGCAACTCAGTGGCTTGCCGCGCACGGATTTCCTCCATCGTCCGGCCAATAAATGGCGTCCGGCCGGTGAGCAGATACCAAA
>WNGO01001280.1_pt1 | contig 16103 bp, 9 predicted proteins | sample 5400511 | NCBI WGS metagenome assembly WNGO01 (sample SAMN13153380, study PRJNA577476) | soil metagenome | isolation source: 20 cm soil or saprolite under Garry oak tree replicate 2 | place: USA:California | collected 2016-06-15 | reverse complement strand
AAGGATCCCCACCAGATTCAACGGATCCGCCGCCGACAGAGTAATCGTCTCTCCGCTCAACGGCAGGCTGCGCATCGACCGCACCGACTCGACTGCCACCGGCAGCGCGAACTGCTCGCCCAGAAATCCATCCACAAACCTTCCCCCCCGAATCTCTCCCCGATCTTCCAGTCGCCGAAAAGCCATCAGCAACTCGCGCCACGAAGGCAGATTCGCCTCCCGCGCCAACAAATCCCGAATCACAATCCCATATCGCCGCAGCAGCATCCAGCACGCCGCCTCCACCGCCCGCGGACGCTCCACGGCCCCATCTGCATGCAGCAGCGCCCAACGTCCCGAACTGTGCCTCGGCCGCACGCTGCGTCCGCTTCCCTGTCCTGCCCTCCGCTTCGGATCAATCAGCGCCCGCAGATTATCGAACCCATCGGCTGTCACCAGCCCACCCGCCACCAACTCCCACAACGCAGTCTCAATCTCCGCTTTCAATTTCCCAGTCCCGCGCACGATGTCCGCAAAGAAAGACGCCCCCCGCGCCTTCAGGAACTCGAACACAACCTCCGCGCTATTACTCAACCCGCGCGCCTGATGGGAGTCATCATCCCGAGGGTGCCCCACCCTTGTCGCGTTTTGTGCGACAGGGTGGGGATTTTGGCGTACCCCCATCCAATCCGCTTCCTCGCGCACAAAGAACGTAATCGGAGCCACGCTGGTAGGAATGACTCGTCGCTGCCGAGGCACAGCCCCATCAGAAGTTCCACTAGTTTCCAGCGTAGCCGGATGCGGCGACAACCTGCCCCATCCCACCGCTCCCGTCAAACAGAGCTGATCCAGCCACTTCGGATCGTAATCCGTCACCCGCCGCGCCAGCACCTGCCGCTCCCACGCATTCGCCGGAACCTCAAACCCCTGCAACTGCTGCAAGACTTCCATCGTCCCGCGCTCGCCCGCAGCCTGCGATCCTGGAGCCACATGCTGCCACCGCAACAACCACCGCAAAAACTGCGCCGCCGTAACCGGCTCAATCTGCTTCCGCAGCATCCCCACAGTCAGCCGATGTATGCGAGCCAAAAGTCTCCGCTCACACCACTCAACCTCAGATTCTTGAGAGGAATATGTGGGGACAGCCGCCATCGGTTGTCCAGTCGAGCGATGCTCGACAGGATTGTGTGGCGTGGGCGCTCCCGCCCGCGCACTGCCAGAGCCAGTAAACGACCCACGCAGGACAGTCCCCGCCGCCTCCATCCGCAGAAGCCCCTTCTCAATATCCGAACCCGAAAGCCCGAGCCGATCCCCAAGCTGCGAAGCAGTAGTAGGCCCAATCGCCGACATCCACCCCATGACAAGACTCAGCAGCGCCTCATCCCGCGAGATCTCCCCTGTCTCCACCTCAGCCAGACTCCGCTCAAACCGAGCCCCCGGAAACAGCGCCTGAAACGATTGCGCCCGCTCCGCCGCTACCCAATACCGCCGGCCATCCAGCGAAGCAACACCCGCCCGCCCCTGATCCACAAGTCGTTCGAAGAAGCGCCCCCAATCTCCACTGCTCGTGTAGGGGCGGACGCCTTCGTCCGCCCCGCCGAGCAAAGCGAGGCGCCCCTCACTTGCCACATCCTCCGGTAGCCCTACCAACGTATGCAGCACGTCATGCAACTCATCAGCATCCCGCACATCCGGCCAAGCCTCACTCCGTACCTGCGCGATCGCCCCCGGATCCAGCCCGCCCACTTCCTGCAGCACCGACTCCGGCAGCACCCGCCGCATCTCCACCGCGCGTGCCCGCCGTTCCTCGAGCGGCGCGTCATCGAGATACGCATACGGATTCGCATTCAAAATTTCATGCGAGAACTGCGACGGCACCGGAGTATCCACCGCCAGCACACGAATCTCTCCCGAAGCCATCCCGCGCAGCACCGACTTCAGTCCTTCAACGTCCATCGCCTCGGTGAGCACATCTTTCATCACTTCGCCCACCAGCGGATGATCCGGAATCTTCCGCTCCCCATCAATATTCTCGAAGCACGCTGCTGCATCCGGAAACACCGAGGCCAGCAGGTCATCCGACCGCATCCGCTGAATCTGCGCCGGAACCTTCTTGCCATTCTGGAAACGCAACAACGCCAGCGCCCGGTTCGCGTCCCACCGCCAGCGCGTGCCAAAGATCGGAGAATCCAGCGCCGCCTGCTCCAGAATCGGCTGCACCGTATCCGCATTCAAAAAGTGAAAAACGTCCCCCAGCGGAAAGCTGTGCTGCTCCGCCAACGCAATGTTGAGCCCGTTGTCGGTAGCCGCCGCCTGCAACTCAAAATTGAATCCCACGCAGAACCTTTTGCGCAGCGACAATCCCCAGGCTTTGTTGATCCTCCCGCCAAACGGCGCGTGGATCACCAACTGCATTCCGCCGCCCTCATCAAAGAATCTCTCCGCGATAATCGTCTTCTGCGTCGGCACCGCGCCCAACACCACCCGCCCCTGCAGGATGTACTCAATCGCCTGCTCGGCGCCAGAATCATCCAGCCCGCATTCTTCCTTCAACCACGACACTGCTACCGCGACTTCAGGCTGAGTCGCAGAGAATCCCACAGGCGACGTCCGCGGCAGCATCTCGCTGATCACCTGCCGCAACTCTCCCACATGCTGCGACAATTCCTCCGTCCGCGCCGGAGCCTCTCCGCGCCAGAACGGCACGCTAGGCGGCGCTCCGTGCGCATCGTGCACCAGCATCCGCCCGTTATTCGTCTCAATGCGATGAATGATCCACGACGAATTCCCCAGCAGCATGATGTCGCCGCGATTACTCTCAACTGCAAAATCCTCATCGACCGTGCCGACCATCGCGCCATCCGGCTCAGCCACAACCGTGTACAGAGAATTGTCAGGAATCGCCCCGCCGCTGGTGATCGCCGCCAGCCGCGCCCCCCGCCGCGCCCGCAACCTCTTATTCACCCGATCGCGATGAATGTACGCCCCATACCGCCCCCGGCGCGCCGCAATCCCCTCCGACAACATCTCGAGAATCGAATCAAATGTTTCACGCGTAAGATTCCGATATGAATAAGCCTGCTTTACGAGAGCAAAGAGTGCATCCTCATCCCACCCGTCCGACTCGTGTGGCGCGGGCGCTCCCGCCCGCGATTCCGTAGCGCCGGCCTCCAGGCCGGCGGTCTCGCCGCCATCTTGGCGACGTCTCCCTCGCACCGCAACCGGCCCCTCCGCCGCACACGCTGCCACAATCTGCTGCGCCAGCACATCCAACGGCGCCTCCGGAATCATCAGGCGGTCCAGATCCCCGAGCTTGATCGCCCGCACCAAAGCCGCTAACTCCATCAAGTCATCGCGAGTAGTCGCAAAGAATCTTCCCTTCGGCACCGCCCCGCGCCAGTGCCCCGACCGCCCCACGCGTTGCAGCGCCACCGCAATCGCCCGCGGAGAATTAATCTGCACGACCAGGTCCACAAACCCGATATCAATTCCCAACTCCAGCGACGCCGTCGCCACCAACACGCGAACCTGTCCCTCTTTCAGTTTCCCCTCGGCCGCAAGCCGCAGTTTGCGCGACAAGCTCCCATGATGCGCCGCCACATTCTCTTCCCCGATTCGCTGGCCCAACTGATGCGCAATCCGCTCCACCATCCGCCGCGTATTCACAAACACCAGCGTCGACCGATGCTGCCTCACCAGTTCCACCAGCCGGTCATAAATCGTGTCCCACATCTCGTTCGACGCCACCGGGCCCAACGGCATCGGCGGAACTTCCACCGCCAGATCTAGCTTCCTCTTATGTCCCACATCAACCACAACAGGATCAGGCCGCCCCGTCCCAGTCAGAAAGTGCGCGACCAGTTCAATCGGCTTCTGCGTCGCCGACAACCCAATCCGCACCAACCTGGATTTCTTTCTCGGGTTAATCGAAGCAGACGCTAACGCCCCATCACTTGTCATTCCGAGGAGCGGCAGCGACGAGGAATCTGCTGTCAGCGCCTCCAACCGCTCCAGTGACAGCGCCAGGTGCGCCCCCCGCTTGTCATCCGCCACTGCATGAATCTCGTCGACAATCACTGTCTCCACATCCCGCAAAATCGCCCGGCTCTTATCTGAAGTCAGCAGGATGTAAAGCGACTCCGGCGTAGTCACCAAAATATGCGGAGGCCGTTTCAGCATCGCCCGCCGCTCCGGCTGCAGCGTATCGCCAGTCCGCACCGCCGTCCGAATCTCCGGCATCAGAAATCCGCGCTCCCCCGCGAGCGCAAGGATCTCCCCCAGCGGAATCTCCAGATTTTTTTGGATATCGTTTCCCAGAGCCTTTAGCGGAGAAACGTAGAGGACCTCGGTCCGATCCAACAGCTGCCCAGCCAGCGCCTTCCGCACCAGCCGGTCAATACACGCGAGAAACGCCGCCAGGGTCTTGCCCGATCCGGTGGGCGCCGAAATCAGCGTGGTCCGCCCGGCCAAAATGTGCGGCCACCCCTGCTCCTGAGGCTCAGTAGGCGTACCAAATCGCTGCACAAACCACTCCGCCACCAGAGGATGTGCCCAGGACAGTGAGGCAGGAAGGGACTGCATCAAAATATTCTAGCCCGAATTCAGATTTTCGCCAACCATTCGCCCAGAACTTGTGTAGCCCCGGACGCCTTCGTCCGGGGCGCCCCGCGCATGTTTTTGGCGCGGGCGTCCAACTGCGTCGTAGTGAACGCACCCAGCGGAACAAACACCATCAAAGGAAAAACATCGATATTGATGACCGAAGAGGAAAGGGAATGTAGGGACAGCCGCCTTCGGCTGTCCAGCGAAGCGGGCGCGCCTGCGTAAAATGCACCAGCGCACCAGAACGATTTCGGCTCTGATTAGAAACGGAATCTACTTACTCACAGCAGGAGTAATCAGGAACCGAGTCCCATCCTCGGAGAAGAAGATTTGCCGGACTCCGTGCTTCAGGCAGCTCTTCGTGCAGGCATTCATCTCGGGCTCTTCGATAATCTTCGTGCCATGTTGCATGTCGACGCAGGACTGTGCGCATTGACGCTCGTCAACCGAATGGCACATGCAAAGACAGCACAGTGCACGCTCACGTTGCTGTGCGGGTCGCGACACCCCAGTCAGCGGCAACGAGGCAAGAACCACTGCGAAAACCGCGAATTTAGGGCCCCTCATCATGAATGTCCCGAATCGATTTATCAGCCAAATCAAAGCGTCGATTCGTTGCATCTTGTGCCCTTTTCGCCCCCTTTGCCAGATAACCGTGGTAATAAGCCGAGCAGGATTGTACGCCTTAACGTGGTTCCTCGTATGGGCGTTGGTTTTACGCCAATGTATTTAGTCTCACCGTATTCGATTGGGCATCTCGGCCGCGCATGGACCCTCACCTGCAATAGCAAAATACGCTGCGTAATTGTTTTTCTCTCCGGTGTAGCAATTTCGCATGGGCACACGAAGTCAGGCTGAATTTCCGCCAATTTTATGCAGTTTTGGCGTCTGGCAAATCATGTGCAAGCCCAAATGCAATCTCTGTGTCGAGTGATTGTTGGTTCGTCCCAAGACGTACCGCCTTTTTAGTCGCATCAAAAATCCATCGCAGGAAATCATCTTTTGTCGTTTTTCAGGGCCCTTTTTTTATTCAGCTTCAGCTTTTTTTCCGGATGTATTGCGTTCAGTCAGCACGTCACGCTCGATACTCCTCTTCAAAGCCCGCACGGTAACCAGCTCAAGATCGGGTGCCAGGAGTGTCACAGCACTCAAGGCTGGAAGCCGCTGCGCGCCAAACTTGAATTCAACCATTCGAAAACCAAGTTTCCGCTGCGTGGCCGGCACACGGAAGTGCAATGCGTCGACTGCCACCAGGATCTCGATTTCAGCAACGCCCCCGTCAAGTGCCAGAACTGCCACGCCGATCTGCATCGCCGCAAGAATGGCGCCCAGTGTGACCTCTGCCACAACCCCAATGGGTGGCAGGTTTCCATTCACAACATCAATGAGCATCAGGATCGATTTCCGCTGATCGGCGCTCATGCGGCCGTTGACTGCTACTCCTGCCACAAGGTCGGCACGGTTGGCCAATTCAACCGCTTCGGGCTCTCCACCGAATGCGTGAGCTGTCACGTAGCCGCCTTTCGCAAGGCCACGGCCCCCAGCCATCAGGCCATGGGATTCTCCACCGACTGTCAACAGTGTCACTTCTCGATGGATAGCTGGTACGGGGCCGCTCGCGGCGCCATGGGCAAATGATTCTCGATTCGAAGCAGCGGGAGTTGATTCTCCCCAAGCAGGTTTCGTGGAATAACGCTCCGGATCAATCGGGATTCAGCCGCGGAGAGGCGGTATATGAAAACCCGCCACGGAGTGCCGGGTAGTCGGAAGTGGGACTGACCGACTCCGCTTTAGCGGACGGCACGAGATTCATAACAGACTCGGCACTGCTGAGTGAAGTGAAACAAGCGCGCAAAGTTCCGTAGGAACGACACTCGCGCTTGTCAGTACAAGCAATCACACATTCTTGAGAGTGCGCAATGAATCGCAGACTATATATTTATCTCTTACTCATCATCAGCGTAGCTGCATACGCGTCTTCCAATCAGCCTGCCGTGGTCAGCCAAGTTCGGGTCACGACAGAAGGCGACAAAGTATCCGTGGAAATCAATCTCTCGGACTCCATTACTCCGACCATGACGTTCGCGAAAAATCCTGATCGATTGATCGCCGATTTTCCCAACGTCTCGCCCAAGCAGACGCTGCAACACATCCTGGTTGGCAAGAACGGTGTTGCCGGAGTCCGGATCGGACTGAACCATGCCAGTCCACCCGTCACTCGTGTCGTGGTCGACCTTGATTCGCTGCGCCCCTTCACCGTCGAAACCGCTGATCGAAAGGTGTTGTTGAACATCCTTCCCGCGTTGGCGAAACAGCCCTCGGAAACAGCAGCGTCAAGCCCGGCAGAAAAGCCGGCAGAAAAGGAAGATACCGCAGCGAACATAGCCGAGGTTTCACCCACGGCTGGTCCCGAGAATTTCGCCCCCGCGGTCGAACGGGCCCCCGCACAGCCGCACCCGCTGCCCACGGCCAGAGTCACATTCCAAGTGAAGGGGATTGCCGCGGACTCCGTTTACATCGATGGCGGGTCGAACTCAGGTCTGCAGGTCGGCATGCGGCTCATCGTCCATGAGCCGGGCACACCCTCGAATCAGGGCGCACCGAACCGCGACGCTTTCGTGGCTGAACTTCGTATTCTCGCGGTCGCGAGCACCTCGGCGGTCGCCGAAGTCCGTGAAGCCAAACGCACCCTTCGGCGTGGTGACTTGGCTATGCTCACTCCGGAAGATGCCCAGACCGCGCGCAACGCATTGACGGACAAAACGCTCGCTTCTGTTCGCATGCATATTACAACGATCCTGCCCAACCAACCTGACCGCACGCCGCAGCCTGCGCTCGCAACCTCTTCCGGAAGCCGCATTCAAGGGCGAATCGGCATTGACTACAGCAACATCACCAGCACCGGCTCCACTCCCGGCACAAGCACGCAGCAGGGCATCTCCTTCCAGAGCGACATGACCAACATTTTCGGGACGCACTGGAATCTGCAGGGTTATTGGCGCGGTCGAGTCAATCGCCATTCGCAATTCCAGGAGCCGACCATCGCCGACACGCTCAACAAGACCTACACCATGCAGCTCTACTACGACAATCCTGATTCCCCCTGGGTCGCTGGCTTCGGCCGTCTTTATCTTCCTTGGGCCGTGAGCCTCGACACCATTGATGGCGGATACTTCGGCCGCAAGCTCAACCGGAATGTCACGGCCGGCATCTTTGGCGGTTCTACTCCCGATCTCACTTCCTGGGATTATGCGCCCGACCATCGCATCGCCGGATCTTTCATCAATTTCACCGGCGGCAGCTACGATTCCTTCCACTTCAGCAGCACCACCGGCCTGGCCCTTAGCACCCTGGAATGGAAGCTAGACCGTCCCTATCTGTTCTTCGAGAACGAAGCTTCTTTCAGAGACTCGATCTCGGTCTATCACTCGCTCATTGCCGACGACCCGCGCGGCGTCACCACCAATGGCATTCGTCCCGGCGCCGGCATTAGCCGCAGCTATCTCACGATTCATCTTCAACCGAGCCACAGGCTCTTCTTCGATATCTATCACAACTATTTCCGCGACGTGCCCACCGCAGCGACAACGATTGTGGGTACAGGATTGGTCGACAAGCTTCTGTTCCAGGGAGTAAATGTCGGAGTTCACGTTGAACCCATCCGCCACATCATGCTCTACACCACGCTGGGCCAAAGTGAGAAAACTGGTGACGAACACGAAACCTGGAATCAAATGTACGGCATCGCTTGGAGCGAAATCCTGCACACGGGCTTCCGCGCCGACTTTCACTATTCCAAGTTTGACAGCAATTTCGGCCGGGGTGATTACCGAACACTGTCCCTCTCCAGACAGCTCACCAATCACGCGTTCTGGAACCTGCAACTCGGTAGTCAAGATCTGGTATCGGCTTTCACTGCGAACGGCAAGTCTACCTTCGCCGCTATTTCCATGGATATGAACCTCGGTAAGCATTCATTTTTTCAGAGTGGCTACACCTTTGTGAACGGTTCGGCGATGAATTATCACCAGTGGTACTCGAGTTTGGGATTTCGCTTCGATCACGGACGACGCGAAGCCGGCGAACCCCATTTAATGCCAAAGTAGATAGCGAGCAGCTTTCCTTCGTGTACCTTCGTGGCCTTCGTGGTTAATGTTTTAATCTTCTTTCAGAGATGCGTTCTCCGTTCTGCCGGCTGATAAAATGCCCGCAATGCCCAAGAACCTCTCTGCTCAAGCCCGCGCCCGCAAAATCAAACTCTTGCTCTTCGATGTGGATGGCGTCCTTACCGACGGCAAGCTATTCATCTTCCCTGCCCCGCCAGGCGCCCCCCAGAGCGTTCTCGAAAAATCCGCCAACCAGAGCGGCCAGGGCGGATTCGGTTTCCAAAGCCAATCCCTGATCGAAGCTAAAGGCTTCCACGCCCACGATGGTGCCTCTATCTCCCTCGCCCGCCTCGCCGGCATCAAAACCGGTCTTATCACCAAGCGCGTGTCGGAAACAGTCGCCCTCCGCGCCCGCGATCTCAAGCTGGAATTTGTCCGCCAGGGCATTCAGGACAAAGGGACGGCCTTCAAGGAAATCGTCAAAGAAGCCGGAGTCGCCCTCGACGAGGCCGCCTTCGTCGGCGATGACGTCATCGACCTCCCCGCCATGCGCGCCGGCGGCTTAGCAATCGCCGTAAAGAACGCCCGCGCTGAAGTAAAGAAGGAAGCACACTACACCACTCCCCGCGCCGGAGGCGAAGGCGCCCTACGCGACGCCGTGGAGTTCATCCTCAAAGCCCAGGGAAAATGGAAGAAGATTGTGGAAGCCTACATCGGCGAGCGCAGCCCCACCGTCCAATAAGAAATGTGGCCCCGGACGCCTCGTCCGGGGTTGCGCGCAAGGCGCGCAATAGAACACCTCGGAGCTGCACACTGCCGACGCTAATATGTGTTTGATGGCTGAAGGCTGATGGCTAACAAAAAAACCCACCGGAAAGCTTGCTTGGGGCGTGCTCGGGTCAGCGTTCCGGTGGGCTACCGTTTCTCCTTACTCACCCTGTTGTTTTCAGGAGTATGTTAAAAAAATTAAACACCGTATTCGGAAGAAGTTCCGTCTATTTTTGTAAAGCTTTGTAAAACCTAGATGTAAACTGTGCTTTACATCTCAGGCAAATCGTTAAGTCAGAGCATAAACATCTCCATCCACGCTTCCGAAGTACACTTCATTCGCAACTACCACCGGTCACGATTGAGTGGATGGGTTCGCAAAATAATTTCGGTGAGACGATTGAATGATTTCTGAGATTGAGTAATTGTGAAATTGAGTAATTGAACAAAAAGCGGTTGGGCTTCAAATTACCCAATTACCAAACTCCCAATTACTCAATCTCTTCTATTCCGGCAGGCCAGGCGTCTTCAACGCCATCAATTCCGTAAACCTCTTATCCTTCCGCAGTTCCGCAAACTCCTGATCCGTGTATACGTTCTTGAAATTCTTGTACCCATCTTCCATCGCCTTGCGCAGATACTCCAGCGACCGGTCTGAGAATCCCATCTTGGCATAGAGTTTCGCTACGGTGTAGTCATACAGCGCCCGATCCTCGGGCCTCGGCACCTGGGCCTGCACACCTTGCCGTGAACTCCGTTCGAATACATCGGGATCAAGTTCCAGCGCGCGCTGATACGCTTTCGCCGACTTCTCAAAGTCCTTCTTCGCAAACAGCGCCGCTCCTAGATTACTGAAAAACGAAGCCGCGCTGTCATCCAGCTCGATTGCCTTGTGATATTGCTTGATCGCCGCCGCATATTTCTTTTCCTCGTAGTACGCGACGCCAAGATTGTTGTACGGATCCGGCATCTTGCGGTCGACCTTGATTGCCTGCTGGCAGCTCTTCTGCCCATCGTGCCAGCGCGTCATCACTAACTGGGTCCGGCAAATCTTGTTGTATATCTTCGCCTGACCCTCTCCACTGATCTTCCCCAGCGCCGCCCGGTAATAATCAATCGCATCGAAATACAGCTTCTGCGCGTGCAACTCGTCCGCACGCGACTCCAGATCGGAAGCCGTCGCATCCGGCGAAGGCGGATCGATCATTCGCAGCAACGGTGGCTTGACTTGCACTGGATCGGCGTGCGAAACCTGCGCCCGCGAAACTGAAGCAAGCATGAAAGCGCAGGCAATGAGGAGAGGAACGGAAACCTTCGGGTAGAGTGCCATAGGCCACCCCCAAGTCGTTGCAGCTATTCTGGCACAGTTCAGGCCCTAGGGCGAGGATTTCGCTCGGTTCAGAAAATCAAGTTTCCGATCGCAAAACCTGAAAACCAGAGCCTGAGGTCTGAAGTCAGAAGTCCGCCCTAGTGCGGCCCGCTGTCCGGTGGTTTAGACACCGGAGTCGAGCTTTTGTCATCCTTAAATATTCCGGCAATCTTGCCGAAGAACCCTTTTTTCTTCTTCGGGTCGGCATTCGCGTTCGGATCCTGCGCCGTCTGTGCTGGCATCACCGGCTTGTCTCCCCCGAACATCTTGGTAAAGAAGCCCTTGATTCCCTGCTGTGTCTCGCACGTATCGCGCGGCTCAGTCCCCGCCACAAACGCTGAAGTGTAGTCGTCGGTGCAGCTCGGGGTCGCCAGCCGGTTGGTGGCCTTGTCCAATTGCACATCCACCACACCCGACGGCTGCGAGAACTCCCGCATATCCGAGTACATAGGCAGAGCCGCCGCCTTCTTCATAAACTCCGCCCAGATCGGCGCCGCTGTCTGCGCCCCGCTCAGCCGCAGGTCGCTGTAGTCGTCATACCCCACCCACACGATGCATAACAGATTCGACGTATACCCCGCGAACCACCCGTCGTGCGAACTCCCGGTCTTACCGGCCGCCGGAGGCGTAAACCCGCGCAGCCGCACCGCCGTATATCCCAACCCGTTATTGATCACGCCCTCCATCATGTTCGTCATGACGTAGGCAATCCGCGGATCCATCACCGGCTTCTGATCCGTGTTGTAGTTCGAGATCACGTCGCCCTTGCTGGTTCGCACCGATCGCAACAGGATCGGTGACAGCCGTATCCCGCCGTTCGCAAACGTTGTGTACGCCCCCGTCATGTCCAGCGGCGAAGCATCATACGACCCGAGTGCCATCGCCGGAGTCGCTTTCACCGACGCGATTCCCGCCGACCGTGCCAGGTCCGCCACCTTGTCATACCCGACTTGCTCCGCAACCTTCACCGTCGCATTGTTCAGCGACATGGCCAGCGCGTACCGCAGCGACACCTCGCCGTGATACTCCTCTTTGTAGTTGCGCGGCTCGTAAATCGAATCCCCATACGTGAACGTCGAGGCCTCATCCACCACGGTCGACGCCGGAGTAATCACGTTCGGCGATCCATCCAGCGCCGTATTCATCGCCGCCGCATACACAAACGGTTTGAAGATCGATCCCGTCGGCCGCTTCGCCACCGCGTGATTCAGCTGGCTCCAGCCGTAATCGCGTCCGCCCACCAGCGCCAGCACCGACCCAGTATGGGGATCAATCGCCACCAGCGCCACCTGCGCCTGCGGCCCAGGCTCCACCTTGGTCTCAAACTTCTTTCCGACCTTGACCTTCTTCGTGCGCAGCTTCTTGACCTGCTCATCCACCAACTTGATGCCCATCTCGACCGACTGCGCCGCCGCCTTCTGCAAGTCCGGATCGAGCGTCGTATAAATGCGATACGACGAGTCATTCAATTCGTTGTCGCTGAATTTGCCGATAAGTTGCTCGCGCACCATATCGACAAAATATGGCGCATCGCTCGCTTCCACATTCGGAGGCGCCAACTTCAGGGGAGCCGCCTTCGCCTTGTCCGCCTGTTCGCGCGTGATGGCGTGCGTCTCCACCATCGTCTCCAGCACCACATTGCGCCGCTCCATCGCGCGCTCCGGATGCCGGTACGGCGACAAATAACTCGGCCGCTGAATCAGTCCCGCCAGCAGCGCCGCCTCAGGCAGGGTGATGTCCTTCAGATCTTTATTGAAGTAGGATTTCGACGCCTCGGCGAATCCACTGATCGCAAATGACCCGCGCTGCCCCAGATCCACCCAGTTCCCATAAAACTCGAAAATCTGCTGCTTCGAGAACTTGTGTTCCAGTTCCTCGGCGATCAGCATCTCCGTCAGCTTGCGCTTGATTGTCTTCTCCGGGGTCAGGAAGAATCCGCGCGAAAGCTGCATCGTGATCGTCGACCCGCCCTGCTCGTGCCGCCCCCGCATCACGTCGATCCACGCCGCTTCCATCATGCGCAGGTAGTTCACGCCGCTGTGCTCGAAAAACCGCCGGTCCTCGATCGCCAGCACCGCCTGCACCATCACTGGAGGAATCTCGTCGTACTTCACCACTTGCCGCTTAGACCGCTGCTCCGCGTCGAATAGCGCCGTCACCAGTTGCGGCTCCAGTTCATACGCCGAAAGCTCGCTGCCCCGGCTCATGATCTGCGACACTTGCCCGTCTTCAAAAGTGATTTTCGCCGGCTCCGGCGCGTGATACGACTCCGACCCGGGCGTGATCTCGATCCCGCCCTTTATCAGCCGGAACGTCCCCAGATTCGAATCCCCGTCTTTGTCGGAATATCCCGCACGCCGCAGTTCCGCAGCAATCTGCTTCGCCTCAATCTTTTCACCATCGCGCACCACCCGCGGCAGCGCAAAAATCTTCGCCGAGTTGGCGAACACCGGCGTCCGGAACCGCTTCTCGATGATCCGGTCATACTTGATATAGAAGTAGGAAAAAATAATGGTGAACGAGACCGCCAGCACCAGAAACGCCACCAGCGCCGCCCGCAACACCGGATCGCGCGGCAGCCCGCGGATCGTCTTCGCTCCGCCGCCCTCCGCACCACTCTTCGGAATTCTGATCTTGATAGCCACAGTTTCGACTCACGCCCAGGTTCTATTCAGACGATCCCCGCCGCAAAAAGGTTTAACCCGTCACATAACTCGGTTCCACGTAATTCGAGCGTCCCCACCCTTGTCGCGCAATTTGCGACAGTGTGCGGATTTTGACCCTCCCCCAGTCACAACCCCGCGCGCTCTAGCACACCTCTCCCGCGCACAACCCCAAAATCTTGGTCATTCCGACAAGCGAGCGCAGCGAGCAAGGAGGAATCTGCTTCATCCCCCACTACGCCCCTCCGGGCACACACCACTCCCAGCAACGAATGTAGGCGGTCCTTCCATTGTACGCCCGCCACCCCAAACGAAAAGAGACCCGCAGTACATGCGGGTCTCCAAACCGCCAACATCAGAACCTACTGTGCGTCCACCGGCTGCCACGCTCCCGGAGCCCAGCCCACATTAGCGACGTGTGTCGTCAGCGCAGAACTGGCGCTCACGTTGAACGCGTCCAAAGAACTCGCCACGCCGTTTGAAGCCGCGACCACAAAGATATATTTTCCACTTGGGTCGAACTGCCCATTCGCACCGCTGGCGGTGATCCCCGCAATGGCGGTGAGCGCACCAGTCGACAGGTCGAGTTGGAAACCTTCAATAGTGCCATTGCCTGTGCTGCCCGGAAAATCAAAGGAATAGAGAATATTCCCACCCGTGTTCGGTTGAACTGCCACCATCGCCGGCACTCCCGTGATTGTGGTGGGCGTTACCGTGAGCGCGCCTGATTGACCAATAGCCCCCACATAGATGGTCTTATCTCCGTTGTCGAAGAAGAACCCGCCACTCGTACCAACCATGAACTTCCCGGACGCGTCACCCTGCATCTGCCGTATCGGCGTCGCAAGCGGAGTGCCTACCGCCGCCAGCGCGCCATTGCTTCCGATGCTGTAGGTCGCAACCTCAGTGGTGTTCAATGACACGTCGTTGCTGACATACAGGTACTTACCCAGTCCATCAATTGCCAGGTTGAACGGTTTGAATCCGGGGGGCAATGCCATCGGCGAACTGGTCGCGGGAGCCAAAACTCCACCCGTGCCAATCGTATAGACATAAACCTGTTCGTTCGTTTGATCCAGCGCGAAGAGCAGGGTCCCGGCCGGATTCGTAATCATCGCTTGCGACCCGATCTGAAAATTGCCCACCAGGTAAGGGGCCGAAAGTGGCTGTACGCCTGTAATAGAATTGAGCGTTCCACCCCCCGTGATCGACCAGCCGTAAATGGTGCCCCCGAGCCAAGTGGAATACCCGGAGTACAAGTACTTGCCTTGAGCCACCGCCATAAAATCGCTCTGCGGAGAATTTGCCGATCCTGACGTTATCGAAACGGTCCCGCCCGGGATGGTCTTGATCGTGCCCGCTGTAGGATCCAGAACTTCTCCCTGAATGCCGCCCGCATCCGCCACGAAAAGATAGACGGCTCCATTTCCGCTGTTGCCGTTCCCCGAGTTCAACCCGCCACTGCCCGACGAGCAACTCGATGCCCCAAACGTCGCCCCGCAATTGTAGTGGCCGCACCCCACAAGCCACATTTCCGCCAGCATCACGATCCCAACCAACAGAGCCCGACCCTTCATCGTCATGAACTGCCTCCACGTCAAATTGCGCACACGCCCCGCGAATCCCATCTCCAATTTGCGCTCGAATTTCTCTTTGAGGAATCTCTTGGGCAGCGCCCAGAAGGAGCGCGAAAAAACTCCGATCCCACGCCGATCCTAGGTCGCGCGTAACGTAGTGACAAGGTTACGATCGTCATTGCCCACCCCCAAAGTGCGTAGCCCCGAAGATGTTTTGTGTACCCTGGCTTTTGTGTAGCCCAATGTTGTTTGTGTAGCCCCGGACGCCTTCGTCCGGGGCGCCCCAGCGCAAGTTTTTGGCGCGGGCGTTCCACAGCGTCCAGTAGCGACGTACCCCGCAGAAAAACAAATGTCAAAGAGAACAAAGATGCGAAGAAGTAGATGTAGGGACAGCCGCCTTTGGATGTCCAAGCCGAGCCCAGTCGAGGGGGAAAGCGAGCGCTCCCGCCCACTAACAAAATTTGTCGCTAAAGAAGCCCCAACCTCCCCGGAAACCAGCAACACCCACGGAGGTACAGCCGCCTCAGCTGTTCCGCGAAGCGAAGCGAGCTCGAGTCCCCCCCTCAATACCCGATAAAGGGGACCTCCACCATCGTGGAGACGCGCCGCTTCAGCGCCGCGCCCCACCTATCGAGGCAATATCCTTCAAATCGTCTTTGAGTTCGTAATTGGCAATTTCGCAGGACGCGACTCGCTACACCGTGCTCGCAACAAACGCAAACACGATCAGTACGAGGATGACTTTGATGATTCGCACAAAGAACGCAATCAGCCCTTAGCTAAATGCCAACTGCTAACTGCAGCTCTTCTACAGCTGCCGATTTCCGCTGGAAGGTGTGAAATGCAGCGAGAAGGAATATCCCGGCAGACTGACCGGCACACTGTAATCCGCGGCCACATACACGGCCGGCGCGCCTGGAGTGCCGATCCGCTGCACGGTGATCTGCTCCGGCGCCAGCGAAATGTCGTGCTCCCGCGCTTTCTTCACGATGGCGTCGATCAGTTCCTGGTCGGTCTGGTGCGGGTTTGCCCCGCCCAC
>WNGO01001278.1_pt1 | contig 16106 bp, 11 predicted proteins | sample 5400511 | NCBI WGS metagenome assembly WNGO01 (sample SAMN13153380, study PRJNA577476) | soil metagenome | isolation source: 20 cm soil or saprolite under Garry oak tree replicate 2 | place: USA:California | collected 2016-06-15 | reverse complement strand
GGCTCTCCACCCGAGAGACTGATGGTCTGGTTGGCCTGCAGCCCCGTGCGCAGCAGCATCGCCGGGTAGTCATAGGTCGACGCCGCGGCGACTTGGGCATCGGTGTAGAGCTTGGCCAGGTTGGCGTTGGTCCTCGCGTCGTTCGACAACTGCATGAACTGTTGCCCATTCAGCACCGGAATGGTTCGCGCGATGTCCTGGAACCCGGCACTCGATTCGAGCGTCACGCGGCTCTTGCCCGCCTGGCCGCGCCGGGTGGTGATGAGGACGACGCCGTTGGCGCCGCGCGCGCCGTAGATCGCCGTCGCGGACGCGTCCTTCAGCACGTCGATCGACTGGATCTCGCTCGGATCGACGGACATGAGGGGATTGCTCTTCGGATCGGTCGAGTTCGAGCCTTGCTCCGCCGGGAGGCCATCCACGACATAGAGCGGCTCGCTATTCGCGTTGATCGAGCCGTTACCGCGGATCCGCACGCGGGCGCCGACGCCCGGCATGCCCGAGTTGTCGATCACGTGCACGCCGGCCGCCTTGCCCTGGAGGCCGCTCGAGAGCGTCACCGTCGGGGCGGCCTTGGTCGCGAACTCTTCCGCCGACACCGACGACACGGCGCCCGTCAGGTCACTCTTGCGAACGTTGGCATAGCCGACCGCCACGACCGGGTTGAGCTCGATCGCGCTGCCGCGCAGCCCGAAGTCCACCACGCTTTCCCGGCCATCCTGCACGACCACCGTGGTGTCCCCGGGCGTGTAGCCGAGCAGCCGCGCCCGCAGCCGGTGAGTCCCCGGCGGCACGCCGGCAATGGCGTAGCGGCCGTCGGCCTGGGTCGTGCTCGTGAGCCGCGTCCCTACCACGGTGACGCCCGCCGCCGCGAGCGGCGCTCCGGAGCCCGCGTCCCGCACCGTCCCGGCCACCGAGCCGGTCTGGAGCGCGCTCCGATTCGACCGGCCGTCCTCCGTGACGAGCAGGATCTGCCCCGAGCGGTCGAGCGTCGGAGCGACGCCGGTGCCGTGCAGCAGCGTATCGAGCGCGGCCTCAACCCGCACTGCGTCGAGCTGCACGGACACCGGTCGGTCCAGCGGTACGACACGCCGGGAATACGCGATGCGCACACCCGTCTGCCGTGCGACCGCGTCGAGCGCGGCCTTGAGCGACACGCGCTCGAGCGCCAGCGTCACCGTACGGTCCAACGGCGACAACGGATCGGCGTCCTGGAAGACGGTCGGTTGCGCGCCGGCCTGCAGCGCGCTCAACCGCACCGGCACCCCCGCCACGACGAGCATCCCCGCAAACGTGATCAGCAACCGCATAGCGAGTCTCCTCCTCTACCGATCCGGTTGGCCGGGTACGAGCCGGACCGCTCGGTCTTCCCGCGTGAACCTGGCACCCAGCACCCGCGCCAGCGTGCTCAGCGCCTCGTCGGGCGATGCGGTCGTGAACGCGATCGTGAGCCGCTCCCGCTGCAACGACCGATCGGTGGTTTGGATGTCGAGATCGTACCAGCGTTCGAGCTGCGCCAGGACGCTGTCGAGCGATGCGTCGTCGAACTGCAGCGTCCCGCGGATCCAGGCGAGGTAGTGCCGGAGCGAGACGCCGCGGACGAGCGTCGCCGTCCCGCTCGCGTCGATCACCCCACGATCGCGCGGATGCAGCACGAGCGAATCGGTGCCCTGGGCACGCCGCAGCGTCACGCGGCCCGTGGCCACGACGACCTGCAGCGACCGCTCCTCGCGGTACGCCCGCACGTCGAATTCAGTGCCCAGATCTTCAGTGGTGCCGTGCGCCGTGCGCACCAGGAAGGGATGAGCCGGATCGTGCCGTACGACGAAATAGGCCTCGCCCTCGAGCTCGACGGCACGCGCTCGCACGCCGTAATCCCGCGGCACCCGGAGTCGCGAGGCGACGCCCAGCAGCACACGCGAGCCATCGGAGAACGAGACCGCGAGTCGTTGTCCCGGTGCGGTGACGTACTCATGGACGGGCACGGCCGGCGCGTGTACCTGCCACGCGGCCCGCCCGGCGATCACGAGCACCAGCGCCACGGCGATGCGCAGGACCCACGGCGACGCCAACCACAGGCCTCGCGATACGGGTACCGGACGCGCGGGCACCATCTTCAGGAGGCCCGTGGCCTGGGACCGCGCGGGAAGCCCGCCGGACCGCTGGGCCGCGTGACGGCCGCGCACCCGGAGCAGCCGGTCTCGGGCCCCCGCGAGGTCCCAGGGCCGCGATGTGTCGCCCGTGAGACGCCACACCGCCCGGACCTGCTCGAGCAGCTCGCCCCGGGCCGAATCCGCCGCGATCCACGCCTGGATCGCGCCGGCCTCTTCGGGCGAACACTCTCCCTCAACGAGTCGCAGCAGGTCGGAGTCTTCGATCATGACAGTCGGCTCTACTGGAGAGAACCCGCGAGGGACCCCAGAGTATGAACCGACTAGGGCCTCAGCCGCTCCTTGAGGCGCACCGTTGCACGCCACATCTGCGATTTCACGGTTCCCAGCGACACGCCGAGGCGCGCCGCGATCTCCTGATAACTCAGCGTGTCGCGCCGGCGCAGTACGAACACCTCCCGGCAGCGGCGCGGTAGATCGGCGATGGCCCGCTGCACCGCCGCATCCAGCTCGCGGCGCAGACATTCGTCTTCCGGGGAGTCCGCCAGGAAAGCCTGCTCCTGGCTCGCACGCTCGATCCACGCCGCCACCACGCGCCGGTGCCGCAGGTACTTGAGCGCCCGGTTGCGCGCCGCGACGAATAAGTACGGGCGGGTCAGACGGTCCTGACCGGGCGCATCTCGTGTGTCCCACAGCTGGAGGAAGAGGTCGTGCACGAGATCCTCGGCGGCTTCCGCCGAGCCGACGAGACGGAGGACATACTCGCACAGCTCGACGTAGTACGCCGCAAACGCCGCCTCCCACGCCGCGGCTCGGCTGCCGGGCGACGCGGGTGCGGGTGTCCAGGGCCGGGTACGAAAACTGGGCTCCGACATCTGTCGAAGCCGTGCCTCAAGTTCGAGGCCACATCCATCGTGTCTGGTTATGGTTGGGCGCTTCGTCCCGATGGGACAACGGATTAGCCTCGGGGCAGGCCAAGCAGGGCAACGGGCGCGTCCGAGGCCCCCGTTGCGCCTACGCCACACGCAATCGCCAGCTACAAGATCGACAGGGCGGCACTCCCCGAAATGCCGCCGGTCGTCGCCGAGATGATCGCCGTCCCGATCGCGAGGGTCGTGGCGAGGCCGTTCAGATCCACGCTGGCGAGGAGCGGCTGTGAAGAGACCCAGGTGAAGGTCTGTCCCGGCACCACATTCCCGTTGGCGTCCTGAGCCACGGCGGTGAACTGCTGCGTGAGCCCGACGAGGAGCGACGCGGTGGGCGGGCTCACCACGACGGCCGTGACGACCTGGGCGACGGTCAGCGCCGCGCTCCCCGCTACGCCCGCGGTGGTGGCCGTGATGGTGGCGCCGCCGTTCGCGACCGACGTGACGACTCCGCCCGTGTCTATGCGAGCGACGAGCGGGTTGTCGCTGGTCCACGTGAATGCCTGTCCCGAGACCACGTTACCGTTCGCGTCCCGGGCGACGGCGGCGAACTGCTGTGTCTGGCCGAGCGCGGCGAGCGCGGCCGCCGCGGGGGTGACCACGACTTGCGCCACCGCCCCCGCGAGCACCGCGATCGCCGGCAGGGGCTGCGACGTCACGGGGCTGCCATCGATCGTCGCGCCGATCGTCAGGGGCGTTCCGGCGAGCACGCCGGTCAAGGGCGCGGTGTACGTGCCGTCACCGTGATCGACCGTCGGGCCGATCGTTCCGGTGCTCGTGCCCCCCGTCACGCTGAAGAGAACGCTGCGGCCCCCTGTCGTGACGTCGTTCCCGAACGCGTCCTTGGCGCGCAGGGTGAGCGTGGCGATCGCCCCCGACAGGATACTCGTGACGGACGCCGTCACGACCGATGTGGCGCTCGAGACGGCTCCCGCGAGGGCAGTGGCGTCGAAGCTCGCCGCGGGAAGCCCGAGCGCGCTTGCCCGGAAGCCCTGGAGACCCGCGACGGTGCCGAGCGTCGCCACGGTCTCGGCATAGCCACCCGTGTCCGACACAACCAGCGAGTCGGCCACACCGCCCACCCCCGTCGCGCCCCCGAGGGCGCGAAACAGCACGGGGATCCCCTTCACGCCCAGCGCATCGGCGGCCATCACCCGCACCCGGAACGGCAGGGCCAACGCGACTCCCACGACGCCGCGCTGCCCTGCCCCGCTCACCAGACTCAGCAGGGTGGGCAGCGGGATGACGGTCACGGGCGTCGAATCCGCGATCCCCGTCGGCGTGTGCGCGCGGACGTACACGAGGGCCCGGGCCTGCGGCGCCCGGGCGAACCCTGCGGCGTTCACGCGCAGCACGGTCGTGTCGCTCGAGCTCCACGCCACGTAGACCGGCGTTACCGGCGCACCGCTCGAGTCTTGGGCGCTCATGCGGAATCGCACCGCGTCTCCAAACGTGAGCACGCTGTCGATCGGCGCGAGCGTGAGCGCGGCAACGTTGCGGCCCGGCCCCGTGTACGTCACGGGAATCTGCAGCGGCACGCCGGGTCGCCCGGCCCGCACCTCCACAGGCGCTGCGCCCGAGAACAGCGCGAAGCCGCCGCCCCGGAGCTCCAAACGCACGGTGAGGGTTTCCACGACCGCGCGCAGCGTGACATCGGCCGCGAGACGGATCTGCGATGAGTCCGGGTCGAAGAAGATCGTGAGCACGCGCACCGTGTCCGCAGGGCTGCGCGTGACGACGAGGCGAATCGTGTCCGCGGTCAGTCCGAACGCGGCGAGGTCGACCCCGGGGCCGACGACGGGCTGGACGGCAAGATACGCCGGCCCGCCGGGGCGGGGGCCCGTGCTGTCGTAGCGACAAGTGGCGAGCGCTGCGAGGAGCGCTGCCACGAGCAGCGTCCCCCACGGGAAGGACCTACGCATGCAGGTGAAAACTAGTCTTAGAAGAACTTGTCCGAAATGATGACCGTCAGCTGGAGCGACGTGAGCGCGGCCGTCCCCTGCAGCGGCGTCACGCCGGGGTCTGCCGAGCCATTGGCGACGAACCGAATCCAGAGTTGGGTGCCCGCGAACAACGAGTTGAAGGCCGTCGTGAGGTCGGCCCGGATGGTGTCGGGAGTCGTGTTCGTGCCCGACACGGTCTTGATCGGCACCGTGATCGCCTTGGCGGACGGGTTGTTCGTGCCGGGCGCGTCGGCGGCCAAGTAGACATCGAGACCGATCGTGCCGGAGCCCGTGGCATTGCGCAGGTCGAGGGTCCCAAACGCCCGAACGCTGTCCACGATGGACGAGCCCACCCCCGGTAAGGTGATCTGTTGCGCCGGGGCGCCGGCGCTCCCCGACACCCCGGGAGGCACCACGTAGGACACTGTATCGCTGCCCGTTCCCTTGACGAAGCTATAGACGTCCACGTTGAAGATGGCGCGCCCTTGCCCACAGCCTGCTGCCACCACCGCGCACCCGAGCGCCGCCCCGAGCCACTTGGCTTTCATCCCGCCTCCCTAATAGATCGACAGCGACGTCGCCATCGTGATGCCGCGCTGATTGGACAGGGAATTCGTGTGGGTCCAGAATCCCACGTCCAGCCCCAGCCCGCCGAATCGCAAGCCCCCGCCCCAGCCGAACTCCATGCGCTTGCGCTGGTCGCGCGCCACGCCGCCGCGCAGCACGATCACACCGACGCGCTGCTCGCCTCCGACGTGCACGGTGGTGCCGCGCCCAGTGTTGAGCACGTCGGCGCCGAGTGTCGTCTTGCCCACGGTGTACGCCAGGTTGACCAGGTACGAGACCGGCAGCTTCGTCTTCGTCTCGATGTGGTTCGCGACGGGCTTGCTGAAGCTCGAGTCGCGGTACAGCGCGCTGTCCACCCGGGTGTCGGGCCAGGTGATCGTCGCGCCGATGTCGTTCACGCCGACGCCGAGCTCGATCGGCCCCGTCACCACCGCGATCCCGAGATCGGCGCCGATGCCGTGCCCGAAGCTATTCCCGAACTTGGAGTACTGCGTGAGGGCACGCGCATCGGGTTTCACAGGAGTGGGACCGCCGAAAATCGAATCGCCGGTCGTGAATCCGCCGTCGCCGCTCACGCGCGCGTACGCGAGGCCGACGTAGTAATGCAGCGCGCCTCCGATGTACAGCCCGGTGGTGTTGTCGCCCGCGATCCGCCCGGCGTAGGCGACCGTCGGCGCGAATCCCGCCTCGAGCACCGCGTCGCCGAGCACGTTATAGCGAGTGTTGGTATCGGCGGGGACGGAATCCCGCAGGAATCCGAGGAGCTTGTCGCCGAGCTGGAGCCCGACCTCGTCGTGCACCCAGCCCATCACGCCGACGCGCACCCCTTTGATCGACACCCCCGGGTCGAGCGGGCGGCTCGAGCCGCCGATCCCGAATTGATCCTCCGGAACGAGCTTGGCGGTCTGGCCGAGGTCCACGCGCAGCGAGTCCTTCCCGATGCCCAAGACCACATCGTTGGTCGGCGTCGGCGCCTGCTTCACCTCCAAGAACAGCGGCGGATTGAGGAAGGTGTTCAGGAGCTCCACCGGATTGAATCCGGCGGAGTCCGTGTTGAACGCCGGGTCCTTCGTGATGTGCGAGATGGGATGGTCGTGGAAGAATTGGATCAGGCCGAGCGGGATAGGGATGCTGAGCTTCGGCCGGCCGCGTTGCCCGGCTCGGCCCGGCACGGCCCGGTACGCCGCGTTGTAGCGCCGCAGGCTTCCCTGGTCGAGCCCGAGTCCACCCAGCCCAATGCGACGCGCATCGGTCGCCCATCCCTGCGCGCCGGCCACGCCGGCGCCGCCGCCGACGAGTACGAGCAGCCCGACGCTCACGAAAGGTATGCGCACGGTTCTCCCCGAGACTGGTGCCGGTGACATGAATAACAATGTTCGTGAATTCCGCCAGGTGCGGGCGTGAGCCCCGTCACCAACTAGACCGCGCGCGCGCCGGCGGGGGAAGGAGCGGGGGCGGCCTGAAACGTGATGGTGATCGTGGTCCCGCGCCCCGCCTCGCTCGCCAGTGCGATCGTTCCCCCCCAGCTCTCGATCAGGCGCTTCGCGATGGCGAGCCCGAGCCCCGCGCCGCTCGAGGTCGTGGAGAAGGCCGGATCGAAGACCCGGGGCAGCGCGTCCGCGGGAATGCCGCGCCCGTCGTCCAGGACGGCCAGCCGCCGGCCGCCTTCCGACACGCGCACGGTGACGCGGCGCGCCCCGGCATTGCGCGCGTTTTCGAGCAGGTTGACGAGCACCTCTTTCACTTCGTCCCCGCGGGCGAGCGCCGGCGTGCCCGCCTCACCCGCCATCTCGAAGTGGGTGGGTACCTCGGCACCGCCCAGCGCGTACAACTGTACGACCTCGCGTGCGGCGGCATACAGGTCCACGGGCTCGAGCGGCAGCTGTTCCGCCTGCGGCGACGCGAACCGCGAGAACGCGCGCGCGATCGCATCGAGCCGATCGATCTCGGCCAAGATCCGCGCCGCCGTGTCCTCGAACGTGGCGTCGAAATCGCGGGCCCGGCCCTCGGCACGGGCCCGCTGCAGGTGCTGCACGCCGAGCCGGATCGGCGTCAGGGGATTCTTGATCTCGTGCGCCACCTGGCGCGCCATCTCGCCCCACGCCAGCACGCGCGCGGCTCGCGTGAACGCGGTGGCGTCGTCCAGCGCGACGACGCAGCCGTCGGGCGCAGGCCCGAGTGACGCAATCTGCACGCGGATCTGCCGGCCACCCACGTCGAACTCGCGCTCCGCAATGCGCTCTCCCACCGCCCCCCTGCCGGCGGCGAGGAACTCGCTCACCGCGGTCCACACGGGGAGCCACTCGGACGATGCCGACCGGGGGAGCAGGTTGCCGGGCTCGAGTCGTGTGCCGAGCAGGTCCGCGGCGCGGGGATTGGCCATCGTCACGCGCAACTCCTCGTCCACGGCGATCACGCCCGTCGCCACGTTGGCGAGCACCTGCGCCGTCCGGTGGCGCGCCTCCTCCAGCGCCGCCTGGCTCTTGTGCACGTCCGCCGCCATGCGCTCGAACGCCGATACGACCGGCTCGAACTCACGCAACGCCCCGGGCGGAAACGCCGGGAGCGGCGCGCTCCGGCCCAGCGCGACCGCGGCGTCCCGCAGGGCGGCCACCGGGCGGGCGAGACCACGCGCCACCAAGCCCGCGAGCGCCACCGCGGCCACCAGCCCGACCAGAATGGCGAGGACCAGCGTGAACGTCAGGTTCTCGAGCGGCTGGCGTACACGCTCGTCGTCCACCAGCTGCGGCGCGGCGAGAATCGCCTGCGCCCGCGGCGCGCCGGCCACCACCACCCTGTACCCCACCCGGACCGGCCGTCCGGCGGTGCTGCCGTCTGCGCTGACTTCCAACTCGTCCCGCAGGGCCAAGCGCACGAACACTTCGGGCGCGAGGAACGGATCCGCCAGCCCGAGCTCGTCGAGCACCGGTGCGCTCGTCGCGGTCAACACGCCGTCTTGATACAGCCACAGGTCGGCATCGAGCCGGTCGGCGAGCTCGCTGACCGCTCGATCGACGTTGGTTGCCGGGTCCGACACTGCGTCGCCCGCTGTGGTGACGGCGTCGCGCAGCGTCTGCCGGATCAGCAGGTCGCCGTCCTGGCGGGCATCCTCACGCAGCTGTGCGAAGCTCCACAGCGCGAATGCCATCACCGGGACCACGAAAAAGCCGGCCAGCGCGGCGGTCAGACGCACCCGGTAGCTCGTGCGCAGCCCGGTGAGCACGGGCTGGAGCCGCGGCCGGCCCCCGGCGACGAGCAGCAGGCTGGCGAGCCATACGGCGCCGAGCAGCCCCGCGTCCAGCACGACGACCAGGGCGCCGCGCACCAGCAGGGCCCACGGCCCTCCCGGCTGGAGGTCAACGCGCAGGTGGACATGGCGCACGCCACCCGACAGCTCGAGGCGCCGCTCGCCGCGCACCGACCAACCGGTGCGCGTCCAGATGACGCGGGCACTCTCGGCCGGCGGGCCCGGGCTGGGCAGCGACAGTGTGGGGACGTACGGAAGCCCCGCGCCGATATCGCCCTGGAGGAACCGCGCCACGCGGTCCGCCGCGATGAGCAACGTGCGGGGCCCCACGCCCACGGTCAGCACATCGCCCGAGGCCAGCGGCGCGACGAGCACATTGTGAACACCGGGCACGCGCTCCAGGCGCTCGACGCGTGGACCGCGTCGGGTGTCGGGAGAGCGTACCAGCGCCGCCATGAGCGGTGGCCGGAGATCGAGGCGCGCCAGCCGGAGCTCGGCCACGGGATCGCCGCTCCGCGTCCACACCGCGAGACTCGCCGGATAGTCCTGGGCGGCCAGGGGCGACCGCAGCCAGAGGGCGTACAGCTCTCCCGCCGTGCGTGGCCCGGGCGCCGGCAGCTCGTGACCCATGCGATCGAGCAGTGCGACGGCGGCCGGGTCGTCCTCCCGACCCAACCCGGCGGCGTCACGCTCGGCGAGACCGAGGCGGCCTTCGACCGCCGCGCCCCAGGTGACGAGCGCGGCGGCGGTGCCGGCAACGGTGGCGATGCCGCAGACCGCCCAGCGAGTCGGCGCCGGCACCACCACGCCCACGAGCGCCGGGAGCCAGACGAACGTGTACCACTCGGGCCAGGCGCCGTAGGGCTGCCACAGCCACAGGCCGGCGAGCGCCGCGAGCACGGCCCACGCACAGGCGGCCGGGAGCGTCCACGGGACGCCGCGCGGCTCCGCCGTGCCGCGCACCAGGGCCGCCGCCCAAAACACCAGCGCCATCCCGGCCGCCGCCACCGCGAGCTGCCACGAGATCCACAAGCCGATGGGCTCGAGCAGGCTCACCCCCCCGGCAGGGGGCGCGATGCCGCGACCGAAATAGCGTACCAGGTACGGGGCCGCGAGCACGAGAACCGCCGCCGCTGACACGGTCCACCAGCGCCGCGCGATCCCGCGGCGCCACAGCAGCGCCGCCGCGAGCAGCAGCACGAGCCCCAGCACGACCAGCGACCCCGCGGAGGAGCTGAACAGGCCGAGCATCGGCCGATAGAACAGCGCGGGCGAGAACAGGCTCGCCAGCCCGAGCGCGGGGCCGAGCGGCGCCCGCAACAAACACCAGGCCGCGACCAGCACCACGAGCCACCGCCACCGCCCCGGCGGGGCGACCATTAAGAGGAAGAGAAGCGCCGCCGCGAGCACGGTACCGGCGCGCCCGGCGGCGCGATGCAGCGCGGCCAGCTTCGCGTCACCCTGGGACGGCGGGATAGGCTGCACGCTGAACAGGGTACGGCCGTCGGGGGTGGTGTAGTCGAAGACGCTGGAATCGCTCGGGGCGAGGTGTGGCGTGTAGAACCGCAGCGTCACGCCGTGACGCCGCGCGAACAGCGCGCTCACCGCCCCCGCCGCCCCCGCCCCCTCCCGGTCGCGCGCGGCCGGCGCGGCGTCGATGAGGACCGAGCCCACCGCCGTGCCGCCGGCTCGTGTCTGGCGCCGGGCCTCGAGCGACACGTAGAATGGGGTGATGACGGCGCGCAATTCCACGGTGTCCCGGGCGGGAACGACGCGATGGCGGCCCGCCCATGCGAAGGGCTCACCGTCGGCGCCGAGGATGACCACGCCGTGCTCCACCCCCGGCGCCTGGCTGCGCGCCGCCATCGCACCCCCGAGCTGCTCGAACGCCCGAGACCGCGGCAACAGGGCGGCCGTCATGGCGCGCTCGGCGAGGCGCCGGGCTTCGGCCACCGCCGCCGCGAGCGCGCCGCGCAGCTCAGCCGAGTCCCGGGGGACCCGTTCCGCCCGGACCTCGGTCCAGCAGCACTCGATCCGCCGGACCTGGCGCACGCCCGCGATGACGATGGCACCGAGCAGGAGGGAGGCGAGCGCCGCCAGGCCCGAAACGAAGGTCCTGGGGCCGCGCGCCACGGCCAGGCCGGCGGTCACCACGCCCGCCGCTCCGGCCGTCCACGCCCAGACCCCGGCGTTGCCGTGGAGCCACTCCGTCACCGCCAGGGCGGTGGCGCAGCCCGCGAGCACGATATGAAGGCGCCGCGTCACTTGAAGACGCTGGCGGCCGACGACGTCCGCTTCATCCTGGAGCGCGATTCCCGCCTCCTGGTGCCGGTCGGCACCTGCGAGCAGCACGGCCCCCATCTGCCGCTGGGATGCGACACGATCATCGTCGAGCGGCTGGCCGACGATCTCTCGGCGAGCTTCGACATCCTGCGCGCTCCGACGATCGAATACGGCGTGAACACCGCCACCCAGCGGCCGTACGCGGGCAACGCCACGGTGCGCCGCAAGACCCTGCACCGCTGGATGAACGATCTGCTCGGGTCCTGGGAGCAAACCGGGGTCGACGCGTTCATCATCCTCACGGCGCACGGCCACGACCCGCACCAGGAGGCCCTCTCGACCTTGCGGACGCGGCGCGCCCGGGTATTCACGGTGGACGTGTTCGCGCTCGACTTCGGCGGCCACCTCGCCGACCCGGACGGTCCGATGCACGGCAGCGAGCTCGACACCTCGCTGCTGCTCTACCTCGCGCCGCAGCTGGTGCGCATGGACCGCGCCCAGGACTTCGTCCATCGCGGCGCCGTGCGCTCGCTTCCCGAACGGTCTCCCGGCTCGCTCGGACGACCGACGCTCGCCACCCGGGAGAAGGGCGAGCGCTTGTACAAGATGATTTACGAGCGCATCGCCACGCGAGTGCTCGGCGCCCCGGTCCCCCCGGCTCCATGACCGCCCTGGCGCTCACGCTGCTCGTGCTGCAGGCGCCGCTCGACGAGGGCACCTTCCTGATCCGTCAAGATACCGCGGAGATCGGCCGCGAGGCGTTCCGGCTCACCGCAGCCCGTGGCGGGGCGGGATGGACGCTCGCGTCCACGGTGCGGTTCGACCGCGCCCGCCCCATCGTGGTCCTCAATCCGATCCTCGAGATCAGCGCCGACTCGCTGCCGGCGAGTCTCGAATTCTCCGTGGCCGATCCACGCGAGCCGCTCCGCATTCTGGGCCAGCTGTCGCACGGCCGATTCACGGTGCGACTGCTGGGGCGTTCGACCGAGCGCGCCCGGGAATTCCCCGCTCCCGCGCCCGTCGTGGTGCTCGACGACTCGGTCTTCGTCCTGTACCTGCTCGCCGCGTGGCGGGCGGCACCGCGTCCCACAGCAGTGACGGCGATCTTCCCGCGCGGCGGGCAGCGCGAGGTCGTCGTGGTGCAGGATCTCGGGGTCGAGGCCACGACCGTGAATCGCACCGCCGCGTCGCTGCGCCACGTCACGGTGACGGGTGGCCCCGAGCGGGTGGTGCAGCTCTGGCTGGACCGTGCCGGCCGGCTGCTCAAGATCGAGGTGCCCTCGCGCCGCCTCACGGCCGAGCGGGCGCCCGCGTCCTGACCCCCCTTCGACCGGAAGCGGCCGGGGGGTTAGATTCCCGCGCAGTCTCGTTCGCAGTCACAAGTCGAAACCCGTAACGTGCGGCCCGCGTATGAGGTGACGACCTCACGACCGGTCCAAGGGAACCTCATGAAGCACTTGCTGTTGTCCGTCGGGCTCGCCGTCTGCCCGGCCCTCGCTCTCACCCAGCAACCTCCTCCCGCGAATCTCTCTCTCGCCGACGCCCTGGCACTGGCGCACGCGCACAACCCGCTCTACCGGCAGGTGCTCCACGACCGGGGTCCGGCCGGGTGGGCGGCTCGCAACGCGTGGTCCAGCACCTTTCTACCGACGCTCACCGCCTCGGGCGGCGTCGGTTACGCGGGGTCAGGCCAGCAGCGCTTTCTGACCGCCAACTTCTCGCAGAGCGTGTCGACGCTGTCGTCGAGCTACGGTCTGTTCCTGGACTGGGCGCTGAACGGGCAGACGATCACGCAGATCCCCCTGAAGCACGCCCAGCTGAGCGCCGCCGACGCGGACGTGGCGGGCGCGGAATCGGACCTGATCACCGGCGTGACCCAGCAGTACTTGAGCGTGCTCCAGGCCCGCGACAACGCCGACGTGGCGCGCAAGGAGCTGGATCGCAACGAGCAGTTCCTGAAGCTCGCGCAGGCCCGCTACGACGTCGGGCGCGCATCGCTGATCGACGTCCGCCAGGCGCAGGTGGCCCGGGGACAGGCCGAGGTCGCGCTGCTGCGGACGCAGACGGGGCTACAGCTCGAAAAGCTGCGGCTGTTCCAGCAGATCGGCGTCACGCCGCCGGTGGATATCGCGACGGTGCAGCTCACGGACACGTTCGCGGTCCAGACGCCGCCGTGGCAGCTCGGCGACCTGCTCACGATGGCCGAGCAGCAAAACCCGGCGCTCAAGGCGGTGCGGGCACGCGAGGGCGCGGCCCGCTGGGGCGTCCGGGCGGCCACGGGCGCGTACACGCCGAGCATCTCGCTGTCGGCCAGCTGGTCGGGGTTCACGCAAAAACTCTCCGACATCACGCCGACGATCGCCGCCGAGTCGGCGAGCGCGGTGGCGAACATGGCGGAATGTCAGTACGAAAACACCGCCTGGTTGAATGCCGGGCAAACGCCGCTTCCCTGCAACGCGTTCGCGTTCACGCCCGCGCAGGCGCAGGCGATCCGCGACCAGAACGCGGCGTACCCGTTCAAGTTCACGCCGCAGCCGTTCCAGGCCCGCCTCTCGATCAGCATTCCCCTGTGGGGCAACTTCTCCCAGCCGCTCCAAGTGTCGCAGGCGAAGGCGCAGCAGCAGGACCTGGAGGAATCGGTGCGGGCGCGCGGGCTGCAGGTGCACACGGACGTGAGCCAGGGCTATCTGACGGTCACGACCGCATACCGGACGATCGCGATCCAGGACACGAACCGCACGGCGGCGCGCGAGCAGCTGCAGCTCGCCACCGAGCGGTATCGCGTCGGGTCGGGGACGTTTTTCGAGCTGCTCGACGCACAAGTGGCGCAATTGCGGGCAGAGAGCGACTATGTGAACGCCGTCTACGACTATCACAAGGCGGTCGCCGCGCTCGAGGCGGCGGTGGGCCGGCCGCTGCGGTAACGAGAGGACACGACAGACATGTCCAAGCGTAATAAAGTGCTGGTGGGAGGCGGGGCCGCCGTGCTGATCGTCGGGCTGGTCGTGATCAGCGCGGGCGCCCGGCGCGACCGCGGCGTGGAGGTCCGCTTCGAAAAGGCGAGCCGTCGCGACTTGATCGCCGCCGTCACCGCGAGCGGCAAGATCCAGCCGAAAAAGAAGGTCGATATCTCGGCCGATATCACGGGGCGCATCACCAAGATCGCCGTGCGCGAGGGCGACCTGGTCACCAAGGGGCAGTTCCTGCTCCAGATCGATCCAACGATCTACGAGGCGAACCTGCAACAGGCCGAGGCCACCCTCGCGTCGTCACAGGCGGCCGCGGTACAGGCCAAGGCCAACCGCGACCAGGCCGACCGCGCGCTGGGCCGCACCAAGGAGCTTCACACCCAGAACCCCAACCTGGTCTCGCAGGAGCAGCTGGAGCAGGCCCAGACGGCGTTCGAGATCGCGGAAGCGAACCTCACCGCGGCGCAGCACCAGGTGGACCAGGCCCGGGCCGCGGTGCGGTCCTCCAGTGACAACCTCCGCAAGACCACCCTGCTCGCGCCGATGGCCGGTCGGGTGACGCGGCTCTCGGTCGAAGAAGGAGAGGTCGCCGTTCCGGGAACGTTCTCCAAGGACGTCGGCCTGCTGCTGACCGTCTCCGACCTCTCGGTGATCCAGGTGAAGGTCAACGTGGACGAGACCGACGTCGTGCGGCTGCATCTGGGAGACTCGGTGGAGGTGACGATCGATGCGTTTCCCGACACCACCTTCATGGGGCACGTGACGAAGGTCTCGAACAGCGCGATCCTCACGGCCGCCGCGTCGGCGCCGGGGACCAACACGCAGGCGGTCGACTACCAGGTGGAGATCACGCTGACCAACCCGCCCGGCGACGTGCGCCCGGACCTCTCGGCCACGGCCCGGATCGTGACGGACACCCGCAAGCAGGCGCTCTCGATCCCGATCATCGCGCTCACGGTGCGGGAGAACAAACCGGTGTCGACGGAGAACCGGCCGGTGGACACCGCGAGCGCACGTAAGAAGAAGGAAACCGAAGGCGTCTTCGCCGTGGACAAGGGGACCGCGACGTTTCGGCCGGTCAAGGTCGGGATCGCGGGAGACGAATATTTCGAGGTGCTCGACGGCCTGAAGGAGGGCGAAACGATCGTCGCCGGGCCGTACCAGGCGATCCGCGACTTGAAGGACGGCGCGCGCGTGCGCCCAGGCAAGCAGGCCGCGGACACGATGAAGATCGTGAAGAAGACCGCATGACGGCCCTGCAGCCGTTCCGGACGGGCGACACGCCGCTGCCCGACATCGTGATCCTGACCCACAAGCTCACGCGCGACTACGACATGGGGGGCGAAGTGGTGCGCGCGCTGCGCGGGGTGAGCCTGCAGATCCGCAAGAACGAGTACGTCGCCGTGATGGGGCCGTCGGGTTCGGGCAAGTCGACGTTCATGAACCTGATCGGCTGCCTCGACACGCCGAGCGCGGGCGAATACTGGCTGAACGGGCAGAAGGTGAGCGACTTGTCGGATGACGAGCTGGCCCGCATCCGCAACAAGGAGATCGGATTCGTCTTCCAAACGTTCAACCTGCTGCCGCGGGCGACGGCGCTCCACAACGTGGAGCTGCCGCTGATCTATGCGGGGCAGCCCGCCCGCGAGCGGCGCGAGCACGCCGCCCGGGCGCTCACCCGGGTCGGGCTGGGCGACCGGATGGACCACCGGCCCAACGAGCTGTCGGGCGGCCAGCGCCAGCGGGTCGCGATCGCCCGGGCGCTCGTGAACCAGCCCTCCATCCTGCTCGCCGATGAGCCCACCGGGAACCTCGACTCGGCCACCAGCGCCGAGCTGATGCAGGTGTTCGGCGACCTGCACCGCGGCGGCCAGACGATCGTCATGGTGACGCACGAGCACGATATTGCGGCCCACGCCGCCCGGGTCGTCACGCTGCGCGACGGCGTGATCGCCACGGACCAGCTGCAAGCGGCGTAGGGTGCCCTTCTTCGAGGCGATCCGGCTCGCGCTCCAGATGATCCGGGCGCAAAAGCTGAAGAGCGTGTTCTCGACGATCGG
>WNGO01003351.1_pt1 | contig 16111 bp, 15 predicted proteins | sample 5400511 | NCBI WGS metagenome assembly WNGO01 (sample SAMN13153380, study PRJNA577476) | soil metagenome | isolation source: 20 cm soil or saprolite under Garry oak tree replicate 2 | place: USA:California | collected 2016-06-15 | reverse complement strand
TCTCCCGGCGTGCCGTCGAACTTCGCGCGGCTGCGGGTCATCGGGGCCATGACCAGACGGTTTGGCAGCGTGTAGCGTCCGATACGGACGGGCGTGAATGATTGCTTCATAGTTTTCCTCGACAGGGATTGGATTACCCATGAGGAGAAACTAAGGGCTGCGCCGTAAACAGATAACCCGGCTTATTCAGATGGTATCCATCGGCATATCGGATACAGCCAAAGGAGCGTGATATTCGTGGCCTTCATTTCTGCCGATTGAAATGAATGTATTCGAGGATGGTACCGTCCGGATCTTTGAAAGTCACCGGCAAGGTTGTGATCAGCCATTGAACGTCCATGCCGACACGGGCGCGAACGCTTAAGTCACGCTGCGGAGTCTGCCAATACCCATCGACCGATGGCCCAACATAGCCAGATTGAACGCAGGTCCCGGTCGCTTCAACCGACAGCCGCGCCACAGGGATTTAACTAGACGAGGCCGCACGACGATCCACTACTGCCAAGAGTTGAGATACGCCTTCGCTGCCTTCAAGTCGGCAGTTTCAAAGCCTTCGCTGAAGCGATCGTACACCGACTGCAGAAGGCTGCGTGCCTCGGCGACCCGACCTTGACCATGCTGCAAGCGGGCAAGGCTTGTGGATGTTCGCAGCTCCCATGACAGGGCGCCCTGCCGGCGTGCCCAATCGCGCGAGCGCAAAAAGTGCTCCTCAGCCGCCGTCGCGGCCTGGGGCGCACCCTTCCGCAGGATCAGTTCGCCTTTGATGCGCAGGAGTTCGGCGACGCACCAGCGCTCCTCGGTGCGCTCGGATCGCGCGAGCGCCTCGTCGATTGTCGAGAGCCCTTCGGCAGCCTTACCGTCACGACCGAGGGCGTCCGCAATCTCGTCGAGAAATAGAATGTAAAGCAGGTTGAACGCGTTCTCAGGGACGCGGGCGAACGCGGTGCGCAGAAGTTCCAACCCGGCGCCGATGTTGCCGCGCTTGATGAGCAACATGCCTGCGAAACATCGACCCCCAACGTTCCACAGCTCCACCGCGTTCCTGGCGGAGAGATCCATGATCGCCTTAACGTAACGCTCCGCCAAGGTCAGATCGCCGACGAGAAGCGCCACGGGGCAGGCTGCCTGAAGCAGGGTATGGGACAGCGACACCGGGTGATCGCTGGCGCGAGCTTTGACGACCTGGCATTCGACGCTACGCATGGCCTGGTCGGCAAATCCCTGCAGCCAAAGTACGTGGGAGTGATACGAACGCGCCACCACCCGCTGGTCGTATTGAAACCTGATGATGTGCGACCCCCTGGCGACATAGCCACTCAGCATGCGCTCGATGTGCCGCCGCGCACCTTCCAGGTCACCCAGGGCAAGTAGCGCCACGCCGACCAGACGGTCGCCGATTGGCCCGTCGGCAGGATCGGTCGATTTCGCCGCACAGGTGCAAAATCTTTCGGCCACCGCCAGTGCCGCCCGATAGCGACCGCTCGTGATGCAGTCGACAAACAAGCCCCAAAGCGCTCGCAGGCGATAGTCCACATCGTCGAGGCTTTCCGCGATCTCAAAGACGCTTGTCCAGGCCGCTAACGTCTCAGGGCCGGACCCCTTCGTCAGAAATAGCACCGCGCCAAGCGCCGCATGCAATTGCATGTTGCGACGTGCGTCTCGGCTCTCGGCGGGGCCGGAAAGCGCCCGCTCGACGCGACCGCGACATTCCTCCATGAGCGACAAGTGCACCCACAGCGGCACTGCAGCCATGGTCAGCGCTACGCCGACTTCGGCGGCGCCCGTCGGAGAGAAGGCCCAATCCAAGGCCGCCCGCACCTGTCCGACGTGACGGCCGTAGCGCGCCAGCCACGCGGGTGCGGGCAATGTCTTCAGCTCTGTTTCGGCTCTGTCAAAGAGGTCCCGGTAATAATTGGCATGGCGTCGCGCCACCTGCTCGAACTCGCCGCTTTCAGCGAGCTTCTCGAGCGCGTAGCCGCGCGTGGTCTCGTGCAGCCGATAATATGCAGTCACGCTTCCGACCTTCACCGTCACGAGAGACTTCGTGACGAGGTTCGCCAGGGAGAGAACCACCTCCGATGCAGCGATCTCGCCACCCGCCGCCACCAAGCTCGCCGCTGCTGCCGTAAAGTCGCCGGCGAAAACGGCAAGGCGCCGCATTACCAGCCGCTCGGGCTCGGGCAGCAACTCATAGCTCCAGTCCAGCGTTGCACGCAGGGTTTGATGTCGCGGCAGAGCTGTTCGGCGGCCGCCAGTCAGCAGTCCCAAGTGGTTATCTAGGCCCGCGGCGACCTGCTGAAGCCCAAGGGCGGCAACGCGAGCTGCTGCAAGTTCGATGGCCAGCGGAATGCCATCGAGACGCCGACATATCGCAGCAATTGCTGGAAGGTTTTCTCCATTCGGCAAAAAATCCGACTGCAATGCCCTCGTCGTTGCGATGAAGAGCTGCACCGCGCTGTGACCAGGTATGTCGCCGGGTTCCTCATCCTGGGGCGGCACATCCAACGGGGGAACGCGGTAAACATACTCGCCCTCGATCTTCAGGATCTCCCGGCTCGTTGCAAGAATGGTCGTTTGTGGACACCTGCGCACGACCGTTTCCGCCAACTTGGCTGCTGCGTCGATCACGTGTTCGCAATTATCGAGAACAAGAAGAAGTTTCTGTGCTCCGATGGCCCGAGCGACGGACTCGGCGGAAATCTCATGGCCACCCAACTTCAGGCCGAGGGCCCCTGCCAGCGCGGTCGGCACCAGACTGGGATCCGACAGCGAGACCAGTTCGACGAGCCGAACGTCACCCCGAATGTCCGGGAACAAGCCGCGGACCACCTCCAATGCAAGCCTGGTTTTCCCTATTCCCCCCGGTCCGGTCAGCGTGACCACCCGGTAGGCGGACAGCAGCGCGCGCAGATCCTGAACGGCGATAGTTCGGCCGATCAGTTCGGATGCTGCCGCTGGCAGATTGGTCTGAAATGGCTCGGCGGGGCTTCGCATCGGTTCGAGATCAATCGAGTCTACGGATGATGTATCCTCTTGCCGGGATGTCCACGCTCCGAGTAGGCGATAGCCACGACCGGACGCCGTCTTCAGCATCTCGCGATTCCGGCCGAATGCCTTGCGAATCGCGGATATGTGAAACTGAAGCGTATTGTCTTCCACGATCGCGCCCGGCCATACGCGAGCCGAGAGGTCGTTCTTGGTGACAAGCTCACCTGCCGACTGAACCAGAACCTCGATAATTTCGAACGCGCGCCCCCCGATCGGAACGGGCACTCCACGCGCTCGTAGTTCGCGTCGAGCGAGATCGACCTCCCACTCGCCCGACTCATACACCAGTCGTCGGTCTTGTGCGCGCACTCGCGGCCCCTGTTCAGGATTTCTCACGTTTCATCAGAATTTAGCCACGCGCAAGTCAAGAGAGCCGGTTCCTCGTCGGCCGACAACTGTTGCTGCGTCTTGCGTGAGGTCGCCGGCCGTTTTTCGGGCAAGGCCCCTCACTTTCTCAGAAATACTCAGAACTGCTTCAAGGAATTGCCCTGCGCCGGCGGGATAGAACATCGTCATGGCATGGCGTACGGCCCGGATATCTTCCATTTGGCGCCATTCCTTCATCCGACCCGGGAGAGGCTTCCCGAGCGCGTAAAGCATAAGGAATTGCGAATGATCAATCCCGCACGGAAGCCCTCAAATCTCAACCGCCGAGAGGCTCTCCAGACCGTCGGCGCCACCGTCGCACTCGCTGCAGGCGGCCTGACCGGCAACGCCAGCGCCGCAACGACGACCATCAATGCCTCTGACCCCATCGCTGGCGCCTTCTGGCCAAACGGCGCGCGGTTGGCGATGAGTCTCTCACTGATGTTCGAGGGCGGCGGCCAGCCGATCTCGGGCGCTGGCGGTGTGATCCCGGACCCGATCGAGAAGGGCGTCCCGGACCTGCCGACCAACGCTTTCTTCGCCTACGGCCATTACGAGGGCATTCCCCGCGTGCTCGACCTCATGGACAAGCATGGCATCAAGCTCAGCTCATTCATGATCGGCAAGGCGGTCGAAACCTGTCCTGATCTCGCTCAGGAAATCGTACGACGCGGTCACGAGGCGGCCGCTCACGGCCGGGTATGGGACAATTCGTATCAACTCTCCCGCGATGATGAGAAACGCTTCATCGCCGACAGCGTCGAGGCGATCAAGCGGGTCACCGGCCAGCAGCCGATCGGCTGGAACGCCTATTGGATGCGCAACTCCGTCCACATCCTAGAGACGTTGCAGGAACTCGGTTTTCTCTATCACATCGACGAACCGAGCCACGACGAGCCTTTCATCGTGCCGGTGCGAGGACGGGATTTCGTCACCATCCCCTATACCTTCCACATGAATGACATCGTCTCCTTTCCCTTCGTCGGCTGGAACGCAGCCGCCTACGAGCAGGCGCTGCGCGACGAATTTGACCAGCTTTACGAGGAAGGTGCGCGTCGGCGGCGGATGATGGTGGTTAGCCTGCACGATCGCATTTCCGGTCACGCCGGCAGGGTACGAGTGCTCGATCGCTTCCTCGCCTACGCGAAGGGAAAGGAGGATGTGTGGTTCGCCCGGAAGGATGAGATCGCCCGCTACGTGGTGGCCAACCGTACCGCCACGCCGGTTGTCGATCGGGGTTCGCCGAGCGTCACGGGCCTGCCCGGGCCGACGGGCTGAAGAAGGAGGCTTTGCCGATGTCTGATGAGTTGAAGCTTGCCCGCATCGTAAAGGCCCTCGCCGCATTCACGCTTTCGCTGTCCACGCCGGCCCTTGCCGCTGAGAGCATCAAGATCAATGACCTCGTCGTAGCTGCAACAATCCCCGAAGCGCAACGCGACGCGACCATGAAAGCAGTCCGCGCATTCTACGATTTCTGGAACACCGGCGACGAGACCCTGCTGCAGGAAGCCATCGCGCCCAACTTCATCGATCACACGCTGCCGCCGGGCCGGCCGCAAGGGCCTGAGGGACCGGCTTTCGCTTCTCGCCGGTTCCGCGCCGCCGTTCCCGACCTCAAGATTACGGTGGAGAAGATAATCGTCGCAGGCGACTACGTCACTGTGCATATGAACTTCACCGGTCATTTCACCGGCAAGTTCGGGCAGACGCAGGGCAAAGGCCAAGCGGTCCCCTTCATCGCTACCGACCTCATCAAGATCGAGAAGGGCCGCATCACCGACAACTGGCACATCGAGGACAATCTGACGCTGCTGCAAGAAATGGGCGTCGGCAAGGTCGACCAGTGAGGAAAACAGGAGATCGCAAGATGTTGTTTGCGCAAAAGGACGAAATCTCGAGCTCTCTCCAATCGAAATACAACAGCGGAGCAGGTGCAACGCGTATCGAAGAATCTGCGAGCTGGCTGAGCCGCGTGACATTGGTCGTCGCGATCATCATGATCGGATGGAGTTTAAAGGTCATCCTCACCCAACCTGTCACCGCGTGGTTTGCCGCATCGACCACGATCTGGATGGCGGTATTGTTGCTATCCGCGACTTGGAATCTGCGCGGCTCCTTCCCGGCCATTGCGGCGTTGGCGCTGGCCACCGCCGTGGTTTCACGCTTGTTCAGCATTCTGCGTTTGAACCCTCCGGTCAGCATCGCCGGTTTGAAGCCTGATGATCTCGACCTGCTGGTCGCAACGGGTCCTGGCGTGCTGGGCTTTGAGCCTCTTGGCTGGTTTCTGGGTGCACTCGTGTTCATCCAATTTATCCTGCGGGCCGCCTCAGTCGCTGCATCGTCGGATTCGCGGGAGGCATCGCTTAATGACTCGGCACTGATGTTCATCAGAGTCTATGTCGGCTTGATGTTCGTGCCTCATTTCGGGAGCCACATCCTCGGCGGGCCCTTCCAATTCAAGATCTACACGCTCTATTTCGAGAGCCTGGGGATTCAAATGCCCGCCATGCAGGTTGCTCTCGCCGGATCGATCGAACTCATTTCCGCGGTCGGACTCACCTTGGGACTCTTCACCCGCCCGGTTGCGTTGCTGGGATCGGTGTATTTGCTGATGTCGATGCTGTTGGGCGGACATTTTCAAATCGGCTATGTGTGGGCGCTGCCGGAAGGGGGCTACGAGTTCGGCGTATTTTGGGCCGCAGTAATCGCGGTGTTCGCGGTGGTGGGCGGCGGCCGGAATTCGGTGGACCGGCAACTATGGCGGAGCGAGCCGGCCCGCCGTCTCTTGCCCAAGGTCGTAAGGGAAGTCCTGGCGAGCTAACGAGGCAGCCCCCAGCGGGTGCAAAAAATTCGAGTCGCCGGCCAGACTGGATGAGTGATATCGCGATGAAACAAATACCACTCGTCATCGCCGTTACGCTGTCAATCGCCGGATGCGGCAAGGAACAGCCCAAGAAGGTCGAAATCCGGCCGGTGCGTGTGACTTCGGTCCAGCACGCGCTAAGTGGCGATACAATCAGTTTGACAGGTCAAATCCAGGCCAAGGATCCGATCAACCTGGCTTTCAGGATCGGCGGCCGCCTCCAGGAGAGAACTGCAACAGTCGGCGATCCCGTCGCGCCCGGCCAGGTCGTCGCGAGGATTGAACCTCAGGATTTTCAAAACACCGTGCGTTCGGCGGAAGCCGATCTGGCTTCCGCGCAAGCCGTGCTGGCGAATTCAAAAGGCACAGAAGGTCGGCAGAGCGAGCTGTTGAGCAAGGGGTTTACGACGCAAGCTCAATACGATCAGGCCGAGCAGCAGAGGAAAACCGCGCAAGCGCAGGTCGAATCGGCGCAAGCCAGACTGCAGAACGCAAGAGACAATCTTACGTACACTGACCTCAAATCTGATGTCGCGGGATCGGTGACGGCGAAAGGAGCAGAACCTGGCGAGATCGTCGCAGCCGGGAGAATGATTCTCCAAGTCGCCAAACAGGGAGACAGATACGCCGTCTTTAATGTCCCTTCCCAGCTCATAAGACAGAGTCCGAAGGATCCAGAAGTAACCGTCTCCCTATCGGATGATCCGACGATCGTTGCGACCGGTCACGTCCGCGAGGTTGCTCCCCAAGCGGATGCAGCGACGGGCACCTACATCGTGAAGGTCGCCCTCGACCAACCGCCGGATGCAATGCGTCTTGGTGCAACAATCATAGGACAGGTCAAAGTACAATCAGAGCCGGTCATTCAGCTCCCCGGGACGGCATTGACCCAGAGCGAGGGAAAGCCGGCAGTGTGGGTCGTCGATCCTGAGAAAAAGACAGTATCGCTCGTTCAGGTAACAGTCGGTCACTATGATACATCCTCGGCTGTCGTATCGCACGGCCTGAAGGACGGTGATCTCGTTGTAACGGCGGGCGTTCAGGCTTTGCGGCCCGGACAGGAGGTCAGACTTCTTGAAACTGATGCTGGCGCTCAGAAATGAACCGCAGCTTCAACATTTCGGAATGGGCGCTGGCGCACCGCTCGTTCGTTTGGTTTTTGGTCATCATCATCGTGGCAGCGGGCGGACTGTCCTATTTGAAACTGGGGCGCAATGAAGACCCCAACTTTACCATCAAGACCATGGTGGTTCAGGTCCTTTGGCCCGGTGCCAATATCACGGACACGCTCCAGCAGGTCACGGATCGGGTGGAGAAGAAACTCCAGGAGACTCCCGGTCTCGACTACATCAAGAGCTATACAGTTGCCGGCACGTCGACGGTTTTCATTACCCTCAAAGGCGCGGTGCAGAGCCGGGATGTGCCCGACGTTTGGTATCAGGTCCGCAAGAAGATCGGCGATATCCGGCAATATCTTCCGCAAGGCATTGTCGGCCCGTTCTTTAACGACGAGTTCGGCGATACGTATGGCGTCATCTATGCGTTCACTGCGGACGGATTCACGCAACGCGAGCTGCGCGATTATGTGGAGAGCGCGCGGACCCGGCTTCTTGCGATCAACGATGTCTCGAAAATCGACATTTTTGGTGCGCAGGACGAGAAAATCTACGTTGAATTCTCTTCACACAAGATCGCCGGCCTTCATCTCGACCGCCAGGCGTTGATACAAGCCGTCCAGGCCCAGAACGCTGTAACGCCCGCGGGCGTCGTCCAAACATCGGACGAAGAAATCCGGGTCGATGTGACCGGCGGATTTCGCTCAGAAGCCGATCTCAGAAACGTCAATTTCGTAGCCAACGGACAAATACTTCGTTTGTCCGATATCGCGACTATCAAACGCACCTATTCCGATCCGCCGCAGCCGATGTTGCGCTTCAACGGTCAGCCCGCGATCGGAATCGGCGTCGCAATGCGGGCCGGCGGAGACGTGTTAGCGCTCGGACAGAACATCGAACAAGCGATGGCCCAGATCAAGGCGGATCTCCCCATCGGGATCGAACCCCATCTCGCCGCCGATCAGCCGAAAGTCGTCAAGGCCGCGGTCGATGATTTCATGGAAGCGCTATGGGAGGCGATCGGGATCGTGCTCGCCGTTAGCTTCATCAGCCTCGGCATTCGCGCTGGCGCCGTGGTTGCGTGCTCGATTCCGTTGGTGCTCGCTGCGGTGTTTGTCGGTATGGAGTTCGCCGGAATTGACCTGCAGCGCGTCTCGCTTGGCGCGCTTATTATTGCGCTGGGTCTCCTCGTCGACGATGCCATGATCACCGTCGAAACGATGGTGACCCAGCTGGAGGCGGGTGCCGAAAAGACGAGGGCGGCTACGTTTGCCTATACCTCCACGGCGTTCCCGATGCTGACAGGCACATTGGTGACGGTTGCAGGCTTCGTCCCGATCGGCTTTGCGAAAAGTTCTGCCGGCGAATACACCTTCTCGCTCTTTGCCGTCGTTGCATTGGCGCTTGTTATCTCCTGGATCGTAGCGGTTCTGTTCGCGCCACTGATTGGCGTAACCATCCTGCCCGACGGGATGAAGCATGCGGCCGAGGCGGAGCCTGGCCGTGTCATGCGCGGGTTTCGCCATGCGCTGACGGGCGCCATGCGCGCCAAATGGCTCACGATCGGTGTGACGCTGGCGGCATTGGCAGCGTCGATATTTGGACTGCGCTTCGTTCCTCAGCAGTTTTTCCCGGCCTCCGACAGGCCGGAACTGCTCGTCGATCTGAAGCTTTCGGAGGCTTCCTCTATCTACGCAACCGAAAGGACCGTTGCAGCCTTCGAAGAGCTGTTGAAGGACGACCCCGATATCGACCACTGGACAAGCTATGTCGGACAGGGAGCCGTCCGGTTTTATCTGCCGCTGGACGTGCAGCTTGCCAACGATTTCTTTGCCCAATCGGTCATCGTCACTAGGAGCCTTGAAGCACGCGAGCGGCTCCGCAGTCGCCTCGAGCCTCTTTTGATTGAGAAATTTCCCGGCGTGGTGAGTCGTCTTTCGGCGCTTGAATTGGGGCCGCCCGTTGGCTGGCCGCTGCAATATCGCGTGAGTGGTCCGGAGCCGGTGCGGGTTCGCGAAATCGCTTACAAACTCTCCGCCGTCATCGCCAGTGACCCGCGCACGGAGAAAATCAGCTTTGACTGGATCGAGCCGCAACGTACGTTGCGAATGCGCGTCGATCAGGATCAGGCCAGGCTCCTGGGCGTGAGTTCGCAAGTGCTGGCTCAGTCATTATCAGCCGTGGTGTCCGGCATCACCGTCACGCAATTGCGCGACGGGATATACCTGATCGATGTCGTCGCGCGCGCCGATGAACAGGAGAGAATATCTCCGGATGCACTTCGCACCCTGCAGATTCCTATTCCAAACGGAGGTACCGTTCCGCTGCTCCAGCTGGCGACGGTCGAATATGCCCAGGATTGGCCACTGATCTGGCGGCGGGATCGAAACCCAACACTGACAGTCCAGAGCGATCTGATTCCGGGGGTGCTGCCTGCAACATTGGTCGATAGCCTGCATGCCAAGGTGACCGCCCTGAATGCCGAGTTGCCAGTTGGTTATGCGATTGTCCCCGGGGGATCGGTTGAGGAAAGCGCGAAGTCGACATCGTCCGTCGCTGCGGTCGTTCCAGCAGCACTTCTCATCATGCTTGTTGTGCTGATGATTCAACTTCAAAGCTTCAGCCGGCTGTTTTTGGTGCTGAGCGTCGCGCCGTTTGGGTTGATTGGGGTCGTAGCGGCATTGCTGATCGCGGGGACCAGATCGATACCGAGATCGCGCACGGGCGAGCCCCTTGGGACGCTGTTATTGCAGCAACTCTGCATCGATTTCGCCCGATCCTGCTTACCGCCGCGGCGGCCATTCTCGGGATGATCCCGATCGCTCCGACCGTCTTCTGGGGGCCGATGGCTTATTCCATCATGGGCGGTTTGGCGGTTGCCACGATGCTGACGCTTGTATTTCTGCCGGCACTTTACGTGGCCTGGTTCCGTATCAAGGAGCCTTCGCCGCAAGAGGTGGATCGCGCCGATCATTCCCACCAACTTCTGCAAACTTCCTAGAATCGAGTTTGTTCACACGATTGCCGCCGACGGGGAAAACGCTGCTGCGATCTTCTCAATCAACAGACGCACACGTTTCGGTTGGGCTTGTGTGGCTGGATAGACGATCTGCAGCCCCGTTTGGCCGGACGAGAAGTCCCGCAGAAGTTCGACGAGCGCGCCCTCACGCAAGTCCGCCTCGACGTCCAAGCGTGATTTTCGGGCAATGCCGAATCCGCTCCGACACCAGACCCGGACCAATTCGCCGTCGTTCGCTACCCTATGCCCCTGCACCATGACCCGCCGCTCCTTGCCGTCAATCAGGAAGGGCCAATCCCGATCGGTCGTCAGGCCATAACGCATGACGAGGCATTCGTGATGGACAAGATCATCGGGGTATTGCGGAGTTCCCCGAGTCTTCAAATAGGCTGGAGACGCGCACACGATTCGTCGGTTCTCGGCGAGGCGCTTCACGCGCAAGGTGCTGTCAGCCAGTTCGCCATACCGAATGGCGAAGTCCTGTCCCTGACCAACCAGGTCGACATAGCCGTCCGTCAGGTTGAGATCGATGGTCACTTCCGGGTGCTCGGCCAAGAACGCGTCCAGGGTCGGGACGACATAGCTGCGGCCGAGATCGATCGGCGCGCTGAGCCTGATGGGCCCAGATATCTTCTCGACCCCCAGCCGAATGAGAGCTTCCAGTTCGTCGGCCTCGGCCAGAAGACGCCGTGCACCCTGAACCAGCAGTCGCCCTTCCTCGGTCAGGCTGATGGCGCGCGTGGTGCGATGCAGGAGCGCGGTCCCATAGTATTTTTCCAACGCGACGAGGCGCTCGGAGACGGAGGCAGCGGATAGACCAAGTTCCCGGCCGGCGGCTGCCAGACCTCCTTTCTCAACAATGCGAAGGAACAGGGCCAGATTATCGAGGATCATCATTCGTAGAATCCGAATAGTGTATTCGGAACTTACCCAATTATACGGGAAATGTGAATGCTTTAGCTTCTTCCGCGAAAGGGAGCATTCACATGAAACTCGATCACGTCACCATTCGCACCCGGGATTTGCAGACGGCACGGAGCTTCTTCCTGAAGGTGTTCGATCTGGAAGAGGGCGAGCGGCCGCTCGCCGTGCAGCGCATTCCCGGCCACTGGCTCTACTCCGAGGGTCATCCGCTCGTCCACATCATTGGCGCCCAAGGATACGGCATCGACCGCGCTGCCGAGGCGATCGATCACGTCGGCTTGCGAATGGAAGGCTATGCCGACTTCCGCAACAAGCTCGATCAGCTCGGCATCCACTACTCAACGATGGACCTCGCCGACATCGGGGAGCGGCGGCTGTTCTTTCGCACACCCGGCGGCCCACTGCTGGAAGCCGTCTTTTCCGAATCCGTCCCCCAAAACAACTAAACTCTCAAAGGATCATGGTCATGTCGCTCAAGTCGAAAATGCCTTTTCGGGTATGGTTACTCACACTCTCGGCTTTCGCCATCGGCATGGCGGAATTTGTCATCGCCGGCATCTTGCCCCAAGTGGCCGACTCCCTTCGCGTCACCGAAGGTCAGGCCGGCGGCCTGATCACCGCCTACGCCCTGGCGATCGTCGTTGGCGGACCGATACTGACCCTTTGGCTCGCGCGTTTCGAGAAGCGCGCGGTGCTTATTGGCCTGATGGCGCTATTCATCGCGGGTAACCTCATCGCCGCCTTTACAGACAGCTACACCGTACTACTCGTCAGCCGCGTGATCGCGGGCCTGACGCAAGGGCCGTTTTTCGGCATCGGCGCCGTCGTGGCGATGAAGCTCGTTTCCGACAAGCTCGCCGGCCAGGCCGTCGGGCAGATGTTCGCCGGTCTGACTTTGGCGAACGTGCTCGGCGTTCCCGCTGGGACGTGGATCGGCAACACATTTGGTTGGAACATGACGTTCCTCTTCATCAGCGCACTCGGCGTGCTCACCGTTGTAGCCATCGTCGGCTTTGTTCCCGTTCAGGAACGGGACGGTACAGTGGCGAGCATCCGTGGACAGCTGGGCGCCTTTACGAACTGCAATCTGCTCGCAAGTCTTGCGATCACCGCCCTCGGTTGGGTCGGCTTTATGACCTTCTATGGCTATTTCGCGCCGGTGGCCGAGCGAGTAGCGGGCTTTAGCGCCTCGGATATGACTTGGGTGCTGGTCATCGTCGGCTTGGGTCTCCTCATCGGCAACACACTGGGTGGCCGGACGGCTGACGCGAATCTTCGATTGTCGCTCATCTTCTGGCCGGCAGCGATGATTGTTTCTCTGATCGCCGTCGGGCTCCTCGCGCCATTCAAATGGCCTTTCGTGGCTGCTGCCTTCGTCTTCGGCATTACCTCTTTCGCCAACGTACCGCCGATGCAGATGCGCGTCATGAAATACGGCACGGCCGCGCCCGAACTCGCCGCGACCGCGAACATCTCGGCCTTCAATCTCGCGAATGCGCTGGGCGGCATGATTGGCGGAGCCCTAGTAGACAGCGCGTTTGGACCTGGGGCCATCCCCTACGCAGCTGCCATCCTCCCCCTGGTCGCACTCCTCTTCATCCTGTCGCAGGAGCACGACAGCAGAATGGGTCCGGCATTGTCTCGGCCCTCTCTAAAGGAAGCGACGATATGACCACGATTTCTACGAAGAGCGAAGTAATAACCCTGATCAATGTGTTCACGGTTGAACCGGCAAACCAGCGACGGCTCATCGAACTTCTAACCGAAGCCACAGAGGTTTCAGTGTGCCGGGCGCCGGGCTTTGTTTCTGCAATCCTCCATCGCAGCACTGACGGCACAAAGGTCACGATGTACGCGCAGTGGCGGAGCATCGATGACTACCAGGCGATGCGCCAGGACCCGAAGCCGCTTCCGTTTCTTCAGGAAGCGCTGACGATCGCTAGGTTCGAACCTGGCATCTACCAGATTGTGCAAACCTTCGCACCCGGCGGCGAGACAAAGTGAAACGACGCCGTTGCGCCCACGTTGCGCCCGGAGCGCACATTCCATAACCGCTCATTCCGCGAATCTCAAAATAACCAGCCGATAGTTGACGCATCAATGCTCCGGCAGCTCTTTCCCTGCAATCGGATTGCGCGTCAACGTTCCATAAGGCCAAGCATTCCTCGGAACCCTCCTCCCTGACACGAAGGAATACGCAATCACCGCCGTTCGCCCTGGTAGTTATGCCGAATGCAATTGATTGCGGGTGATTTGAACCTACGAAACTAGGTCATTGATTTTCCTTGAGCGACAGTTGGACCGTAAAAAGAAAAATCCAGCAATCTATTGAGATTGCTGGATTTCTTTTTCGACCTTGGTTGCGGGGACATGCAACCATCTCAAATTGCTTTTCGAGGCTGCGGCCTGACCGTTCTTTGCGGGGAAAAACCCGGCTGATTGCAGCTATTCGTGCCCCAAAAAAGCTCCTGTATCCGGCCTTTAGCCGTCGCCCGGCCAAGCAGCCATGGCCGCTGTGGCTACGCCTCTCAACTCGGCCCGGGTGGCGCCGTCCTGCGCCTGAATGGCCATCCCCTGGAAGACGCTCAAATAGAACCGGCTCAGGCCATCGATGTCCGTCGAGGCGGGCAGTTCGCCTTTGGCGACTGCAGTTTCCAGCCGCGAGCGCAGCATGCCCAGCATTTCAAGCCGGACCTTCTTGATGACGCGGGCGATCGCGGCCGGCCATTCGTCGCCGACGGCCGCCAGTGTTGCCATGCAGCCTGCCGGTATCGCCCGGGATTTGGGTAGGCTCTCGGTCCCCGCGATCAACAGGCTCTCAATGCCGGCGCGAGCGGTCGCTCCTTCCGCAAGCTTGCCCCAGACCGGGGGTCCCTGGGTCTGGACGTAATGCTCGATCGCCTCGAGGTAGAGCTCTTCCTTGCTGCCGAAGGCCGCGTAGAGGCTCGGTGAGCGCACGCCCATGGCGTCGCACAGGTCGTTCATCGAGGTTACCGCAAAACCCTTGCGCCAAAACAGCAACATGGCGGCCTCGAGCGCCGCGTCGCGATCAAACTCCCTTGGCCGCCCGATAACCGCCATCAGCGTCCTTTCTGTAATGAGTAACACATAAGTCATTTGACGCCACCGTTCAAGCCACTAGATCGTTCTGTGCTGATCACTACAGAAATGGAGACGGCCATGACGCTAACAGGAAAACGCGCTCTCGTTACGGGAGCAAGCAGGGGTATTGGCGCAGCGATCGCAAAGGCGCTCGCGGCTGAAGGCGCGGATGTCGCAATCACCTATGAAAAGTCCGCCGAGAGCGCCGCGGAACTCGTCAGCGCTATGAAGGCGAATGGGCGCAGAGCGGTGGCAATCCAGGCCGACAGCGCGGACGCCGCCGCGGTTCAGGCCTCGGTCGAGAAGACGGTTGCCGAACTGGGCGGCCTTGACATCCTTGTCAACAATGCAGGGATTCTTCGAGTGGGCGAACTCAAGGACATCTCGTTCGCCGACATCGACGCGCTCCTGAACGTCAACGTGCGCGCGCAATTTATCGCAAGCAAAGCCGCCTTGGCTCACCTTACCAAAGGCGGTCGCATTATTACCATCGGAAGCTACTTCGCAGACCACGTCCCTGCGCCCGTCCTCAGCGTATATGCGGCATCAAAGTCGGCACTGGCCAACGCGGTAGCGTTCCTGGCGAGCGCGAAGGCTCAGTACATCACCGGCTCGACGCTGACCGTCGACGGCGGCGCGAACGCCTAGATGCCGTGCGTTTTATAGGTTCTATGTCGCAACCCAAAGGAGATCGATATGTCGATCCGTAGCATGCTTGTTGCCGCAGCATTGGCCTTGGCCTCTCTGGAGGCCGCCCACGCCGATGGCCTGCGTCCGATTGATGCCAAGAGCATCGATCTCGGCGAGGTGTCAGGTGTCGCCTACTATACCGTCGAGCGCGATGGATTCCATGTTGTCACGACCCTTGCGCAGGGCATGGCGGGAACGCCGATCCGTGTTGTGTCTATTCTTGCATCGGGTCAGAGTGTGGCTTTCTCAACACCGCACCAGGCAGGTGCGCTCGAAATCAGCCGGAACGGCGACAGCGTGTTCGTCCGCAAGGCGAAATCGGTCTCGAACTAAATTTCGGGCCGGTGGTGGAAGGTGCGGTTCTGGCACTTAACGACGTCGCTGATTTGCTCGATCCCAGAACCATAAATCGCGAATGCTCGTTTGGCGTGCGAATGAATCGCCGCATCAATCGTGCCGTCCGACATTGCGATGTCGCCGGATTATGCCGGCGACCAGCTTTTCATTCCGAACATCGCGCCATCGGTCAGGCCATGGTGCTGACGCCACTGACGTCCGTGACCACGGGTGATCTTGCGCCCCAGGACGTCGCCGCATCAGCAACATGCTGCGCAATCTCGGCGGCGCGATCGGCACCGCTGTGCTCGCCACCGTGATCACCAAGCGCGAGCAGTTCCACTCCAACATCATCGGCCAGTCGGTGACGCTCGGCCGCGAGGAGGTGCGCAACCGGATCAACCAGGCCACAAATTACTTCCTGGCCCATGGCGTCTCCGATCCCGCCGCCGCGCATCAGCAGGCGATCATCGCCCTCGGCAAGGCCGTGAAGCATCAGGCGCAGGTGATGGGGTTCAGCGACACCTTTGCGGTGATCGGCATCGTCCTGATGCTGGCCGCGCTCGCGGTGGTGCTAACGCGCAAGGCGAAGGGAGCGGGGGGTGGTGCGCATTGGGCTATACAGCTGCAACTTAACTGATTCCATGT
>WNGO01009657.1_pt1 | contig 16121 bp, 17 predicted proteins | sample 5400511 | NCBI WGS metagenome assembly WNGO01 (sample SAMN13153380, study PRJNA577476) | soil metagenome | isolation source: 20 cm soil or saprolite under Garry oak tree replicate 2 | place: USA:California | collected 2016-06-15 | reverse complement strand
TGGGAGCACGCGGCGACGCAGGAAAATATTGACGCGCTGCGCGCTCGCGGCGTCCACGTTGTTCCTCCCGAGGAAGGTTATCTGGCCTGCGGCATGACCGGGGCCGGCCGCCTGGCAGGCGTCGAGGCCATCGCCAAGGCGGTGTGCAGCCGGCTGGGCATCGAACACGATCTGGAAAATGAAACCGTGGTCGTGACCGCGGGACCCACTTGCGAAGATCTTGACCCCGTGCGCTATCTGACGAACCGCTCCTCGGGCAAGATGGGCTACGCGTTGGCAGAGGCGGCAGTCCGGCGCGGCGCTCACGTCGTGTTGATCAGCGGCCCGACTCGTCTCGATCCGCCCCAGGGCGTTGAATTTATTTCCGTGCGCAGCACCGAGCAGATGCACAAGGCAGTTGTGGAGCACTTACCTCGCGCCACTGCGGTCATAATGGCTGCGGCCGTGGCCGATTACCGGCCGGTGACGCCGGAGACGAAGAAAATGAAACGCGGCGATGGCCACATCACGCTTGAGCTGGAGGCCACTCCGGACATTCTGGCGGGCATCGCGAGGGATAAGGGAGGCCGGATCGTCGTCGGCTTTGCCGGCCGAAGGCGCCGGGTTCGATCACGATACGAATATCATCACGCTGTATTCGCGCGACGGCGGAGAAACGGCATTTCCCCGCATGCCGAAGATCGACGCGGCTCACAAGATCCTGGACCGCGTGCTCGAATTGCGCCACGCCAGCCGCGAAATATCCGCCACGCGGCGCGCAAGCTGACCTGTCCGATGGATTCCCGCCTCCCAGATACCTCACGCGAAAAATTGGAAGCCTGGCTTCGTTACTACAACGATTTGAATCTCGGAGAGTTTTTTATTGACCGGAGGACCATGGGGAAACGTTCCGTGAAGCCAGCGGCGATTCCGTTGCAAACCACGGCGGTTGCCCCACTGGCTGCCGCGGCTGCCGCAACTTCAGCCGCGCCGGCCAGCATTCTGCCGGTCGTTCAAGCGGTTTCGTTATTTGAGGCGCTTGACCGTGTTGATGGAGATACGCTCGAACTCGTCCGCGAAAATTTGGGCGAATGCACGCGTTGCCGCTTGCACAAGCAGCGGAACAAAATTGTCTTCGGCGTGGGAAACCCGCGCGCGGAACTTGTATTTGTCGGTGAAGGTCCCGGGCACGACGAAGATGTGCAGGGACTGCCATTCGTGGGGCGCGCGGGCAAGTTGCTCACGCAGATGATCGAAGCGATGGGGCTCCAGCGCGAAGACGTTTACATCTGCAATGTCGTGAAGTGCCGCCCGCCGGAAAATCGCAAGCCGGAAGACGATGAAGTCGCGACGTGCTCGCCGTATTTGTACCGCCAGCTTGATGTGATCGCGCCGAAGGCGATTGTCTGCCTGGGCGGCGTCGCTGCGCAAACATTGCTGAAAACGAAAGACCCGATCTCACGATTCCGCGGCAACTGGTTTGATTTTCGCAACTCGAAACTGCTCGCCACGTATCACCCGGCCTATCTGCTGCGCAACCCGAACGCGAAGGGCGAGGTTTGGAAGGATTTGCAGAAGGTCATGGCGTTTCTTGGATTGCAGCCAAAGAAATCTTCCCGCTGAGGGCCGCTATAATATCTTGTAGCTCAGGCTTCAGAGTCTGTGTGCTGTTCTGCACGGACGAAAATCAAAACCGCACAGGCTGAAGCCTGTGCTACTACACTACGTCTCGGATATGCCTGCCACCTACTGCGAAGTCGCGCTGCCGGTCCCGCTGCGTTCCGCATTCACCTACGCGATTCCCGATCGCCTTGCGGACTCGATTTTTGCGGGCAGCCGAGTTCTGGTTCCATTTCGCAATCGAGCCATGACAGGGGTTGTTGTCGAAGTCACCGGCCGCCGGCCTGATCCGGCTCGCGTCAAGACCGTCAAGGAAATCGTCGAGGCGCTTGATCCGATTCCGGCGCTGACGCCTAAACTGATCGAGTTGGGGCGCTGGGTGGGCGGCTACTATGTCGCGCCGCCGGGTGAAGTTTTTCGCGCGATGCTGCCGCCCCAGGTTGACTTGCGGCACGAACGCGAACTCCTACTGAACGACGCGGGGCGCGCGCGTCGCGATGAACTCGACGCCACCGGAAATCGCTCGGAGGCGGAGGTCGCGGAACTCGCTCTGCTTTCTCTCCTGCACATCGAAGACAAGCCGGTCCGCGCGGACCGGTTGCGCAAGCTGCCCGGCGGAGAAGCCGCAGCGGAGCGATTGTTGCGGCGGCGCCAGTTGGAAGCGCGCGAAGTCACTCTGCACCGTCATGCGCGCTTGCAGAAGATCGTCGCGTGGAACTCGACGGAGGATGTGGACTCGCTCGGGGAAAAAGAAGCGCGTGTCTATCATGTGCTCGCGGAGGAGCGCGGACCGCTGCCGCTGCCGGCGCTCGCGAAACTCTCAAACGTTTCGCGATCGCTGATCGAGCGCCTCATCCGCCAGGGAAAACTAAAAAGCTGGGAGGAGCCGTTCGCGGTCGAGGAAGATTTGTTCGAAGTGGATTACACGCCGCCATCAAACATTCTGAATGCGGATCAGGAGCGCTCGCTGGGCGAAATCAGAGGTTGGCTCGAAGCGGGCGCCTTCCAAGTCGGACTGCTCTACGGGGTCACCGGAAGCGGCAAGACGGAAGTGTACCTGGGAGCTGTCGAGGCGGCTCTCGCGCGCAACAAGACGGCGTTGATACTGGTGCCGGAAATCGCCTTGACGCTCTGGGTGGGAAGGCTCTGCCGCGCCCGGCTTGGCGCGAGCGTTGCCGTACTTCACAGCGCGCTTGCCGAAGTGGAACGCGCGCGCGAATGGTGGCGCGTGCGCCGCGGCGAAGCTCGCGTCGTGGTAGGAACGCGGTCGGCCGTGTTCGCTCCTCTTGAAAATTTGGGCCTGATTGTCGTGGACGAGGAACAGGAAGCGAGCTACAAGCAGGAAGAAACGCCGCGTTATCACGGCCGGGACGTCGCTATCGTGCGCGCGAAGCTCGAGGGCGCCGTGGCGCTGCTGGGTTCTGCAACGCCGTCGCTCGAGAGTTTTTACAACGCGCGCTCGGGAAAATATCGCCTCCTCCAGCTCGAATCGCGCGTGGAGAATCGGCCTCTTGCCCCGGTGGAAATTGTGGACCTGCGCGAAGATTTCCGGGCCACGCACCGAGCCGGGCCCCTCTCCTCGAAGCTCGGTGAAGCCATCGCGGCGCGTCTCGGTGAGGGCACGCAGTCCCTGATCCTCATCAATCGCCGCGGGTATTCCTGGTTTGTCATCTGCCGCTCATGCGGCGCGGGAATTCAGTGTGAGAATTGCAGCATCTCGCTCGCGTACCACAAGCAGCGCGACCGGTTGGAGTGCCATTATTGCGGATTTTCCAGGCGCGTACCCAAGGCCTGCCCGAAGTGCGCCTCCGAGCACGTTTATTTTTTTGGCGCCGGCGCGGAGCAGCTCGAAGAAAAGCTGCGCGAGAAATTTCCCGGAGCCAGGGTCGCGCGACTGGACCGCGATGCGGTTCGCACCAAACGCGCCTACCAGCAGGTGCTCGCCGACTTTGCTTTCGGGAAACTCGATATTCTCGTCGGCACGCAGATGGTTGCGAAGGGGCATGACTTCCAGCGCGTCACGCTGGTCGGGGTGGTGTCCGCCGATTCGCAACTCAGCCTGCCGGATTTCCGCGCGGCCGAGCGCACGTTTCAATTGCTCACGCAGGTTGCCGGACGCGCCGGGCGCGGCGCGCTGCCCGGCGAAGTGCTCGTCGAGACATATTATCCGGAGCACTACGCGATCCAGTTGGCCGCGCGCCAGGACTATCTCGCATTCTTCGAAAAGGAATTGCAGTTCCGGCGCTTGCTGCATTATCCGCCTTTTACCGCGCTGGCGAGCATTCTGGTGCGCGACACGAAAATCGAAAATGCGATCCGGTGGTCGCGCCAGCTCTCGGCGTTTCTCTCTCCGCAGGAGTCGCGCGGCGTGAAAGTGCTGGGCCCCGCCGCGGCGCCGCTTGCACGGCTCAAGCGCGAGTATCGTTTCCAGTTTCTGCTGAAAGCTCCGAAGCGCGCGCAGCTCACGCGCGTTCTGTCGGAATTACTCGCATTCGCTGAACAGAAGGAAATTCCGGAGAGAGCAGTCCTTGTGGATGTAGACCCGTTGAGCTTGTTCTAGTCTCGCGGGAATCAGACTAGAGCCTCTCTCATAAACCGGTCCGTGGCGGCTTTCTCCGATTGCGAACTCAGCCACGTTGACGCGCCAACGGCGCGGAGCATGCCAGCCCGGGGCAACGCCCCGGGAACGTGTCCGAGGTACCCGTTCCGCCCTGCAAGGGCGGAGGATTCCTGCGCCCTTGCAGGGCGCACCGATTGATTCCGAAACCCAGGGCGTTGCCCTGGGCTAACATGCGCCAGCGCCTTCAGCGCCGGAACCGAAGCCCGCCTCTTTAGAGGCGGGGACTTGAATTCGCGTGTCGAGAAACCTGCAAGGGGAAATTCTTCTTTGCTCTAGTTCCCCCGGACCAGCACCGGCATGGGCATGAAAGTCAAAATGAAAATCAGGACTGCAACGGCGGTCCAGATCAGCCGCGTGCGGTCGAGCGGCTCCCATTGTTGGAGTAGCGGGGGATGGCGGAAACCGAGCCCCAGCAGAAGGGCAGCCCACAGATACCATCCGGCCCAGAACAAGTATCCGAGCGGAATCAAGAGCAGCGCGATGGCAAGCGTCACACGACGGTGATACTTGCTCGCCGTTGCGTAGAGGATATGTCCGCCATCGAGTTGCCCGCCGGGGAGCAAGTTGAGTGAAGTCGCGAACAGGCCTACCCATGCCGCGCGTCCCACCGGATGCAGCAGCAGGTCGCTCGTTGGCACGCCCGGCCGCAGCAGGGCCAGCAAGATCCGCAGTGCGAGCGGATTGCCGAAGACGACGCTCGGATGAGTCTGCGAAAGAGGAATTACTCTTGAGTAAGCGATCGCGATGGCCAAGGCCGGAATCGCGAAAAGAAATCCCACAACGGGCCCGGCCAGGCCCACATCGAAAAGCGCCTTACGATTGTAAATCGGAGATCGGATGCGGATGAACGCGCCGAGCGTCCCGATCAGAAATCCCGTAATAGCGGCACGCAAAGTAATGGCCCAGTTCATGCGCCAGCAAAATGCCGAGCAGTGTGAAGGCGAAAGGAACTCCGGCAAACAGATATCGCGGATGCGCCAGCAGCGTTCCGTACATCGAAAAGAAACCGTCGATTTCGGGTGACTGTCCCACCGCGTAAGACGCGGCAAAGCTGGCTCCGACTACCAACGTGGAAATCAGCGTGAGCAGGAACAGCAATGTGGCAATCGCGAACGATCTCCGCCGCCAGCGTTTCTGGTTTGGTTCCCAATAGATTCCAGGAGACAGGTCCGCTGCTTCAACCACAGGAGTGAATGTCTCAATGGAGGAGCGTTCGGATTCGCTGCCGTCGGTCATGAAAGATTGGATGCACGCCTTGCCTCGCGGGCACTAAATTCGCAATGAGGGCAGGCCGCTTCAGGATGGTGAGGGGGACGCACGCTAGGCAAATGCGGCCTCAGAGCGTCTGCAATTCCTTGCCGGGCTTGAAGCGCACAGCCTTGCCGGGAGGGATACTGACTTCCTGGCCCGTGCGCGGATTCCGCCCAATGCCGGTCTTGCGCGGGCGCACGTTGAACACGCCGAAGCGGCGCAGCTCAATCCGTTCTCCCTTGCCAAGGGCAGTCTTCATGGCTCCAAAGACGGTCTCGACGGCCTGCTCCGCTTTGGTCCGGGTCACGCCGGTTTTGTTTACCACCGCGTTCACAATGTCGAGCTTAATCACACGAGCCTCCCGCCGCCTCAACGGCAAGCTATGCTAGACACGCAGTTGCCGGTTGTCAAGCTAGACGCGCTCGGTTAAGATGCGCGCCGCACGGATTCCTCAGGAGGCCCGGATGTCTGTAAAGCCCGATCGTTGGATACGCAAGATGGCGCTCGAACACAAGATGATCGAGCCGTTTGAGGACCGCCAGGTCCGAGAAGGCGTCATCAGCTACGGCGTCTCCAGCTACGGCTACGATATTCGCGTCGCCGACGATTTCCGCATCTTTACGAACGTGAACTCCACCATCGTCGACCCGAAGCATTTTGACTCGCGCTCGCTCGTCGAATTCAAAGGGCCGGTGTGCCTGATTCCGCCCAACTCGTTCGCGCTGGGCCGCTCGGTCGAGTATTTCCGAATTCCGCGAAACGTTCTGACGATCTGCCTCGGCAAATCCACGTATGCCCGCTGCGGGATCATAGTAAACGTCACGCCGTTTGAGCCGGAATGGGAGGGCTTCGTCACACTTGAAATCAGCAACACCACGCCGCTCCCCGCAAAGATTTATGCCAACGAGGGCCTCTGCCAGGTCCTATTCTTTGAATCCGACGAGGAGTGCGAGATTTCCTATAAAGACAAGAAGGGTAAGTACCAGGCGCAGCAGGGCATCGTCCTGCCTCGACTTTAACACGTACTTCTCGCCCCGTATTTGAGGCTGAATCGAAAGTCGCTGATGACGGCGTTCGCCGCCCTTACACCGTGACGACGTGTTCCAATATCTCAGCGCGCCGTACCCGGACTTTCACCTCGACACGCGAACCGAGCCGGTTGATGATCGACATCAGTCGATCGACAGTGAACCGCCCGAGATCCGCATTGCGGATGCGCGAGAAATCGGCCGCCGCTATGCCGGTTCGATCATGCGCGGCACGCAAGGTCAGACCATCCCGATCGAGCGCCTTGATGATTTCGGCCGCGAGGATCGCTTTGAACTGCTGGGCATCCGCGTTCTTGTACCCGAGATCCCGGAAAACATTCCCGCTCCCCCGCACCACTTCCACTTTTTCTCTTTTCATCGCAACATCTCCTTCAGCCTCTTCAAACGATCCTTGATCAAATTGACTTCGTGCTTGGGCGTCTTGATGCCGTGCGTCGATTTCTTCTGGAACGCGTGAACGACCCAGATGTCGTCGGCGAGCTGCACCGCGTAGACCATGCGGAACGCGTCGCCCTTAAACGGCAGCGCGATCTCGAAGACGCCCGAGCCCAGTCCGTGCATGGGCTTCGCGATATCCGCCATTCCGCCCTCGGCGGCAATCGTCAAGGCGGCAAGACAGCTCGACCGGGCTCCTTCCGGGAACGTCTCGAATTCCTTTAAGGCCGCCCTGATCCATGAAACGGGCCGCGTATTTGGGATCATCGACTTTCGTAGTCTATGCCACTTCAAATAGATATGTTGTCATATTTGACAAGGTATGTCAAGGGGAGCCCGCCGCAGGGCTAAATCTCTTCGTGCGCCCGTGGGTGACGCGCAGAAAGGTGGCGTTTTTCAGTTCAGGAACTTGCCACCTCTTGTCTGTTCCGCCTTCAGGCCGGGACACCGCGCAGCGAGAAATGCATACTTTCTAGCGCGCGTGCACGCTGCCGTCGTTACCCCGCATGAAGTATTTCCACTTGTCGAGATCCGCCGCGACGGCGACATCGAAAAAACCCACCATCATCTCTTCGTAGGTTTGCTCGCCCCAGCGGACCTCCTGGTCGGGATCGGGGTTACGAGGGTTCTGGCTTGAGTTGTCGTACCAGGCGACTGCTTGGAGCACGGTTCCAGCTTTCAGCGGGAGCGGCTCGGCCAGTTGGTATCCCAATTGCCACTCGAAATCCCAGCGAACCTTGAGCAATGGTTCGATGCGGCCGTCCGCGTGAATCAAGTTGTACTCGAACTTTTTCCCACGCCAGTGCATATGCGGAAAGAACCGGAGAAGCGTCGCGTCATTCGGCAACGATCCGCGCGCCTCGACGCGATAATCTGCGTCATGCGGAGGAATCACGAAATGATCATTGGTCAACTGCAAAGTCAGCACGCGCTGCTGCGGAAGCTGTTTTGCGAAGACCAAGCCAACCCCTGTCCGGTCACTGGCTGCGTGACCCATGGCCATGTAGTGCATTTGGATCACCAGGTCTGACCCGGCTGGGATGAATTTGGCCATCCCGGAGGCCCAAATTTCCGGTGAGCTGCCCGGCGCGTAGATGAGCAGGATATCGCTATCGGTCCAATGCGTATCACGGCGGCCCCGTTCGTCCTTCAAGGTTGCCGTGGTGAATGGCACGCCGACCGGGGCATTGCGAAGCCATTTCGACCCGGGCGGTCGTATATAGACTACCGCGTGATGCACGTGCCTACGGCTCGATGGGCGGAGTTCCGCCATCTGCACCCAACGGTCCTCGCGAAAGCGCGTTGGTACAATTTCGTACGTGTAGTCGATGTCGCCTTTGGAAGCGAGAGCTACAGGCCTTGGCATTTCGATCACAACATCAGGCGGAGAAATGTTCCAGCCATCCGTCCAACGAAGCGCCAGGGGCCCTTCGTGCGGGTTCCCGGCCCGCGCGCCGCCGTTAGCCCACATGGCCAACGTCTTGATTTCATTTTGCGAAAGAGATGGATCGTTCAAGAAGTGGCCGCAGTCCGGATCGGCAAGCCACGGCGGCATCTTTTTTGTGGCAACCGATTCCCGAATCGCCTGTGCTCGTGGCGCCGCTTGGCCGTAAGTTATCAATGGAAAGGCCATTTCGCCTGGCCGGTGGCAATTCTGGCAATGTTTCTGGAGAACGGGCAGAACGTCGGGATAAAAGGTTGGAACTGTTGGACTAGTTTGTGGAAATGCCGCGCTCGTTCGAAGGAAAAGTGCAGCAATACTGATCCCCGCAATGATCAAGATGCATCTCTTGTTCATCCATGCATCTTACCGCGAAACATTATGCCACCACAGGTTGCGCATCTTGCGGCTCATTTTTCGGACGGCTCATCGGGAAGCCGCGGCTGCGCCATCCTTCATACCCTTCCGCAAGCGGGCGGATTCGCGTGATTCCCTTGCTGCGCAGAAGAAGCGCCAACCGTGCTGCCGTCACCTCATTCGGGCACGCACAAAAGAGGACGATTTCGCGATCGCGGGGGATGACTTCATGCGCTTCTTCCAGTTCCGCGGCGTCCATGTGGAGAGCCCCCGGAATCGTTTCCGGCTGCGCTTCGAAATCGAACGCATGGCGCAGGTCCACGATGATCACGTCCTCGCCGGAATCGATTTTCCCCTTGAGCTCTTCCGGAGTGATCCGGGCGATTCTCAGCTTTTGCAGGAATCTTCGGCGATTATAATATTTCCAGCCGATATAGCCCGCAAAAGCGGCGAGGATCAGGACCAGCAGCCATTCTCCCAGGTATGCCGCGCGGCCCGCGATTCGCTCCAGTTCGCCGCTGAAGACGTAGCCGGTGATCATGAACGCGCCGGACCAAAGCAACGCGCCGAGCGCGTCGAACAACACAAATCGCCGCCAGCCCATGCGGATGATCCCCGCGAGCGGCGCTGCCATGGCGTTCAACCCTGGTATGAATTTCGCAATGAGGAGGACACGAGCGCCCCGTTTTCCGAATCTCACCTGTGTCCGCCGGACGCACGAATCCGGCTCGAGGGATATGCGGCAGAGCAACCGTAAAACCCGAACACCTTTTCGGCGCCCCAACTCGTACCAGATGGAGTCGCTCGCCACACTTGCGAGCACTGCAAACGTGATCGCCAGCCACAAATTCATTCCGTGGGCTCCCGAAAGCGCCCCCGCAGCAAGTAGCAGCGGCGCAGAAGGGACCGGCAGCCCGGCCTGTTCGATGAATACCCAGGCGAACACCAGCGTGTAACCATGCCGGACAACGAATTGCAGTAACTCGTTCATTTGTTCCCAGAGTGATCCAGGATTGAGGCTGGATGCCCCCAAGTGCCTGAAAAAACAAATTCCTCCAGCGGCTTGCGCCGGCGTTTCTCCATCTCGCGCTCGCGAAATTGATCAGGCAATGATTCTACCTCTCCGGGATAACCGAGCGCCATCACGCTCACAGGTTCCCAGCCTGAGGGCACATGGAAGCGTTGTCTAGCGGCCTCAACATCGAAGCCGCCCATCTGGTGGGTTGCCAGGCCGAATGAAGTAGCTTGCAGCAACAGATTCGATGTCGCTTGGCCTAGATCGTAGAACCCGTGCCGGTTGGGAGTCCCGTCTTTTGCCAACTGCGTGTGGGCAAGGGTCAAGATCAGCACGGGCACTTTCTGCGCCCACGCGCGGTTCGTCTCCATCAGCACTCCGAACAGCCGTTCATAGCTTTCGGGATCTTCGCGTGTCGCCACCAAATATGCCCAGGGCTGTTCATTTCGCGACGAAGGAGCCCAACGCGCCGCTTCCAGCACGCTACGCAGCTTGTCAGGTTCGACAGGCCGCTCGGAAAACGCCCGCGGGCTCCACCGGCGCCGGATCAAATCGTGAATGGGAGTCTGTGTCTCTGCAAGTTTTTCCATTTTCGGTGTGTTCTCTCTCTCTTTTAGGATTGAACACAATCCTGAATAGTTTCCGCCGAATGGGAAAACCCATCCGTCTGTCGTTTCGCGTGTAAATGCCGCAGCGTCGCGCTTATCACTTTACGTCGCCCGCGGGAACCTTCTGCACCAACTCGGCTTCGAAAGTGATCGATACCTCGTCGCCGACGACAACTCCACCGGCCTCAGTCAAGGCGTTCCAAACTAGTCCAAAGTCTTTCCGATTGATTTTCGCCGTCGCTGAGACGCCGGCCCTGACGTTACCCCAGGGGTCTTTGACGGGTGGGGTTGGACCGTCCACATCGAAGGTCACTGCGCGCGTGACCCCACGGATCGTCAGATCGCCCGTCACTTTGAATCGGCCTGCACCGGCGGCCGTGATTTGTTTCGACCGGAATGTGATCGCCGGGTGATTGGCCACGTCGAAAAAGTCCGCGCTGCGCAGATGCTCGTCGCGTTGCGGTTCGCGGGTGTCGATTGTCGTGGCGTCCACAATTACCTCGACGGTCGACTTCGTGAGATCAGACGGGTCGAGAACGACGTTGCCGCTGACCTTGCCAAACTCCCCGCGGACGTTCGATATCATCAAGTGCCGCACGCTGAAATGCGCGGCCGAGTGGGCAGGGTCAATCTGCCATTGGGTTGGACTGGGGGCCTGGGACGTTCCGGTCAGTGCTGCGTTCATGGTGGCTCCTCCTAGAGTTAGATATGCTACACAGCGAGTATCATTCCGAAAACAATTGGGCCCAAAAGATCATTCCGGCGAACACGGCGTTTCCGCTTGCGCGCGCGCCCGCTCCAACAGGCGCCGGTCTTCTTCTCCCCGCGCACGGGCGATCAATCCTCGCGATTCCATCCGGTCCATCAAGCGCGTAATGTCCGGGTCACGCGAGATCATCCGGCAACCGACCTCGCGGCAGGCCAGGCCTTCCGGTCCAGCGCCGCGAAGGATCCGTAGGACGTTGTACTGCGTCGCGGAGAGGCCGGTCGGCTTCAGCAGCGCCTCGGCCCCCCGAGCCAGGGCGTCTGCCGTGCGGAGCAAGTTGACGAAGACTTGAGCTTCCAGTCGCATATACGGCGCCCGGAGGTTTCTTGCGGATTTGCGTTTCTGCAGCATTTCCCAACAATAGTCGTTATAACGACTATTGTCAAGAGGAATGTTTAGAGTTCCCGTGCTTCCTCTGCGCTCTCTGTGGCTTCTCTCTGCGTCCTCTGTGTTAAATTCTGAAACGCGCAACACAGAGTACGCAAAGAACCGGAGAGAACGACAGAGCAACCGGGACGTCACGGCTTTTGCGTCGGACGCATCAGCACTTCGCTAATAAAACTTCCCGGCGCCTGCGTCACGAGCGCCGCCACTGCATGCGCCACGTCTTCCGGCTGCAACATTCTGGCTGGGTCTTTGCCCGCGTGCGGGGAGAACTCGGTGGCCACCGAACCGGGACAAATCGCGCTCACGCGAATGCCGTGCGCGCGCAGCTCCTCCGCCATGCATCCGGTCAGGCCGAGCAGCCCCCATTTAGATGCACAGTAAACCGCCCCGTTCGCAAATGCGCTTTTTCCCGCCAGCGAGCCGATATTGATGATGTGCCCGGTCTTCCGCCGGATCATTCCGGGTGCAACGGCGCGGCTCACCAGAAAGACTGACTTCAGATTCGTGTCCATGATGGCGTTCCAATCCGCCTCGGTCTGCTCCTGGAAAGGACCAAAAATTCCAATGCCGGCGTTGTTCACGAGGATGTCGACCGGCCCGAACTCGCGCTGTGTCTCGCTGACCAAGCTGGCAACCTCGTCTCCGCGAGTGACATCCGTTCGCAGGGCCAGTACCTGGATGCCAGCCGCGCGCAGGTCGGAGGCCGCGCGTTCAAGATTTGCCGCGTTCCTGGCGCACAGCGACACTCGCGCTCCCATCCGGCCCAGGCGGCGCGCAATCGCCAGCCCGATCCCGCGGCTGGCTCCGGTGACAACTGCCACTTGCCCTGCGAGCCTCTCTTCGCGATTCATTGCCTCTCCTTGGGCTGAAAAGTGGTATCCTTCGGCGGGCTTCCTTCTCCCGGAGAAACGCATCTTAGCATTAGCAGGTATGGCATGGATTACAACCGGCCACGGAGTGCCCCGGCGGACAAGCCACGAGGGAATGTTGCTTGCGACATTCAGTGGGATTCCCTATAATCCCAGAGTTTTGAACCGGTCGATACCCTTGGAAGTTGTTTCCGTGCTCATTCAAGCTTTATAGAAATTTGTTGAGGAGGCTGGAAGCCGATGATACGAAAGTGGATTTTGACGGGCGCCGGTCTGTTGTGGATCGTGGCGGGGACTGGAACGGGAAGATTGCTGGCCGAGCCACAGGATGCACAGCAGAAACCTGCCTATACGCTGGCCGAATACAATGCGTACAAGGCCGCGGATGCTGAGCAGAATCCTCAGCAAAAAATCAAACTGCTCGATGATTTCGTCAAGCAGTATCCCGCTTCTACCTTGCTGCCATACATCTACCGCGCCTACTACCTGACCAATTATGCGTTGAAGAACTACGCGGGGACTTTGGAGTATGCGGACCGCCAGATCGCCCTCGGCGACAAGATTGACGCGCAGGGACGCTTGGAAGCTGAAGTCGCGCGCGCACAGGCCTACTATGTCGGCTCGAGCGAGAAACCGCTCCAGACAGCTGACGTGCAGACCAAGGCGCGCGATGCCGCCGCTCAAGGCTTAAAGACGCTCGACGAATGGAAGAAGCCGGAGGCAATGGCTCAGGACGCATACGATCAGACGAAAAAAGGCTACACGGTTCTGTTCAATACGATTGCCGCGATGACTTCGATGTCTTTGAAGGACTATCCTTCGGCCGCCACTTCCTACAAGGCTGTACTGGCGATCGATCCGAATGACGCGGTTTCCCATTTCCGTCTGGGCGTCGTCTATTTGCAAATGACTCCGCCACAGGGGACGGATGGTTTCTGGGAACTGGCGCGATCCATTGCTCTTAAGGCCCCAAACGCAGCACAGGTCCAGACTTACCTCAAGAACCAGCTCATCCGGTACCAGCAGCCCGCCTGCGACCAGCTTGTCACTGATCAGATTACAGAGCTGGTAACGCTCGCCGGAGGGTCACCGGATCGGCCTGCCACCCTGAACATTCCCAGTGCAGCCGAGCTGCAAAAGGCGCGTGACGACACTGGGAATTTCCTGCCGGCGCTTAAAGCGGGCGGCGATCCGGGCAAGGTAATGTGGCTTGCGAGTTGCGGTCTCGAATACCCGGACGTCGGCGTCCGCTTGATGGAAACACCGGCGGTTGAGGGCGATAACGTGAACTTGAAGGTGTTCCGCGGCGCGACTCCGGAAGAAATCGAAGCGGCTACTGGACCCAACATGGAAGTCAAAATCATCGGCCAGCCGGAGGCAAAACGTCTTGAGAAAGACGCGGTTGTCCGATTTACTGGCACTCTGGTTGGCTACACGCAGACTCCATTCCTGTTGACGTGGGACAAGGCCAAAATCAATGCCGAGGACCTGCAGGAAGAGAAGGCCGCCCCGACCAAGAAGGGGCCAGGCAAGAAAGCTCCGGCGAAAAAAGCTCCCGCCGACTGAGTCTTCAAATACCCGGGAAAAATCGAATGGCCCCGAGGAATTCTCGGGGCCATTTTTCTTTCCGTTTTCAGTACTCGTTCTGAGCCGGGGGCCTCGACGTGCGCTCCACACACATGAGTCAAGCCTGGATCTGCATGGGCACGGCATGGCGCGCCCCTACTGGGTGCGGCGCAGATGGCAAATCAGGAGCGCCGCTGATGCCGATTGTCGAGTTTATAGCGATCTATCTTGCGGCTGAGTGTGTTCCGGTGAATTCCGAGCAGTCGCGCAGCGCGCGACTGGTTGCCGCGGGAGCGGTCCAGGACGCGCTTGATGAACTTCTTCTCGAATTCATTGATGGCTTCATCAAATTGGATTCCACGTTCCACCATTTGCCCGACAAGGGCCTCCAGTTGATCTTTCAAGGTCGCACGCTCCGCATGAGAATTATCTACGGCCGGAAGGTCCAGCCCGATTTACTTGAGTTCGTGGCCTGTTAACTGCCGATAAGCTTCACGGTACCTTGCACGTGTCGCCTCAACCACTTCGGGGGGGAGTTCCGGACCGGGCGGCTGCTTGTTCCACCCGATGCGCTCGAGGTAGTCGCGGACATACTGCTTGTCGAACGAGGGCTGGGCGCGGCCGGGCTGGTAGCCGTCCGCTGGCCAGAAACGCGAAGAATCCGGCGTCAGGGCTTCGTCAATCCAGATCAGTTGATCGCCGGCGAGGCCAAATTCAAATTTTGTGTCCGCCAGAATAATTCCGCGAGGCTCGGCGTAAGCTGCGGCGCGCTTGTAAATCTCCAGGCTCACAGTGCGAACTAGTTCGCCGAGCACGCCGCCGATGCGTGCTACCGCCTCATCAAACGAAATATTCTCGTCATGACCCGCCGTGGCCTTTGTCGAGGGCGTGAAAATGGCTTCCGGCAGCCGTTCGGATTCTCGAAGGCCCGCAGGCAGCGAAATCCCGCAGACTTTCCCGGTGGCGCGATAATCCTTCCATCCGGAGCCGGACAAGTATCCACGCACGACGCACTCAATCGGCAAGGGCTTCGTTTTTTGACAGAGCATCGAGCGGCCGTCAAGCTGTGCACGATACGCCGCGAGTTCCGGCGGAAAATCCGCAGCGGGCAGAACGTGATTGGGGATAACGTCGCGCAACAGGTCAAACCAGAACAGTGAGAGTTGTGTCAGCACGCGTCCCTTATCGGGAATCGGCGTGGGAAGCACAACGTCAAACGCCGATAGACGGTCCGTTGCCACGATCAGCAGGCGGTCTCCCAGCTCATAGAGATCCCGGACCTTCCCGCGATTGAGGAACTGAACTCCGGGGAGACTTGTCTCCCATACGATTGCGTTCATTTGTGGAGAAGCCAAGGGTGACACATTCTTTCCTGAGTGGCGGGTATTCTAGCGCATGGTCCGCCGATGTCAACGGAGAAAAAAAACTAAAAGTGGAAAACTTTTCCGTGGAGGAGTGCTCTGAGATAGCGGCGATTTCAGGCGGAGAATTCTTGTCCGTGAACTCTGTGCGCTCTGTGTTAAAGCGGTTCCGTCTTAAAGTAAAGCAAGGCCTTTAACACTGAGAGCACAGAGGCCACAGAGAATGTGGAGAAATTGACGGCACGCCGATTACGCCGCGTTCGTGGCGGCTTGTGCGGCCGCGGGCTCATCCCAACGGACCGACACAAGTTTCGAGACGCCCGGTTCCTGCATCGTGACTCCGTAGAGCACCGACGCCATCTCCATCGTCTTCCGGTTGTGCGTGACGACGATGAACTGCGTGCCCGCGCTCATTTCCGACACGAGTTTGGTGAAGCGTCCGACGTTGGCTTCATCGAGCGGCGCGTCGACTTCGTCCAGGATGCAGAACGGGCTCGGTTGATAGCGGAAGATCGCGATCAGCAGCGCCAGAGCTGTCATCGCCTTTTCGCCGCCGGAAAGCAGCAGCACGTTCTGCAGGCGCTTGCCAGGGGGCTGCGCCACCACGTCGATCCCCGGCTCGCCTGAGCTGTCCGGCTCGGACAGCCGCATCTCGCCCGTGCCGCCGCCGAACAACGTATGAAATGCCGTGGCAAAGTGTTGGTTGATCAGCGCGAAAGCTTCCTCGAATTTTTGTTTGCAGACTTGATCGAGCTCCGTGATGGCCTGCTGCGTATCGGTGATGGATTGCAGCAGAT
>WNGO01004072.1_pt1 | contig 16123 bp, 13 predicted proteins | sample 5400511 | NCBI WGS metagenome assembly WNGO01 (sample SAMN13153380, study PRJNA577476) | soil metagenome | isolation source: 20 cm soil or saprolite under Garry oak tree replicate 2 | place: USA:California | collected 2016-06-15 | reverse complement strand
AGTTGCGACTTGACCGACTATTTCATCGGGTCTCAAGCTGTCTGCGCGTCAAGTTTGTTAGGCGACTCAGCCCGAGTTACCTCACCCGCTTTCCGCCGGGAAACCGCAAGCGTTGGGTCCGCTCGCACAACTCGAGGTTCGAGGAGCAATAATCATGGACATGAAACTAGAAATCTTGGTCATACCTGTTTCTGACGTCGACCGCGCGAAGCAGTTCTACGCGAAACTTGGGTGGCGGCTCTACGCCGACTTCTCAGCGGGTAACGACTTTCGCGTGATCCAGTTTACGCCACGTGGCTCATCGTGCTCGGTCATCTTCGGCAAGAACGTCACTGCAGCGGCATCCGGCTCCGCTCAAGGCTTGTACCTGATCGTTTCCGATATCGTGGCCGCCCGCGAGGAGTTGCGCCGACGCGGCGTCGAAATCAGCGAAGTGTTCCATGACGCAGGCGATGTGCACGCTGGAACGGACGAGCCCTACCTGTTTGGGTTGCGGCGGGTTAGCGGTCCGGACCCCGAACATCGCAGCTACCGCTCGTTCGCCTCATTCAGCGATCCGGACGGCAACGGCTGGTTGCTCCAGGAGATCACATCGCGGCTTCCCGGTCGGATCGACGCCGCAGCAACGACGTTCGGTTCGGCGAGCGATCTGGCGAGCGCGCTTCGGCGTGCGGAGGCCGCTCACGGCGAGCACGAGAAACGCACCGGCCAGAGAGACGCCAACTGGCCGGATTGGTACGCCAAGTACATGGTCGCAGAGCAAGCCGGCACGGAGCTGCCGCCAGCTGATTGGTTCACCGGCACAGTTCGCATTGATCCGCTATTCCAAGCACCCGATCCGGCACGCGTGGCCTGTGCGAGCGTGACGTTTGAGCCGGGTGCTCGCACCGCCTGGCATACACATCCACTCGGGCAGACGTTGATTGTCACGTCCGGTCTTGGTTGGGCGCAGCGCTGGGACGGACCAACCGAGGAAATCCGGCCAGGTGACGTGGTCTGGTTTGCGCCTAACGAGAAGCATTGGCACGGTGCTACGCCGACGACCGCAATGACGCATATCGCCATTCAGGAGGCGCTGGACGGCAAGCCAGTGGAGTGGATGGAAAAGGTCAGCGACGAACAATATCGCGCCTAACGAGTCAGGAATGCGACTTCAATTATCGAGAAGGTTGGTTAACCGCGCTGTGCGTCACGGCACAGCGCGTCATGAGATCTCGCCCCAAGCTACGCGACGGCGTCCATAGACCGTCGCTGCAGATGCTTCTTTCCTGATTCGGTTTTCAACAGGAAAGCTTTGGTCTCCAGACCGCCGGCGAATCCGGTCAGCTTCTTGTTCGCACCGATCACCCGATGGCAGGGGACGATGATGGAGATTGGATTTCTTCCGTTGGCCGCTCCGACTGCTCGCACCGCTTTTGGACGCCCGATTTGTCTTGCGATCTCCCCGTAGCTGCGAGTCTCGCCGAAAGGGATGGCCGCCAGCGCGCGCCACACTTGCTTTTGAAATTCGGTTCCGGCGAAATCGAATTTCAGGGAAAATTTCTTGAGTTTGCCTGCGAAGTAATGGTTCAGCTGGCGTTCCGCCTCGAGGAGCACCGGATGATTTTTGTCTTCCATCAACGGTGCGAGCCGGACTCGTTTCGGATCGTCGTTTTCCCACAGGATAGCGGCTAATCCGCGCCCGCTCGCTACCAATTTCAGCCGGCCGACGGGAGACTTCATGGTTTTGTATGAATAAGTCTTGTGCTTGTCTTTTATCGTTTTCATTTCTTTAAGATGAGGCGTTTCTTGAACCGCGCTGGCCGTTTTCGGACATCAAACTTAAAATAATCTCATGTCCGAAAATGGCCGGTATCCGGGCCGATCATGGTTTATGGTAAGGCATGATCAACAGTCACGCTGCCTACAGCGCTCTGACCTCCCGCGATCCTCGCTTCGACGGGATCTTTTTCGTCGGCGTCACCTCCACCGGAGTTTACTGCCGGCCAATCTGTCCAGTGAAAACACCGCTGCAGAGAAATTGCCGTTTCTTCGAAAGCGCGTTCGCCGCGGAGAAAGCATTGTTCCGTCCGTGCCTGCGGTGCCGGCCTGAACTGGCGCCGGGCCAGGCGCCGATCGATAACTCGAATCGCGTCGCTCATCTCATTACGCGTCGCATCGATGAAGGACTGATCGACGAGGGCGCCGGGCTGGAAGAAATCGCGGCGGAGTTTGGAATCAGCTCGCGTCAGTTGCGGCGCATTGTGCAGAAAGAACTTGGGGTGTCGCCAATCGAACTGATGCAGACGCGGCGTTTGCTTCTGGCGAAACAGTTACTCACCGAAACAAAATTGCCCATCACTGAAATCGCGTTCGCGAGTGGCTTCTCCAGCCTGCGCCGTTTCAACGACGCTTTCGGCACGCATTATCGCATGCCGCCGAGTCATCTGCGCAAGCGCGCGGCCGAGCACCACGAAGCGATCGACGCAGGCCGCACCTCGACTTTGCAACTGAGTTACCGGCCGCCGTACGATTGGCAGGAAATCCTGAAATTCCTCGGTGCTCGCATGATTCGAGATGTGGAATTCGTGACCGCAGACAGCTATGCGCGCACGGTTCAGTTAGGCAAACGCACCGGCTGGATCAAGGTCACGCACGCGCCGGAAAAACGCGGGCTCGTGGTCGAGTTCACGCACGCGCTTGCGCCGGTCCTGCCGGCGTTGTTAGGCAGGCTACGCAACTTGTTCGACCTCACGGCGCGGCCGGATCTGATCGCGGCGCATTTGATGAAAGATAAGTTTTTGAAAAAAAGCGTGACGAAGAATCCGGGTCTGCGCGTGCCCGGCGCGTTTGACGGTTTCGAAATGGCCATCCGCGCGATTCTTGGACAGCAAATCACAGTGAAAGCTGCGACGACGATCGCGGGCCGTTTCGCTGAAGCGTTTGGTGGGAAAATACGGACGCCGTTTCCTGAGCTCACACGACTCTCGCCGCTCGCCGCGCGCATTGCCAAAGCCAGCGTAGGCGACATCGCGAGGCTCGGAATCGTAGGGACGCGCGCGGCGAGTATCCTTGCTTTAGCGCGGGCATTCCAAGCCGGCTCGTTAAAACTCGATGCCGGAGCCAGTCCCGAAGCCGACATCGCGCAGCTAACCGCGCTGCCAGGCATCGGCCAATGGACGGCGCATTACATCGCCATGCGCGCTTCGCGTTGGCCGGATGCTTTTCCGAAGGAAGATATTGCGGTACGCAACAGCCTTGGCCGAGTGAGTACGAAACAAGCGGAACAAATTTCCCAAGCCTGGCGTCCATGGCGTAGCTACGCCGTGATGCACCTGTGGAAGAACCTGCGAAACCATAGCCGAATCATCAGTCAGCGCCGAATCGCATCTAATCGATAAATCAAAGGAAAAAAAGTCTTATGAAAAGAGAAATCATTCGTGTCGAACCTTTGCCGAACGTCGCAAGGCGATGCTGATCGATCTGGTTATCTTCGAGGTCGGCCTATGATGGGAGGGATCTTCGCGATTACTGTGGCTGCGCGTAGAGAGTCCGACTGAGGCGACGACCGAAGAGCACGACAAGAAGACCGCCGCCGGCGGCGATGGCCGCGTGCATGGCCCAAAACTGTACGGGCGTCATCTTTTCGTAGAAGCCGCCGATCCAGCCAATCAGGTTGTTCGAAATGAACAGACTCATGAAGGTGAGTCCCATCAAGGTTGCATTCACCTTGGCCGGCGCGGCGCGCGAAACCAAGGCGAGAAGGACGGGCCAGTAGTAAAGGAAGGAGATTCCCAATAAAGCGCTATAGAGGAATGGCCAGATCGGATGAACAGGCGCATCGCGCGAAACAAGAATTGCGACGACCAAGATCAGATTGCTTGCGGCTGTGATCCAGGCACCCATGCCGATCTTTGCCAGGTCGTTAGGCTCGCGACGCCGTAATGCCTGGCGGCGCCAGATGCAGAGCACCAGCGGCACACACAGGACGCTTGAAACCGAGTTGATCGATTGGAACCAAGGCACCGGGATTCGGAAGCCGCCAACATCAAGCGCGACATGCTGTTGAATCCAGACCGGATTCACGTTGAAGACCTGATAGAACGCCGTCGATTGAAAGATTGTAATGATCATTACGGCGATGAGCGCGTAAACGATGCGCTTCTCGGCGGCCGTGAGTCGAGTCCCTTCGAACTTCCGTCGCTCCACTCGCGCAGGCAGGTAGCGGTATCCGTACAGATAAGTGGCAAGGCCAAGGAGCATGAAAATCGCGGCGATGCCGAAGCCGTAGTGCCAGCCATAAACCTGTGCGAGCACACCGCAGAGCAAAGGTCCGGCGACTGCTCCGATATTGATTGCGGTACTGAAGATGACGAAACCGCGAGTGCGGCGCGCTTCGTCCTCTGGCGGATAAAGCGCGCCGACCTGCGCCGAAATGTTGCCCTTCAAAAAACCCGAGCCAATGACAAGCAGGAGCAGGGCGAGGAGGAATGATTGATCAAATGTCATCGCGATATGCCCGGCACTCATCGAGAGAGCGCCGATCACGACAGCATTGCGCTGTCCGATCCAGCGATCGGCAATCATGCCGCCGAGCAGCGGCGTGAAGTAAACGAAGCCGGAGTAAAGTCCGAAAATCTGCGAGGCGAGCGCCTGCGTCGAGAGCGGTCCGACAACTGATTCCAGCGCGGCACGGAATCCGGAAAATCCACTGATATGCTCGACATGTCCCGGCAGCAACAACTGATTTACCATGTAAAGGGCGAGCAGCGCCGTCATTCCGTAATAGGAAAATCGTTCCCATGCTTCGGTGAAGGCGAGGTAGAAAAGCCCTTTGGGATGACCCATGAAGGTTACTTCCTTGGCGCGCGTCAACACGGCTCCACGTGTGGTTATTAGATCGTGCTCGCCTGCCATTTGTGCAGAACCCTAACAGAGGCATGCGCGCAGTTGCTAGCGTTGAACAAGGCGCGAGCGGCAACTATTCTTCGTCAATCGTGATGAACGAGCACCGAATCGCTGATGACGTGATGCTTATGTCGTTTCCGTGGCGGACGCTTGGAATCGATTTCAGGCGAAATGTGACCTTGCTTCGACTCGCGGACGGTCGAGTCTTAGTTCATTCCACAGCGCCATTCACTGAGCAGGACATTGCAGCAATCAGGCGCTTTGGTGAACCAGGCTGGTTAGTGGAAGCGACGTTGATGCACGACACCTTTGCCAAAGAAGGTCGAGCGGCGCTACCGAATATTCCTTATCTGGCTCCGGACGGTTTCGCGAAGGCGACCGAAGTGCCGACGGAATCTTTATTGCCTCCACCTCAAGAGTGGGATGGCGAGATTGATGTCTTCAAGATCGATGGCGTGCGAATGAACGAGCACGCTTTGTTTCATCGGCGGTCGCGCACGCTCGTGATGGCTGACGTGTTCTTTTCCTTTCCAAAGGAGATTTCCGGGTGGCCGCGTTTTTTTGTGCGGCGTGTCATGCGTATGCCGCGATTATTTGGAATTAGTTCCTTCTATCGTTTATTCTAATCCGCGACAAGGAAGCGTTTGCTCGTTCCATGAGCGCACTGCTCGCATTAGATTTCGAACGACTCGTGGTGGCTCACTGGCAGCCAGTCGAGACGGACGCGAAACGGGCCGTCGAGCAAGCGCTACGCTAGATAGCGCTTCGATTCTCACCTGAAAGAGGGAATTGGGATTGACTCTGGCGTGGCACTGCAAAATCCCACGCACGCGCATGGACCGCGACTTGATCGTGATCGATAAACTGAGTGAAACGATCGATTCGATTCTTTATAAAAGGAGATAACATCAACCATGCATCCAACTACCTACAACGCGAAAGCTTACTCTGCTGCCAGTGAAACATCGCCGCTCGCTTCCACCAAGATAGACCGTCGTGAACCGACCGAACGCGATGTGCAAATTGAAATTCTGTTCTGCGGCATCTGCCACTCCGATCTGCATTCTGTCCGGAACGAGTGGAGCGAGTTCATGCCCACAGTGTACCCGATCGTGCCCGGTCATGAGATCGTGGGCCGCGTGACGAAGGTCGGTTCGGCAGTTACAAAGTATAAATCCGGCGACGTCGTCGCGGTCGGCTGTATGGTAGATTCGGATCGTACCTGTCCGCAGTGCAAAGCTGGCTTTGAACAGTACTGCCCGAACATGGTCCTCACGTTCAACTCCCCCGATCAGCATCTCGGAGGCAGAACATACGGCGGCTACTCCGAAAGTATCGTTGTTGATGAACATTTTGTTCTCCGCGTCCCCTCGAATCTTAAACCAGACGCCGCTGCGCCGCTGCTCTGCGCCGGGATCACGACATACTCGCCGATGCGCCACTGGGGCGTTGGCAAGGGCAAGAAAGTCGGGGTGGTCGGTCTCGGCGGACTCGGCCACATGGCCGTGAAATTTGCTCACGCGTTCGGAGCCCACGTCGTCGTTTTCACCACTTCGCCTAACAAGAAGGAAGACGCGCTCCGCCTCGGCGCCGATGAAGTCGTTATCTCCCGCAATGCCGGCGAAATGCAAAAGCACGCAGGCAGCTTCGATTTCATCCTCGACGCTGTCTCAGCCGATCACGACATCAATGCGTATATCAACCTGCTCGGCCGCGACGGTAACCTGACGCTCGTTGGCGCTCCGGCGGAACCGTTGCGCGTTCCCGCATTCAGTTTCTGCGGCGAGCATAACCTCACTGCGGATGTCGAAGTTATCCCGATCCAGAAAGTCAACGAAGCTTACGAGAGATTGCTGAAGTCCGATGTGAAGTACCGTTTCTCCATCGACATGGCGTCTCTTAAGTCAGAGTGAGCAGAAAAGTTGATCGTTGATTCGCCTTCGTGCGAAGCTCCGGCGCGACAGGTAGTTGGTAGTTGAGAGCAGGGCTCAGAGCAGAGAAGTTGGAGATTCCGAAGATGCAGAGACGCAAATTAGGAAAGAGTAATCTGGAAGTGTCGGCCATCGGGCTGGGCTGTATGGGAATGAGCTTTGGCTACGGTCCGCCGAAGGACAAGAATGAGATGATCGCGCTGATTCGGGCGGCCGTCGACCGCGGTGTCACGTTCTTCGATACCGCTGAAGTGTACGGCCCCTTCATCAACGAAGAACTCGTGGGCGAGGCGCTCGCTCCTGTCCGTGAAAAAGTAGTGATCGCCACGAAGTTCGGATTCAAATTTGGTCCCAAAGGTGAGCAGATCGGGCTCGATAGCCGACCCGAGCATATCAAGCAAGTTGCTGAAGCTTCGATGAAACGACTAAGGACCGATGTGATCGATCTGTTCTACCAACATCGTGTTGATCCCAACGTGCCAATCGAAGACGTGGCGGGCGCGGTGAAAGACCTGGTACACGAAGGGAAGGTAAAGCACTTCGGTCTTTCCGAAGCGGGAGTGCAAACAATCCGTCGCGCACACGCAGCCCAACCGGTCACAGCGCTCCAAAGCGAATACTCATTGTGGTGGAGAAAGCCCGAGGAGGAAGTGTTACCGACGCTCGAAGAACTCGGGATCGGTTTCGTTCCATTTAGCCCTCTCGGCAGAGGTTTTCTTACGGGCAAGATGAACGACAACACTTCGTTCGACAGTTCGGACTTACGCAGTACGCTTCCGCGTTTTACGCCGGAGGCTCGCAAAGCGAATCAGGCGTTGGTTGATCTGCTCGGAGAAATCGCAACGCGCAAGAAGGCGACATCTGCTCAGATCGCGCTCGCCTGGTTGCTCGGTCAAAAGCCATGGATTGCTCCAATTCCTGGCACCACGAAGCTGAAGCGCCTGGAGGAAAATATCGGAGCGGCTGAAATCGAACTTACGGCGAACGATCTTCGCGAAATCGAAAACGCCGCATCAAAGATCAAGGTGCAAGGTGCTCGATACCCGGAAGAGCTCGAGCAAATGACTGGGCGGTAGAGAAAGTGATGAGTGATGAATGACCAGAAGGGTTGAGAGCTGAAGACAGCCCAGTCGTCCGGAAGGAGAGAAAGTGCCCGCAATTTTCGATCGTGTCCTCACAGTAAATCTCATCTTGAACACCGCGATTTTCTATGTTGCGGCTCGGCTGTATTTGCTGCCCTTGGTTCCGCGCGTTCGACCGCAAGGCATTCTTGTTCCCATCCTCCTTTTGCATTCAATGCGACATCTTGGCCTGATGTTCCTGACTCGCGGCGCCACTTTTCCGGGAATGCCGCCACAGTTTGCCTATCCGGCCGCATTTGGCGATCTGATAACTGCCGTCCTTGCGTTCGCAGCAATTCCACTCGTGTTGCGCGGCAGTACTCTCGCCAAGCCGGCGGTGTGGAGTTTCAATATTTTCGGAACTCTCGACCTGCTTGCAGCGATCACCTTCGCCACGATTTACAATGCGCCAGTCGCAATGGGACCAGCCTATTGGATTCCAGCCTTTTGGGTTCCACTATTGTTGGTCACGCATTATGTGACTTTTGTTCTTCTTCGTCGTCGTTGGTAGCTTTGAGTCGCTGCGACTGTTTCTGATCGCAGGTAGCGTCACACGTGGTGTGTCTGTCGACCAGAACCTATCTCGCAAATCGAAACGGCCTGAGGGCAGGCCATCTCCAGCGTTCCGATGGAGTCGGGCCGCCCTCGGCCCGCAAGCAACCGCGCCAAAGTATTTACGAGATGGCTTCTAACGCGTGTTCCAGAATGTCAGCGACCTTTTTAATCGTGTTCCAACTGCGCGTAGTGGCTGGCACACCGAGGAGCTTCTCGATTTTACCGAGGTAACTGATCGCTTTCATCTGGCGCCGAGCGAGACCAGACGTTTCAGTGCAGCATCGGCATCGGAGACGCCCCAGTAGACGACTACGCCGCACGAACCCGCGGACGAGGATGGATCGGGATCCAGACCGAGCTCGTAGCCGCCAACGTTGAAGCCAACCTAAAACGGTTGGTCGATGTAAGGCTGAATCGCCAGGATCTTTGAATAACCACGACTTTCCCTTGGCTAGGTCAGGAGCGTGATTATGGCCGTGCGAAGGCCCAGAAATCTTGGGTTGGCAGGCGACGGTTTCACTTGGTTTCAGTTTGACCGCTGGAGGACATAGAAAACATAACCGTAGCTGTCTTCTGAAATTTTAAACGTCTCGATTTCCTTCAGAGTCTCGACGGCAAAATCCCTGACATCGACATTCGAATGATTCACGAGCGATTTCGCGCGCGGTTCGAGAACGTCATAATAATCTTTCACCCATGCTTCTTTGGGAAGCGTGTAGGTGTTGAATATTTTGTAACCCGCTTCTTCTGCTATCGCGATGTTTTGCGGAACAGATTGCATGTCTTGATATTCTGATCGGAAGAATTCCGTCACTGCGTTCGGAATTTGATCGCGGAGCCAGCACAATTCGGTTACCACCGCGAAACCATTCGGCTTGATCGCTTTTGCCCAGGTGCTAAGCGCGTTGGCGAAGCCGATGTTGTAGGCTGCGCCTTCTGCCCAAAGCAGATCGATTTTTGGAAAGACACTGGGAATGTCTTTCATGTCCATACAGTGGGTGCGTACCAGATGAGCCAGGCCTTTTTCTTTGGCGCGTCGCTTCAGGCGACTTAGGAATGGTTGATACGAATCGACTGCCTGAATTGGTGTCACAAGCTCGCTCGCCAGCACGAACGTTTGACGTCCCGCGCCACAGCCCGCGTCAACAACGACTTCAAACCGGTGTCGCGGCAGAGACTGCAAAACATAAAGACTAAGGCTGTCGTCTCCTGGACTAAGCTTGTCCATATCTGCGAACAACAGGTCAACCGGATTCGGAGTTTTCATCCTGCGAGGACGAATTATTGCGCTTTCGCTCTAGCGCTGAGGATCTGCGGCAGCAAAATGTCGCGCACGTAATGCCAATACGGAACAATCTCAAGTGCGGCGCGCGCATTGCGTTCCGCTGCCTCAAAATCGGGCATCCTCTTATTTGCAAACGAATAGGCCAGACTCATCATCAGTTCCGGCTTGCCCCATGACGGTTCAAGCGGGTCATCGCTCATTTTGATTTTCGAACAGACTTCTAATCCCCGCAGATAATTTTCGATCGCCTTGTCCTGGCCACCGCCGTGCTCGGGAGGAGTGCTCCATAGAATCGGGCCGCGCACCCAAATCAGGCGCGGATTATCCGGCGCCAAATCAGTGGCTTCCTTGAGCAGCGGCATGATCTGGCCAACTAATTCTTTCGCGCGCGCCTGGTCTTCCCGGTTCATGAAGGCCAGGTAGCCCAAACACGAAAGCGTCCCCACTTTGGCATCAAGGAATGTGGGATCCTTGTCCATGGCGATCTTGAATTCGTCGAGCGCCGTGTTGAGGTGTTGCTCCAGCTCCTTTGGATCGACGGAATCGTTGAAGCCGTTGATGGCCCGCCTCCATTGAGCAAAGCCGCGCCAGTACCGGATTCGCGACACGAGTTCATTGTCTTCCAGAAAAGGCTTTAGATCATCGTAGCCCTTTTGCATCGCGGCTTGGTCGCCCGCGTAGTCCGCGTGTTGAATCTGCGCAACAATCCGGGAGACTTGTTCCTGGTCGTTTGCCGAAATTGTGGGAGTAACAGAAAGCGAAACGAAAGTGGCAATTAAAGCGGTGGCGACCGCGCGATTCTTGTTGGGACACGTATTGATGTTTTTCATAGATAGCCTTCGTGTTTGTGAACGAAGAGTACGGCCACAGCTCGATTTACCCACAAGAATGTCGCGAGTGGTCGCGGAAGAGTCGCGAAAATGTGGAATCAGGGCGCGACCGACGCGCGACTAAAGTGGTTTGCCCAGAAGCTCGAACAATTTGTCCTTGTAGCTTCGGCTAAGCGTAAGCTTTGTTCCGTCTTCCAAGAGTATTGAGTGCTCTCCGCTAAACAGCGGTTGCAATTCTTTAATCCGTTCGACGTTGACAATAGCCGAGCGATGGATCCGGCTGAATTTTCTTGGATCGAGTTGTGTCTCCATCGCGTTTAACGTTTGTCGCACCATCGGACTGACTTTGCCCGTATGCAGGTGCACATATTTATCGTCCGCTTCTATCCAATTAATCTCGTCAGTACTCAGGAAAGTGATGCGCCCGCCCGTCTTGATCACAAGGCGCTCCAGGTATTGCGGCTTGTTCTTGATACTCTCCAGTAGTGCGCTCATCTGGAGACGTCCGTCTTTCTGACGCTGGGAACGGAACCGCTCTTTCGCATGCTGAATCGCGTCCTTGAATCGCGCCTGGTCGAAAGGCTTTAAGAGATAGTCGAGCGCGTGAAGCTCGAATGCTCGAATGGCATATTGTTCGTAGGCTGTGGTAAAGATTATCTCTGGCAATTGATCGACTCCGATCGATTCGAGGACAGCGAACCCGTCCATCTCCGGCATCTGCACATCGAGGAAGACAAGGTCGGGGTTCTGTTTCCTGATCATCGCGACGGCGTCTTTGCCATTACTGCATTCGCCGACAATTTCGACATCGTGATTATCCTTTAACATTCGACGGATAAATTTCCGCGCGAGCGCTTCGTCGTCAGCGATCAAAGCCCTAATCGGCGCATTCTTCATGTCTCTTGTTGCTCCATTGAAAAATCCGCCTCTCGCTGGAACGGGATTTCCATCACGACGGTTAGTCCTCCGTCTTTGCTGTTCATAAGTTCAAAACGAAAATCAGATCCGTAGATTTGATTGAGCCGCGCGCGCACATTGCTCAAACCTACCCGCTGTTTCTCGATCAAGTCGTCGTTCGAGACTATCCCTGGCCCGTTATCTTTTACTTCAAGCCGGAGCGAGCCGTTCAGGCGCTTTGCTTCAATGTGGATACGACCTGGCGTTGCGCGAGGGGCGATCGCATGTTGGATCGCATTCTCGACCACGGGTTGCAGAATAAGATGAGGGACTGCCGCAGAGAGCGTCGTCGGTTCGATTTCAAACGCGACGGTTAGCCGATCTCCAAAGCGCACCTGTTCTATTTCCAAATAAGTGCGAAGGAATTCGATTTCTTCTTTAAGGGTGACCAACTGCTGCTCGGAATTCTCGAGAGTTAGTCGGAGGAAGTCGCCGAGCCGCGCAATCATGCTGTTTGCTTTTGATGGGTCTTCCAAAACGAGTGATGAGATCGAGTGCAGCGTGTTAAAAAGGAAATGCGGATGAAGTTGCATTTTCAGGGCTCTGAGCTGCGCCTGGGCGAGTTGGGTTTTGAGAGATGATTGCGCCAACTCGCTCGCCCGAAAGTTTTGATAATACAGCAGCGCATGCACCGCGATTACGATCAGCGAAGCGATAATCAAATCGATATAGAATCCGAACCCGAAATAGGCGCGGTAACAGTCGATGAGTGCGGGGAACTGTCGCCTCAGGCGGGGAGTGATGAACCAAAGGACGGCAAGGTGAATAATTTGATGAATGCCGGCGAATGAAACTAGCGCCGGAAAATGAAGAAACAGGTTACGAAGATTGAGAGGACGGAGTTCGATTGGAAAGCGGCGGCTGAAACGAAAAATGAGCGGGGAAAGGATCGCCCAAAGATAGAATTGGACCAGATTCAGCCTGAGCGCAGAGACGAAATCGAATTCTTTATTATTTTCACCAACCGCAGCCGCATACGAAACCGCCGCGAAGATAAAGCTCACCAGCGTACAACCGCCGAAAACAAATGCCGCTCTGCGCCAGTTTGTTTTGAGGTAGCCCATGACGACTCACCCAGATTATATCAACGCGGCATTTAAAGGAGGATCCTTCCAAAAAAATGTCGTGAGTGGTCGCGAAAACGGCGCGAACTCACCGGATCAAGGCACGATTAGCACTCGACTAAAGCGGTGTTCCCAGAAACTGGAACAATTTGTCCTTATAGTTTCGGCTGAGTGTCAGCCGCGTGCTCTGCAGCTCGGCACCGCTGCTCCGCAACGAACGCATCTAAACTATGCTGATGACGATAAAATTTTTTCAGTTTTGCCTGAGTGAGTTGAACCTGCCGCGACAGACGGCGGCGTCATGAGACGCGCAGACCGATGAGCGAATATGATCAAGAAACGAATCAACCCGCGCGACTGAACTCCGGTATGGAAGTCACCGGTTCTGGTCAGAAAATTGCCGGCTCAAAAGCTTCAAAGGTGAGAGCGTCGGCAAACGGGCTGATCTCAAGCAATGACACGCATCTGGATAGATATTAACAGAACACGGGTGCCAAACGCAAGAGGACCAGCGGAAAAGCTGAAAGGCCGAAAAACTGAAATGCTCAGTCGCGAAGAATTTTCGCGACTTTTTCGATCGTGTTCCAGCTGCGTGTGGTGGCGGGCACACCCAGAAGTTTCTCGATCTTGCCGAGGTAGCTGATCGCCTTCATCTGTCGGCGATAGAGACCCAGGACGAATCTGTCTTGGATCGCAATTATTTTCAGCAGCCAGTCCTCATCTGGGGGAGACTGAGAGGAAGCGCAGGCCGCGCAGGAAGTCGTTTGGCTAATACATTCGCAAACCGAGTTATGTTGGGACCAGATGGTTGTCGTGCGAATGGATTTTTTGATGTGAGCTTAATGATGTCGCGTGCGGGACAAATCATGATCTCGCATTTGAATGGCAACTTTCGGGCGAACGCAGCGCGTAGAGTCGATTCACTCACATCTTCGCGCACCACGAACGTGCCCACCGCGCCGATATTCACGACACCAAACTTCGCCAGCTGCTTGGCGATGGCAGCCGGTTGACATCGATTCGCCCCACCGACGTTCACCGCACGAAGAAATACCACCCAGTGCATGCGAGCCATCTATTATAGGAGCAAGAAGCGTGGAGCAAGAAGCGAGGACTCTGAAGGAAGTTGAGCGTCGATAGTTGGGAGTTAGACACAGGCACGTTCGACGCCAATCGATCCGGCGGTACGGTGCCGGCATTTACTGTGCGCGTAGGGCGATAATGGGGTCGACCTTCGTTGCGCGCAGTGCCGGAAGGTAGCTGGCGAGGATTGCGACGGCGAGCAACACCAGTGAGATGCCGAAAAAAGTGACTGGATCTGTCGCACTGATACCGAACAGCAAACTTTGTAGTACTCGCGTCAGAAGAAATGCTGCCGCCAACCCAAGCATCATACCTATGCTCACTAGTTTGAGTCCTTGGTTGACTATCATTTTCAATACGTCGGTCCGTCGTGCACCGAGCGCCATGCGAATGCCTATCTCGTGAATGCGTTGCGCGACTGAGTAACTCATCACCCCGTAAATTCCCACGGCCGCGAGAATCAATGCCAAAGCGGCAAAGATACCTAACAAGAGCATGCTGAACCGCTGCCTGGCGATCGCCTCTGACACGATATGGTCCATCGTGTCGACGTTAGCGACCGGTTGATCCTTGTCCACGGCCCATATCGCATCGCGAATTGAGGTGGCGAGGCTCATCGGTTCAACGCTTGTCCGCACAATCAGTGCATTCGCTGCCAAGTCCTTCAGCTGCCGATAAGCGAAATACATTTGCATCTTGGGCTGCGCAATGAAGTCGTTTTGCCGGACATCTTTTACAACGCCAATCACCTCTCGCCAGGGTACGTCCGAAGTCGTCGCACCAGGCTTCAGACGTTTGCCAATGGGGTCTTTTCCCGGCCAGTAGTGCTGAGCGGTTTTCTCGCTAATCACCACCACGTTTTTGGAATCCGCCTTATCCTGATCGGTGAAGTCGCGGCCGCGAATCATTGGAATTCCCATTGTGCTGAAGTAGCCTGGCCCAATTGCGCGGTAGATTACATCGGGCCACTGGCCCGGCGGCGGATCGGGAATGCCTTCGACGGCAATACTCATCGAATCCCCGTTGTAAGTGAACGGCAAGTTGCCGGCGACAGCTACTGATTGAACGCCGGGCAGGGCGCGGATGCGAAACAACACCTCATCGAAAAACACTGAGCGCCGTTCCCCGTCCGGATACCTCAGCTCCGACAGGTCTACTTTCATAGTCAGGAGATGATCGGCGCGAAACCCGGGATCGAGATTTCGCAAGTGCAGAAAACTGTTGATGAGCAATCCCGCGCCAATGAGAAGGATGAAGGAGACTGCGATTTCGCCGACGACAAGCAAATCACGAAGACGATTTCCTTTTTTGCCGATGGCGGAATCACGGCCGCCTTCTTTCAACGAATCGTTTAGATTGGAGTGGGACGCGTGCATCGCTGGCGCGAGTCCGAATACAATTCCGGTCAACAAGGCGAGCAACGCCGTAAACACGAGCACCTTTCCGTCAATGCTGATCGTCTGTGTCTGCGAAATGGTTACAGGAATGAACGTCTTCAGCACGCGGATTCCTGCCAACGCAAGGAGCAAGCCGAAACCGCCGCCGAGCAACGCTAACAATACGCTTTCGGTTAGAAACTGACGCGTCAGGCGGGAACGGCTCGCGCCGAGCGCAAGTCGCAATGCAATTTCCTTTTCGCGCACCGCGGCGCGAGCCAACAGCAGATTGGCAACATTGGCGCATGCAATGAGAAGCACAAACCCGACGGCTCCAAGCAGGATGAGCAGCGCGGGCTTAATATCGCCGACCACTTCCTCGTGTAGTGGCGTCACGGTCGCGCCGATGCGCGTGTTGTACCGTGGATATTCCTTGGCAAGGCGGGCGGCAATCGTCTCCATCTCAGCTTGAGCCTGCTTAAGAGTGATGCCAGGTTTGATCCGCGCGATCACGTCGAGAAAATGATTACCGCGCTCCGTTGTTTCCTCATTGGTAAACGCGATTGGCACCCATACCTTGTCGTTCCAGTTGCCATAGGCGGGCAAGTGCACCGAGCGCGGCATGACGCCAATCACATTGTAGCTTTCCCCATTCAACGTAATGGCGCGTCCGATGACGTTGGAATCAGAACCGAAGCGGCGTTGCCAGAGTGAGTAGCTCAGGAGAACGACGTGTGTGCCAGGACGGTCGTCATCCGGCACAAATGTGCGTCCCAGCAGTGCCGGAACGCCTAACAAGTCGAAGAGATTTGCCGAGACGCGGCGACCATCGAGGCGATCTGGTTCGCCGACGCCGGTCAGGTTGAAGCTGCGCTCGGACATCGCTGCCATCCCAGTGAAGACGGTGTTCTGTCTCTGCCAGTCGATGAAGTTAGGCGGCGCCGGAGTATTTTTCGGAAACCCAAGATGCGCGGCATTTTCCCAGACCATCACCAATTGTTCGGGGTTTTTGAAGGGGAGCGGCCGCAACAGGA
>WNGO01001275.1_pt1 | contig 16123 bp, 14 predicted proteins | sample 5400511 | NCBI WGS metagenome assembly WNGO01 (sample SAMN13153380, study PRJNA577476) | soil metagenome | isolation source: 20 cm soil or saprolite under Garry oak tree replicate 2 | place: USA:California | collected 2016-06-15 | reverse complement strand
GGCGGCTGCCGGCGTGCTCGCCGGACGGCTCGCCGCCGGGGGCCGCCGCTGGCGAGCCCGCTAGCAGGCCCCGTCACATGTGCGCGATCAACTGCTCGACACGGTCGTCGGCGCTGCGGAACGGGTCCTTGCAGAGCACCGTTCGCTGCGCCTGATCGTTCAGCTTCAGATGGACCCAGTCGACCGTGTAGTCGCGCCGTTTCGCTTTCGCCTGGCGGATGAAATCGCCGCGGAGCTTCGCTCGTGTCGTCTGAGGAGGCTCGCGCATCGCCAGGCCCACGTCGTCCTCGGTCACGACCCGCTCGACCTTCCCCGTGCGCTCCAGCAGGTAGTACAGACCCCTGGACCGGTTGACGTCGTGGTAGGAAAGATCGAGCAGCGCGATCTTGGGCGAGCCGAGCGGCAGGTTGTGCTTCCGCATGTAGCGCTCGATCAGCAGCCGCTTCGTCACCCAATCGACCTTCCGGGCCAGCCGTTCGGGATCGCCGTCCCGGAGGGCATCGAGCGCCAGGCGCCACTCCTCCAACAGCTTCGTCGATGCCTCGTCGGCGCCACGCCGCTCAACGAACCGCGTCGTCTTCTCGAGGTACTCGGTCTGTACCTCCAACGCCGACAACTCACGGCCGTTCGCGAGCTTCACCTTCCGGGTGCACGTCGTGTCGTGGCTGATCTCTCGGATCGCTCGGATCGGGTTCTCGAGCGTCAAGTCGCGCATCACCGTGTTGCCCTCCACCATCCGCAGGACGAGGTCGGTGATGCCGACCTTCATGAAGGTCGTCCACTCGCTCATGTTCGAGTCGCCGACGATCACGTGCAGACGCCGGTAGCGTTCGGCGTCTGCATGCGGTTCATCGCGCGTGTTGATGATCGGGCGGCTGCGGGTGGTCGCGCTCGAGACGCCCTCCCAGATGTGCTCGGCTCGCTGGGCGATACAGAACTGCGCGCCGCGGGGACCATGCAGCACCTTCCCTGCGCCACACCAGATCTGGCGCGTCACGAAGAACGGGATCAGGACGTCGGCCATCCGCGCGAACTCGCCGTGGCGGGCGACCAGGTAGTTCTCATGGCACCCGTAGGAGTTCCCGGCGGAGTCCGTGTTGTTCTTGAAGAGGTAGACCTCGCCGCTGATCCCTTCCTCGTGCAGTCGCATCTCGGCGGCCGACAAGAGATGCTCCAAGATCCGCTCCCCCGCCTTGTCGTGCGCGACGAGCTCCGTGATCGAGTCGCATTCGGGAGTCGCGTATTCGGGGTGGGAGCCGACGTCGAGATACAGGCGTGCGCCGTTCTCGAGGAACACGTTGGAGGACCGGCCCCAATGGACGACCCGGCGGAAGAGGTACCGCGCGACCTCGTCGGGACTCAGCCTCCGCTGCCCTCGGAAGGTGCACGTGACCCCATACTCGTTCTCGAGCCCGAAGATGCGCCGATCCATCTCCAGCAAGGGTATGCCTGTGGGGCGCGAACGCCGTCAGCTACCGGAAAGGATCCCGGCGAGCTGGTCGTCCGCGAGCCGGCGGAACTTGCGGCGCTGGGGGCGGGTCCGGTCGAGCACGCCGGCCTCGATCTGGTCGTTCGGGATCTGGCGCTGCTCCGGCATGGTGCTCAATGCCTGCACCGCGGTCCGGACCGCTGTCGCCAGATCCCAGCCATCCCGGAACCGATCGCGGAGCGTGTCGGTCAGCTCTTCGGCGTGGCCACCGATCGCGACGAAGCCCTGTTCGTCGGAGACGGATCCGTCGAACAGGATGTGGTAGATCCCCGACGTCCCCGCTCCCCCGTCGACCTCGCCGACCACGATCTCGACCTCATAGGGCTTCATCTGCTGGGTGAAGATGGTGGAGAGCGCCTGGGAGTACGCGTTGGCCAGGTCGCGAGCCTTGACGTCCTCGCGACCGTACTGATAGCCACGGAGGTCCGCGAGGCGGATGCCTGCGATGCGGAGCTCCTCGAACTCCGAGTACTTCCCGACCCCGGCGAAGGCGATCCGGTCGTAGATCTCGCTGATCTTGTGCAACGTCGCACTGGGGTTCTCGGCGATGAAGAGCAGCCCGTCCGCGAACTCGAGCCCGATCACCGAGCGTCCACGGGCGATGCCCTTGTGCGCGTACTCGGACCGGTCCTTCATGAGCTGCTCGGGAGCGACGTACGGCATGAAGCTCACGATGTGCCCCGCTCCTGCAGCACGGCGTCCACGGCCGCGACCACGCGGTCCTCCGGCACGTCCTGCGATCCGTCCACGGTCACGGTCATCGCGATCGGCCAGATCCGTCGCATGGAGTCGGGGCCCCCGGTCGCCGCGTCGTCCTCCGCCGCGTCGATCAATGCCTCCACGGCGACCTTGAGCCCCTCATCCAGGGTCAGCCCGGGCCGCCACCGCTTCTTGAGCGAGTTCTTCGCCGATTGCCCGCCGGAACCGGTCGTCTGGTAGTCGTCTTCCTCCCAGCTACCGCCCGTGGCGTCGTAGTAGAAGATCCTGCCTTCGTTCATCCGTTCATCGAAGCCCCCGAACAGTGGGACGACGATGAGCCCTTGGAGCGCCATGGGGAAGTTCGAGCGGATCATCTGCGCGAGGCGGTTGGCCTTGCCTTCGAGGGACAGTCGATCGCCGGTGATCTTCTCGTAGTGCTCGAGCTCGAGCTGGAAGAGCTTGACCAGCTCGAGCGCCTGTCCTGCCACGCCGGCGATCGCGATCGCGCTGTAGTCGTCGGCGCCGAAAACCTTCCGCATCTTGGCATCCGCGATCAGGTTGCCGGAGGTCGCGCGGCGGTCGCCGGCCATGACGATGCCGTCGGCGAACTTCAGACCGAGCACCGTCGTCCCGTGCGGGACGGCCAAGACCGGCGCATCCGTCAATGAACGGGGCACGGCCTCCGGGCGCTCACGACGCACCAGATCGAGGAAGCTCGGGCTCGAACCGAACGGGCTGCCGGCGAGCGACAGCTCGGGCCGGTCGCTCACTCGCCGCCCTTCTGGACGTACGACTTGACGAACTCCTCAGCGTTCTCTTCCAGCACGGAGTCGATCTCGTCGAGGATGTCGTCCATCTCTTCCTTGAGCTCGTTGGCCTTGGAGGACGGCGTCACCTGACCGGCATCGTCGTCTGCTTCCCCGCCGCCCTTCTTCTGGATCCGCTTCTGTTCCTGTTCGGGCACGGCACGCTCTCCTTTCCCGGAGTCACATCCTAGCTTCGGGTGCGGACGTGCGGAGGGTTAGCCGGTCAGGCGATCGACGAGCGCGGCCGCATCCTCGCAGGCGTCGAGCAGCTCCTCCACGTGTGCCCGCGTCCCGCGGAGCGGCTCACGCATCGGGATGCGCTGCAATGCGTCCCGGCCGGTGTCGAGGATCAGCGAGTCCCAGGAGGCGGCGGCGATCGCATCGGGATATTTCGCGATGCAGCGGCCGCGGAAGAACGCGCGGGTATCGTCCGGCGGCTCCATGATCGCGCGCTGGACCTCTTCATCGGTCGTGATGCGCTCGACCTTCCCGGCGTGCGCCAGCCGGTGGTAGAGCCCTCGATCGCGCCGGACATCGTGGTATTGCAGGTCGATCGCGCGGAGCTTCGCATCGCTCCACGCCAGACCGTCCCGCTCCCGGTACCCCTCGAGCAGCCGGAGCTTGGCCACCCAATCCAGCTGCGCGCTGAGCGTCCGAGGATCGTTCTCGAGTCCGCGCAGGACGCTCTCCCACCGTTCGAGGACCTCTCGGTTCTCGGGCGTGTCGTCCTCGCGGTCGACGTACTTGCGAGCCAGCTCGAGGTATTCCCACTGCAGCTGGAGCGCGGTCATCTTGCGTCCGTCGACGAGCGACACCTGGGTGGTGAGCGACACGTCGCGGGACACGTCGTGGATCGCGGCCACCGGGTTCACCAAGGAGAAGTCCGGAAGGAACCCGTCTTCGATCATCTTGAGCACGATCGACGTGGTCCCCAGTTTCAGGAACGTCGCGACCTCGCAGAGGTTCGCGTCCCCCACGATCACATGGAGCCGCCGGTACCGCTCCGGGTCCGCATGGGGTTCGTCGCGCGTGTTGATGATCGGCCGCTTCAGGGTCGTCTCCAGCCCGACCTCCGTTTCGAAGAAGTCGGCGCGCTGGGTGAGCTGGAACACATGCTTGCCTCGCTCGTCCCACTGCGCCTCGAGCCCGAGCTTGCCGGCACCGGTGAAGATCTGTCGGCTCACGAAGAAGGGGGTGAGGTCGCGAACGATGTCGCCGAACGGGGTCGCCCGGTCCATCAGGTAGTTCTCGTGGGTACCGTAGGAGTTGCCCTTCCCATCGGAGTTGTTCTTGTAGATCGCGAGGGCCGGTGACGACGGGATCTCCGCCGCCACGACCGCGAGCGAGCGTTCGAGGATCCGCTCTCCGGCCTTGTCGTGGATGACGAGCGCCCGGGGCGACAGGCATTCGGGCGTCGAATACTCCGGGTGCGCGTGATCGACGTAGTAGCGAGCCCCGTTCGGAAGGATCACGTTCGCGAGGCCGAGGTCTTCGTCGGAGAGCTCCCGACCGCTGACCGGCTCGAACCCCCGCGCATCGCGGAGCGGCGACTCATCCTCGTAATCCCACCGGATCCTGCGCAAGCTGCCCGCGTACGAGGAGATGAGCATGGATGACGACAACACCGGGTTGAAGTCGGGCTGGCCGACGGCCGCGATCCCGTACTCCGTCTCGGTGCCGATGACCTTCGGGATAGCCACGGGGCAACCTTACCCGCGCGGGCGGGCTACAGGTACTGGCCGGCGCTGACGCGCTCGACCTGCCGGCCGTCACCCTCGAGACCGAGCAAGGTCCGGACGTAGACGATCCGCTCGCCCTTCTTCCCCGAGATCCGGGCCCAGTCATCGGGATTGGTCGTGTTGGGGAGGTCCTCGTTCTCCTTGAACTCGTCGCGGATCGCGTGGAACAGGTCCTCGCCCTTGATGCCCTTCTCCCCCTTGGAGAGGAACCGCTTGATGGCATCCTTCTTCGCTCGTCGAACGATGTTCTCGATCATGGCGCCCGAGTTGAAGTCCTTGAAGTACAGGATCTCCTTGTCGCCGGAGGCGTACGTGACCTCCAGGAACCGGTTCTCGTCCGACGCCGCGTACATCCGTTCGATCGTCTTCTCGATCATCCGGTGGCACGCCAGCTGGACGTCACCGCCATGCTTGTCGACCTCATCGGGATGGATCGGCACGGACGGGTGGAGGTACTTCGCCATCACGTCCATGGCCTGGGCCGAGTCCGGGCGCTCGATCTTGATCTTCACGTCGAGACGACCGGGGCGCAGGATCGCGGGGTCGATCAGGTCTTCACGGTTGGACGCGCCGATCACGATCACGTTCTTCAGGGTTTCCACCCCGTCGAGCTCCGAGAGCAGCTGCGGCACGATCGTCGACTCCACATCCGAGGAGATGCCCGTGCCCCTCGTCCGGAAGATGGAGTCCATCTCGTCGAAGAACACGATGACCGGGAGGCCCTCTTCGCTCCGCTCCTTGGCCCGCTGGAAGATCTCGCGGATCTGCCGTTCGGTCTCACCCACGTACTTGTTCAGGAGCTCTGGGCCTTTGACGTTGAGGAAGTAGCTCCGAGCATCCTCCCGCCCGGTCCGCTCCGCGACCTTCTCCGCGAGGGACTTGGCGACCGCCTTGGCGATCAGCGTCTTGCCGCACCCCGGGGGTCCGTAGAGCAGGACGCCCTTCGGAGGCTCCAGCTCGTGCTCGTTGAACAGCTCCGCGTAGAGGAACGGGAGCTCGACCGCGTCACGGATGGCCTCGATCTGTCCCTCGAGTCCCCCGATGTCCTCGTAGCCGACATCGGGAATCTCCTCCAGGACGAGCTCCTCGACCTCTTCCTTGGGCAGGAGCTCCGTGATCACGACCGATCGCGGATCGAAGAGCACGTTGTCGCCAGCGCGCACCGAGTTCTGGAGGAGGTCACCCGCGAGGTACGCGACGTGCACCTCGTCGCCGCGACCGAAGACCAGCGCTCGGTCGTCGCCGAGCCGGTCCTTCACCTTGACGACTTCACCCGCGCGATCCGGATCGAGGACCTCGACCGCGTTCAGCGACTCGTTGAGGACGACCTGCGACCCCGGAACGATCTTCACGACCTCGATGTCCGGCGCGGGCATCACCCGCATCTTCCGGCCGGCGGTCACGACGTCGAGCGAGCCGTCGTCGTTGGCCCGGAGGAACACGCCGAACGACGCCGGCGGCTGACTGAGCTTCTCGACCTCTTCGGCGAGTGCTTCGATCTTGTCTCGCTCGTCGCGCAGCGCGTCGGCGAGCTTCTGGTTCTGGCCCATCGCCTTGGCGAGCTGCTCCCGCGTCTCGACGAGCTTCTCCTCGAGGATCGAGACCTGTCGAGGCGCGTTGGTCAGGCGGCGGCGGAGGAGCCCGACCTCTTCTTCCAGGAACTTGACCTGGGATCGCAGCTCGTCGACCTGCTCACCTTGTCCGGGCATCTGCGCCTCCTCCGCGCGTTTCGAATCTACACCTGCGGACCGACGCGATCGGGAGCACCGCGGTCGGGTTCATCCTGTTCAGTATCTACGGCATGGACGGTCGAACGGCTTAGGACCAGGAACGGAAATGGTCCGTGCGGGTCAGGACATCCGGCGCCCGATCGTGAGGAACCCGGTGTGGCCGATCATCCGGTGTTCCGGCCGGACGCTCCGCTCGGTCACGTGCCATCCGCGCCGGATCACCTCGAAGGTCTCGATGTGCAGGAACCCGTGTGGCGGAAGAGCAAGCACGAGTTGTTGGACCTGGACGGTCGTCGGGAGGTACGCGCACAGGACCGCTCCCGGTTCGAGCGCTCCGCCGAGCACGCTGAGGGGCCCCCACGGCTCCGGCAGGTCGAGGACGCATCGGTCGAACCGGTCACCCGTTCGGCCGACATCGTTGACGTCGCCCACCCGGAGTTCGAGCTGGTCCGGAACCTTGCCGAACATCCCCTCGATGTTGAGGACCGCTTGGGAATGGTGCTCTTCCCGGAGCTCGTACGAGACGATGCTCCCGTCCGTCCCGATCGCACGACACAACGCGATCGTGAGGGCGCCCGACCCCGTCCCGGCCTCCAGGACCCGCGCACCCGGGTACACGTCCGCGTACGTGACGATCGGGCCGAGGTCCTTCGGGTAGATCACCTGAGCGCCCCGCTTCATCTTCAGGGCGTAGTCCGCGAAGCGCGGGCGGAACGCGGTGACGACCATGCCGGCGGCGGTCTCCAGCCGGATCCCTTCGGGTTGCCCCAGCAACAGGTCGTGCCGGAGCGCGCCCGAATGCGTGTGGTAGGTCCCGCCGGGCTGAAGCACCACCACGTAGGAACGTCCACGCTGGTCGATCAACAAAGCTCGTTCCCCGGCCTCGAACGGCGCACCCATGCCGGCAAGGCTAACGCACCGGTGTCGCGGCCCTACGGGAACTGCGTCGGCAGCGGACGTGCGCCCAACGTCACATCGACGGATCGGCGACCGCCTGTCTGGGAGACGAGGTCCACGCTGACGCTCTGACCGGGCTGGAGCCCGGCGAGGATGCTCGCCAGATCATCCGCGGTCGTGACGGTCTTGCCGTCGATCGCGACGATCACGTCACCGTCCTTGACCCCCGCGTGCTGCGCGGGGCCGTCTGCCGTAGTGGCGATCACGTAGGCCCCGCTCTCGACCGAGAGCCCGAGCTGCACCGCCAGGGCCGGGGTCACGGTCTGGGCTGAGACGCCGAGGTACGCGGCGGCGGCCAGCGGGTCGGCGATCGCCTGCTGGATCGTGTCCGCCGCGGAATCGATCGCGATGGCGAAGCCGATGTTCTCCGCGGTGTCCGCGCCGGCCGAGTTGATCCCCACGACCTGCCCGGCCATGTTGAGCAGTGGCCCTCCCGAGTTACCGTGGTTGATCGCGGCATCGGTTTGGATCACGTCCGAGTACACGCGCGCGCCGTTCTTGCACACGTTGCAGCTCGGGTCCTGGACCGTGATCGAACGGTTGAGCGCCGAGACGATCCCCGACGTCACCGTCGGACCGCCCTCGAGGGCGAGCGCATAGCCGATCGCGACGACCCGCTGACCCAGCACGAGCGCGCCGGAGTCGCCGAGCGGAACGGTTGGCAGGCCGCTCGTGTCGATCTTCAGGACCGCCAGGTCGTGCTGGCAATCGCCACCGATCACCCGATCGTTGTACTGCTTCGGCGTCTGCGCGGACATGGAAACCGTGATCTTCGATCCACCCTCCACCACGTGGCAGTTGGTCACGATGATGCCGTCCTGACGAACGATGAACCCCGTACCGACGCCCTTCCCCTGCTGGACGCTGCCGAACGGACCCGGCTGGAAGACATCGGTCGTGACGTTCACGACGGCCGGGAGCGCCTGGCGCACGACGGCCGCGACGGGCTCCGCCCCGCCGTTCGGAGCTCCGCCGGGCGGGGCACCTACCGAACTCGCCGACCGAGCGGTCAGATCGACCGAGCAGGCAGAGGCGACGATCGCGATCCCGACGATGCCGAGCAGGATCTTGCGCATGGCGGACCCCCGACGTGTGCCTGCGGATACGTTTCCATACGGTGCGTCGGGCGGGGCGGTTCGCCGCACTTCCCGGCGCGACCACGCTGCGCGTCGATGCTACGTCAGCGACCCGGCGGGACGTTCCTTGCGGGGATCGACGAAGGGGATCGCCGCGGTGATGCCTTCGATGTGGTCGCCATCCTCGGTTTCGATATCCAATCGATTCCCCGGCTCGGCGAGCCGGATCGGGACCCACACGTAGCCGATGTTCTTCTGCAGCCCCGGCGACCAGACCGCGTCCGTGAGGTAGCCGACCTTGTCTCCACCCTCGTAGGCGTTCCAGTATTCAGACATCTCCGCCCGGAGCTCGGCCCCCAGCAGCTCGATGCCCACGAGCTTCCGATCGACCCCTTCGCGACGGATCCGTTCCAGCGCGTCCTTGCCGATGTAGTCCTGTGGCTGTTCCTCGACCAGACGCTCGAGCCCCATCACGTGGAACGGGGTGTCGGTCAGCCGCATGTCCGAGCCGTAGTTGAAGATGCCCGCCTCGATCCTGCGCGCCTCGCTCGGCGCGATCGGCCGGATCCCGAACTCCTCGCCCGCGTCCATGATCGCGTTCCAGAGGTCGTCTCCACGAGCTCCATCCAGGAGGTTGACCTCGAACCCGGGGATCGCGGTCCACCCGGTCCGAGAGATCACGACCGGGATCCCGTGCGCGTCGAAGTGATCGCACCAGTAGTACTTGAGGTCATAGATCGCCGGTCCGACGAGCTTCTCCAGCGCCTTCGCCGAGAGCGGCCCCTGGACCTGGACGGGATGCACATCCGGGAAGGAGACCTCCACGTCGAATTCGGACTGCGCCGCCACACCCAACGCATAGAGACCGGCGTCCGAGTCCGCGAGTTGCATCCACCAGACGTTCGGCTCCGGGTGTAACAGCACCGGGTCGTTGACGATCCCGCCGTCGGGCGCCGTCACCAAGATGTACTTGCCCTGCTTCACCGCGCACGTGGTGAGATCGCGGCACGTGATCCGATCGATCAGCCGGTCGGCATCGGGACCGCTTACCTGAACCGTTCGTTCGACGCCGACGTCCCAGAGCGTGACGCCTTCGTTCAACAACCCGTACTCGATCTCCGGATCGTCGAAGTACCCGGGGAGGTACATGTGGTTGTAGATGTCGTACGCAGTGCATCCCGCCCGCAGCGTCGCCTTGAAGAACGGCGACTGCTGGTACCACGGACCGAAGTAGAGCGTCGCGCTCTTCGCGAGCATCTCCTCACGTTCGTTGACCATCGAAAGGCCTCCCCGAGAGGCCGGGCCGGGCGGCCCGGTCATCTCCCTTGAAGCATCGTTCAGGGGACGACCGGGATGCAAGTCCGTCCCAGCCCGGGTCCAGCGCTGACGCGTTGAACGGAGCTTCAGGAAACGGGGATCTGCTTCGAGGGATCCACGAACGGCATCGGGGCAACCGTCGCGCCTCGGGTCCCCCATTCGGTCTGGACCGTCACCTCCTGACCCTCGTTGCTGCGGTCCGCTGGGAGCCAGCAGTAGCCGATGTTCTGCTGCAGGCGTGGCGAGTAGATCGCTGACGTGACCTTGCCGACCTGCTGACCGTCGATCGACGCTGGCCACTTCACCGCGTTGAGGGCCGGGAAGGGGTCGCCGTCGATCACGACGCCGTTGATCTTCGTGTCGACCCCCGCCTTCCGGATCGCTCGGTACGCCCCGATGGAGATGCTCGCGTCGGGCGAGACCGTGTCGAGGTCGACCAGCCGATCCAGGCCCAGCTCGAAGGCGTTGTTCTCGTACGTCATGTCGGCGCCCCAGTTGAAGATGGCGCCCTCGATCCTGCGGATGTCCGATGGGCCGGTCGGCTTGATGCCGAACTCCTGCCCGGCTTCCATGAGCGCCTCATAGACGTCGTTCCCACGCGCCGTGTCGGTGGTGTAGACCTCGTAGCCGATCTCGGAGGTCCATCCGGTGCGCGTCACGACCACCGGCACGCCGGCGATCTTCGCGTCGGTCCAGAAGTAGTAGCGGAGGTCGAGGATGTCCTCCCCGAGGAGCTTGACCATGAGGTCCTTGGACCGTGGCCCCTGGACCTGGAGCGGGGCGACGTCCGCCTCCTGGATCGTGACGTCGAGGTCCGGGTAGGCGTTCTTCAGCCCCCTCGCGAACAGCAGAGCGTCGGAGGAGGCGAGCGCGAACCAGAACGTGTTGTCGTCCATCCGCGTCATCACGGGATCGTTGATGATGCCGCCGTCGCCGTCGCAGATCAGGACGTACTTGGCCTGCCCTACGGCGCACCTCGACAGATCGCGCGGCGTGAGGAGCTGCGCGAACCGGAACCCATCCGGCCCCGAGATCTCGAGGCATCGCTCGACGGCGACGTCCCAGAGCGTCACGCCGTTCAGCAACGCATCGAACTCCGCCTCGAAGGTGTCGAAGCGGATCGGGAAGTACATGTGGTTGTACACGGTGAACCCTGCAGGGCCGTACTTCTGGGTAGCCTCGTAGTACGGGGTACGCCGGTTACGGGCCCCACGCTGGACGAGGCTCATGTCGAATGGTTGGCTCATCGGGTCCTCCTTCGATCCGGGCGGTGCGGGCAGTCATCGTGCGGGGCGGCTCAGCGGTTCGCAACGAGCTCCGTCGACCCCGGGTCACGGCTTCGTCACGCGTCGGCCGAGGCGAAGACCCGCTGACCCTCGACGAACGTCATCTGGCATCGGGCCTCGGCGATCTCTTCCGAGGGGTACGCGAAGAGGTTGCGGTCGAGGACGGCCAGATCCGCGAACTTGCCGACCTCGATCGAGCCCGTCTCACGGTCGAGGTGGTTCGCGAACGCCGAGCCGGTCGTGAAGGCGGCGATCGACGTCGCCAGGTCGAGCCGCTCCTCGGGCAGGAACGCTTCGTCGCGGTTCGCCCCATAGGGATAGTTCGGCGGCATCACCCGGTTGACCGCCACGTGGATCTCCTCCAGCGGATCGGAGCTCGAGACCGGCCAGTCGCTCCCCATCGCCAGCGTCGCACCGTTGCGGACGAGGCTCGCGAACGGGTACTGCCACGTCCATCGTGGCTCCCCCAGGAAGGGGATCGTCAGCTCGTCCATCTGGGTCTCGTGCGCAGCCCACAGCGGCTGGACGTTCGCGATGGCGCCGAGTGACCGGAACCGGGAGAGGTCGTCCGGGTGGATCACCTGCAGGTGGGCCAGGTGCGGGCGCGTGTCGGACAACCCGTTGGTCTGGCGTGCCGCCTCGACGGCGTCGAGCGATTCCCGGACCGCTCGGTCCCCCAAGGCGTGGAAGTGGACCTGGAACTCCAGCGCGTCGAGCCTCGTGACCGCCTCCTTGAGGAGCTCCGGATCGACGAACGAGATCCCACGGTTGTCGGTGCCCCGTCCGGCCGCATCGAGGTAGGGGTCGAGCACGGCCGCGGTGAAGTTCTCACAGACGCCGTCCTGCATGATCTTGACCGACGTCGCGGCGAAGCGTCCGGTCGCGCCGCGCTCGCGCATCGCGATGAAGCCATCGATCTGCTCGAGACTCGCGTTCCGGTCCCACCACAGCGCCCCGACGACGCGGGCCGTCAGCGCGCCATCCTGGGCGGCCCCCGCGTACGCCTCGAACGAGCCCGTCCAGTCCGCGGAGCCCGCTTCGACGATCGCGTCCTGCCAGGCGGTGATGCCGAGCGCATGGAGGTGGGCCTGCCCGTTCAACACCCCGCGAGAAACGAGGTCGGGGCGTGGCGGCGGCACCAGATGCCCAACGAAGTCCATCGCCCCTTCGTGGAGCGTTCCGGAGGGAGCGCCTTCCGCGTCACGCTCGATCCAGCCGTCGGCCGGATCGAGCGTGACGCTCGACACCCCGGCGCGCTCCAGCGCGGCGGAGTTGACCCAGGCGCTGTGCCCGTCGCGGTTCGGCAGGAACACGGGGCGATCGGGAACGACCCGGTCCAGATCGGTCTTGGACGGGCATCCCCGGGGGAAGACGTCCATCGACCATCCACCCCCGAGGAGCCACGGTTCGTTCGGCTCGGCCGCGGCGTACGCGGCGATCGCCGCCAGGTACCCGTCCTTGGAATCCAGTTCGTGGAGGTCGCACTGGAGCATGTCGATGCCGGCAGATACCGGGTGCACGTGTGCGTCCTGGAACCCGGGGATCAGCATCCTTCCGGCGAGGTCGATCACGTCGGTCCCCTTGCCGATGGCAGCTCGGACGTCGTCGTCGGTGCCGACGAGGGCGACCCGCCCGTCCCGCACCGCCACGGCTCGTGCCCAGGAGCGCATCGCGTCGACCGTGTACACGGTGCCGTTCACGAAGACCAGATCCGCCGCCGAACCGTTGCCTCCCACCGATCCTCCCGCTTCGAGATCCCGGCGAGTGTACCCAGCTACGCGAGAGCCACCAGGTCGAGGTACTCGTCGCTCCAACGGTCCATGGCCCCGTCCGGCATCAAGAGGATCCGCTCCGGCGCGAGCGCTTCGACGAACTCCTGATCGTGGCTCACCAGCAGCATGGCGCCCGGCCACCCCTGAAGCGCCTCCGCGATCGCCGTGCGCGACGGCGGATCCAGGTTGTTCGTCGGCTCGTCCAGGAGCAGGAAGTTCTTCCTGCCCGCGACGAGGATCGCCAGCGCGAGCTTCGTCTTCTCCCCGCCCGACAGCGTGCCGGCGTCTTGGAACGCGACCTCCCCATGCAGGCCGAACATCCCGAGGAGGGTTCGGAGCGCCAGGTCGTCGGCGTCCGAGGCCTCCTTCATGTGATCGAGGACCGTGACCCCCTCGTGGACCCCCTCGTGCTCCTGCGCGTAGTAGCCGGGGACGACACCGTGTCCGAACGCGAACGTCCCGGCATCGGTTCCCGTCTCCCCCATCAATATCCGGAGCAGGCTCGTCTTCCCGGCGCCGTTGAGCCCGAGCACCAGCAACCGCTCTCCCCGCCCGAGGTCGAAGCTCACGTCCTGGAAGATCGCCGGGCCGCCGTAGGACTTCGTCAGACCGTCAGCCACGAGAACGGTTCGACCGCTGTGCGGCGGATCGGGGAACCGGAAGCGAACGCGTTTGTCCTTCGCCGGTCCCTCGACGCGCTTCGCCTCAAGCTTCGACACGCGCGTATCCAGCGTCTTCGCCTTGCGGGCCCGCTTCGCGGTCTGGCCACGCATCGAATCCGCCAGGGTCTTCAGCCGCTGGATCTCGTGCTGCTGACGATCGGCGAGCTTGCCGAGCCTGACCTCGTCGAGGCGGCGCGCCTCTCGGTACTCGCGGTAGGTGCCTCGGTATTCGACGACGCCGTCGCGATCCAGATGGAGGATCCGCGTGATCGAGGCGTCCAGGAGCGAGAGGTCGTGACTCACGACGACGAGCGCGCCCTTGTACGACGTGAGGAACTTCATCAGCCAGGTCTTCGCGTCGATGTCCAGGTGGTTCGTGGGCTCATCGAGCAGGAGCAGATCCGAACCGCCGAAGAGGATCCTGCCGAGCTCGAGCCGACGCCGTTCCCCACCCGACAGCGCCCGAACCGGAAGGGACAGCCGGTCTTCGGGCAGTCCCAGTCCAGCGGCGATCGCCTTCGCGTGCGACTCGGCCTGATAGCCGCCGAGTTGCCGGTACTCCTCCTCCAGGCGAGCGAACCGGTGGACCTCGCGTTCGCCGTGCGATTCCTCGAGGGCGATCCTCGCTTTCTCGAGGCGGCGGTTCAGGTCGACGAGTCCGCGCGCCCCGAGGATGTGCTCGAGCCCCCGATCCTCATCTTCGGCGCGATGCTGCCTCGGATCCTGGCGGAGGTAGCCCACCGCACCTCGACGGATCACCGAGCCGGCGGCCGGCGGGATCTCGCCCGCGAGCACCCGGAGCGTCGTGGTCTTGCCGGCGCCGTTGCGCCCGACGACCCCGACCTTGTCGCCGTCCCGGAAGTCGATGCTGAGTCCCTCGACGACGATGCGGCCGCCGACCTCGACGGAGAGCTCGCGAGCCTCGAGCGCGATCACGGCGAGCTCCCACGAGATGTGCTGCGGTGGATGTGGTTCGGGTGGATCGACACGGTGGACCTCCTCGGGTAACGCGAACACGGACCGCGGTCTGCGGCCGGTGGAACTCGAGGTTGGCCCGCTAGCTCAAGGCCGACATCGTACGACAGGACTCATGGCGGTCACTGATCGACCATCGTCGAACGCGGTGCTTCGCTACGGATAGTCGACGCCCGCACCAATGACGAGTAGGTGCTTGTCATCGGTCCGCACGACCCAAGCCCAATGGCAGGCCCACATGTTGTCGAAGTAGCGCGCCCAGGGCTGCATAGGATCGGCCTCGTAATACGAGATCTGCGCGTCCTCGGGCAGACGTCCGAGCACCACATCGTCGAAAGACAGGAAGAGTGCCTGAGCTTCTGAAGGTTCGATCGAGAGGTGATGCCAAGGTGGCGGATGCAAGAACCCGTGGGCGAATCCGGGCCGCCAGAGCGACTTCTGGATGTAGACGATATGGGTCTCATCCAGGTCGTCTGCCCAACGGAATGGCCCCCAGGAATCATCAGGGGTCCTTCTCTCCTCCATGGGGATACTCCATTCAGGGACCCATCTCCCGCGGCCCCCCCATGTGTCTCCCAAGAGGACCCGACGGGCGTCCCTGTCGAACGTCGATCCATAGAAGCGATCGGCCGATAGCCACTCCTGGGGGATCGCCTCTGTGTGCACCGGCTCGCCGTGGTTCTGGCGGAAACGCCGGATCGCGTGGACGAGCGCAGCAAGGTGCAACTCCTCCTCGTCCGCTCCAGCGTCGTGTCGGACCAGGGCAAAGTCCATCGGCACGCCAGCCTTCTGAGAACGCCTGATGACCACCTCGGCTGCGGGCGGAAAACGGACCGAGTCCACGGCGAAAGTATCGGACGGATCGGATCCAGCCCGTATCTGCGGTGAGCGACAAGCGGTGGACGATCTCGGCGGCCCTGCCTCGGAACGCTTCCGGCCGCGCAGCGGAGAAAGCGGGGTGCTCCGCCGCCCTCTTGAACAGCCGCAAGAGACCCTTCGCGGCCTCTTCATCTCCCCGTCAACTTCGCCTGCCAACGTGTCGATAGATCGAGGAAGAACAGAACTCCTACGGAGGGAGATCGCTGTGATCGTCAAGATCCTCGAGGTGTGGTTCCTCAGCTCCGTGCCGATCGGCATCGCTGTCGGCAAACTCCTCGAACGTAGTTCGGCGATCCTCGCGGACGGCACTTTGCAGTTGGTGCGATCAGTCGCGAGCACTGACCGGTAGCGCACAAGGCAGACCCTTCCCCCCGATCGATCTTCGCTGTTCGTGGTCGGTGGTCGCTCGCCAACCTTAAGCTCGCGATAACCGCCGAACACTCACCCCGAAGCGCCGGGCCGCTTGGCACTCGCGCATCCCCCAACGCTAGCGATCGCGTGGGGAAGGGCAAGATCCTCTCCGCTTGTCCGTCTGGCCGTCCCCTTACCGATTAGGACTACCTCATGACGGGGAACCATCTACAGCGCGTACCTCCACGCGGAAGATCGTGAGCGATAGATCGGGGAATGACTGAACAACAGGAGGCGCGCCGCCGGATCATTGATCTCATCAGCTCGAAAGGAGTCCAGATGAACCCACTGAGAAGGACCGCGTTCGTTGTTGGCTTGCTCTTCA
>WNGO01001451.1_pt1 | contig 16127 bp, 13 predicted proteins | sample 5400511 | NCBI WGS metagenome assembly WNGO01 (sample SAMN13153380, study PRJNA577476) | soil metagenome | isolation source: 20 cm soil or saprolite under Garry oak tree replicate 2 | place: USA:California | collected 2016-06-15 | reverse complement strand
GACCCAATCGCGGAACGTGTTGACGGCGAGAGATCGCAAGGCTGCTCGCTCCGGCTTCGTGGGATCGAGAGTGTAAGAGACGCTCTCAGCCCGAGCGAGGAGCGAGAGCAAGGGGGCAATCGCCGCGCCGTCGAGACCCGTCAGCATGGCGGCACTCCCAACTGACTCGGCACCTCGCTGGTAGCGCTCGCTGATGCTTTCCTCACGCCGGGGAGCCAGTCGGCTGAGCGGCGCGAACGCGAGCGCCACCACGCGGGGCGCCCCTCTGGATGGCCGGTCAGAGGCGCTCAATATCACGGTTGAGTCCGCCCGCGAACGAGCGGTCACCTTGTCACCTTTTCACGAAGTAACCTGCCGATAGGAAGGTCGTACCACGCCGGCCAGGGCAACGGTGCTCCGCCATAGGCGGTGGACAACGCGCCAACGGTCTCGGCCCCGAGGGTGTCGGCCTGTGGAGAAGTCGACACGCTGGTTTCGATCCATAGCGCTCCGAGCAGACATTGCCGCGCGATGATTTCGGGACGCGCGACCGCCGGCACGGCGGAGCGCTGAGTCAGGGGCGGAACGTAGAAGTACGCGTGCCGAATGACGCGCACACTGTCCGTTACGCGCAGTTCGGCGCTCGCGCGAGCGCACCAATCTTCCCTGCCACCGCGAAGGAACTGCGGTTCGGTCACCAGAGTGTCCGACGGATGCGCGCGCGCCCAGTCCGCCAACGTCACTCCGGAGGTGAAGGCGGCCAGCTCGCGTACCGCGAAAGCCGGGAACGGGCTTCTGGCACCTTGTCGAGGCAAGACGAAGATGATGATCGCGGAGCGCGATCCCACGCAACGAGTTCACCCTCGGCGATCTCACAATCGCTCGGCTACGAGCGGGCGGCCCGTCTCATCACGCGCGACTGAGCCTGCCGCACCACGCCGCTCCAACCACAATCGAGGCACCAGCGGTGCTCAACGGCGGGGACTAACACCCTCAACAGCGTGTGCCGGATGAGCGCGAGTTGGGCCCCACAGCGGGGGCACGTGCGCTGCTTGGGGAGCATGAGGTAGACGAACGTCGTCACGATGGCGGCGCGCAGCAGCACGGTCGTTAACAGCACGACCACCACGAGCATTTACGCCGCCTTCTCCCGCACAAACGCCGCGATGCGCCGCTCCAGCTCGGCAAGCTCGACCGGCTTCACGAACACGCGCTCGCGCGGGACTTCCGCCAGGCCGCGGCTGGCCAGATGGGTGATGTCCCCCGACAAGAAGAGCAGGCGCTCGGCGAGCGCGGGGCGCTCCTGCTGCAGCCGCTCAAAGAACTCCGCGCCATCCATCCGGGGCATGCGCAGGTCGGCGAGGATCACGTGCGGCTCGAACCCCTCCTGCAAGCGCTCCAACGCCGCCTGGCCATCACCTGCCTCACGGATCTCCGCGCCGCGCTTGGTTAGGAACCGCGCCATCGGCCGGCGAATCAGCTCTTCATCATCGACCAAGAGCACCCGCACGCCCGCGAGACTCGTCGGCGGAGCGGGGGGGGCGGGCGTCGCCGGCGGGGCGGCAGCGGGCGCCGTCGGGACCGCCTGGCGGGCCGCGGGCAGCCACACCAGAAACCGCGCGCCTCGCTCCGAGCGCTTCACCAGGTCGAGCTCGCCTTCCGCTTCACCCACCAGCTGCCGCGAGATGTACAGGCCGAGTCCCGTGCCACGGATGCCCTTGGTGCTCGCGAACGGCCGGAAGAGCCGCTGGGCGATCTCGGGCGCCACCCCGGGACCGTTGTCTGTCACCGTGACGCAGACGCGGCTTCCCGTGTCATCGATGAAGCTGTCAACGCTGAGCTGTCGCGGCGGCTTGACGGCGCGCAGGGCGTCGAGCGCGTTGCTGAGCAGATTGACGATGACCTGTTCCAGGCGATTGGCATCGCCCACCACCGTCGGCAGCTCGGGATCGAGGCGCCCGCCGATCGTGATTTCGTCGATCGTGAAGCGGTAGGAGACGAGGTCGAGAGCGCTGCGGACCACGTCGTTCATGTTCACGGCAGCAGTGCGCTTCTCACCCGCCCGCACGAACCGCAACAGCCCGCGCAGCAGCTTCGCCGCGCGCTGCGCCTGCCGTAGGATGCTCTGCATCTCATTGCGCTGCTCCGCCGGAAGGTTGCCGTCCGCCAACCGCAGCTCGGCGTGGCTGGCGATCGCCATCAGCGGGTTGTTGACCTCGTGCGCAACGCCGCCCAGCAGCTCGCCCGCCGCCGCAAACCGGCCCTGCTCCTCGGCCCGGTCGCGGAGTACCCGTGTCATGTGATTGAAGTGGGACCCAACGGTGCCCAGCTCGTCGTCCCGGGTCACGGGGACCTGAGTGGTCAAGTCGCCATCCGAAACGCTGCGGATGGCGCGCTCGAGCGCGGTGAGCGGATTCCAGATGCGCCGCCGGACGACGAAGAGCGCGACGGGCAGCAACAACGCGCCGACGATGAGCACGACAACCGACATCGCGGAGCCAAGATTCCCCGTCAACGCAAGTGTCACCGCCGCGCCGTAGACCATTGCCGCGACGACGACACCCACAATCAACACACGGAGACTACTAGACGGATTGCGTGACACGGCCTAATCTCCCCGTTCCCAACTCGCATCAAGGTACAATCAATGCGTTCGTTGAGCATCCTCCTGGCGTTTGGTGTCCTCGGCGTGGCCGCGTGCTCCCATGCGGCCGCCCCAGCGCGTCAAGCCGCCGTGCCGGCCCCGGTCCGCCAGGATACGTCTCGGGCGGCATCGGGACGTGTGCAGTCGCCGGACGCAGCCGCCCTGAAACCCTACAACCAGGTCATCACACCCGGAGCGGTCACCGACTCCGGTGTGTTCATCGTGCATCGCATCGGCGAGAAGCTCTTCTACGAGATCCCGAAAGCGATGTTCGGCCGCCAGTTTCTCATGGTGGCGGACCAACGCGGGACGATCCGCGGCGTGCGCTATGCCGGCGAGGAGATCAGCAATCGCATTGTGGTGTGGGAACGGATGGGGAACAAGGTCTTCCTGCGGATCGTGTCGTACGCCATGCGCGCCGACAGCAACCAGCCCGTCGCCCGGGCGGTCCGGCTGTCCAACATCGCGCCGATCATCATGAGCTTCGACGTCGCGTCGTGGCATACGCCCGACAGCACCGCCGTGGTCGAGGTGACGAAGCTCTTCACGACGGACGTGGCGGAGTTGAACCTGCGTCAATCGGGCATGCGGATTCGCCGCCTGGATCCGGCGCGCTCCGTCGTCGATCGCGCGCGGTCGTTCCCGCGCAATGTTGAGGTGAGCGCGCTGCAAACCTTCGAGGTCGATTCGGTGCCGGGCCCCGCCGGCGCCCCGCCCAACCGGTCGCTCAATTCGATCACGATGCTGATGAACTACTCGATGGTGCTGCTGCCCGATCGTCCGATGATGGCGCGGCTGTGCGATGACCGCGTCGGGTACTTCAACCTGTCCTTTGAAGATTACGACGAAGATCTCGTGTCTGGCCCGCGGCGTTGCTTCATCAAGCGCTTCCGGCTCGAGCCGAAGGATCCGAACGCCGCCGTCTCCGACCCCATCCAGCCAATCGTCTGGTATATCGATCCTGCGACGCCCACCAAATGGGTGCCCTGGCTGATCAAGGGCGTCGAGATGTGGGAGCCGGTGTTCCGCGCGGCCGGATTCAGCAATGCGATCACGGCCAAGGTCGCGCCGGTCGACGATCCCAATTTCGATCTCGACGACGCTCGCAATTCGACGATCCGCTGGCTGCCGTCCACGATCGAGAACGCGTACGGGCCGAGTGTGAGCGATCCGCGCTCGGGCGAGATCATGAACGCCAACATCGGCTTCTACCACAACGTGGCGAGCCTCGTCGAGGCCTGGTATTGGACGCAGGCCGGCGCGGCTGATCCGCGCGCCCGGCGGCTGCCGTTCCCCGATTCGCTGATGGGGCTGATGCTGGCCTACGTCGCAAACCACGAGGTCGGTCACAGTCTCGGCCTGCGCCACAACATGGTCGCCTCGACCTACTACCCGGTGGACTCGCTGCGCAGCAAGTCGTTCACCTGCCGGATGAAGGGGACGAGCCCGTCGATCATGGACTACGCGCGCTACAACTATGTGGCGCAGCCGGGCGACAGTGCGTGCCTGATGCAGGGCATCGGACCGTACGATTACTTCGCGATCGATTGGGGCTATCGCCGCATTCCGAACGCGGCGTCGCCGGACGCCGAGCGCCCGGTTCTCGATTCGCTGGCGCGGTTACAGGATGCACAGCCGTGGGACCGCTGGATCGGCGACGGCGAGCCCGTTGATCCCCGCATCATCACCGAAGCGTTGGGCGACGATCCCGTGAAGGCGAGCGGCTACGGCGTCCGCAATATCAAGCGGCTGGTGCCGATGCTGATTCCCGCCACGACCGGCGACCGGCTCGACAACTATGACCGGCTCGACGAGATGTACTCGGAGCTGATCGCGCAGTGGGCGCGCGAGATGAATCACGTCGCGGTCGTGGTCGGGGGCGTGTATCAGTTCACGAAGTACGCCAGCCAGACGGGCCGGGTCTACCAGCCGGTGCCGCGCGCCAAGCAGGCTGAGGCGGTGCAGTTCCTCAACGACAACGTCTTCACCACACCATCCTTCTTCTTCGATCCGGAGATTCTGCGCCGCATCGAGCCCACCGGGTTCGTCGAGCGGGTGCGGGGACGGCAGACCGCGGTTCTGAACCTGCTCTTCCAGGACTCGCGGCTGTCCCGTGTTGCCGAGCAGCAGGCGACCGATCCGTCGGCCTACTCGATCGCGGATCTGTTCGGCGACGTGCGGCGCGGGGCGTTCTCCGAATTCGGCGGCGGGGCGGTGCGGGTCGATGAGTATCGCCGCAACGTGCAGCGCGCCTTCGTCGATCAGATGGAGCGCCTCATCAGCACGCCACTCGTAACGCCGTTTCCACCAGGGTTTACGCCCTTCGCGGGCTTCACGCCGCCGCCGCCGCGCCCCGCCGATGCACGCGCGCAGGCTCGGCTCGAGCTGGTCGACTTGCAGGCGACGCTGCGGGCAGCGCTACCGCGGGCAGCGGATCGCACGACGCGGGCACACATCGTCGATCTCCAGGCACGGATCGATCAGATCCTGAACCCACGGTAGCAGGAGTGATCTCGACCTCGACGACCCACATCCGGACACGCTTCCGCGACCATCGCTTGCTCCAGGTGCTCGTCGGCACGTACGCCCTCGTCTGGGTCATCACCGCCATCGCTCCCCTGGACCGTCACGATTGGTTCCTGGAGAACATCCTCGTCTTCGCCGCCATGGCGTTGTTGATCGGCACGTATCGGGTGTTTCCGTTGTCGGATTTGTCCTACCTGCTCATCACCGCGTTCCTGACGCTCCACGCGATCGGGGCCCATTACACCTATTCCGAAGTCCCGTTCGGGTTCTGGATCCAGCGCACCTTTGGGTTCGCGCGCAATCCGTTCGACCGGATCGTGCATTTCTCGTTCGGTCTGTTGATGGCATACCCGATCCGTGAGGTATTCCTGCGGGTCGCCAACGCGAGAGGGTTCTGGGCGTACTATCTGCCGCTCGACGTGACGCTCGCCTTCAGCGCGGTCTATGAGATCATGGAGATGGTCATTGCCACGATGGTCGCGCCCGGCACGGGTGATGCCTGGCTCGGCACCCAGGGCGATGTGTGGGATCCACAAAAGGATATGGGCCTCGCGGCGCTGGGCGCGTTACTCTGCATGTGCCTGACCGCTCTTATACGGAAGCTGCGCACGCCGCGTCCCATCTTACTCGCGGGGGAGAGATCATGAGAAGCGGTTTGATCTGCGCGGCTTTGCTGCTCCACGTCGGCACGTCTGCACGTCTGCACGCGCAGACGTTCGAGCAACGCCTGCTCGCCGTTCCCGATACCGCCAGTGTGCGCCAGATGTCGCGCGATCTCTCGGCCGTTCCGCACATGGCCGGCACTCCGGCACAGGCCGCGACGCGCGACTACGTGATCGACCGGATGAAATCGTGGGGAATCGACGCGTGGAGCAAAGAGTACACCATCTATCTGCCCCAGCCGGACACGGTAGCCGCGTGGATCATCACGGGCCGGCGGGCGACCCCGCTCGCGCTGGCCGAGCCGGGTAAAGGTCCGCAGATCCCGCCGTTCAACGGCTACACCGGGGACGGGGACGCGACGGCGGACGTCGTCTACGTCAACTACGGCCTCATCGAGGACTACAAGACACTTGATTCCCTCGGCGCCAGTGTGAAAGGCAAGATCGCGATCGCCCGCTACGGCCGCTCCTTCCGCGGCATCAAAGCGCGCGAGGCGCAGAAGCGCGGCGCTGTGGGTCTTATTGTCTACTCCGATCCGCAGGAGGACGGCTACTTCCGGGGCGATGTGTACCCCAAGGGACCGATGCGCAACGCGGACGGGATCCAGCGCGGCAGCATGATGAACGGCAACGGCGATCCCACCACGCCGAGCTGGTCGTCCGTCGAAGGGGCGCGACGCCTTCCCGAAGATTCGCTCGACATCCCCAAGATTCCGATCATCCCGATGAGTTACGGGAACGCGCGCCGCTTCCTCGAGCCGATGGCCGGACCTTCCGTGCCGCAGGGCTGGCAGGGCGGGCTGCCGTTCCATTATCACGTGGGGCCGGGGCCGGCGCGCGCGCGGTTGCACGTAAAGACCGAGCGTGGGGCTCGCGCCTTCCATAAGATCTGGAACACCGTCGGCATGATCCGCGGTAGTCGTTGGCCGGATGAATGGGTTGTGGTCGGCGGCCATCGCGACGCCTGGGGACCGGGCGCGCGCGACAATGTGAGCGGCACCGTGTGTGTGCTCGAGACGGCGCGCGCGTTTGCGACGCTCGCCCGCGACGGCCAGAAGCCCGCGCGCACCGTCGTCTTCGCGACCTGGGACGCCGAGGAGTGGGGGCTCATCGGCTCGACGGAATGGGTCGAGGAGCTCGAGGATACGCTGCGCGCGCACGTCGTTGCCTACATCAATGAAGACGGCACGTTTTCTGGTCCGAGCTTCGGCGGCGGCGGCTCCCCGTCGCTCAAGCCGCTGCTGCGCGCGGCGACGCGAGTGGTGCCCGATCCGGTCGGGCCCGGCACTGTGTACGACGTCTGGCTCAAGGCCCACAACGGCGACACGACTGCCCTCACCATGGGCAATCTGGGCGGAGGATCAGACTTTTCCGGTTTCTATCATCACCTGGGCATTCCGTCGGGCGGCATCGGCTTCGACGGGCCGGACGGCATCTACCACTCGATGTACGACTCCTACGACTGGATGACGCGCTTCGGCGATCCGGCATACAAGGCGCATCGCGCCGGCGCACAGCTCGTCGCGGTGATCCTGGGCCGCCTCGCCAACAGCGAGCTGCTGCCGCTCGACTACGCCGCGTTCGGCACGGAGATGGACGGCCTGGTCGCCCAGCTCGATTCCGGCATCGCCAAGAAGCAGTGGACCCAGTCGGTCAGTACGCAGCCGTTGAAGGACGCACTCGATCGCTTTACCGCTGTAGCACGCGCCTTCGGAACCGCCCGGGACAGTGCCGGCACCGTCGACTCCGCCCGTGCCCGGCGGGTGAATCAGGCGCTCATGTTGGTCGAGCGCCGCCTGACTCGGCCCGAGGGTCTGGTGAGCCGGCCGTGGTTCAAGAGCCTGCAGTTCGCGGCGGACCTCGACAACGGCTACGCGACGATGGCGTTCCCGACGGTCAACGAGGCCATTCGCTATGCGGACGCCGCCGCGGCCAACAAGGAGCTCACGGATCTCGTGAATCGGGTCGACCAGGCGCGCGCCGCGATCGTGGAAGCGGCGGCGGCTCTTCGCTAGATTGGAGGCACGATGGAAGCCAGCGATCGTACGCGTATCGTCATCTACTACTCGATCTGGGCCACCATTTGCGCTACGGTGGCCGGGCTCGTGGTCGCACTGATCCACACCTGGTTCTTCAGCTACAATCCCGGCCGTTCGGCCATCATTGAAACGCTCTTCAGCGGCGTCGTGGCGGCGGTAGGAATCGCTGCGGCGCAGGGGGCCGTCGCACTCGCTACCGGTGGCCTGCTGGCCCGGCTCGGACGGATGCTGCAGTACACCCTGCTGCTCGGGTTACTGATCGGCGTGTTCGACTTCGTGATGTACTTCCTGCAGATGGCGGTGCCGCGTACAGAGCTCGGGTGGATCCCCGATCTGGTCATCATCGTCGCGGTGACGGTCGCGATCACCGTGGCCGGGTCGCGCCGGGTGGCCGCCGCCGTGTGACCGACGATCAGAAGGACCTCATCGCGCAGTTAGAGCGTCGGGTGGCGACGCTCGAAAACATGATGCGCCGCCTGACGTTCGTCGCCAATACTGCCGAGCAACTCCGCAGCCCCGCCCGTACCTCGACACCCAGATCGCAAGCAAACCCGGTCGTGCACCCAACGACCTAGAGTTTGGGCAGGGTGATGCCTCGTTGAGCCTGATACTTTCCCTTCTTATCCTTGTACGACACTTCACACTCATCGCCTTCATCCGCGGTAAAGAAGAGGACCTGCGCAATCCCTTCGTTCGCGTAGATCTTCGCGGGCAGGGGAGTCGTGTTACTGATCTCTAATGTCACAAAACCTTCCCATTCCGGCTCAAATGGCGTCACATTCACGATAATTCCACACCGCGCGTACGTGCTCTTGCCGACGCAAATCGTGAGACAGTTACGCGGGATGCGGAAATACTCGACGGAGCTGGCGAGGGCAAAGGAATTCGGCGGCACGATGCAGACGTCGCCCGCGAACTCGACGAACGATTTCGGATCGAATCGCTTCGGATCGACGACCGCCGACAACGCGTTCGTGAAAATCTTGAACTCGGGCGCGACCCGCATGTCGTAGCCGTAGGATGAAACGCCGTAGGAGATGACGCCATCGCGCACCTGCCGGTCCGCGAACGGCTCGATCATCCTGTGCTGCTTGGCCATTTTGGTAATCCAGCGATCAGATTTGATTGACATGCGGCGGCAATGTAACGACGTCAGCTTGACTTATGCAGAGCCTTAGTGAATTTTTTCACGAGCGACATGCAGCCCTATATCCCGTTCCTCATGCTGCTGGGTCTCGCCATCGTCGCGGCGACGACGATGATCGTGGGATCGCATTTCCTCGGCCCGCGGCGCCCGACCGACATCAAGGAGCGGCCCTACGAAAGCGGCATGCCGCCCCTCGGCAGCGCCCACGAGCGCTTCTCCGTCAAGTTTTATCTCGTCGCGGTGCTGTTCATTCTCTTCGACATCGAGACGGTGTTTCTGATCCCGTGGGCGGCGATCTTCATGGGGACTGGCACCGCGACCACCGGCTTTCTCCTCGTCGAGATGCTCGTATTCATCCTGGTCCTGTTCGTGGGATACGTTTACGTATGGAAGCGGGGCGCGTTCCAATGGGATTGACCATATGAAGCATGTCGCCACCACAAAAGCCGTCAGCGGCCAAAGCCCCAACTACCTGGTGGCCAAGTTCCAGGACCTCGTGAACTGGGCCGTGAATTCCTCGCGCGCCAATTCGCTGTGGCCGATGCCGTTCGGCACCGCGTGCTGCGCCATCGAGTTCATGGCCACCGCCGCGAGCCGGTTCGACTTCGCGCGCTTCGGCATGGAGCGCCAGGCGTTCTCCCCGCGCCAGGCGGACGTGCTGATCTGCGCCGGTCGGCTGCCCTTCAAGCTCGCGCCCGTGATCCGGCGCATCTACGACCAGATGCCGCAGCCCAAGTGGGTGATTTCGATGGGCGCGTGCGCATCGACCGGCGGCGTGTTCGACAATTACGCGATGGTGCAGGGCATCGACACCATCGTCCCCGTGGATGTGTACGTCCCCGGCTGCCCGCCGCGACCGGAAGGTCTGCTGTACGGGATCCTGCTGCTCCACAAGAAGATCAAGGGTGAATCGCTGTTCGATGCCGTGAAGCGGCGTGAGGAACAGCCGCTCGACGACAAAGGACTGCGGCTGGCGCCCGAGACGATCGACGAGATCTCCGAGCCGTTCGGCAACTCCGTCCACCAATTTCGTTCGTCGTGACGAGCCTCCCCCCGGTTCCTGGGGCCGTGCGCACGGAAGTCGCGCGCGATGGCGAGACGATCGTGTTCGTCGCGCGGGATCGCCTGCTCGAGGCGATGACGTGGCTCAAGGAAACGCCGGGCCAGGAATTCGAGTATCTGGTGGACGTCACGGCCGTCGAGTTTCGCGATCGTGAGCGCCCGCTCGAAGTCGTGTACTTCCTCCGCTCCCTCAAACGGCGCGCCGATATTCGAATCAAGGTCGAGCTGAACGCCTCGGACGAGCTGGCGGTGGATTCCGTCTTTCACCTGTGGCACGGCGCGGATTGGTTGGAACGGGAAGTCTTCGACATGTTCGGCATCACGTTCCGTGGCCACCCCGACCTGCGCCGCATCCTGATGTGGGAGACCTACGCCGAGGGCTACCCGCTGCGGAAGAGCTTCCCGCTGCGCGGCCGTTTCTCCCGCGCCGAGCAGGTGCGCCAGGCGCTCAATGTCAATCCGGAAGCGAATTACTCGCTGGAAGAGCTGTCGATCGCGGAGGCCGCCGGCGATCTCCCCGACGACATGCGGGACCGGCTGCGGCGCGGCGAGCGCGGCGTCATTCCGGACCCGCCGAATCCATGAGTACGCGCACCGTCGAGCTCGAGCTGGCGACCCCGGGGGTGGACGCCCAGGGACGCGCGACTCGTGTCCCGCTGACGGCTCCGGCGGAACCTGGGCTGGCCGAAGAGCACATGCTCGTCAACATCGGCCCGCAGCATCCCGCCACCCACGGCGTCTTGCGGCTGGTGGTCGAGCTCGATGGCGAGACCGTCGTGCGCTGCATCCCGCACCTCGGCTACCTGCACTCCGGCTTCGAAAAGCTCGGCGAGTACCGGCACTATAACCAGATCATCCCGCTCACCGACCGGACCGACTACTTGTCGCCGATGGCGAACAACGTCGGCTTCGCGCTCGCCGCCGAGAAGTTGATGGGGGTCGAGATCACCCCGCGCTGTACCGTGTTGCGCGTGATCGCCTGCGAGATGAGCCGCATCATTTCGCATATGGTGTGGCTGGGCACGACGTCCATCGACCTCGGCGCATTCACGCCGTTCCTGTGGGCCTTCCAGGAGCGCGAGCGGATCTACGATCTCCAGGAGATGTGGACCGGCGCCCGGCTCACCACGAGTCTCACGCGGGTCGGCGGGCTCATGGCCGACATTCCCGACAACTTCGTCGACAAGCTGCGCGACTTCACCCGAACATTTCCGAAGACGCTGGGCGAAATCGATCGGGTGCTCACGCGCAACGCTGTGTGGGCGGGCCGCACGCAGGGCGTCGGCACGCTCACCGCGGCCGAGGCCATCAATCATTCGCTGTCCGGCCCGATGCTGCGCGCGAGCGGTGTGGCGTACGACGTCCGCAAGGACAAGCCATATCTGGGCTACGAGACCTACGACTTCGATGTCGTGGTGGGCGAACACGGCGACGTGTTCGACCGCTATCTCGTGCGTCTCGAGGAGTGTCACCAGTCGAACCGGATTCTCCAGCAGGCGCTCGACCGGCTGCCGGACGGCCCGATCAACGTGGACGATCCCAGAGTCATTCTCCCCTCCAAAACGCGCGCCATGAGCGACATGGAAGCGATGATCTTCCACTTCAAGCAGGTCATGGAAGGCGTCAAGGCGCCGGTCGGCGAGGCGTACGTCGGCATCGAGAATCCCAAGGGCGAGCTCGGCACCTACCTCGTGTCCGACGGGACGGCAAAGCCGGTGCGCTGGCGCATCCGGCCGCCCTCCTTCATCAATCTGTCCGCCTTGCCCCGGATGGCCCAAGGCCATCTGCTGTCCGACCTGATCGCGATCAACGCGTCCGTGGACATCGTAATGGGTGAGGTCGATCGATGACGGTGCAGGAGGACTACCAACCGGTCTTCACCGGGAAAGTGCTGGAAGACCTGCAGACCGTGCTCCAGCGCTATCCCAACAAGCAGGCCGCGCTGCTGCCCACGCTGTGGCTCGCGCAGCGGGAGCATGGCTGGATCTCCGATCGCATCATGGCCGAGGTGGCGGAGGTGCTGGGCCTGACGCCGGCGTACGTGAAGGGCGTCGTGACCTTCTATACGATGTATCACCAGCATCCCGTCGGGAAAAACTTCGTGCAAGTGTGCACGACGTCGCCGTGCAACATCTGCGGCGCCGAGGACGTGCTGAAGGCGCTGTTGGAGCACAGCGGTGCGGGCGACGCGGGAGCGACGAGTCCCGATGGAAAGTGGACGATTGTCGAAGTCGAATGCCTCGGGGCGTGTGGGTTCCCGACGCCCATTCTCGTGAACGATGACTTCATTGAAAACGTGACGCCGGACAAGGTGCCGGATCTCGTCCGGAAGTATCGCTGATGGGCTATCCGCACAAGTCGCATCCGAAAGAGACCGTCGTGCTGTCGCAGTATTTCGGCGACGCCGACGCACGCACAATTAAAGGCTGGACAAAGCGTGGTGGGTACGAGGCTTTGTCCCAAGCTCTGAAGATGCAGCCGGTGGAGGTTGTGGAGGTTGTGAAAGAATCCGGGTTGCGCGGACGGGGCGGGGCGGGGTTCCCGACCGGCCTGAAGTGGTCGTTCATGCCCAAGGAGAAAAAGCGTCCGCACTATCTGTGTGTAAATGCAGATGAATCAGAACCGGGCACCTTCAAAGACCGGGAGATCATGCGGTGGACGCCGCACGCGCTGCTCGAAGGCACCGCGATCGCGGCCCACGCGATCCGCGCCGAGGTCGCCTACATCTACATTCGCGGCGAGTTCACCGAGCCGTGGACGATCATGGAGCGGGCGCTCGCCGAGGCGAATGCGGCGGACGTGTTCGGCACCATCAAGATCCATCTGCATCGCGGCGCGGGCGCCTACATCTGCGGCGAAGAGACCGCCCTGATGAATTCGATCGAGGGCAAGCGCGGGAACCCGCGGATCAAGCCGCCGTTCCCGGCGGCGGCCGGTTTGTTCGGGCTGCCGACGACGATCAACAACGTCGAGACGCTCGCCGCCGTGCCGCACATCCTCAAGCGCGGCGCCGCCTGGTACAAAGGGCTGTGCCTGTCGAATCCCAAGAGCACCGGCACGAAGCTCTTCTCCGTGTGCGGGCACGTGCAGCGCCCGGGCAACTACGAAGTCACGATGGGATTCCCGCTGAAGGACCTGCTCTATGACATGTGCGGCGGCCCACCCGCGGGCCGCACGCTCAAGGCGTGCATCCCCGGCGGTTCCTCGGTCCCGATTCTGACGCGGGAAGAAACCGAAGCGACGCTCCTCGACTATGAAGGCGTCGTGGCACAGGGCTCGATGCTCGGCTCGGGCGGCGTGATCGTGTTCGACGACTCGGCCGACATGGTCTATCAAATCATGCGCCTCGCCCGTTTCTATGCGCATGAGTCGTGCGCGCAATGCACGCAGTGCCGCGAGGGCACCGCGTGGACCACCAGGATCATGGAGCGGATTCTGACGGGGCAGGGCAAGACTAAAGATCTCGACTTACTCCTCGATCTCTCCGAGAACATGACGGGGAAGACGATCTGCGTGCTATCGGACTCGTGCGCCGCTCCGGTAGTCAGTGGGATCAAGAAATTCAGAGGAGAGTTCGAGGCGTACTTGGCAGGCAAACGCACACCCGTAATGGTTGGCTGAGGACTGACGACCGATGGCTGACGGCTTAGTCACCCTGACGATCGACGGCGCGCCGGTGAGCGTTCCCCCCGGCACGCTCGTGATCGAAGCGGCGAAGCAGGCGGGCGTGCTGGTGCCGCACTACTGCTATCACCCGGGGCTGCCCGTCGCCGGCGTCTGCCGGATGTGCCTGGTCGAGATCGAAAAAGCGCCCAAGCTCCAGATCGCGTGCGCGACGACCGTCACCGAGGGGATGGTCGTCAAGACTCAAGCCCCGGCGGCGAAGGACGCGCGCCAGAGCGTGCTCGAATTCCTGCTCATCAATCATCCGCTCGATTGCCCGATTTGCGATCAAGCCGGCGAGTGCGAGCTCCAGGATTTCGTCTTCCAGGAAGGCCGGCCGGGCACGCGCTACGGGGAGTTTGCCAAGCGGTTCAATCCCGTCGAGGACTTCGGTCCCGACGTCCTGTACGTCCCCAATCGCTGCATCCTGTGCACGCGCTGCGTCCGCTTCATGGAGGATGTGGCGCAAGAGCCGGTGCTCAACGTGTCCGAGCGCGGCGACCGCGCCTTCATCGGCATTCATCCTGAGGCCCGGCTCGACCATCCCTGGGCCGGCAACGTCGTCGATCTCTGTCCCGTCGGCTCGCTGCTCTCCAAGGATTTCCTGCACAAGGCCCGCGCCTGGGAGCTCGACAAGACGGCATCGATCTGCACCGGCTGCTCGCAGGGGTGCAACATCACGCTCGACACGCGCGACGAAGTCGTCGTCCGCGTGCGCCCACGGCCGAACCTCGACATCAACCGCTATTTCATCTGCGACCACGGCCGCATGCACTATCGCTGGATGAACCGCGGCGACCGCATCGAAGCGCCCCTCGTCAAGAAGGACGGCGGGCTGCACGCGACTGACTGGGACGAAGCCTTCGCACGCGTCCTGGCGATTTTGCGCGGGGCGTCGGGCAAGGCGGTGGCATTGGTATCGCCGGGCGCCTCGAGTGAAGCGCTGGCGGCGGCCAAGCGGCTCCTGTCCGGCTTCAACTGGACGGGTGCGTTCCAGGTGGTGATGGGCGAGGAAGCGCCGCTCGCCGGGATTCCGGATCTGGCGCTCCGCGCCGAGCGCGCGCCCAATGCGAAAGGTGCCGAGCAGCTCGGCTACACGCGCGACTATGCGCAGGCGCTCGCGACCGCAAAGTCGGCCGCCGTAGTCCTCGTGCTCGATGAGCCCGACTGCGCCGTCGAAACGGACGGCGCGCTGATCTATATCGGCACCGTACTCGGCGAAGATGCAGCGTGCCGACGTGCCGACGTGATCTTGCCGATCGCCAACGTGGCAGAGGAGGAAGGCACGTTCATGAACCGCGACGGGCGCGAGCAGCGCTACTTCCAGGCCAAGCCCGCGCCGGGGATGGCGCAGCCGGCGGCCTGGGTGCTCGAACAGCTGGCTCAGACGATGGGCCTCGCGGCAGTGCCATGACTTTCCCCTTGGTCGCATCGGCCATCAAGGTGTTCGTGGTCTTCAACCTGATCATGGTTGGAGTCGCGCTGCTCACCCTGCTCGAGCGGCGCGTGTGCGCCTGGATGCAGGATCGCCTCGGCCCGAACCGCGTCGGCCCGCAGGGGCTCTTCCAACCGGCTGCCGATGGGCTGAAGAACTTCCTGAAGGAAGAGACGTCGCCGGCGATGGCCGACAAGGCGCTGTTCACGCTCGCGCCCATCGTATCGTTCGTCCCGGCGTTGCTCACCTTCGGCGTGATTCCGTTCGCGGCACCGCTGCCGACCAAATGGGGCCTCGTGCCGATGGTCGTCGCGGATCTGCCCGTCGGCTTCCTCTACATCCTCGCGATCAGCTCGCTGGGCGTGTACGGCATCGTGCTGGCGGGATGGGCGTCCAACAACAAGTACGCGCTCCTGGGCGGGCTGCGCGCGTCGGCCCAAATGATCTCGTACGAGATCGCGCTGGGGATGAGCACCGTGGCCGTCATCCTGCTCGCGGGCAACGTGACGCTGTCTCAGGTGATCGCGCAGCAGCAGCGCGGCCTGCCGTTCGTCATTCCGCTGACCATCGCCTTCGTGATCTTCTTCATCAGCGCGTTCGCTGAAACGAACCGGCTGCCGTTCGACTTGCCGGAAGCCGAAGCCGAGCTGATCGCCGGCTATCACACCGAGTACAGCGCGATGAAGTTCTCGATGTTCTACATCGCCGAGTATTCGAACATGGTGACCGCCTCCGCGCTGATGGCGACGCTGTTTTTCGGCGGGTGGGATATCCCCTTCACGAGCTGGGACTCGACCGGCGAGCCGAGCGTCCTGAAGACCGTGCTGACGCTGCTCTCATTCAGCGCGAAGACGTTCTTCTTCCTGTTCACCTATATCTGGGTGCGCTGGACGCTGCCGCGCTTCCGCTATGACCAGCTCATGGCGCTCGGCTGGAAGGTGCTGCTGCCGCTCTCCCTGGTCTACATCAC
>WNGO01002672.1_pt1 | contig 16135 bp, 40 predicted proteins | sample 5400511 | NCBI WGS metagenome assembly WNGO01 (sample SAMN13153380, study PRJNA577476) | soil metagenome | isolation source: 20 cm soil or saprolite under Garry oak tree replicate 2 | place: USA:California | collected 2016-06-15 | reverse complement strand
TCTTCTCAAGCCCCAACTGCCTAGGCATGTTGTAGTTTCGTAGGTTCCAGTACGGTGGCGAGGTGACGCAGCAATGCACGGACTTGTCGGCCAGGGGAATGCTTCGGGCATCAGCGCGGATTATCACGGCGCCCCACTTTGCAGTTGTTGTGTCGGCGGACGAAACGCAATACCGCGGCGGCGGCCCCTTTGAACTCACCTCCGCAGTTCAGGCAGACCCAGGTTTGATCGCGCCGGCAGCGAATGGCGGTGGGAGAGCCTGTCGCATTGAGGAGGACTTTTTTCATATATCGCATACCGCATAAAGGCGGGGGCGACTCGGAACGCCAGCGCAGTGGCACCGCGTTCCGGCTAGGCCGGTGAAGCATGTCCTGACCTAGTGCTGCGCCCCCTATCTCCCCACTCAGGGATGCTGCCCACGGGAGAGAATCTCAAGGTCCGATAAACAGCCACTCTAAGTACCATCCAAAAAAGATGATGCCGAAACCAATGATGAGGAAAATGACATCATGCTTCTTCTTCACAAAGGCGGCCCCCCTGTCCTGGTCATAAAGTAGACGAATGCCGACCAGGCGAGACAGACCGCCAACAACAACCCGAATAGCAGCAGAAGGTTCTTGGTGTCCTTCGTCAGGAGAGCGCTCCTCCACTTGGCTTGCCACTCAACGCATCCCAGATTTCTTGTGCCGTGATTTTGATGAGCTTACCTTTGTAGTTCACCATCAATGAAGTGATGCCAGCTTCGTCCGTGTCCGCATCGGCCAACGGCAGGTGTAATTGTGTCTGGCTGGAAAGAACCTGTATCCTGCCACCGTTCTGGTCTTGCTTCTCCTTAACAAGAACTGAAGATGAGGCAGCCGGCATGGTCAGAATGGCAATCAACGCCTCTCGTCTGTTCATGGCTCAATCGCTCCCTTTCGGACAGCTATGAGGAATTCGTACACCACACGATTCCATTTCGCGTCAGCCAGTGCGTTGTGCTCTGTGGAGGTTTGCTTTGGCAGCTTCGGATTGCCCAGAGAATCACAGAGTTGCTTCAGATCGCGGCAGTACATCGGCCAGCCCTTCGGCAGATTGACCATGCTCCCGAACAACTGGCAGAACACCACCCAATCGTAATCCGCGTAGTAGCCCCAAAACTCCGGCTTCTGGTCACTGAGCCAACTAATAATCCCAGGTCCGATCTCGTTTACGGCCACCTTCGGCCCACCAAGATGCGGAATGACGTTCGCTTTGACCCAATCGTTCGCCAATGTCAGCGGGGCGTCCTCGTTGACCACGTAAAAGTCTCTCCCATCCTCACAGACGATTCCAACGGAGAGAGGAATCAGCGGAAACATCGGCCCGTTCTCAATGAACTCGGTGTCTAAGAAGTATTTCACGGTTCAATCAACCCCGCTTTGGTGATCGGCTCGATGTTCAGCGTCTTCTCGAATTCTTCGAGCTCACTGTTCAAGGGTAGTCGGCCAAACTTTCCGAAGAATTCTGCACGCGTATAGTCGTAGGTGCGCTCCGGCTCATCCTGCACCTTCTGAACTTCGTACCGTTGCATCAGGACTCTAGTTCCATACAGCGTCTCGATGATCGCTTGCCGATCCAATCGTCTGACTAACTTTTCCAGTCCCTTGAGCGCCAAAGGAACGATGCCCAACACCCTGTCTCTGAACCCCTGCAACAAAAACGCTGCCTCCTGGCTGCCCATGATTCTGGTGACGGTGTTCTTGCTGATCTTTTCAGCAGCGGCAATCTCGCGGTAGCTCTCCCCGGCTATCTTCCTCGCAATGACTTTGGCTCGCACGTGAGGGGCAGTTCTAAATTTTCTCCCTGTACCAATACGTCCCCGCTTCTTGGTTTTCTTTTGCTTGTTCACAGGACGCGAAGTCGGCCTTCCTTCAGCATGTATTCGATGAAGGTAAGACTGCCTTTCCTCTTGTTACACCTAGCGCAAGAGGGGAACCAATTCGCCGGTATGTCTAGTCCTCCTCGTGAGATAGGAATGCCGTGCTCACGAACCAAAGTCGAGGTCGTCAGTAGGGTTTTGCAGTAGCGGCAGCTGAACCCATAGAACGCCACCCTCTGCGCCCACAGAGTTCTCCAATTGGGACACATCCTCGGTCGTATCGACCATTGCCAAATGGCGTCTAACTTACGCCCCACGAGTGTTTCGTTGGTTGTTTTGACAAACTCGTACAGCTCGAGCACATCTTTGGTAGACCAAATCCGGAAGTGCTTGGTTGGTCGAAAAACTAATTGTCCGTGGATGTTGAGCCCAGGCCCAACGCTAAATGGACATCGTTCAATTAAGTCAGAAAGAGAGACTTGTTGCAGCATTCGTTTCCCACTCGGGCGGTTCGTTTGGGATCGACAGCAGGGATACTATCACAGAAACTCTATCTCGACCTTCACCAAGAACTCGTAGGGGTAGGACTGCATACTGCGGTCGGGGAACTTCACCGAGAAAAGGTAGTTGGGGTATTTCGAAAACGCGGGATCCTCGTCCACGTAGTCCTTGCGAGTGAAACCGAACCAACAGGCTTTGTCCAGAACCTGCGTCCGGACCGCTGGTTGGTCCAGCCTAATCTTGCTAGTGATGTGAATTTTCATCCTGATGCAGTCACGTTGCGCCGGCATTACGGCTCGCCACGGCTCCGCAGCCTGTCCATCAGTTCTTTGTTGGCCAGGAGTTCACCGAAGGCTTCAATGTACTCGAGCTTGTCGCGCTCTTTCAGCTCGGCCCACTGATTGGACTTCAAACTTGTCGATAGGAAATTGGTCCGCATGAAAATGCGTCTTTGGTGTACCTCGTAGAAATACTTGGCCAGATCTTCTTTTAGCCTGTTCATTTCTCGCCACCTCCTTCGTGGAGGAGTGCGGTAATCTGCTCTTCTTTCTCGAGGGGAGCGGCAAGCACTACCGCCATCGTGATGTTGTGATAGTGGCGCCGTTCGTCTCGCCAGTTGCTACTAAGCTCGGCTTTCATAGTCTCCAGGCTCGTGCGTGTGCGGCCGGCAAACCCATCCAGATCGTGCATGACTTCCTCGGTCCTGTGGCGCGTATCTGCCTGGCACTGTTCGAACTTCTCGTCCAGCCTCTTTTCCAGTTGGCTGATTTTGATGCGAGCCCAGGTATAGAATCCTCCGGCACTGAAAATCACTCCAGCAATCAGTTTCAGCCCTTCGTCGGTCAAACTTGGCCTGCTTTTCTCCGCTCGATCAACTCCTCAGTCCGGTATTTCTCCGTGAGAAGCTGACGGCGCCGGTCCCTGCGCCATGGCAGCTCCGGCTTGGTGGTCTCGTGCTCCTCCAGACGGTTGTTGACCATCGCGTTCTCAATCCATGGCCGGATGAACTCTCGGAAAAAACCATAGTCCGGCAGCCGAAACTGTGGGTTCTCCGACTCCCGGAGATCGACCAGAGTCTTGTAGGCCGCCGAAGCGATGTACTCGACCGAGTTCCGGGGGTCCTCGCTCACGTCGAAACAAAGTTACCCTCGTGGGAGGCGTCAAACAATCAACTTTTTTTGGTGGGGATGCTTATTTCTTACTCTTCAGCCAGTACTTTAGGTTCTTGTATCTGCGCTCGATCGGCTTGAGCATTTCGTCGAGGTTGCCGGCTATGAAGAACCACGCAACCAACGCACATCCGAGCAGATAGATAGCCAGCAAGGTCACCGCCAGAGGTTCCGCCACTTCTTGTATTTCTTTTTCTTCGACCATGCCGTGTAGTGGTCCAGCCACGTGGCTCCGATCGCGCTCAGGAGGTAGATCCACGCCAGAACGAAGGCAACCTGGTAGAAGACGTACTCACTCATCCCCAACTCCCGCGGATGACCGCCAACTGAATAGCATCTTCTTCGTTTTCCGCCCCCCAGACTTCCGCGTGAAGCTCTGAATGGTGTGGGTCCGGATTGTAGTGTGTCACCAGCCAGCACTTTTGTTCAGGGTTCTTGAGCATGGCTGTAAAGCCTCTGTTGATGGTGCGCGAGACGAAAGCGTCGTGAACGGATGCCTGTCTTTTCCTTGTCCTGTCGCGGCGCTCCAGGTAGTTAGCCAGGGAATTTAGCAGCATCCCCACCAAGATTCCGAAGCCGAAGAGAATTAGATTTAGCTGAAACTCTTTCATGGCTGCACTCCAGCGCTCGGCGGCACTGCTGGCGATCGTGACAAGCTCTTCACAATCTCGCTCGGCACCATCCCAAAGACACAGCCACAGTCAGGACAGAAAGCGATGGCCATGGGAGATTCATTCCTCCAGATACCCAACTGTTCGATCGTGGATTTACACTCTGGACAGTGAGGCCTGGTGCGTTGGATGACCGGCGTCCGCTCGTCGAAAGCAATCTTCGCCATCTTGCTAAACACCATAGAGTCAGAGACAGGAGTGTCGCTATAGTAGATCAACACTTCCAGTTTTCGAGGTATACCGTCTGGGAAAAAATCCTCAAGGTGTTTTGAAACTGGATTGCCTTCTTGCATGAGTTTGACGTTCGCCGGTCCAATAACGAAAACCAGCACCTTACCGCCTTTGTCGTCTGTCAGCACCAGTTGGTTCATCACTTCCCTCCGTCGCTGGCCGCCTGAATATCCGCAGCCAGCACCAGCAGCAGCGCAAGCCCAAACTCTACTTCCTCTTTGCTCGCTGCTCTGAGCCCTTCTTTGACATCTCCTCTGCGAAGCATTTGGCTGTACTCCTCGATGATTTCGATAGCTGATTTGCTCATCTCAGCCCCTCTTCCTTTTCGCTGGCAGCCCTAGCTATTCTTTAGATAAATATTTGGATAAAGCGTGTACGCGGTTCGACAGATGGAGCACTTAAAGATTATGACTTTACCTGGTATCGGAAGCCCTTGAATCCATTTTTCACAAGAGCACTTGCTCATGTCCGTTTCCTTTTCGCTGGCAGCTTGGCGCGTTTCAAGGATGCTCAATATTCCACGCTCTTGATGGCGGATACAGTCTACACGCGTGTTCGCTTAAGTCCGTGCTTTCGCACAGAGCGTGTTGTGGGTGAAACCATGAGCATCCATGAAACGAGTCATTGCGCGTCTCCTCCCACCTTCCCGCTGGCTGCGCGGCGCTCTTTCTGATGGCCAATGGCCAGCAAATAAATCCTTCGCAAGTAAATAGGTTCCTGCGTCACCGGACCGTCAGCAGCGAGAAGCCATCTGTCATGCTCCTCTAAAATTTCTGCGATCATCTTTAGTCGGTTTGTTGGCGTCAACTTCATACTATCGTGTTTGTTCATACAGCGTTCTTTAACTGGCGCTCTAAAACGCCGCAAGCAGCACAGTCGAAGAATTCATCCAGGTCTTCTGTGCCGTGCCTTTCTTTCCTATGCTGGATGAGCCTCGCCAGCACTTCCTCTTTCATCCGCACGACAACTTGCTTCTCTCGACCTTCAAACGGATTAGATTCCATTGTGCCCTCTCCCTTCCCAAGCAGCGCTGCGAGGTGCCGCTAGGCTACGCTTCCAGCTTTAGCCTCCGCTTACTCATTGTGCGATCGTACTCAGCGAACGGAATTTTTCTCCACAGGAAGCCATTTGCCCATCGTGCTACGTCTTTGAGTTTCTGTGAGGTCCAGTCGAAGCGTGCTCGCGGTTCGCGTGTCATCGCCGTAAGGTCAAGATACGGCTGGCAGTGTGGCTCGCAACCGTTCTCGATAGTTTTGTAGATTCTCTCCATGCACGGCTGGAAAGGTTCGTTGCCGATAAGGACGTATACACGTTTGCGCCGCGACGGTTCATCCTTGAGCATCTTGAAAACCGCATAGACTTGGCTGGCTTCTTTCATGTCATCGAAGGCGAAGCGCCACGGCCCACCGCCAGCATTAATCAGCGGTTTCCAGCGGCGATAAACTTCCTCGGTGAATGTGTGCGGCTCGAATCCTGAATTTGCGTCCCGCAGCGGCATACCATGCTTGATGTATCGATCGATGATGTACTGCTGATATTCGGCGGCAAGTCCTGACAAGTTGTTGTCGCAGAGAATCGGGCGCACAGTGAAATCAGGTAGCAGCGTGAAATCTCCCTCCATGAACGGCACAATACAAAACGTGCACTTCTCAGAGCATCCCCGGCTGGCGAATGTTGCTTCAGGATTGTGATGGAACACGGCATCTGGGTAAGTGTCGGCAACGGTCGCAATCAAGCTGATCGGGTGATGCATCTTTCCTTTCCTCATCAGAAACAATGCCGGGCCTCCAACAAAAACTTTCTTACCAAAGAAGCGAGCCTCTTGAGCGCGGTCGTATGCCTCATTCAGCTTGTAGGTGAAGGCCACGGAGAGATACGTAATTCCCGAGTCTTCCCATTCTGCGAGTCCGCCAGTCCAACTCATTCGCTCACGCGCTCTTCCCCTTCACTTTTGCCAGGGCTGCGTCATAGGCTCTTTGGCATCGCATGAATCCACTGCAGGTACGCCCGCCCGTTCTTGTTGCAAATGAAAGTGACCTGATCGCGCCGTAAACGGTTGCGCTTCATAAAGTCGGAAATTTCTGCTGATAACTGGAGCGCTCGCCAGTAGGCCACCATGTCCGTGATGTCTTTGCGGTCCGCGCTGTTCAATTCTTCGTTCACAGCCCGATAGATTTCAAGGTCTTTGGCGTAAAGCGTTCTCATTCCCCCCGCCTTTAATCCGGTATCAGCCGGCAAACCGTCGTGAGGTCGGTCAACCCGTACCCAGGCCGGAACTCCAGGTGCCAGGCCTCCGGGATCGTTGGGAACGACATCAACCCGGCCATGGTGTACATGAACTGCCCTCCGGATATGAGGTGCTTCCCGGCCCAACAGAACAAAGCCGCGGACGCTATCCACTCGCGCCGCACCTTCCCAGGCTTCTTGAATACTTGTCCAAAATATGGACCTTGGCTCATGTCGAACTCTTTCATCAGGGGCTCACCGAGTACCGCGTCGATCAGCTCGGCGGACATCTCCGGAGTCTTCCACTCCTCCGCGTTCACCTGGCGAACGTATTCCAGGACCATAGTCCGGCGCTCTAGCATCGACCGCACCAGAGCACCTCTCTCTCCTCATACCCGTTCTCGGTTACGAATAGCCGCTTGACCTTCCGGAGGGTGCTGATGCTCCTGGTCCGCCGCGGGCAGGAGTAGCACTTGATCGTTTGAGGCTTCATGGTTTTAATCAGAGCTGCCGGCGCTCTCTTCAGCACGCGCCTAAGCCTCCGCGTTTCCTTCTGCTGACGGAGTTCCTTCAAGTAGTAGGCAACGTCTGTCCGTCTTTTCTCTTCCATCCACTCCGCGTGTGTCAATGTACACCTCTCCGGTGCTCGTCTTCCTCGATTCGTTTTATGACTGCCTCAAAAACCTTCTCTAGGAGAGTGACTAGGCGATCGGCGGACGAGGCAATAGATACAAAGGCTCTGATGGCTACCTTCTCAGCTTCGGGACTCATGTTTTTCCCTCTGGTTGCAGTCGGAACTTGATACCCATGCGCCTCAAAACGTCCTTGGACAAAATATCTGCTTCTGAATTCTTCTCCCTAGGAACCCACTCAAGGCTTACGTTGTTCTCGGTTCTCTCCTTTAAGATCGTGAGCAGATGCACCGCTTTGTAGTAGTACGGAAGGTAGAGACCGCCTTTCACTTTCCATTCTTTTGACAACTGCTTGATGACCAACTTCGAATCTCCCCGGATGATGGTTACTCCGAGCATGTTCTGATTTAGAATCCAATCCACCAGGGAGATGAAACCTTGGTACTCGCTGACGTTGTTCGAGACATCAGGGCCATGGCCGACGTATCCGCTTGCTGTGTGAACGACCTGCCCGTCAACTTTCACTAGGAATCCCCACGCACCGTGCCCACCAGGATTGACCGGCTCTGTACAGGCGTCCCACCATCCTTCAATCAGTTGGCCCATCGGCAACTACTCCGTTCCACCACAACAGACCGTGAACGTGGTTATAGCACCAGCCGCAAATCAACTTCTTGCAGTGCTTACAGCGAATCCGGCGCCGTGGTCGAGGCACTTCGTCTCCACAGTCTTCACATTCCCGTTCAGAAGAGGGTCGGATTTTGTTTCTCCTTGGCCTCACGTTGTTCCTTCTTCAGACCTTCCCGGATTCTCCGGACCTCGTCGAGTGCAAGGAGCCCGAACCGTTTGAACTTGCCATCCTGCACAATCAACTCGTCGAGTTCCCCTTCGGAGTCAAAGTACAACAGCCGCCTACCGCGGAGAGTAGGAGTAAGTTGCTTGACGACCCACTCCGCGTCGTTGGTCACGGTGAAGTGCTGGTCCCATGGACCGTCGTCCCTGATAATTACTCGGTCTTTACCGTCAAGGATGACCGTGAAGTTTGCGTGACGGCCCATCAGTGCCCTCTAAATATCGCGTAGAAGACCACGCTCAAGCCGAAAACAGAGGCAGTGATGACCATGATTGCCAAGATTTCTGTCCATCGCTTCTCCTTCTGGTCCTCGCGGAATCTGTGAGCCCGCAAGGCCTCAAGCTGGCGTTGGTTCTCAGCCTCCACCTCGGCAGAGTACTCCTTCCACGTCGTTCGGAAATTCATCGTGTGCCCTCAGCTTTCTTAATCGCCGAAAGCCCCCAATTGAAACGTTCTATAGCATGGTTTTTGGCGAACAAGGCGAGTGCTGCCTTACACGCTCGAAGTAGCTCGTCATTGGCAGTTTGATGGGATCGGCTGCAAGGAAGTATGTCTAGCGGTTCACCACACTTCGGGCAGCGTGTGAGTTCTGTTTTGCGTCGCAACTCCTCAAGAGTAGTCATGCCCCGCCCTCCGCTTTCGCGATCGCCGCGCGTACTTTCCTTGCCGCGTAGTCGTTGTCCTCCGGAGCTAGGCAAGATTCAATGGTCTTTAGTGCTTCGAGCATTTCCGGTGCGGCGGCAATCAGACGAGCGTTAGCCTCGATTTCATGGATGGTGAACGAGCCTCCAGACTCTGGGGCTCCCATCGGTAGTGCGACCAGTTTTCCAGTGTGAGACCAAACGCGGCAGTCGCGTATGTCCTTGCCCCACGGTCCTGGTGTGTACGCGGTCATGCGCCGCCTTCCGCTTGGTCGATCGCCGCGCGGAGCAGGCTAAGAAGATGGCCAGCGCCTTGGAATGGGTATTCCTTGCGTGGCTCACCGGCAGGCTGGTCCACGTCGTAGCGGTCCTCAAGCTCGGCGTAGACTTCCTTGCAAACTGCCAAGAGCACCGGCGCTTTGGTTTCGAGGTCGATGATGCAGGCGAGAGTTTCGGCGTTTTGCTCTGCAAGCCTAGGAAGGTGTTTGTGGAGCTTCTCGTAAATCTTCTGTCCTGCGCGGATGGCTCCGCGCGTGTGTTTCATCGTCGGGCTCATTCGTCTACCCGCTGAATCCAGGATGGCGCAATGCGGACAACGTGCAGCCGGCGGACAGGCTCACCCTCGTGCGCCCGACCGAAGCATCCGCATATCATTCCTATCGGATGGCCGCAGTTCAGGTACACGCCATTTTCTACCCACGCCTGATTTTCGTAGTCGAATCCATGAAGCAGGACACCTTGACTGTCGAACACATCGTTACTGGTACGCATATCGCACACTCCTTGAGCAGGAGGATACCACGTGTGTCAATTTGCGCCAAGAGGAATCTTTTCAAAGGTGGGAAGCGGCCTACGGCGGAAGGCATTCTTCGAAGTAGGGTGTGGACTCAGCGTACAGCTCCGTTCATCACGGCCTCACCTTTTCTCTCGCCCCAAAACTTCATTCTTCGAAGTGTTGCATCCTCCCGCCGCCCGGCCTGTCGTTATGGCATGTAGTAATTTGCTTGGCTTACACCCCGCCGAAGCTCCTCATCCGCTGGTTCATCGTCGGCGGATGCCGCATCTTCATCTTCTTCATTTTCTTCTTCCCGCCGATCGCGCGTTTGGTGAACGGCATTTGCCGCGCGGTAGAATTCGGTTTGTTCATCGGCATCGAACTTGGCTCTCCCTGGATTCTAGCCTCCAGGCCTTCTTCGTCATTCATCCGGTTGTCGAACTGCATCATACACCTCCGAAGGATCGCATCTGCGCCGTGCCGCGCTTCTTGCGCTTTGCCCGATCGGCAGCAAACTCTTGTGGCGTATGCCTCGCGCCAGTCTTGAGGTTTTTAGCCTCGTTCACCGTTCCACCTGGAGTGAAGTGCAGCCGTACTTTCTTACCAGTCTTGGTGGTCTTTACTCGAAACCTGCCCGGTCCTACTGGCATATGTCACCACGCCTTTCCGAGGTGGGCGATCCAGGCATCTTGCAGGATGCGCGAGTCGGCAGCGGCCTCGTAAGGAAACCAGAAATTGCCAGAATCGCCCCACTCCAGGCCCCACGAGTTGCGAACCTTGAATGCAGCTCGCCCGTCGTCGTAACCGATGAACAAAACCTCATGCCCTCCGAGAATCTGCTCGTTCTTCTTCGGAAGCGGCATGACTTTCCAGCCAGGCTTCTCGAAGGATTCAAATACGGTGAAGCCCACCACGAAAACATAATCGCTGGCCAGGACTGACTTCATGTCGTCCACGGTGTGGATGCGGTGGTAGGCGCCGGACTTGTTCGGCAGGGCCTCAGTGAGTTGCGCGTCTGTAGGCTTGCGGAGAAAATCGCGCGGCTTGTACTCGTCCTCGATTTCCAGACAGACTCCAAACTTGTGCATCGCTCTGACGGAGGTGCGTCCGAAACTTCCCGAATCTTCCGTCACGTCGCCGTCCATCTCGCGCTCTTTGTAGTAGAGGAACAGCGGACTGAAAACCGGTGGCGGGGAATGAACCGTCTTCTCCTGCGTGGGATACCGCCGATAGAGGAATTCACGCATTCCGCAACCTGCGAATGCCGTGCAGGCCCCGAGGTCTCCCTGGTCCTTGACGGGACCGCAGTGCTCCTCAAGGTCGGTGCTGGACGGATGCTCGGTGGGATGAACTAAGAACCGCGCAATGCCACGGTCGCGATGGTCGGCCTCGTCGCGCAAATAGCCGTATCTACGGTTGGCAGGTGAAAGTGGTAGCGGCATTCAGGATCTCACTGAATGACGGCGCCGGGATACGATTTCCCTACGATCGCGTTGAAGGCTTCCTTCATCACCTCGTTGCCATCCCTCCGCGAGGACTTGGCCATAGTCATGCGCCTGGCTCCGGCCGTCGGCGGTGGCGGAATAAACGACTGAAGCGCCATCAGCATGGTGATGGCTGCGCCGATCGCGGCAGCAACCGTCTGCTGCAAAACTGGATCCACTACGCGGAAGGCAGTTAAGAGTGACGTTAGGTTGCCCCGCACAGCAATCAGCGTGGAATCAATTTCTCCGAGCACCCCAGGCCTTGCGTTCCCATTAGCAGTTTTGTAACTGGTGATGAGCGCCTGCACGGTTTGGAGGTCGGTCTGCGCTTGCGCACCGAACTGCTTGACCTGTACACCACCAGCTACGCCAGCCATGGAGAGAATCGAAGTCACGATCTGTAGGATGGTGGGCAGGTCGGCAACAGCAATCTGAATCCAGTCCTGAACGTTCGCGGGACAGCCCGCGGCGAGGACCGCGGTAGCCGCAGCCCCGCTCTTGAGCAAGGCACGTCTTGTGAAAGTGGGATTTGAGGCCATCGCTTAACTCCTTAATCGCGGCCTAAATTCTAGTCTGGGAATGGGATGTACTGTCAAGACGAGAAAAGGGCCGGTTTGCGTGGCCGGCCCTCGGAGTGTTGCGATTTCTCGTGTTCAACGGTGATGTTGTTCCGAGCATACGTGTCAGTTCTGCTCGGTGTCAAGCGGAGGCGCCGCGCGTTGTTTGCGAACGTGCCCAAAACGAACGTACGATCGCGGCAAAGATGTAGTCTTTCTGCTTCTGGTCCTCGGGAAGTTCATCGTAAGGCACAAAGCACGGATGTTCCTTTTTCACAGCGTCCTTTACCGGTCCGTATTTCCAGCCTTCCTCCAACTTTTGCCTCAGCCAACTCTCGTGACTGGCGCTCGGAGACGGTTCACCACCTTCAGAGAGAATCTTCAGATGGAAGTTAACTCCGTTCTTGGCACTGTCTTTCTGCCAATCCGGAGCTGCGTCCCACGATGGCTGTGAATCATCGCCAATCGTCGAGCAATAAGCCCGGTTGGCTTCGTGACAAATTAACGCGATTTGTTTTATGTCGAATGATGGTGACATGCTCTTTCTCCTTTCAAGCTGTGGCTGCGCGGTCTAACTTCCCATCCAAGGCGATCGAGGCGTTGGCGGTCATCACGGCTTCGCGGAGCAACCGGATGGCAGCGGTCTGGTCGGCGGACGGTGGAGTGTTTGCCACGATGACGTGCCCGAGTTCTTTGGCCTTCGCGCGGATGGCCTCGTATTTCGGGAGTTGCTCGGCGGTCGGTGAATGGTACGTGAAGATGTTCTCGATATCTATGGGCATGGTTTCTCCTTTTTTTAAGTGGACAGCAACAAAAGCAGCAGCAGAACGACAACCTCGAGCGTCACTACTCCCCAACGAACCGGCACCCGAAGTCTCTGAACATCTGCCTGGCTCGGTCTGCCGGCCAACCAATCCGGTTCAACTCCGTCAGGAAACCGAGCACCAGCCCCCTGCCAAAAAGAATGTTCTCTGATGATTTTTTCTTGGCATGGCAACTGGGGCACACATTCAGGATATTTCGCGGATCCTCTGGATTCCATCCCATCTGCTCGCAAAACCGCCTTGGTATCAGGTGGTCACGGTGGCCGGGGCTTTTTTTGGTCAGGCGCACCTTAACACAAACCAAGCACTGACCGGTATGGGGAACCGCGGTCGTCCAGTTAGGCTCGCCGTATGGGACGGAACGTCTTGAATTGCGAAGTGGCATCTTTCTCCCACCGCTTTGCCATGGCCTTGTTCACGATCTTGACCATCTTGCTTTCTTCGAGCGTTCGAAGGAATCGAAACCGATGGAGCCCGTCCGGTGAAACAACCTCGTAGGTGCCGTCATCGTGGAAGATGCGTTTCATCGGACTTCCACCGCCGATTTGGAAAACAGCATTGGCTCGCCACCGTCGGCGTTCCACGCTTGCTCTGCCTGACAGCGAAGACATTCCTCATCTCTATCTGGCTTGTGTAGTGGCGTGTCTTTTACATCGGCCCGGAAGAATCCAGGTAGCTCTTGGCCACCGTGAGGAATCCTCTCAATGAAGGCCTTGAGATGGTTCGCTTCCATCAGCCGCGGGCACCGAGCGCGGAATGTGGCATGTACTTCCGTTCGAACACGGCTTTCGGGTTGAGGTAGATGTACCCGTCGGCAACCTGGATGACCCAGTAGTCACCGACCACCGGCGTCATCCTGGAACACATCTCCGGCGTTGCGAACACGGTAAGCCCGTTCTCCAACTCCAGGGGTATACTGCCGTCGGGGCGTGGGTGTGCAAGATCAACCTTCACGATCTTGTGTGCTTCCACCTCGACCGGGTTTGCTACGTATCTCATAACTGCTCCTCTCTGAACTGCCACGTCTTCCGCTCTCCCCGGGGCCCCTGCAGCGCCACCGAGATTAACAGCACCTTGCCGCCAGAGGCCTTCCACTCGCCAAACTCCCACGCGCACTCCGTCAAGATTTTGAACTTGCGGCGTGCATGGTCTGTGCCGGTGCAGCATTGGACGAGTGCGACTCCCCATCCTGGCTTGCAGACGAGGAGGTCTCCGAATCCGAAGACGTCAACTCGGACTCCCCATGGGAAGAGTTCTTTTTTGCCCGTTTGCTTATTGAGACGGGGGACCGGCTTCCATCTTTCACACGGCGCGACTTGGTAGCCTTGGTCTTTGAGGTACTTGCCAATTCTTGCCGACGGACTCGCTCCAGCCTTTCGTTTTGCGGGCTTGTGTCTCCCGCCAGGTACAGAATCTCCGAGTCCTCCTTCGTCAAATAGTCCGCGACTATGAAGTCCAGAGCCCCTTCCTTGGTTTTCATCTTGGCGAGTTCCTGGATCCTTCCGATCATGCTCATCACTTCGACGTAGAGGCTCTGAACCACCACGAAGGTCAAGTGTCGTTTGGGCTCCTCGCTCGGTTTGACCGCCTTTAACACGGCGGCCTTGAACTTCTCCACGTCCATCGTCAGAGCTCGTTTTATCCATGCGGCGTTCAATCCTTTCACGCGATGCACCCGGCAAAGCATGGTCGCGTTGGCATCTCCCATTTGCTCGAGCTGCCCGAAAGTCACCTTCTTAGTATCCAGGAGCAAGCGCACGTGCGCGAGCTTCGCCTGGACTCCGGACCGGGACCGCCGAATCTTCTTGATGAGTTTCGCCAGGCAGGCTTCCCAAGTCTTGAAACCGTCCTTCTTGAATCCGTTCGCCCGTCGGTACTTCTCACAATCGAGGTAGAACTGCGTGGTGGACTTCGCGCCGGCCAGGCCCTCTTCGATCAGGTCTTTGAACTTGATGGTGGTTGTGTCGGGCACGGTTTTTTCTCCTTTACGTGGACGTGGATGAGTCCACAGTTTGGACAGACGGGTTGAACGATACTTGCAATGCCGCGCCTGGTCAAGAACCTTACGAGGTTCTCAGCTACTTGACCGCTGGCGAAGACTTGTCTTGGGCAGCCAACACCGGTATTCATAGCGGCGTCGCTTTCTTGACTTTTTGATTCTCGGCGTATTCCACGTCACGTTTGGCGTCGTAGAACTGAGGGGGAACTTTGATGTTATGCGTCTGGCAGGTCTGAATGGTCTGCTCCATGAGTTCCGTTACCCACTGATTCCCGACCCTGCCTGCCCAGATCGACAACCAAACGTCCTTGAAGGCTTTATGTCCGAAGGGCCGATCGAAGCCAATAGCTTGGAATGCGGCGGCGGTGTCCTCCTCCTCCGCTTTTGTATTTGAAGTAGAGGTGGAGGAGGAAGAAGAAGAAGATGAAGAACGGCGTGACATCGGCGTGACATCTTGGTGGACATCTTGGTGGACATCTTGGTGGACACGTTGGCGGTGTTTGTCGCTACGCCATTTTTGACGGCTTTTTTCGTCTTCCACCATACGTTTAGAGTAAACCGCGCCCACCTCATTTCTCTTAGCAACCCTATTCCTTAGAAGCTCTTGCAAGGCGAGTCTGTTCTTGTATGTGTCTCCTGGTACGGCTGTAGCTATCTCATCGTCGGACCAGGCCTCGCCATCCGTGCTAAGGACCCCACGAATGTCGCATTCCCACATAATACAGAGCAGATCCATCCAGACAGACCTAGCCAGGGGGGTACAGCGTCTGAGGTTTGCGTCAGTGAGCCAGTCGCGTGGGTAAAATTGGAAAGACGGAATCTTCCCCATCGCCCCTCCACATAAGAGGCGAAGCGGGGTGTATGTGGCACCCCGCCCCTTAAAAACGCGCGTTACCACGGAGAGTCTACTCCGTTTCGACCTCGATTGCATAGTCCTTTACGACCGTCCCGCGCTCACTCGTCCCGCGCACCATCGGAGACCACCACCAGACCCCATGGACGTGCGCCCGGCCCAACCCGGGCCCTACCCGGAAGTCTTTGAAGTGCCCACGGCAGATGTGGAGGGATACGCCAGCAACCACCTCGCCGGCGCCCTGCCTGACGACGCGCCGCGGCTTCCCAAGCGGGTGAATTAGCAGGGTCTTGTAGGTAGCCGGGACAGGCTTCCTTTCCCGCTCTGCGGCCCTGCGCTGCTGCCTGGACGGGGGGTTGTCGAGCACCTCAACGTTCTTGCAGTTCATAAACTGGACAGCCGCCAAGGCGATGGAGCCATGCCGGCAGATGGAGCTCTCAAACTCCTCCAGCCATTCGGTATCTTCATACCGACCATCCATCCTTATGAGTCTCTGCAGTAGTTTGGTATCGGTTGGGTCGCGCGTCCAGATCCAGCCTAGGTGCTGTTCTTCGTTGGTCAGGACCTTACCCATTTTGTCGATGAAGACGTGCCACTGGCCTGGGAGGCTTCTACCATCCACAGCCATCCGCGCTTCGATTACGCTGTCAGGTTCCAATGTGTGAATAACGTGAATCGTATCTCCAAGATCGACCTTATCTTCACTGGCTTTGAGGAGGAAGTTTTCAACAGAACATTTCGCTACGCCTACGTTCACATGCCGAAGAGTGACGCCACCTGTCTCTGGATTCTTAAAGCCGTGGTCATAGGCGAAGAGAATCTTAGGAAATGGCAGTTTGACGCAGGTGAAGGAACGAATCTGATCCCAGGTGTGCTCCT